>JADEYI010000410.1_pt1 | contig 61321 bp, 55 predicted proteins | sample 8542331 | NCBI WGS metagenome assembly JADEYI01 (sample SAMN16510988, study PRJNA670497) | mine drainage metagenome | isolation source: biofilm near Copperflume 1 | place: Germany: Marsberg coppermine Kilianstollen | collected 2018-02 | reverse complement strand
GCGTTTACCGCCACCGTCGAAGAGGGCTTCATAGTTTGGACGCGCTTGGATAGACCTCGCATACCTTTGCATTGTCGAGGCTAGAGGGGTTTGGGGTCAAGAGTCGGCATCCACAAACAGCAACAAGCCCAAAGCTGCCCGACCCTATCCAGTCGTGGTGAGAGATGAACTCGGGAAATACCTGGAAAGTATTTCCCCTACGACAAGCTCGAGGCCAAGAGTACGTTCAAGCAGAACTACCCTTAGCCAGTGGGGTGGTCGCTTCTTCGACCCGTACTACCACCTTCAGGCGTTCTTTCCCCCCACCCCGGCGCAAGCCCTTGAGCGGCGGACAGTCGTCATAGTCGCGCCCGTGGGCTTTTTTGACATAGCCCTCGGTAACGATGGAGTTGTTGGTGGGGTCGTAGCCCAGCCAGCCCGAACCCGGCAGGAAGGCTTCAATCCAGGCATGGCTGCCCTCTGAACCTACTCCTGTAGACAGATAACCCGAAACATAGCGGGCCGGGATGCCCACACTACGCAGCACCGCCAGCATGGCTTGGGCATAGTCCTGGCAGACCCCAGCCCGGCCTTCCACGAAGCGGATGAGCGGGGTATCTACTTGGGTGGCCTGGGTGTTATAGGTGAACGAGTGATTGAGATGAGCGGTCAGCTCGAGCAGGTACATGTGCAAATCTTCTTTGAGGTCGGGGCGACGAACCGAGAGCATATCGAGCCAGTTGTGGTGCAGAGGGATGCGCGGGGTAGGCGCTAGATACTCGAAAAAGCGGCCCGTCAGGTCGCGCAAAATCTCGATGCGGGTGGGATTGGGCCAGGGAGTAGAAAAAGTGACCACTTTGGCCTGCATCTCTACTTGAAGTGATTTATGTGGCTTGAGCACGTGAAAGTCGTAAACACGGTTGCCAAAGTAATCCTGGCGGCTTCGGGGCATGGATTCAGGGAGGAGGTTGAGGCGAAATTCCAAGAGTCCCTGGCGGTGGTCATCTACGGGATACAACCAGATTTCATTGAAGGAATCCCGCGCCTCGTCAGGATAGTAATACTCAGTAAGGTGATAGACCGATAACACCACGGCTTAAAGCCTACCAGAAACACCATAAGTAATGACCAACGCCCAAATCACCCTGATGTCACTTGGAGCTTTTCTGGACGGGCGAAGAATCGTTTGCAGGGCGACATTGCACTACCAAGACACCAGCCGGGCTATTCCGAACTCGAGGCTGCTTTTCCCCATAAATCGGGTTGATTCAGGACTCTCCCCGGATAAGACTCACCGCCCAGAAAGTGGTGGGCATATAGTCCGGCCAGCTCGGCATAGCGCTCTCCCTCCGGCGAAAGGTCGTATAGCAGGGCCACGGTTGCCGCATCGGCCAGGGTTCGTAAAGCGCTCGGGGCTCGCCAGTGGGCTTCGGCGGGTTTCAAGCCCAGCAGCAGATCTAGGGTTTGGGACAAGATTTCAGCGGCGGTAGTGGCCTCGGGATGATGGGCCCGTTGCAGCCTCGAGCCAAAGTCGGCCCGAAAAGGCCCTTCTATGCGGCGATATCTCAGCCATTCCAGGGCTTCAGCAAGCTCGAGATGGGCAGGCTTTTGCCACAGCGGTACACTCTGAGCCTCTTGAACCAGGCGGGCCAGGGCTGGGTTTTGGGCCAGAGCCAAGCCTCCCAGAACCCTCGAGGCCGATTGGGCCACCACCAGCGTATGCTCCCTGGCCCGAACCTTGGCAATATAGCTCAGGAAGCGGGCCAGATAGGCGTTTTCGTAAGGTGGGTATTCCTGGCGGGTCTTATCCCAGGTGGCTACCGCCCGCAAACTGAGGGCCAACCCTCCGGCTAGTCGCACCGCCCAGTCGGTCAACTCGTAACAAGAAGCAGGCTCGAGCGGGACAATCCGTAGCGCCTCGAGCTGAACATGACGGCCCAGGCCCGTCCAGCACATAGCTTGCGCCAAGTGATTGAGGGTTGAAAGCTCGGCGATATACTGTTGGCCTTCTTCAACTTTACCCACCAGATAAGCCTCAGCTCCCTCCATCTCGACTGAGCCCGAGGGCAAGCCCATCGCAGCGGGCTGGGGCTTCGGCTCGGTACGATAGTTGAGCCGCCCCCGGCGGTTGCGGCGCGGTAGCAAAAATAAGGATTCCTTTTCAGCACCGTGCTGCCCGATTACCAAGGCATAATCACTCAGGCCAATCCCCAGGGCAGGGTCGTGCTTGCCATTCAAACGCCAGGCTTCGTCGCGGGCATAACTACTGCTCGGCGAAGCCAACCACTGTGCCCCCCAGACTGCCCCACTTTGAAGCTGGGATTTGGGGCCGCCCAGTTCGGGGGCATATTTGCTCAGGAGCAGCAAGATTCCGGCAGTGCTACTCAAAAGGTGGTTGAGCGCAGGGTTTGCCAGCAGATAAGTGGCGGTAAAGAAGTAGGGCCAACCCCGCCCCTCGAAAGGCGCACGCACCACGGGGTTCAGGCGCTTGAGCAAAACCCCCGACTCCGGGCTGAGGCGCAGGCGGTCAATGGGGTTACCCTGGGCATCTTCGGCAACGAATTCGGGCTCGAGGCCGGTGAAACGCCGGGCTTCCTCGGCCAAAGCGCTAATCTCTGCTAAGTCCTCACGGTAAAGTTCCCAGGTCTTCCAGACCCTAGGGAGAATCCCCCGCAAATCCGGCTCGAGCTGCCAATACCAGCGCTTATTCATGCAATATCCTTTAGCCCATCTTATCGCGGTGTTTGTTGATATAGCCTCCTCCCGATACCCAGAGTCAGCGGGTAGTCCCTGTCCTCGATGGGGATTTTTCATTGCAAGTGCCGTTTTCTATCGCGGTTTCCGCTATTTTGGCCGCTACTCATGGCGGCAAAAATGAGCTTGGCAAGGTCTTTCTAACCAAGGGAACTGCCCTATTCTTTCTGAAAACCGCTCTAGTATCTCAACAAAGACCCCTCACCGGGCTTCTTCCTCTGTGAGAGACGGACTTATCGTGGTTTTTGCTCGGCTGTTCAAATGGATTGGGAAAGGGTAATGGTGGGATAACTATGGGCATTTTGCTTTTGGCAGGCTACTCCTATTGGCCCCGCACATTGACCTACCGCGTTCCCAAGGCGTACCATACCTTTCGGGGAAACCCGCACCTTTAAGTCTGGCCCTGTGAGGCCGGGAAGGGAGGAAAAATGCAGCGTCAAGCCACAACAAAAGAGTCAGGCGTGCCCGGTGGGCGCGTTTTTTTATGGAGGACGGGTGGAGGCTAATTTGACCTTCAAATCCAAGCTTTTAGAAGCCGACGAGGTGCGCCGGGCCCTAACCCGCATCGCCCACGAGGTGGTGGAGAAAAACAAGGGCGTGAACGGGCTGTGCTTCGTGGGTATTCACACCAGGGGCATCACCCTGGCCCGGCGACTGGTAGAGATGATTCGGGGTTTCGAGGGTGTGGCCCCTCCGATGGGCATCCTGGACATCACCCTCTACCGTGACGACTTGAGCGAGATTGGCCTGCAACCCAAAGTCCGCGAGACCCGCATTCCTTTCGACCTGCACGGTAAAGCGGTGGTGTTGGTGGACGACGTGCTGTTCACCGGGCGCACCGCCAGGGCTGCTCTGGATGCCCTCATAGACCAGGGCCGTCCCAGCCGCATTTATTTAGCGGTGCTGGTAGACCGGGGCCACCGCGAGCTACCGATTCGGGCTGATTTCGTGGGCAAAAACCTGCCGACTTCCAAAAACGAAGTGGTGAAGGTGCATACCCTCGAGGACGACGGCGAGGACGGCGTAGAGCTGTGGGAGCAATAGAACAAGGCGAAAAGTTAAAAAGTAGAAAAGTAAAAGCAGAGCAATTAACTTTTGACCTTTTACCCTTTTGACCTTTTTGCCTTGTTTTTGAGGAGAAACCATGACCGCAACCCAAGAACCCACCCCTGCTACAGCCCAGCCCCCACGCAGTTTGTTGGATTTTCAGGGCTGGAGTCGGGGGCAGCTCGAGAGCATCCTCGAGACCGCCAAGATGATGCAGGAGGTGTTGGCCAGGCCGGTTAAGAAGGTTCCGGCCCTGACCGGCTTCACCGTTGCTACCGTATTTTTCGAGGCTAGCACCCGCACCCGGCTTTCCTTTGAACTTGCCGCGCGGCGGATGTCCGCCGACGTGCTGTCCTTCGCGGCCTCGACCAGTAGTGTTAGCAAGGGCGAAACCTACAAGGACACCTTGCTCACCCTGGATGCCATGGGCCTGGATGCCTACGTCATCCGAGTAGACGCAGCAGGCGTGTGCCACCAGGCTGAGAAGTGGCTGGGCAAGCCCATCATCAACGCCGGCGATGGCTGGCGGGCACACCCCACCCAGGCCTTGCTCGATGCCTTTACCCTGTTGGAGAAGCTGGGAACCCTCGAGGGGAAGAAAGTCGCCATCGTGGGGGATATCCAGCACTCCCGCGTGGCCCGCTCCAACGCCGAGCTATTGCCGATGCTGGGAGCCAAAGTGGTGGCCTGCGGCCCGGCCACGCTGCTGCCGGGAAGCCTGCTTGCAGCCGAACTCACTACCGATTTGCGCCAGGCCCTGAGCGAGGCCGACGCGGTGATGGCCCTGCGGCTACAAAACGAGCGCATGGACAAGGGCTTGCTGCCCTCGCTGCCGGAATACATCTCGGGTTATCAGATTACCGAGGGGCGGCTGGGTTGGGCCAAGCCGGATGCACCGCTGCTGCACCCCGGCCCGATGAACCGTGACGTGGAACTCGAGGGTAGCTTAGCCGATTCCCCGCGCAGCCTGGTCGAGCGGCAAGTCGCCAACGGGCAAGCCGTGCGCATGGCGGTGCTCTATCACCTGCTGGTCGGCAAAAAATCGTGAGGTGGGGGCGGGTCTTGTGCCCGCCCTGAGGGCGAACACGAGGTTCGCTCCTACAGGAGAAATATGAAGGGTGAAATCCTTATCCGAAACGTAAAGCTGGTGGATAGTTGGGGCGAACATGGAACCGCCGAGGTGCTGGTCGGCGAGGGGCGGATCCTATCGCTCTCCGGTGGAGATGCTGATAGGGTTTTAGATGCTTCCGGGTACGTCCTTTCCCCCGGTTTCTGCGATCCCCACGCCCACCTGCGCGAACCTGGGCAGGAAGTTAAGGAAGATTTGACAAGCGGGCTCACAGCGGCGGCTCGAGGCGGCTACACCGACATCGTTTCGATGCCGAACACCACGCCGCCCGTGGACAGCGCGGAAGTCGTCTCCGCGCTCAAGAAAAAGGCTCTACTCATCGCTCAGGCTCGGCTTCACCCCTCGGCGGCGCTGACTCAGGGGCAAGAAGGCAAGCTGCTCACCGAAGCCAAGCTTCTGGCAGAAGCGGGCGCGGTGATGCTCACGGACGACGGCAGGACGAACGAGGATGCCGGGGTTTTGGCGCTGGGAATGCAGTACGCGGCTTCCTGGGGCCTCACCGTGAGCGTCCACGCCGAGGACGCGGGGCTGCGCCGGGGCGGGGTGATGAACGAGGGCGAGGTTTCGTTCCGGCTGGGTTTGCCGGGGAATACCGGATATGCGGAATCTGCGCGGATTGCCAGAGATTTGGAGATTGTGCGCTATGTAAAGTCGAAAGTCGAAGGTCAAAGGTCGAAGGCTAAAACTTTGCTGCATATCCAGCACCTTTCGACGGCTCGAGCCCTCCACCTCATCCGGGGGGCCAAAGCCGACGGACTGCCCGTCACCACCGAGGTCGGGCCGCACCACCTGACCCTCACCGACGAACTGCTCGAGAGCCTCGACCCCCTTTACAAGGTCGCGCCGCCTTTGCGCACCAAAGCCGACTCAGAAGCGCTGATCAATGGCCTATTGGACGGTACGATTGACTGCATCGGCTCTGACCACGCGCCCCATACCCAGGACGAAAAAGAGTTGGATATGCTGCGGGCCCCCTTCGGCATCGCCAATATCGAAGTCTGCTGGCCGGTGCTCTACACCGAGCTGGTCTTGAAGCGGGGGTTCCCTCTAACTACGCTGCTCGAGCGCTTCACCGACGGGGCGCGGCGGGTGCTGGGGTTTGAGGCGATTCGGCTCGAGGAGGGTGCAGAAGCCAGCCTGGTGCTGTGGAACCCCCAGCAAGAACGCCCGGTGAACCCCCAAACCTTTGCTTCCAAGGCCAAATTTAGCCCCTGGACAAGCTGGAAGCTCAAGGGCTGGCCGGTGATGACGCTGGTGGAAGGGCGGGTGGTGTTCGACAACTTACGACAGCTTGCATAGAGCGGTTTGCACGAACAATGCACCGTGTGATACGCACCGTGGGCACAAACCGCGATAGGGATTGTAGACTGCCCTCGAGCCTCCCTTGCAGCGTAGAATCGCGCTATGTTCGAGAGTCTCGAGGGCGAAGTAGTGCAATCTCAGGCTGCCAGCATTCATGGGGCGGTGTTCTATGACATCGTGCTGAAAACTGCCGAAGGCTTGCGAAGGTTACGCTTTCAGGACAGCTTTCTGTCCACGGCCCCCAAAGTTGGAGAACGCCTGAAGATTGATTTGCTCTTGGGCAACGTGAATGGGGTTGAACGCATGAATGGATAAACCGCGTTGGTAAGCCCATACTAGAGCAGTTTTGGCCAAGAACCTGGGGATGGCTCGAGTATATTTGTCGAGTCAGATCGAGAAGTGCGATACGTGTGGAACGAGGATTCTATATACACCAGTTTCATCGTCCCCAACGAGAAATGTGGCATTCCAATACCGTGCACCCCGTCCCTCGAGCCCCGTTTTGGCCCTGGCATCCACTCCCCAGCCCGTTCGCGTAATAGAAAATAAGAACCCCAGACCTTAAGCCAAGGTTTGAAAGTTAAAGCAATCTTGAGTCTTGTAGACTCAACTAGCCTAAGTGTGGGATTTGACCCTTTCTTCATCCCCGCACCCTGTAGAATCGCCTTAGATCGTTCCCTTCTCCGCCGATGGAACGACGACGCACAGGCGGATTCGGAGGAAGCATAGCTATGCGTTTAGAATTGCCGGTCATCCCGTTGCGAAACACGGTGATCCTCCCCCATACCACTACCCCAGTGGACGTGGGCCGCGCTAAGAGCAAGCGCGCGGTGGAGGAGGCTATGGGCACGGACCGGCTCATCTTCCTGGTGGCTCAGCGCGACCAAGAAGTGGACGATCCCACCCCCAACGACCTCTACGCCTGGGGAGTCCAGGCCGTAGTCAAGCAAGCCATGCGGTTGCCCGACGGCACGCTGCAAGTGATGGTCGAGGCCAGGGCCAGGGCTCTGGTGGACGACTATATTCCCAGTCAGTTTTTGCGGGCCAGGGGCGAGATCGTTACCGAAGAATTGCCCGCTGACGAATCGGTGGTGCGGGTGCTGATCGAAGAGCTCAAGGAGAGCTTTGAAAAGTACGTAGCGAACCACAAGTCGCTGCGCCTAGACCGCTATCAACTCGAGGCCGTCAAGACCGCTACCGACCCCGCCGTTCTCTCGGATACCATCGCCTATCACGCCACCTGGACGGTGGCCGAGAAGCAGGAAATCCTCGAGCAGAGCCAGGTTGAAACCCGACTCAAGAAAGTGCTGGAGATGCTCAGCCGCGACTTAGAGCGCTTCGACATGGATAAAAAGGTGTCCCAGCGGGTCAAAGACCAGATGGACACCAACCAGCGCGAATACTACTTGCGCGAGCAGATGAAGGCCATCCAGAAGGAACTCGGCGGCGGCGAGGACGGCGGCGGCGACCTCGACAACCTGCGCGAGAAAATCGAGAACTTGGGGATGCCCGAGGCCGTCAAGACCAAGGCCCTCAAAGAACTCGATAGGCTCGAGCGGATGCAGCAGGGCAGCCCCGAGTCCACCGTGGCCCGCACCTATCTGGACTGGCTGGTAGACGTGCCCTGGATCCAGGCCGACCCTGAGACCCTGGAGATTGGTCATACCCGCCAGATTTTGAATGAGGATCACTACGGCCTCCAGGACGTGAAAGAGCGCATCCTGGAATACCTGGCAGTACGCCAGATGACGCAAAACCTCGAGGTGCGCAACAAGGCTCCCATCCTGGTGCTGGTCGGGCCTCCGGGGGTGGGTAAAACCTCGCTGGGACGCAGCATTGCCCGCAGCATGAACCGCAAGTTTCACCGCATTTCCTTGGGTGGGGTGCGCGATGAGGCCGAGATTCGCGGCCACCGCCGCACCTACATCGGGGCCATGCCCGGCAAGCTAATCCACGCCATGAAGCAGGTCGGGGTGATCAACCCGGTGATTTTGCTCGACGAAATCGACAAGATGAGCACCGACTGGCGCGGCGACCCTGCCAGCGCCATGCTCGAGGTGCTCGACCCCGAGCAGAACAACACCTTCACCGACCACTACCTGGATGTCCCCTACGACCTCTCTAAGGTCTTCTTCATCACCACTGCCAACTCCCTGCAAACCATCCCGCGTCCGCTCTTAGACCGCATGGAGATTATCGAGATTCCCGGCTACACCAACCTCGAGAAGTCCCATATCGCGCGGGGCTACCTCTGGCCCAAGCAGGTCAAGGAAGCGGGTATGGACGGCAAAGTCGAGGTGACGGATGCGGCCATAGCCCGCGTTGCGAGCGAGTACACCCGCGAGGCCGGGGTGCGCAACCTCGAGCGTGAGCTGGGCAAGGTGGCCCGCAAAGCCGCTAAGTTCTGGCTCGAGGGAGCCTGGGAGGGCATCCGTACCGTAGACGCGCCCGAAGTTCCGACCTATCTGGGCATCCCCAAGTTCCGCCCCGACCGGGCCGAGAACGAGCCTCAAGTGGGCGCAGCCCAGGGCCTAGCCTGGACTCCGGTGGGCGGCACTTTGCTCACCATCGAAGTCGCTGCCGTGCCCGGCAAAGGTGGGCTCTCGCTCACCGGTCAGCTCGGCGACGTGATGAAGGAATCCGCTCAGGCTGCTCTGACCTACCTGCGTGCCCACGCCCAGGACTGGAGCCTGCCCGAGGACTTCCACACCAAATACGACGTACACGTCCACGTCCCTGAGGGCGGCACGCCCAAGGATGGCCCCAGCGCGGGCATCACCATAACCACCGCCATCGCCTCGGCCCTGACCCGCCGCCCGACCCGGATGGACATCGCTATGACCGGCGAGGTTACGCTGCGTGGCAAGGTGTTGCCCATCGGCGGGGTGAAGGAGAAGCTCTTGGCGGCGCACCAGGCGGGCATCCGCAAGATCGTGCTGCCCAAGGACAACGAGCCCCAGCTCGAGGATCTGCCCACTGAGATTCTCGAGGGTCTGGACATCAAGCTGGTGGAGAACGTCGGCGAGGTGCTGCGCTACTTGCTGCTGCCCGAGCCAGTGATGCCGCCAGTGCAGCCGGGCGGGGAGAACCGCCCGCAACCGGGGGCGTAAAGCTCTCAACGATTTGTTCTGATAGGAGCGCTAAGTTAGCGCTCCTATTTTTTGTTGAGGGAGGACATGTGAACCTCGTGCAGCAGTACCACAAACAACTCTTCGATCGAGATATACAAAAACCTCCTGTATTCTCGATGCTTATCCATACCGACTCTTTCGCAAATGACATTCTCAACCAAACGGCAATTGCGAAGAAGCTTTTCAAGCTCGCTCGCTTCGATTATTGCGAAATATTGTCTTTACCTACTAGCAATATGCAGGTTAAGGAAAAACTCGTTAAAGAAAAAATACCAATTACGGAGTACGAAATCCAAAGTAGAAATGAGAATGGGAATCTTCGCTTTGGCGAACTACTTTGCTATCTTCCAAAGGAAGCAATAGGAAGCCAAGATTTATTCAGCTATCCAGTGAAAGGGAGTGCATTGAGCTTAATCGATATATTTGTGTCGTATACATCGAGTTTCGATCACTTTATTGTGAATGAATTCGATACAATCCATCTGCAAAACTCTGGGGCAAGAACTTTAGATGCTGCTATTGATAAACTTCGCTTGCTGTTGGTGAATAACGAAATTTTTTATGTTGATGAGCTTAGAACTAAACCTGCATGGCAACTTTTCTTTGACGAAGAGCCAATGTATTTCTAAAACACCCCGCGATAAATCTGCGGCAGGGTCAAAACGCCGTCCGAGCAGGGTAGCGGAATCTCGCCATCGCCGGTCAAATCCTGCTGCTGCCAATGCCCTTCCCCATCGCGCCAGAAATGCCACACGAACAGCGTCTCAGCGTCCACAATCAAATACCCCCTGTCATTCTGAACGGAGCGCGGGCCAAGCAGACATGGGGCCGACCCCGGCCCCATGTCTGCGTCAGCGCAGTGAAGAATCTGATGCGCTAGACTACTCCGCAATGTATGAAACGCTACTGGGTTTACATTCTCGCCAGCCACAAACGTACTTTGTAGGTAGGGATGACCAACAACCTCGAGCACCGCATCTACGAGCACCGCCATACGCTCGTCAAAGGGTTTACCGAGCGCTACAACGTCAACCAACTGGTGTATTACGAAGAAACCAATGACGTGAATGCCGCTATCGAACGCGAAAAACAAATCAAGGGCTGGACGAGGACGAAGAAGCTCGAGCTGATTCGAGGGTTCAACCCGAAATGGCACGATTTCGGGAATGACGTTTTAGGGAATGTTAGCGCATCAGATTCTTCGCCAAATGCAGGCTCAGAATGACAATGGGAGAGATTTTGTGGCTTGGCGACCACGGATTTTCACTTCTCGAGTACAGGCTGTACTTCACCGCTTCTTCAGCCGCAGACTGTCCCAACTCCCGTCGCTGGCCCACCCACCGTCCACACTCAAACAGTGACCGTTGACGAAGGCACTTTGCTTGTTGTCCGCTAGGAATGCGACGGCCTGAGCGATGTCGTCCGGCGTGGCGAAGCGGCCCATCGGCACGCGGTTTTCGATGTCGGCATCGGTATAGGCTCCGCTGCCCAGGTCTTTCTCGTCCATCTCGGTCTTGACCCAGCCCGGACACACCGCATTCACCCGCACACCCCTGCCACCCCACTCCGCCGCCAGGGTGCGCGTCAGGCCAATCAGCCCGTGCTTGCTGGCGTTGTAAGCTGCACGGTCACCGATGCCCACAAGCCCCGCCACGCTGGCGATGTTGACGATGCTGCCGCTGCCTGCCCCCAACATCATCTTTCCGAATTCGCGTGAGAGCACAAAGGGGCCGAACAGGTTCACCTCCATCACCCGCTTCCACTCGGCGCTTTCGATAGCCTCGGCGGGCTTGATAAAGCTGATACCAGCATTGTTGACCAGCACGTCCAGGCCACCAAAACGCTCGCGCACCTGGGCCACCATCCGCAACACCTGGGCTTCGTCGGAGACATCGGCAAGGGCCTCGAGCACCTCCACTTTCCCACCCAAACTGGCTATGGTCTCCGCCGGGCGGTGCAGGTCGTTCAAGACCAGATCGAAACCGCGCCCGGCCAGAACTTGCGCGGTGCGCCTACCGATGCCCTGGGCTGCGCCGGTGATGAGAGCGACTTTGTTCATGAGCGGCATTATAGAGCGCTCTTGCACAGATTGGCGGTTGGCTCGAGGGTATATGAGCAACCCGCACCAACTTGCAGGTTTTTCCCTATGGGGTGAAGTCCAGCTTTGTCATTAGGTTCAGTCTTTAGGGGTGCGGTTAGTCTTATGATGCTACCGAAATGGCCGCAGAACTCAACACTCCCCACGACTCCGAAAACTGCCCGGTCTGCAAATTCGCCCACCTCCACCAACACACCCAGTTTTCCCTCCTAGACGGTGCAGCCCGCCTCAAAGACCTCTTGAAATGGGTCAAGAAGGTCTCGCCCCAGGAGCCCATGCTGGCCATGACCGACCACGGCAACATGTTCGGGGCAGTGCAGTTTTATAAATACGCCACCGAGTACGAGGTCAAGCCGATCATCGGCTACGAGGCGTATGTGGCGGCGGATTCGCGCTTTGACCGCAAGCAGGGCAAAGGGCTGGACGGCGGGTATTTCCACCTCACCTTGCTGGCCAAAAACATGGAGGGCTACCAGAACCTCTGCCGCCTGAGCAGCCGGGCCTACCTCGAGGGCTTCTACAGCAAACCCCGTATAGACCGCGAAATTCTGCGCGAACACAACGCCGGAATCATCGCCATGACCGGCTGCTTAGGGGCTGAAATCCCCCAGTTCATCCTGCAAGAGCGCCACGAGGATGCTGAAAAACGCCTACAGGAGTACCTGAGCATCTTCGGCGAAGGGCGCTACTTCGTGGAGATTCAAGAGCACGGCCTGCCCGAGCAGAAGAAGGTCAACAAGGTGCTCAAGGAGTTCGCCGATAAGTACGGCCTGGGAATTGTGGCGACCAACGACGGGCACTATGTCCGCAAAGAGGATGCCGAGGCCCACGCGGTGGTGCTGGCGGTGCAGAGCAAGGCCACCTGGGACGACCCGGGCCGCTGGAAGTTTCCCTGCGACGAGTTTTATGTCAAGACCCCGGAGGAGATGCGCGAGACCTTCGCGGCGCAAAAAAGTGAGTGGGGAAGCCGCCACAACGAGCTTTTTGATAACTCGGTGAACATCGCCCGGATGTGTGAGGTCGAACTGGTTCCCAAAAAAGTCCAGTACCGCATCCCGCGCTTCCCACTGCCCCAGGGCCGCGACGAAATTACTTACCTGCGCGAGCTGACCTTCGCGGGGCTGCTCAAGCGCTACCCTGAACAAATCACCGCTGCCCTCTACGGTGAGTTCTTGCGCAAACTAGGAAAGCCTGTTCCCCACGGGGATGGTGAAACCTTGTCGTTGGAATTGGCTCGTCTGGATGACCTCGAGGCCGCCCGTTCGGTACTCCCCGAGCTGACCGAGGAAGTCGCCAAAGGCGATAGTCGCTCTGCGGGGCAGAGTCGGCCCCAGGCCGATAGCGGCGGAGCCGCTACCCGAGCTAACCTGGAGGGGGGGGTGGCCTGGGGGCCGTGGGAGATTCTCTCGAGGGCCATCTACGAACTCACCGTGGTAGAGAAGATGGGCTTCCCCGGCTACTTGCTGATCGTGCAGGACTTTATCAACTGGGCCAAAGACCAGGGTATCAGCGTGGGGCCGGGGCGTGGCTCGGCGGCGGGAAGCATCGTCACCTATGCGATTCGCATCACCAACATTGACCCGCTGGCCTACGGCTTGCTGTTCGAGCGCTTTTTGAACCCCGCTCGAGTCTCCATGCCCGATATTGACACCGACTTCTCCGACGTGCGCCGAGCCGAGGTTATCGAGTACACCCGCCAGCGCTACGGTGACGAAATGGTCGCGCAGATTGGTACCTTTGGAACCCTGGCCTCGAAGGCCGCCATCAAAGACGCGGCTCGAGTGTTTGGCCTGCCCATCAAAAAAGCCGACGAGCTGGTGAAGCTCATCCCGGTGGTCTTTGGCAAGCCCACGCCTTTGGAGAAGGCCATCGAAACCATCCCCGACTTGAGAACAGAGATGGAGAAAGACCCCCTGGTAGCAAAGGTGATGGAGGTGGCACAGAAGCTGGAAGGCTTGAACCGTCAATCTTCGGTTCACGCCGCTGGGGTAGTGATTTCCGATGTCCCCCTGCGCGACTGGATTCCCCTGATGCGCGCCGGAGACACCGGTGGCAAAGTCACGCAGTATGACATGAACTCGGTAGAATCGCTGGGCTTTCTCAAGATGGACTTCCTGGGGCTGCGCACGCTGTCCTTCCTCGACGAGTGCAAGCGCATCGTCAAGGAATCGAAGGGTGTGGACATTGACTACGACACCATTCCCATTGACGATGCTATCACTTTCGAGACCTTGGGCAAGGGCGACACCAAGGGCGTTTTCCAGTTCGATTCGGCGGGGATGACCGGCGCGGTGCGCGGGCTCAAGCCCCGGCGCATCCAGGACATCATCGCGCTGGGTGCGCTGTACCGGCCTGGCCCGATGGAGAATATTCCCACCTATATTCGTCGCCACCACGGGCGCGAGGCCGTGACCTACGACCAATTCCCCAATGCGGGCAAATATCTCGAGCCCATCCTGCGCGAGACCTACGGCATCCCGGTGTATCAGGAGCAGATCATGCAGATTGCTACAGCTGCTGCTAGCTATAGCTTGGGCGAGGCGGATTTGTTAAGGCGCGCAATGGGCAAGAAAAAATTAGAAGAAATGCAAAAGCACCGCGTCCAATTCAAGAAGGGCGCGGCGGAAAAGGGGATTCCCAGCGATGAAGCGGATAGGCTGTTTGATTTGCTCGAGGCTTTCGCCAACTATGGGTTTAACAAGTGCGTGACCGGAGAGAGCCGTGTGGTGGACGCGCAGACGGGCCGCCGGGTGCGGGTGATAGACATAGTAGACGGACGAGAGCGAAACGTCTGTGTGCCCTCGCTCGACGAAACGAGCCTGAAGATCCTTCCCCGGCCTGTGGTAAACGCCTTCCCTAGCGGCAAGGCAATGGTTTATCAGCTAACCACCGAGACCGGACGCACTTTGGAGGCCACCGGCAACCATCCGCTCTACACTCCCGGCGGCTGGACGAACCTCGAGGAACTGTCCGCTGGAGCCTTCGTCGCGGTTTCCCGCCAGATGCCTTACCGGTCTTCTGGCGAGATGGAGCCGCACGAGTTGGTGGTGCTCGGCTATGCGCTTTCCGAGGGCAACCTCTGCCACCCCAGTGGCTTTTACGTATACAGCACCGACGAAGAGGAATTGACCGACTACACCGAGCATCTAGGTCGCTTCCCCAACACCACCTATACTCTCGACCGCAGCAAGAGCGCAGCCTCGGTTTACACCAAGCCCGTTCAACGATCAAAAGAATCGGGTGCAGCGGAGTTCCTGCGGGGGCTCGGTGTTCTAGGCTCGAATGCCCTGAATAAGCACGTACCCGAGTCGGTATTCGCCCTTCCTAGAGAGCAAATCGCGGTGTTCTTGGGTCGTTTATGGACAGGGGATGGGGGAATTCAGTCTTCTACCCGGCTGATTCACTACGCAACTTCCTCGAGGCATCTGGCACAGGATGTGCAGCACCTGCTACTGCGTTTGGGTCTGCAAAGCCGCATCCACCATAAAACTTTCAAATATCGGGGCGCTACACGGCCTGGTTATACTGTTCACCTCCTGGGGGGTGAGGAAGCTGCTCGAGCCTTCGCCCTGCACCTCGGGCCACACTTGGTTGGAAAGCGCAAGCATGACCTCGAGGCCCTGGTCGCAAGCTATCGCTCTGGCGAGGACACCCGCTTCAGCAAGGATGTTGTGCCCAACCCCCTGCTGGGCGACCTCGAGGCCGAGGTTCGTCGGCTCGCCGCTCGAGCAGGAACCGACTACGACAGCTTTGTCCGCGCGGCAGGGTTTCGCTCCGGACGGGATTTGCTGAGGGCTAAGGCCAAAGGGTACGGGCTGTCGCTAAAGGCCCTCAAAACCCTGTCTGCCAACCTAGATAGTCCGTTCCTGCGTCGTCACGCGGAGGCCGATATTTATTGGGATAAGGTCGTGAGCATCGAGCCTATCGGGGTGCAAGAGGTTTATGACCTGACTGTTGAAGGCACACACACCTTTGTCGCTGGGGATATCGTCGTCCACAACTCGCATTCAGCAGCATACGCAATCCTGACCTACCAAACCGCCTACGTAAAAGCCCATTATCCGGTCGAGTTCAACGCCGCCCTCCTCACCATCGAGCGCAACGACTCCGACAAGGTGGCCGAGTACATCCGCGCAGCCCGGCAGATGGGCGTGGACGTGCTGCCACCCGACATCAACAAGTCGGGGTTCAACTTCAGCGCGGTGGGCCAGACCGTGTTGTTCGGCCTCTCGGCGGTGAAGAACGTGGGCGAAACCCCCACCGAAGCCATCTTGAAGGAGCGCGAACGGGGCGGCAGGTTCAAGTCGCTGCCAGACTTCCTCAAGCGGGTGGAGGCCAGCGTGGCCAACAAGCGCGTGGTGGAGTCGCTGATCAAGTCTGGGGCCTTCGATGCTTTTGGCGGGCGCGGGCCGATGCTGGCGATGCTCGACGACACCCTCAAGTGGGCCCAGGCCGAGCGCGAGCAGGCCCAGTCCGGGATGATGAGCCTCTTTGGCGAATCGCAGGAGCCAGCAGTTCCCAATAAGCCCGTACTGGACACCGTAACCGAGCTGCGCTTCGAGAAGGAATCGCTGGGCATCTATGTCACCGGGCATCCGCTCTCGCGTTATCAAGGGCTACGCGAGGCGGCCAGTTGCACCATCGAAGAACTGCCTACGGCCTATCACGAACTCAAGGGCAGCCGCTCCAGGGCCCGGCTGCTCCTGGCTGGGCTGGTCGAGGGTATCGTGCGCAAGCCCACCAAGTCGGGTGGGATGCTGGTGCGCTTCACCCTTGGCGACGAGACCGGAGCAACCGAGGTGGTGACATTTGGCAAAGCCTATGACCGGGTTTCGCCGCTCTTGCGCGAGGATGGCGCGGTGCTGGTGGTGGCGGAGGTCGAACCCGACGGCGAGGGCGAGACCTTCCGGGTAATGGCCCAAGACGTGTATCCTTACGACCAACTCGAGGGGATGCCCAAAATCCTGGAACTCGACCTCGACTTGGCCCTGCTGGATGAAGAAAAAATGCTCGACTTGCGCAGCCGCCTAGACGAGTTCCCCGGTAGCGTTCCGGTGCAGATTAAGGTGCGGGGGCCAGGTGGCTGGGCGGTGGTGGAGGCCAGGGAGGTCAAAGCGGCGGAAGAAGCCCTGCCGGGGCTGGCCCAGTTGGATTGGCTCGAGGCCCACCTGATTCCCGACCGCGAGGCTTTGCTGGCCTTGGGCAAGCCCGCCGAGGGTGGTTTCCGGCAGAAAGGCGACGACCAGGGATCGGTGGTTCCGTTTTGATTGGGGCGTAGAGAGGGTCGTCGTACATAAAAGACCCCGACTGAGGGTTCGACTCTCGTCTGGGACAGCGAAATATAGAGTGGTTTTCATGAATAAGCGTCCATTACCCTCGAGGTTTTTGTGTAATGGACGCTTAAATAACTCTGCCCTCGGGGGCGGAGTGGCGCACAGCGGCTACCCGGGTAGAGTTATTATGAAAACCGCGATAAATACTCGAGAGTATCGTCCTGGAGGTCAGGTAGCCCCCTGTTTCAGGCCACGGGCCTCGAGCCGTATTTACCGGCCTGGGTGCGGCAGGCAATGGCTCCGCTCCATTCGGTATGGGCGGGCAACAACCAGTTGCGCATGGAAAAGCGGGTGTGGCTGAGCGGCATGGGCCGCCCCGCAGAAAGCGTGCTTTTGACCAATATGGTTTGTCTGTGCAATGCGTCCCTGCTCATGTCTGTAGCCTAAACGCATAACCGTTACAACCGCGTTACATTTGCACATCCAGAGATTAAGAAACCTTAATCCTCCCCCACCCCGCCGCGATTCTGGTGGTGGTGTGTAGATTTGCCGCTTCTCGAGCCTGATCCGCTCAGGCTTGGATGGGCCGGGTTCCCTGCTCCTGGTCGGGTTCTTCCCAGGCCAGTTCGATCAGGTCTACGAGTTCTTCTACGGGAATGTGGTATTTGCGGTTGAGCCCAGCAACCTGGTAGCCCAGCCGCTTAAGCTGGGCCAGATAGCGTTCTTGTAGCCTGGGTTCGCTCGGCTCGCTCTGGGTCTCGAGGTCTTCGGCAATCCCGATGAGCCAGCCCACCAGTTCGCTGGCATCCTCGTCGGATAGCCCCGCGATCAGCACTTCGTCCTCTAAAAACTGCTCAGTAAGGCGCTCCAGCATTGCTCCCAGCATACCTCAAGCCAAACCTGGCGATTGATTGCCCGTATAGTATTTGCCCTGAAGCCTCGGTTAGAGCGTCTCCCGCGAATATCCCGCAGAAATGCCCGGGAGGGCTGAGCGGTGGGCAACAGCAGTCAAAACCAGCCCGAAGTCACACTTCAGCGCTCACTAAACTGGAAAATCAGCCGCACGAAAGCCCCTGGGTCGAAGCCCCCCTCGAGCCCCACAAAAAACTGCCGCGAAAGGTAGAGCAAGCTGCCCGCATAGACCTTGGGGACGCTAGCCTGGGGATAAAAGTCGTAGTAATACTCGGCCCCCACGTAGGGAACGAAGGGAATGATAATAGCTCCCACCCGGCCCGTAACCCCCAATCGCGCGCGGTTGGTGACGATGAAATCGAAGTAGGTGCTGGCTTGGGCAAAGCCGTCTATGCCCTCGGTTAGGGGCATCCGGCCATCCGCTCCGGCAGTCAGCACCGCCCTGGGGAAAAACTGCGGCACTTCCCCGATGCCTAGCTCGAGCTTGCCATAGCCACTCAAGGTCGTACCGGTGTCCTGGAAGAGGTTCTGGCGATACTCGAGAAAGCCGTTGGGGACGATCAAGACCGGGCTGCTGATGGGTAGACCCTGAAAACTAGCCCGCACTCCCCAGGTCAGGTGCTGGTCGAGCTGGTCGGCGTACTCGGCTTCGGCCTCGAGGCCAACCTGCCCGAAATACCATAACGCCCCCCGCACCGAAAATCCCAAAGCAAAGGCCGAACTCCCTACCAAAACGCCCAAAAGCACGACGAAAGTTCCCCAACGGCGCATCTCTACCTCCAGATTGATTCTGCGCAACGCTAACATCCGACACAGGCCTTTGTCGAGAGCAGCGGGTGGTCAGGGCGGTTTTGATGAATATTGCACTGCATAGATTATGAGCTGTGTAGTGATGAAAGCCTGCTTCTAGAGCGGTTTGGGCTATTTTTACCGCGACTCCCGGCGGCAAAAAGGCGCTGGGTATGGGGGTGGACGGTTCTATGTTTTCTGAAAACCGCTCTAAGCCTCACTTCACGCAAGTCCTGGGGCCAGAAGGTACACTGGGTCACGTGTATGCCCTTTCCCAGGCTTGGCGCTCGCTGCGTCAACATTTGACCAGCACGCTCGCTACCTTCTTCACGGCCCTCGTATCTTTTTCGCTTTTGTTTCTGCTCGGCTTGGTGCTCTGGAATCTGGATCGGGTAGTAGCCTCCTTGGAAAGTGAGCTCGAGGTCGCGGCATTTCTCAAGCCTGGAGCCAATACCCAGGCCATTCTCGGTCAGATCAAAACCTGGCCTGAAGTCTCCGAGGCCAGGCTCCAGACCAAGGAAGAAGCCCTGGCAACCCTACAACTCGATTACCCCTATCTGGCCCAGGCCAGGGAGTTTATCCAGAATCCTCTGCCCGATACCCTCCGGCTCAAGCTCTCCGACCCCCAAAAAGTGCGCGATGTGGGGCGGCGCTTGCAGCGCCTGGACGGTGTGGACAGCGTGGAATATGGCGGCACCCTGACCGAGCAGTTGGTGCGGGTGCTGACCGGCTTGCGCATCGCGGTCAATATATTAATCGTGCTGTTGCTGCTGGACACCCTTTTCAGCGTGATGGGCACCATCCGCCTGTCCATCGAAAACCGCCGCGACGAGTTGCGGGTGATGCAGCTCGTGGGTGCAACCCGGCGCTTTATCCAGGGGCCTTTCGTGGCCGAGGGAATGCTCCTGACCCTGGCAGCCAGCCTATTCGCGCTGGGGTTGGGCGTGCTTTCCTACCGTTTCCTCTCCGAAGCCCTGCAAAACCTGCTACCCTTCGTGCCGGTGCTAGGACAAAACGACTTGGTGCGGGCCTCGGGAGCCATGCTGCTCTTAGCCCTGCTGCTGGGCGCTACCGGGGCTTTTATCGCCAGCCGGGCCAACTTGCGCGAGGCGGATTTATGAGGGGGTATTGGGGCTGGAGGGTTGGCTTCCGGGCCAGGTCAGTGGTCTATAGCTTGCCTTTATCCACGCACCACAAGCCACGCGCCAGGCACCTCTTTATGGCTATTGTGCTCTGCTTGTGTGCTGTGCCCTCTGCCTTTAGCCAATCGCTCAACCAGCTTCAGCAGCAGGCCCAGCAAAATCGGCTCTTGCAGCAGCAGCAGCAGGCTCGCATCGCCCAGCTCAACCGCGACCTGGCCAATCTAGATAGTGCTACCGCCCAACAACTCACCCAACTCCGCAGCCTCGAGGCCCAGATTACCCGGCTCGAGCGGGAAAAAGCCGACCTCACCACGCAGATTGATGCCCTGGATAGTCAGCGCAAGGATACCGAGGCCAAAATTGCCAACCTCGAGCAACAGTTGCAAGGGCTCAAGGCCCGGCTTTCGGCCATGATCCAAAGCCTCAACCGAGAAAAAGCCGGGCGCTACTTGCCCCTGCTGCGCTCGCAGTCCTTCACCGACTTGGCCGTGCGCACCCGCTGGGTGAGCACCCTGGGCCAACACCAGACCGACCTGATTGATCAGATTAATACCACGGTCAGTTCCCTCAACGACCAACGCACCCGGCTACAACTTTTGGTGCAAGACCTGGGAGACAAACGCCAAGCCCGTACCCAGCGTATCCAGGCCCTCAGCCAGTCCCGGCAGTCGGTACAGCTCACGCTAGCCAGCCTGCGCCAACAAAAAGCTGGACGGCAGGTGATTTTGCGCGAAACTCTAGTAGCCCAGGCCCAGCTCCAGACCGACCTCCAGACCCTGCAAAGCCGCATCACCGCCGAACTCCAGCGCATCGCCCTAGAACGCCGCAAGGCCGAAGAAGCCCGTCGGCAGGCCGAAGCCCGTCGCCGCCAGCAACAGCAGCAACAGCAAGCCAACAGCCGTCCCAGCGATAGCGTCAGCAATCTGCCCCCCGTACCCAGAGAGTTGGTGGGTGCGCTCCAGTTCCCCGTGCAAGGCGGACGGGTGGCCGAAGCCTACGGCAGTGGAGGCAACGACTGGCAGACCATCCAGGGCTCGGGTGGCTCGAGCACGGTAGTGGCTGCCGCCAATGGGGTAGTCATTGACAGCTTATTCATCGCTAATCTGGGCTGGACTCTAACCATCCGCCACAGCGACCAAGTGGCGACTCAATACGTGAACCTGACCCAGCCTACGGTTTCGGTGGGCGACCGGGTAAGCCAGGGCCAGGTTATCGGAACCACCGGCGGCGGGGTGCTCATTCCGGGTGACGAGATGTGGTTTAGGGTGATCGTGATTAGTACCGATGGCTTTCGCTACGTAGACCCCTCAAGGTACTACTGAAGAGGTAAAGGCTGTGTCAGGCAGATTTTCTGCTACCAGAGCAAGGTAAACTCGAGCCCCTTCTACACCGAGGGCTCAATCAGCCCGTAGTTGCCATCCCTACGGCGGTAAATCACATTAATCTCGTCCGACTCCCCGTTTCGGAACATGAAAAAGTCGTGACCCAGGGCTTCCATCTCGAAGGCGGCATCCTCGGGACTCATGGGCTTTACCGCAAAACGCTTGACCCTCACGATGCGCAGGACATCCTCTTCACTTTCTTCGGTGGGCGAAACCCCGGCCAGCACAGGCTCGGGCGCAGGCTGGCGGGTACTATGAAAGTGGCGATCTTTATAGCGCCTGAGCTGGTACTCTAAGCGGTCTATGGCCCGGTCAATGGCCGCATACATATCGCTGTCCGACTCCTCCACGCGCACCAAACCCTTAGGCACGCTGACTTGAATCTCGGCCTTGGCTCGCTGCTCGATACGCGATCCCTGAGCCATGGAAAGTACAATCTTGGTATCAGCTCCTTCAAAATGCCGATCCAGACGGGGCATCTTCTTGTCTAGATAGCTCTTGAGGGCCTCAGTAATCTCAACTTGGCGACCTACCAGCTTGTAGACGTTCATGTGCCCTCCTACCAGGCTTTTACCGTGGACTATAGAACTTGTACTGTCGAGCCAAACCTCGCCTGGTAGCTCGAGTCTAGCACCTGGCGATGAGGGATGAATGTCCAAAACAGCTAGAGCGATTTTCAGAGAAAAAACGACAGTCCACTCCGCTAGAAAGTCCGTACCCAGTTCCTTTTTGCCGCCATGAGTAGCGGCCAAAATAGCGCAAACCGCGATAGAGCCCACAAGGGGCAAAAACCGCCGCTCGCTCACCACGGGTGGCGAATAGCCACGTCCAGCACGGCCCCTCGAGATAACTGGCAGTTTTGTGAAGAAGCCCCCCAAGCACCGTCAGAAATGCCCTGCTCAGGTCGCTCGGTGTTGGGGAATAGTCACCAGGGTGTGGGCCACCCGGTGGGCCTCTCTCGCCAGCACCAAGGCCCCCTCGGGAACCATCCACACCATCATGTCGTGCAACTTGCGGGGGATCAGGCCGGTACTGGAAACATAGACCTCGTTTTCCTGGAAGCGTAGGGAGAGCACCGTGCTCCCAGCTTTGATACTGCTGGGGCTGTCGCCTACGGTGGTGGAGCCGATATTGCCACCCAAGGTGTCACGCGAAGGAGGCTGAAAGCCCAACCATTCAGAAAGTTCGCGCCGTAGGTCTTCGCCGTAAGTCTCCAGGCCCATGGCTTGGGCAGTCTCGGCTAGCAGGGCGGGCCAGTTGGCGGTTTTCTCGACGCGCACCTTGACCACCTCGAGACCCTTGCGGGCAAATTCCTGAAGATTATCTACCGTGGCATCACCGTATTTGGCCGCTGAATCCAGGCCGAACTGGGCGTAGTTGGTTTCCCCCTTGAAGCGCATGGAAAGGCTGCGCATCAAGCGCAAATAGGCATAGGCCTGTTCGGGCCACATCAGGTGGGCCAGAACACGCCCCTCGGCCAGCAAGTTGGAAAGCGTGGCGGCCTCGCGTGGCTCGAGGCGCAGGTGCAGGTAGTCCTTGTAGCGCAGGGCGTTCAGCTCGGCATCGCGCAGGGTCAGGCTGAAGGGAGTCTCCTCGAGCGAACGCTCCTGCCCACCTGTGCTGAGGCCGTAGAGTTGCCCGGTTTGCGAGATGGCAATTTCGTAGCCCTCCAGACGCAAGCGCTGGGGCATCAGGCGCAGGGTGAGCACCTTGGTGTCCGGTGGAATCTCTTTCAGGGCATACTCCGCACTTTGCGCCCCCAAGATTTTGTCGGGGATTTGCGGCCAGGGAGTCTCACCCCTGGGCACGGGTAGATAGCGGGTGAGCAGAATACTGATACGCTCGATAGCTGCGGTGAAGCGATTTTTGTCTTCTTCTTGCACCAGGGTTCTGCGGCGCTCCTCGGCGGCGGCGGTCTGTAGGCGCTCTTCCAACTCTCGGATCTGCCCGATGCTGAGGTTTTGGCGGCGAGCTTCCTCGAGTGCCCGCCGCAGGGTATCTACGTTCGGCCCCTTGATGCTGGTCTTGAGCGAGCCCTCGCTGTCGAGCACCCGCCGGGCAAAACGGCGCAAATAAGGAACCGTCTCCTCCAGGGGCAGGTTGAGCTTGCTCGGCAGGGCATAGACCTCGCGGAAAAGTTCCAGCAGCAGCCGCTGCCCGACCTCGACATTTTCCAGCGCCACCCTGGGGTCGGAAAGGCCAGGGATGCCGTGAGAGAGTGAGAAACGCGAAAGGTTATAGTCCTGGGCAAACTGCGGGGTAGCGGAATAGGACTCGAGGTTTTGCAGGATGGCATAGACCATCCGCAACTCGTCGCGCTTGCCCTGGTTGAAGGCTTTGGCGGCCCGGCCCAGGTCTTTCTCGAGGCGTGCCCAATAGAGGGCTTCGGTGAGCCGCTCCAGCACCTCGCGCTCGGGGTTGACGAGGTCGGGACCTTCTTCCTCGATAAAGATGGTCTCGATATCGAGAGAGCTGGATTCCTCAGCAATGCTCACATAGCCGGGGCGACTGGCCTTGAAGCGGGCATCAATCTCACGGAAACGCTTAGCCAGAGGGCCACTCAAAGTGGATTGAATCAGGCTCTGGCGCAGCCGATTCAGGCTGACCAGGCCTCCTTTGGGCTCGAGGCCACCGGCAAGGTCATCTACCTTGTATTCATATAGCTCGAGTAATTCAACCAAGCCTGCCTTCATTTAGACAGTATTATAAGGTGTCATGCGGCTAGCACGGCTCGAAATTGCCACAGAATCCAACATTGGTCGTCGCCGGAGGAACAACGAGGACTTCCACCGGGTGGCAGTCCATCCCACCCCTTCCGGCAACCTGATACTGCTGGCCATCGCCGACGGCATGGGCGGGGCCGAAGCCGGTGAGCTTGCCAGCAAGCTGGCCATCGAGGGCGTGAGCGAGGCGGCGCGTTCCTACGCCGAACTCCTCACCGCAGGTCGCCCAGCGGTCAACCTGGGAACGGTAATGGACAAGGCCCTGCGGCTCTCCCAGCGACGTATCGTGCAGGAGGGCGAACGGGTGCCCTCACGTAAAGGTATGGGAACCACCCTTACCGCGGTCATGCTCACCGAGTGGAACCGCCAGGCCGTCATTGGTCACGTGGGAGACACCAGGGCCTACCGCTTCTCCTCCGGGCGCTGGACCCAGCTCACCCAAGATCACTCCTGGGTGGCAATGCAGGTGCGCCAAGGAGTATTGCCCGCCGACCAGGCCGAAGACCATCCCTGGCGGCACATGCTCACCCAGGCCCTGGGCCTGGCCGATGTCAAACACGACATCCTGGCGGTGAGTTTTGCACCGGGTGAGGTCATCACCCTGACCACCGACGGCCTGTACGGGCTGGTTCCACCCGACGAGTGGAATGTGAGCGGAGATTTGCAGTCGGCCCTGGAAGAATGGGTGAGCAAGGCCCTGGTTCGCGGGGGCACTGACAACATCACCGTAGTAGGGGCGAGGTTTAGATGAGTTATGTGATTGCAGTTTTGCTGGTGGGCCTATCCACCGCCCTGGTGCTACGTATCAGACGCATCTGGTTGATGTTGCTGGCTCTGGCGGTCGTGCTGGCGGCATTAGGGGTGCTGGGAGCGCACCCTGTGGTATTACTGCAAGCCACCCTGCTGGGAGTTGCCTCAATGTGGATACCCAGCCGCCAGGCTCCCCTCAGGCCCAGGCCCAAAGCATCTCCCCAGGCCAAAGGCAAGCCCAAGCCCGCTGCCAAAATTAGCCTGGGCGGGGGGCTTGGTGGGGGCAGCAACGTCAGCGGCCTCGAGGCCACCTACGACGTAATGGAAAAAGTGGGTATTGGGGGCATGGCAACCGTCTACAAGGCCAAAACCAAGAAAGACAGTCGCATTGTGGCACTCAAGATACCTCAGGAAAAATACGTGGGGGATGCCCGTTTTGTGCGGCGCTTCCACCGTGAGGCCGAACTCTTGGCCCACTTAGACCACCCCGGTATTGTCAAGGTCTACGACCACGGCAATCACGGCGATACCCACTACATCGCCATGGAATTTCTCGATGGCGAAGGGCTAGACCGCTTGATCGAGAACAGGAAGCTCTCCGTCGCCAACTTAGTAGAAGTTATGGGCCGCGTGGCCGAGGCCCTTCAGCACATCCACGCCCAGGGCATCATCCACCGCGACATCAAGCCCGGCAACATCATGGTCTTGAAAAACGCCGTGCGCGAGGATGGCTCGGTAGACCCGCGCGGTGTTCGCCTGATGGACTTCGGCATCGCCGCAGGCAAAGTGCTCACCCGCCTGACCATCACCGGAGCTCGTATCGGCACACCGGTCTACATGAGCCCAGAACAAGCCAAGGGTCAGCGCATAGACCACAAATCCGACATCTATAGCTTTGGAGTGGTGTTTTACGAGGCGCTGTGCGGTCAACCGCCTTTTCAGGGTGCTTACGAGGCGGTTATTCATCAGCAGATTACCCAGATGCCCGCTCCGCCCAAGCAGGTCAACCCCGATATTCCCCAGACCCTCTCCGACCTGATCTACAAGATGCTCGACAAAGACCCCGAGAAGCGCCCCGGCCTCGAGGCCATCTTGGAGGTGCTGCGCAGCAAATGGCAGGAAGACCCCGGCCTCTCGGCCCCTACCTATCTGGCCCTGGCCGTCGAGACCAAAAAGGGCACCCTGCGCCTGACGGACTTGAACGGAACCCTGGTGCGGATGTGGAGCGGGGTCGGGAGTGGGCGCGGGATGTTTCCCTCCCCGCCCCTGGCCCTCTCGACAGACGACAAAAGCGGCTTTTGGATTAGCTTGTTTGAGTACGGTGGGGGGGCCGTGCGGCTGGTTCACCGCTTCGATGTGGAAGGTGAAATTACCGCCTCGATGGCCCCTTATGGCATGAAACTGGGCGAACTGCTGTACCCGCTGAGCCTGGCCACGCTTGCCGACGGCCTGCTGGTATTGGATGGCGAAACTTGTACCGTGACCCGCTTTGACCGCTCGGGCAACCCCGTAGCCCGTTTTGGGGGTACAGGTCAGGGGCGGGGGCTGTTTGACTCCCCCAAGGCCATCGCTGCCAGCCCCAACTACGTGTTCGTGCTCGATCAGGGCAACCGGCAAATCCAGCGCCTGACCCACACTGGGGAATACCTCTCGCGTTACGCTTTTCGCAAGAGTAAGGAGTCGCAGGAGTTGCGGCTGCTGGCCGGAGTGGGCGTGACCCCCGACGAGCAACTGCTAATCTATGATGCCGACAGCCAGAAGATTCGCAAGCTGAGCCTCGAGGGCGAAGTAATTAGTTCATGGGCGCTCCCGGTAGGCGAAGGGGAAGACGCTGCGGCGCAAGTCGAGATGGTGGTGCTGGACGAGACCCTCTATGCTATACGGCGCGGCGGCAGCAAGGTTTATCGCCTCAGCATGGCGGGTCAGACTCTACCCAGCCTCGAGGTCTACGCCCCGCTACGCGGCATTGCCCTGTGGAAAAACCCCAAAGCCGAAGGGGCAAGCGCGGAACGGGTTTCGGCCAGAGCCGGAGACTGAGCTTTCGGGAATCGTGGCGGAGAGCTAAACGCAACTCGTCGAACGTCTAATGTTGAAGGCCGAAAGCAAAATACAAAGGGCCAAAGGTCATATCAGGACGACATAATTGCCCTATCAAGAAACACCGTCTGGGACGCGGTTGGTGTTTTTAGGTTTTTGACTTTAAGCCTTCAGCGTTCGACATTCGGCGAGTTTTTAGCCCAGCCAATTCTGGGAGTCTGTAACCATACGCCCTTCGCAACTTTTCCATAGGTAACCCTGTAGAATATTTCCTCGGAGCCTGCTCCATCTCAGTTTCATCGGCTCTGCCCAAGCTGTGCCCCGTGACCCCAAGTCACAAAGGAGACCTTATGAAACGAAACTTCTTGGTATTGGCTCTGGCCTCGCTGGCGATTGCGGGCGCTTCGGTACTGGCCCAGAAAACCACCACCCCCTCGAGCACCATGACCGCTACCGCCTGCAAGGTCACTCCGGTCAATGTCAACACCGCGACCACCGCCGACTTGGACAAGATTCCCGGCATCGGCATGAAGACCGCCGAGGCCATCATCAAGGCCCGCCCCTTCAAGGACGAGGCCGATTTGGTGGCCAAGGTTAAAGGCATTGGCGAGAAGAACATTGTCAAGTTCCGGGCCTGCTTCCTCTACAAGTAAGCCGCTTGGTATGCAGGGCCAGCCTCAGGGCTGGCTTTTTTTATAACGCTTTTGGTCTGTAAAGCTGTCAAAGCGTGCTATCATGAACCCATGAAGTTTGCCCGCCTAGAACTATCTTAGGGGAGCCCGTTTACTCGGGAGGCTCCCCCTACATGGTCGTAGGGGGATTTTTTATACCTCGAGCCTTTAGAATGACTCGTTGAAACTTTAGGAGAACCCATGGTTCCGACCACTGATAAATACAATCCCCACGAACTCGAGCCCCGCTGGCAGAAATACTGGCAGGAAATTGGCCTTTTGAAGGCCACGGAGGGTATCGCTGTAGGCGACGCGGCTGTCCAGGCGGCACACAGCGCCGGGGCCGATAGCCCTACCCTGCCGCGCCTGGAGGGCCAAAATGGGACTAAAAAAGCCTACATCCTGGTGATGTTTCCATATCCCTCGGGCGACCTGCACATGGGCCACCTGAAGAATTACACCATGGGGGACGCACTCGCCCGCTTCCGGGTGCAACAGGGTTATTCGGTGCTGCACCCCTTCGGCTGGGATGCCTTCGGCTTGCCCGCCGAGAACGCCGCGCTCAAGTTCGGCGTTTCACCCGCCGAGTGGACTTTCGGCAATATTGCCCAGAGCAAGGAATCGCTCGGCCTGATGGGCATCCAGTACGACTGGAGCCGCGAGGTTATGACGGCCATGCCGGACTATTACCGCTGGAACCAGTGGATTTTCCTCAAGATGTACGAGAAGGGTCTGGCCTATCGCAAAAAGAGCTATGTCAACTGGGATCCGGTGGAGCAGAGCGTGCTCGCCAACGAGCAGGTGATTGACGGGCGCGGCTGGCGAAGTGGGGCGCTGGTCGAGAAAAGAGAACTCGAGCAGTGGTACTTGAAAATCACCGACTATGCCGAGCGCCTCTTGCAAGACCTGGACTCCCTCCCGCGCTGGCCGGAAAAAGTAAAGGCCATGCAACGGGCCTGGATTGGCAAGAGCACCGGGGCCGAGTTTGACTTCGCAGTGAAAGATTCGGATAAAAAGATTCGGGTCTTCTCCACCCGCCCGGACACCATTTTCGGCGCGACCTTTATGGTGCTGGCCCCGGAGCATCCGCTCGTGGCTGAGCTGGTCACGCCCGCTAAGAAAGCCGAGGTAGAAGCCTATATCGCTGCCACCCGACTCAAGAGCGAAGTAGACCGGCAGATGGAAGACCGCGAGAAAACCGGGATCTGGACGGGAGCTTACGCCATCAACCCAGCTAACCATAAAGAAATCCCGGTCTGGATTGCCGATTACGTGCTCTATGGGTATGGCACCGGGGCCATCATGGCGGTGCCGGGGCAGGACGAGCGGGACTGGGAGTTTGCCGAAAAGTTTGGCCTCGAGATCGTCCGCACCGTGCAGCCACCGGCGGAGTTCAGCGGCAAGGCCTACACCGAGGACGGCCCCGCCATCAACTCCGGCTTCCTGAATGGGCTGATGATGGAAGAGGCCAAGCGGAAAATCATCGGCTGGATGGAAGAAAAAGGTATCGGTGAGGGCAAGGTCAACTACCGCCTGCGCGACTGGCTCATCTCGAGACAGCGCTACTGGGGCACGCCCGTCCCCATGATTCACTGCCAGAACTGCGGCATCGTTCCCGTGCCCTACGAGCAATTACCCGTGGAGTTGCCCACCTTGCGCGACGTGGACGACATCCGCCCCAAGGGCAAAAGCCCGCTGGCGGCCCACCCCGAGTTCTTCGAGACCACCTGCCCCAAGTGCGGTGGCCAGGCCCGGCGCGACACCGACACCCTCGACACCTTCATGGATTCCTCGTGGTACTACCTGCGCTACGCCGATGCCCACAACCAAAACCTGCCCTTCGACCCCCACAAAGCCAACTTCTGGATGCCGGTAGACCAGTACATCGGCGGCATCGAGCACGCCATTTTGCACCTGCTGTACAGCCGCTTCTTCACCAAGTTTTTGAGTGATTTGGGGATGCTCGAGGCCCAGGAGCCTTTCGAGGGCCTGTTCACCCAGGGCATGGTGCAGGGCTGGACAGACGTGGGTGAGGTTGAAATTTCCGGTGAGACAATTCGCTTCAAGACGGGCGAACGCCGCAGCAAGCTCGACCTGCCCGAAACCCTGACCGTGAGCGATGCCAGGCGCTCCGGGGCCGAACTCCGCAGCGCTGAGGACGGCAGCACCCACTTCTGGAAAGCCGCCACCATGAGCAAATCCCTCGGCAACGGGGTGATGGTGGGGCCTTTTGTGCGCGAGCAGGGCGCGGATATTGCCCGCGTGACCATCCTCTTCGCCGCCCCGCCCGAGAACGAGATGATCTGGACCGACGAGGGCGTGCAGGGCAGTTGGCGCTTCCTGAACCGGGTTTTCCGCCGAGTCAGCGAGGATCGAGCCGACTTGGAGAAGGCTTCGGGCACGTTGGATGCCGGGGCGCTCGAGTCTGCCAACAAAGCCTTGTACGCGAAGCTGCACGCGACGCTCGAGAAGGTCGGCTCGGACATCGAAAATCTCCGTTTCAACACGGCGGTTGCGGCTCTGATGGAGTTCCTCAACACCCTCTACGACTACCGCAAGGAGCACCCGGTCTCGCCGGTCTACCGCACCGCGACTCGCTACTACATCCAGATGCTGGCCCCCTTCGCGCCGCACATGGCCGAGGAGCTTTGGCACTGGTTCCATTCGGAGTCGGTATTCCAGGCGCAGTGGCCCGATGTGGACAAGGCCGCGCTGGTGGCGGATTCCTTTGAGCTGGTGGTGCAGGTTTCGGGCAAGGTGCGCGGGAAGGCCACCGTACCTGCGGATGCAGGCGAAGACGAGATTAAGCGGATTGCACGGGGGATCGAGAACGTGAAGGTTTGGCTCGAGGGGAAACAAATAGTCAAGGAAATCTACGTGCCGGGGAAGTTGTTGAATATCGTTGTGAAGGGATGAGATGCTCCCCGTGTCACTCGAGGATTTGCTGGGAGCGCTGAGGAGGTAGGAATGAAGTACACCACCATCTTCGAGTATTACCCCAAACACCCCGATGGGGGTATTCAGCCTATGTACCCGCCCTACCAGGCTGTGTCAGCAGCGGTGAAACCCTCGAGCAAACCCAGGCCAGCCTCGAGGAAGCGATTGGTTTGTACCTCGAGGCCCTGACCGAGCGCGGCGAACCCTTGCCCGCCGACGAACCCGTCGAGGTACGGGTGCTCGAGTAGGCTGTGGGAAGCTCATTCGATTGGGCCTTAGTAAAACACCTGCCAGTTATGCGAATCTCGAGCCTCCCATCAACCCCTCCTCAAACCCCGTCATAATAGTGCTGTGAAGCTTTACCTCCTCCTCCCTATCTTCGCTCTAGCCCTGTTTTCGTGCGCCCCGCGCAACCTTACCTCCGACCCTGCCTACCTCTCGGCCTACGCCCAAGCCCCCCGCCTGAACGTGGCCTGCGTAGGCGAGTCGAACCGTCCAGGGCCAGTTTTGGAGTTTGGGGCCAACGCCTGCACCTTGGTGCTCTACCCCACCGATGCCAGGGATGCAAACCGCGCTGAGTACACCGTGACGGTCTTCTACCGTGCTCCCTCGGGTAGTATTTTCGGGGGCAAGTTCGACAACCGCACCAGGGATATCAAGGGCGAAGCCCCCATGAGCTATACGGCTGCGGCCACTCAGGGCTTCCCGGTCTATGTCCCCGACACCAACTTCTTCCGGGTCACGGGGCGGCTCTTGGAAAGCACCTTCAAGGTCGTGCTCTCGCTAGCCCCGGCAGCCTTGGGCAACTACCTGGGCGTGCCGATTCCGGCGATTGGCCTCGACAAAACCACCGAGGGGCTCTACAAGGAGATGAACGCCGCCATCAACGACCTAATCAACAACAAAGAACAGCCCTACGCGGTGCAGGTGACCGCGCGACTGTGCGGGCCGCAACTGTGCAGCCCTACCCAGAGCCAGACGGTGAAGTTGCCGTAGGCGGGAGGCAAAAGCGCCCCCCACGAGTTCCGAGGTCGTTAGTAATTTTGTGATAGCCCTTTTGCCTTTAGCGCCCCCTGCGCGCAGGGGGGCACGGTGGGAAGGTCGGTGTGTACGAAATTACTCGAGAGGTCGCCAACTTCGGGGGTCTGCTTTTGCAGTCAACGATTGACAGCTTACCTAAACCCAGCGCACCATAAAGCAAATGCTGGAGACTGGTCGCCTCCATCTGGTCAACCCGCCGCGCACCGCGCCGCTGCCGGAAGGGCTGCTCGAGCGCCTCTCCAAGCGCGTTTTTACCCTCACCGAGCGGCCTGTCCAAGTTATCCACAACCCTGTGGATAACTCCGTTCTGGCGGCAGTCCCACTCTGTACGGCGGAGGATGTCAGTGCCGCGGTAAGGCGGGCAAAGGTCGCACAAGTTGCCTGGGCCAAGACTCCGGCTCGAGAGCGCTCTAAAGTCCTTTTTGACTTTCACGATTTACTGCTGGCCCGCCAGGAAGAAGTTCTGGACATCGTGCAGCTCGAGACCGGCAAGTCGCGCCGCCATGCCTTCGACGAGATTATTGATTGTGCCATGAACACCGGTTATTACGCGGTGCGGGCTCCGCAGTGGCTGGCCCCACGCCGGGCGGGCGGGAGTTTTTTCGGCCTGACCAAAACCTGGGAATACCGGCATTCCGTCGGCGTGGTGGGGGTGATCGCGCCCTGGAACTACCCCCTGACCATGGCCGTCACTGAGCCGGTAGCGGCACTGATGGCAGGGAACGCGGTAGTCTTGAAGCCTGACCCCCAAACCTCCTTTAGCGCCCTGTGGGTCGAGGCTTTGATGGAAGAAGCTGGGCTGCCCAAGGGACTTTTCCAGGTCGTGAGCGGGGCTGGAGAAGTGGGGGTGGCGCTGATTAATGCGGTGGACAACCTGGCCTTCACTGGGAGTACCCGCACGGGCCGCAAGGTGGGCGTGCAGGCGGCAGAGCGACTGATTGGGGCCAGCCTCGAGCTGGGCGGCAAAAACCCCATGTTGGTGCTGGAAGATGCTAACTTGGAAGCCGCCGCCGACGGCGCGGTGCGCGGAGCTTTTACCAACAGTGGGCAACTGTGCATCGCCATCGAGCGAATCTACGTTCACGAGAAGGTTTACAACCAGTTCACAGGCCTGCTCAAAGCCAAGACCGAAGCTCTGCGGCTGGGCTCCACGCTCGACCACCGCACCCAAATCGGGACACTCACCGTGGAACGGCAGTTTGATGTGGTAGCAAACCACGTCCAGGACGCGGTAGCTAAAGGGGCAAAAGTGCTCGTGGGTGGCAAGGCCCGGCCTGACCTGGGGCCGCTGTTCTTCGAGCCTACGGTGCTGGAAAACGTCACCCCAGAGATGAGGGTTTACGCCGAAGAGACCTTTGGGCCGGTGGTTTCGCTATACTCGTTCGGTGACTTAGACGGCGCAATTCGCAGAGCCAACGACAGCGAATACGGCCTCAACGCCAGTGTCTGGACGGAAAACCTCGAGCTGGGGCGCACGATAGCCTCGAGAATCCAGGCCGGTACGGTCAACATCAATGAAGCCTATGCTGCGGCCTGGGCCTCGATGGATGGGGGGATGGGCGGTTTCAAGGCTTCGGGCCTGGGGCGGCGGCACGGCAAAGAAGGGCTATACCGCTTCACCGAAGCCCAGACCGTAGCCGTGGAACGGGTATTTCCGCTATCCGGGCCAAACTGGCTGCCGCGCGGGGGTTACGCCAAAATTGTCACCCAGGTGCTGCGTTTTTTGAAGTTCGTGATGCGGCTGCGCTACCGGGTCTAAGACACCGGAACCCGGCCCAGCGGGTGCGTCGGCTGAGGGCTGCCGCCAGGAGGCTCGAGGCTCACCCCCATGGTCTGAAACTCCTTGTAGTGGGTCTCGAAGACTCGCCCGCTAAAGGTGCCCAGCGAAGTGGGGTTTTCTCCGGCTCGGCGGCCCCAGGCCTGGTACACTTTGCCCTGCGGAGCAATCTCGCTCAGAACAATCAGGCAGCGCCCATCGGGCAACCACAGCATGGTTCCGAAGGATTGACCGCTGGAATCCTTGAGCAGCCTCCATTCGGCTTTGGGGTTAGACATCCAGCTCGAGACCTTGGCTTGTTCTTGTGCCAGCACCCGGTTTTGCACGTACTGGTTGAAGCTAAAGCTACCCAACCACAGCACTACCAGAATCGCGGCGGCGGCAGCGACCCGCAGCCACAAGCGCCTCGAGCTGGTGCGGCGCTGCACCTTGGCGAACACACCGGGCGGGGGCGTGACCGGGGTCAGGCTTTCGGGCAGACGGTAAAGGGTGTGCTGCAAATCCTCGAGTTCGCGGCGCAGCGCGGGGTCGGCCCTCAACTGAGCCTCGAGCAATTGCCGCTCCTCGTCCCCCAGCAAGTCCAGGGCGTAGTCAGGGAGCAGCTCAGGCAGGTTCTTCACACGTCCTCCGAGCCGGAGGCCACCGGCCCACCCAAAAACTCACGCAGCTTGAGGAGCGCTCGCCGGATGCGGGTTTTGACCGTACCCAGGGGCATCTGGAAGCGCTCGGACAGCTCAGTGTGGCTGTAGCCCAGGTAAAAAGCCGCCTCGAGCAGTTTGCGGTCGGTGGGCTCGAGCTTCGCCAAGGCCCGTCCCACCAAAATGCGGCCCTCGGGGTCGTCCTCGCGCCACAAGCCTAGCTCCTGCTCGGGGTCGTGCAGGTCTAGGTCTTCGACCTTCTGCGGTCTGGCCCCGCGCTTGCGCAAGCGCGAAAGGGCCCGGCTGCGAGCGATGGTGAACAAAAAAGCCGTCACCCCGCCCCGTTCGGGGTTATACCGAGCGGCCTCGCGGTAGAGCTGTACGAAAGTGTCTTGCAAAATTTCCTCGGCCTCCTCGCGGGCTTGCAGGATGCGCAGGAGCAGGGCAAACACCGGGGCGCTGTAGCGGCGGTATAGCTCCTCGAGGGCCTTTTCGTCCCCTTTCGCCATTCGCTCCAGCAACCCGGTGTCCGGCTCCACGCCCCTATTCAACACTACGCAGGAGGTATGCGCTATAGATGTTCAAGTAACCCGCAAGGAGCCGAACGCTGAAGGCCGAAAGCTCAATGCTCCCCTACGACGCAAAAAGAATGCATCCAGAATCGCTGTCCTGGATATAAGGTATCTCGCCTTCAGTTTTAGGCTTTGGGTCTTCGGCTTTCCTTAGCCCATGGTTAAATCACACCAGCTTGGCCTCCAAAGTAATCTCGGGAACCGCTGCCAGGGCCTTGGAAATCGGGCAACCCGCCTTGGCTCCCTGGGCGATTTGGTCAAAGGTAGCTTGGTCTATGCCGAGAACCTTGGCCTCCATCTGTAGCTCAATCTTGGTGATACCAAACCCGCCCTCCACCTGATTAATGCTCACCTTGGCAGTGGTGGCGACCCACTCGGGGGTGAAGCCCGCCTGACCCAAGGCCCCGCTAAAAGCCATGCTGAAACACCCGGCATGGGCCGCCGCAATCAGCTCCTCGGGGTTGGTGCCCTTCACCTCGCCGAAGCGGGTTCCAAACGAAAACGGCACCTCAAAGGCCCCGCTCTGCACCTTCATATCGCCTTTGCCATCGCGCAAAGCGCCCTGCCATACTGCACTCGCTGAACGAATCATAGGTCTACCTCCAAAAAGCATCATGCCCCCAACGCCCGGCATAAAGCTGTAACCAGACTCCTTTTTCGAGTTGTCATACCGACCACGAGAGTGAGGGGTTGGCCTTCGACTTTTGGCATTTGACGTTCGACGTTGGAGGTTTGACAATACCTTGTGCTGGCATTTCTGTTCGTAGACGGGCTGGGGCTCTCTGACGACCCGCGCAGCCCGCTCCAGAGGCTGGAATTGCCTACTCTAAAAAATCTGACCGGTAGTTTCAGCCTTCAGCCATTCGATGCGCCGGGGCTGGCTTACCGCGTTCTGGAGGCGACCTTGGGGATTGAGGGGCTGCCCCAGTCGGGAACTGGGCAGACCACCCTGCTCACCGGAATCAACGCCGCAAAGTTCCTTGGCTACCACCAGGGGCCGCACCCCCTGAGCCGTCTGCAAGGGCTTTTGCGCCAGGAGAGTGTCCAGGTTTGGGGTGCGGGTCGAGGCTTGCGGGTTTTACACGCCAACGGCTACCGGCAAGAATACCTGGAGCGCGTCCTGGACGCTCGGCGCAATATGCTCTCGGCATTCGGATATTCGGCTAAAGCGGCGGGGCTCGAGCTGTTGCCTCTGGAAGACCCCAGGGCACTCCCCCCGGCTTTCTGGAGCGAGCCAGAGCGAACCGGACAGGGCTTGGCCCGGCTTGCTGAGGGCCATGATTTGACCATCCTCGAGGACTGGTCGCTGGACTACTCGGCCCACCGCGTCCAGGACAAGCTGGATGAAAGATTCCTCGAGCTGGATGCTTTCGTAAAAGGCTTCCTCGAGGCCCACTCCAAAGCCACGCTGATACTCACTGCCGACCACGGCAATGCCGAGGAACCCTGGCACACCCACCATTCGACCAACCCCGTCCCCTGCGTTATTTCCGGGCCACTAGCCAATACCGTCCCAGACATGCTTTCTCTGACTGATGTGGCCCCTTGGATGCGTTCGGTGCTCACACCTTCTTCCCAGAATCTACCACCCTGAGCCCAGAACCCTGGAAAAACGCCCTGCGGTTCTCCGGCCAGAACAGCCATACCAGGCCCAGAATCGGCTGGATCAACGGCAAAAAGCCATAGTCAATGCCGTAGTCGTGCCAGACCGTGCGCCCGATAACGCCTGGCTCGAGAATACTCAGCGTACCCACTACCAACACCCCGGCGGTCTCGAGCCCCAGAATCAGCACCGTCAGCCACCACGTCCAGGGTCTACGCACCACGAAGCCCAGCGTCGCCAACAGATAAAGCCCCGCCGCCACCCCCGAAAGCGCCGGTGGAAAGTAGTCGGTCACACCCGGCTTGAAAAAAAGCTGATAGACCGAGCGCGCCCCGGCGGAGAGCGCCAACACCGGATACGAGACCGCCAGAATCTGCCCGATAGACCGAACCAAGGTTGGAGAAATCCGCATCTCCACAAGAGTTTACACAACCTCCGCTTTCTTGAATAAAGCCCCATCGCGTTTCCCACCATTACGGTCCACCAGTACCGGCGTGGCCGGGGGCCTGTGGCCCTTGACTCCACGTGGGCCGTAACGTACCCCGAACAACAAAAACCCTTGTTGGGGGTATTCGTGGGAATCGCTCCAGAGCGCATTTGCTGGGAGTTTGCAAGTGGTTCTCATTACTAATGCCTATAAATCCGACTGGATTACTTGACATTTCATTTTTGGGTCTCTAGACTGCTCTCGTACTCGAGCCCGGCAAACTTCGGGCTCGAAATTTAGGAGAAACCCATGAAAAGATTCCCCCTGGCACTTCTGGCCGCCCTAGTCATTGGTGCTGTGCAGGCCCAGAGCCTGACCATCTATGCCTCCCGTGGCGAAGGTTTAGTCCAGCCCATCATCAAACAGTTCGAGAAGGACACTGGCATCCAGGTCAAGCTGCGCTTTGGCCCTGATGCCGAAATCCTGGCTGCCCTGCAGGAAGAAGGCAGCCGTAGCCCCGCCGACTTGTTCTGGGCCAACTCTTCGGGTTCGCTGGAAGCTGCCACCAAAGCGGGCTTGCTGCTCAAGCTACCCCCCGAGCTGCTCAGCCGCCCCAGCGAGTTCGTCCCCAGCAGTGGCCTGTGGGTTCCGGTCTCGGTGCGCTTTAGGGTACTGGCCTACAATCCCAGCAAGATCAAGCCCAGCGAGCTTCCGGCCTCGGTGATGGACTTGCCCCAGATTGCCAAGCTCAAAGGGCGCATCGGCTGGACTCCTACTTATAGCAGCTTCCAGGACTTTATTACCGCCATGCGGGCGCTGAAGGGTGAGGCCGCAACCAAGGCCTGGCTTCTGGCCATGAAAGCCGCTGGGGCCAAAGCCTATGCCAACAACCCAGCCATGCTCGATGCCATGCGGGCCGGTGAGATTGACGTGGGCCTCTCCAATCACTACTACATCCAGCGCCTGCTGGCAGGCATTCAAGAAGGCGAGTACGAAGGCAAAGAGGAAGACCAGGTTAAAACCCCTACCTCCTCCAACCCCGCCGCCAAAGCCAACGTGGCCACCTACTATTTCAGCAAGGGTGATGTGGGCAGCCTGGCCCTGGTTACTGGGGCAGCCGTGCTCAAGACCAGCAAACAGCCCGCACTGGCCGAGAAATTCCTGAACTACCTGCTCGAGGCCAAAAGCCAGCAGTTTACCGTAGACCAGGTGCGCGAGTATCCGGTGGTGAGCGGTATCAAGCTCCCAGCCAGCCTGCTGCCCTTTACCGAGGTAGTTGGGCGCAGCCCAAAACTCGATTTCAGCAAGCTCACCGACCTGGACGGAACCCTCAAGCTGCTGCGCGAGGTGGGGCTGCTGTAGGTCTCGAGGCCAGATTTATCTGGTAGGGCCGATTCTCTGAGTCGGCCCTATCGTGGTTCTCAAGACCCCGTTATCCATTCGAGTTTCTTATGGGGCTGGTGGGTGGTTGTTCATGAAAATCGCTCTACACTGTTGGTTAGAGAAATCATGTTGACTTCAGACCTCCTCTCCCTCATCGCCCAGCGCCGCAGCATCAAGCAAAACCTGCTCAAACCCGACCCCCTTCCGCGCGAATGGATAGAACAGATGCTCGAGGCCGCCAACTGGGCTCCCAACCACGGTGATTCCGAGCCCTGGCGCTTCTCGGTCTTCGCGGGCGCAGCCCGCCAAGCTCTGGGAGAAGCCTTTGCCCAGTCCTACCGGCTGGGCATCCCCGCCGAGAAATACAATCCGCTAGCCGAGAAAATCCAGGCTGAGCGGGTCTGGCTGGCCCCGGTGTGGATTGCGGTGGGAATGCAGCCCGGCGGTCATCACCCCGAATGGGAAGAGGTCGCGGCAGTGGGAGCGGCGGTTCATGCTGCACAACTGGTCGCTGCCAGCCTTGGCTTGAGCGCCTTCTGGACTTCGGGTCTGGCAGTTTTGCACGAAAACACCGCACGATTCGTAGGGCTACAAGCTCCCACCAAGCTGCTGGGTTTCGTCTACGTGGGCCATCCCAGCATTCCCTGGCCTCGAGGGGTGCGCCGCGACTGGCAGAGCAAGGTCGAGTGGCACTGGGATGTGCCAAGCAACACAGGTTTTTGACTTTCTGCTCTGCTCTTTGCCCTCGGCTTCTTGGTGCGAATCATTATCACTGTGCCTCGAGCCCCGAAACCCTGCTGCTCGACTGGGATACACTCAGGCTCACTTATGGTGCGTACTGCTGGGCGGCCCCTGCCCTGGCACTTCATACTCCCGGCCTTGCTAGCCTTGGCCGGGGTGTTGTTACCGATGGTCTACCTGTTGCTACGGGCTTTGCAGGCCGACCCCCAAACCCTACAGGAAATCGTGTTTCGAGAGCGCAACCTGCGGCTTTTGGGCAACACCCTAGCCCTGATGCTGGGGGTGTTGCTGGTCTGCACCCTGCTGGCCCTGCCCCTGGCCTGGCTCACCACCCGTAGCAACCTCCGTGGGAAGCGCTTTCTGAGCCTGCTTCTGACTTTACCTCTGGCGGTTCCGGGCTACGTGGGGGCTTTCGCGCTGCTGGGGGCTACTGGGCCAGGGGGACTGCTCGAGACCCTGCTACACCTGAACTGGCCTCGCCCCCAGGGGTACTGGGGGGCGCTGGGCGTGCTGACGCTATTTATCTACCCCTATTTGTTCTTGAACCTCAGGGCCGCGCTGCTGGGCTTGGATCCTAGCCTCGAGGAAGCCGCCCGCAGCCTGGGCTATCGCGGGATTGCGGTGGTGCTGAAGGTGGTGCTGCCCCAACTGCGACCCGCGCTATACGCGGGCTGGCTGCTGATTGGGTTACACGTGCTGGGTGATTTCGGGGTGGTCAGCCTGATGCGCTTTGAAACTTTCAGCTATGCCATCTATATTCAATACTCAGCCTCCTTCGACCGGGTGTATGCGGCCTGGCTCTCGCTGATGCTGATTGTCCTGACTCTGAGCCTGTTGTGGCTCGAGGCCAGAGCCCTGCTGGGCCTCAATCTGAGCCGGGTGGGGCAAGGCAGTGCCCGGCGACAGACCCAAACCCCACTGGGCCGGTGGACTCCCCTGGCCTATGGTTTCGCCGCGATTCCCATTGCTGGGGCCTTGGTCATCCCCCTGGCTACGGTGGGGTATTGGACGGTGGGCATCGTAGCCCAGCAAACCGGCCTCAGCGACCTGCTGGATGCGCTGTGGAACACCCTCCAGGCTTCGGCCCCAGCGGCATTGGTGGCGACTAGCTTGGCTTTGCCCCTGGCCTATTTAGGCGTGCGTTATCCCAGCAGGCTTTCCAGGGCGCTAGAGCGCACCGCCTACCTTGGTTACGCTGTCCCGCCGCTGGCCTTTGCCCTGGCCCTGATTTTCTTTAGCCTGCGCGGTCTACCCTTCCTCTACCAGACCCTGGGCCTGCTGATTATGGCTTATGCCCTATACTTCATGGCCGAGGCCATCGGCCCTATTCGTAGCGCCCTGTACCAGGCTTCGCCGCGCCTGGAAGAGGCCGCTCGAGGGCTGGGGTATCGTCCGGCTCAGGCTTTTATGCGGGCCACCTTCCCCCTGCTGCGGCGGGGGCTGCTCTCGAGCATGGCCTTGGTATTTTTGTCGTCGGTGAAGGAACTACCGCTCACCTTCTTGTTGGCCCCAGTAGGCTACGATACGCTGGCCACGCGCATTTGGAGCTACACTTCCGAAGCCGTATATGCCCAAGCCGCCCCTTACGCCCTGATTATCGTGGTATTTTCGGCTTGTTTTATCGGTTTGTTGCTCACTCAGGAACGAAGATGAACGCGCCCAAGGTCGAACATCCAGCACCCACCGCCAAGAGCCTGGGGCTCGAGCCGCTGTTGAGTGTTTCCGGGCTGACCAAGCGCTTTCACCCGGCCCTGCCCCCTGTCGTCCAGGAGGTGAGTTTTCAGGTTAAACAGGGTGAGATTTTCGCCCTTTTGGGGCCTTCGGGTTGCGGCAAGACCACCACTTTGCGCCTGATTGCCGGATTTGAGCCCGCCGATGGGGGAAAGGTGGTGATGGACAGCAAAAACCTCAGCCACCTGCCCGCCGAAGACCGGGGGATTGGCTTCGTGTTTCAGGATTATGCCCTGTTCCCTCATCTAAGCGTTTTTGGCAACGTAGCTTTCGGACTGCGCGGCCTGAGCCCAAAAGCCCGCCGGGCCAGGGTCGAAGAGGTTTTGAGCCTGGTTGGCCTGACGGTTTTCAAAGACCGTAAACCCGCCGAGCTTTCGGGTGGGCAGCAGCAGCGCGTGGCACTGGCAAGAGCCATTGCCCCCGGCCCCCAGCTCATCCTGCTGGACGAACCCTTTAGCAGCCTAGACGCGGCCCTGCGGCAGTCTACCCGCGACGAGGTGCGCGCACTTCTGAAGCACAACCAAATTGGAGCGGTGCTCGTTACCCACGACCAGGAAGAAGCCCTGTCTTTTGCTGACCGGCTGGCGGTAATGCGCGGAGGCAGGCTCGAGCAAACCGGCACCCCCGAAGCCGTCTATGCCCACCCTCAAACCCCCTTCGTGGCCCAGTTTCTGGGCCGCACCAACCTGATTCCCGGCGAAGCCAAGGGCCTCGAGGCCGAGACCCCGCTGGGCCGATTGGTGCTCACCCAGGCCGCCCAGGGCGCAGTATTGCTCTCGTTGCGCCCTGAGGGCCTGAGCCTGGCCTCTCCGCTGGGGCAGTTCGGCATCTCGGCGCGGCAGTTGGAGGGCGAGGTGCTCTCGAGGGAGTTCAAAGGCCATGACCTGACCTACCGCGTACGGCTAGGCAGCCGCGAGCTAACCGTGCAGGAAAGCCCCGAAAGCCCCTTTCAGCCCGGTGACAAGGTGCGACTGTTGGTGCGGGCCAAGGCCGTAGTGGTGGGCGGGCAGGATAAACTGGGGGCAGGCGACTGAAGCTTCCTCCGCTTCCCAGCCTGGCAGAGCAGGTACGATCTGATCCTGTATTAGGCGTTGGATGCTCAGTGTTCAACTTTTTATGCGCCGCATCAAACTGACCATCGAATTCGACGGAACCCTCTTTGCTGGCTTGCAAATTCAAGAGCAAGGAGAGCGCACCGTGCAAGGTGAACTCGAGGCCGCCCTGGCCCAAATTCCCGGTGCAAAAGCCAAAATTTATGCCTGTGGCCGCACCGATGCCGGGGTTCACGCCCTGGCTATGCCTGTTCACTACGACAGCCAAGATTCCATCCCGTCAGACAAAATCCCTTTTGCCCTCAATAGCCTCCTGCCAAGCGATATCCGCGCCCTGGCTGCCGAGGAAGTAGACCCTTTGTTTCATGCCCGCAAAAGCTGTGCGTGGCGGGAGTATCGCTACCGTATCTTGCAGCGCACCATGCCCCCGGCCCTCGAGCGCACCAGGGTGTGGTGGATACCCCAGTCGCTCAACTTGGTTCCCATGCGCCACGCCCTCGAATACTTTTTAGGAACCCACGATTTCGCGGCTTTCGCGGTTAGAGAAGGTAGCGGCAACGCCGCCGAGCCTAGGGCTCGCTTGGAAGAACGCAGCACGGTGCGGGAAATCTATAAAGTTCACCTCGAGGTGCGCCCCGCCGAGGGCAACGGGCGGGAAATATGGCTAGAGTTCGTGGGTTCGGGCTTCGTGCGGGGACAGGTGCGCAGCATGGTCGGCACGCTGGTCGAGGTGGGGCTAGGCAAGCGCGATTCCAACAACATCCAGGCCCTGCTCGAAGGAGGCAGGCGGAGCGAAGCCGGGAAGACCTCTCCACCCCAAGGACTCTATTTCCTGCGGGCAGGCTACGCCCCGTATCCCCGCTCCGGCTAGAGCGGCTCACCTTCTATTTCACGGGTGGTCTACCCTTTCAAGCACTTTCCCACTGCCAGCTCTTGTACTGATCACGCAGTTGAGCTTTGAGAAACTTACCCGTGCTGGTACGGGGAATCTCGGATATAAAAACTACTGCATCGGGCAGCCACCATTTGGCAAACTTAGGCTCGAGGTATTTCTTCAACTCCTCTGCCGTGGCCTGGGCTCCGTCTTTCAAAACCACCGCCGCCAGTGGACGCTCGGCCCACTTGGGGTGCGGGATGGCGATCACAGCAGCCTCCTTGACCGCCGGATGGCCCATCAGGGCGTTTTCCAAGTCGAGCGAGCTAATCCACTCCCCACCCGACTTGATCAGGTCTTTGGTGCGGTCAGTGATTTTGACATAGCCCTCGGGGTTGATGGTCGCTACATCACCGGTGCGGAACCAGCCATCGGGGCTCCACTTGTCATTCTCGGCCTCGAGGCGGTAATACCCGCTCGCCACCCACGGCCCCCGCACCTCGAGCTCGCCCATGCTCACCCCATCCCAGGGAACCGGGCCACTCTCTCCTACCGCCCGCACTTCTACTAAGGGCGTGGGAATACCCTGGGTCGCGCGATAGGCATACTGTTCATCGGCAGAACCCCCTTGCAGATTGGTCTTAAGGCGGCTGGTAGTGCCGAGGGGGCTGGTTTCGGTCATGCCCCAAGCGTGCAGCACCTTCAGGCCAAACTGGTCGTAGGCCCGGATCAGGGTCTCCGGTGCAGCCGAGCCTCCCACTACCATCTCCATCGGCTGTAGCTTCCAGCGGGTCGGCTCCTTTTGCAAGGCTTGCAGCACGCCCATCCAGATGGTTGGCACGCCGGCAGTCTTGGTAACCTTTTCGCTTTCGTAAAGGTCTAGCAGGCTAGCCGCATCGAGGTGTGGCCCTGGCATGACCATCTTCGACCCCATCATCACCCCGGTAAAGGGCAGCCCCCAGGCCATCACGTGGAACATCGGAACCACCGGCAGCAGCACGTCTTTCATGGACAAGTTGAGCACGTCCGGCAAGGCCGAGCCCAGGCTGTGCAACACGGTAGAGCGGTGGGTATACACCACCCCTTTGGGCTTGCCGGTAGTACCCGAGGTATAGCACATGCCGCTGGGGTCGTCCTCGCTCAGGGCCGGGTAGTCGAAGTCGCCGGTGGCGCTCGCCAGGAAATCCTCGTAGCTCTCGAGGCCCATCCCCGGCGGGATAGGCTGACCGGTAAGTGGAACCACCAAAACCCGCTCGGGCTTGATGTCGGCGCGGCACTTCTCCAAAAGAGGCAGCAGCACATCGTCCACAATCAAGAAGCGGTCTTCGGCGTGCTGGACGATATAGGCCACATCATTTGGATGCAGGCGCAAGTTGAGGGTGTGCAGTACCCCCCCTGCTGCCGGAATGCCAAAGTAGGCCTCGAGGTGGGCATAAGTGTTCCAAGACAATGTAGCCACCCGGTCGCCTTTTTTCAGGCCCGCTTTTTGCAGTGCCTCAGCCAGAGCCCTCGCGCGGCGATAGAAGTCGGCGTAGGTATAGCGGTGCAGTGATTTGTCGGGCAGGCGAGTGATAATTTCCTGTTTGGGGAACAGGTGTCCGGCCCGCTCTAAGATCGAAGTCAGGGTCAAAGGATAGTTCATCATGGTGCCTTGCATGGAATCTCCTTTAGGTTGTGCTTCAGTTTACGACTATTGGATGCTCCTATGACTGTAGCAGAAGTGTAGGAATAGGGTTCCTAAGGGGCGGCAGGGTACAGGGCCACCGCAAGGTCAAAAGCAACCCTCCACAAGTTGCGGGGTGGCCGCGAATATCTGCATTGGCGATCTTAGAGCGGTTTTCAGAAAGAATAGGACAGTCCACCCGCTTAGAAAGACCGTACCCAGCACCTTTTTGCCGCCATGAGCAGCGGCAAAAATAGCAGAAACCGTGATAACGCAGTGCCCCCTGCAAGCAGGGAGCACCATGAAGGGCTCGAGATGTACAAAACTATAGAGCGTCCGGGTCGCTTTGACTCCCAAAGCTCGAGGGATTTACCTGTCTTTGCGGTGGCCCTGAGGCAGGATAAGCACGAAACCATGACTCACCCTGGCCTGCTCACCCCCAGCTAGAGCAGTTTTCGCAAAGAATCCTGGGAGAGCCTGAGGGTATTCACTGGGCCAATCTGATTTTTGCCGCCGCCACGGGCGGCAAAAATCAGAGAACCGCGATAAAGCCCGGATTAAGCCCTCTGGCAGATAAAGACTGGCTCAAGGCCAAGGTTAAGCTTCGCTGATGCTGGCTTCATAGCCGCCGAAGAGACAACCCCTACGATGATTTGCAGGAGGACTCGAGATGAAGAAGCAACTATTCGTTACAAGCCTGGTGAGCCTGATGGGCCTGGTGGCCCAGGCCAACCCGGTCTTCAACCCCCAGAGCATCATCGTCAATCCCATCCCTACCAGCCTGCAAGTCCAGACCTGGGTCAACAAAGACCCTTCGGGCTATTCCAACTCCACTTATTACATCGGTGAAAACATCACCCTCTATGTCCGTGTCAACCAGGATGCCTACGTCTACCTCTTCGACATCAATGCCAATGGCCGCATTGACCTGGTGCAGCCCAACGCCTACAGTGGCGCGAGCTTCATGCAGGCCGGGGAAACTCGAGCCTTCCCGGCTCAGGGAGCCCGTTACCAGTTCACTGTGGATGGCCCGGTGGGCACCGACCAGGTACTTGCAGTGGCTAGCCGCCAGCAGCTCTCCCTGAGCCAGATGGCCGATATTCGCAGTGGACAGATGCGCGTGCAAGGTGCAGGGAATCTCGCCAGGGCTCTGTCTATCGTAGTCACCCCCCTACCTGACCAGGATTGGGTGAGCGACACCGTAAGTTACCGTGTAGCCGCCCAGTATGGAAACTATCCTCAACCCCAACCTGTCTACCCCGCCCCACAGCCGGTTTATCAGGCTCCCCAACCGCCGGTTGTGATCGTGGTCAATCCAATTCCTGGCTGGGCAGTGGTGGGGGAAGACCGAAATGGCAGCGACTATTCGGTGATTTATCAGGCTGGCCCCGTACAAGATGTCTACGGTTACTATGACCGTGATCTAATCGCTAAGGGCTGGGTGCGGGTGAACTACAACGTGCGGGGCAACCGCAATCGCCCTGAATACTGGGCCGAGTACCGCCGAGGTGGGGAGCGGGCTCAGCTAAGAATTCGGCTCGAGAAAGGTCAGGTGCGCGTCAACCTCGGCTGGAATCAGCCTCACTCCGACAATCAAAACTACGACAACAACCAGCACGGCGAGCATTAAATCTCCCCACCAACTTCAGGGCCGGACTTCCGGCCCTTTTTTTATTCCCTCAAGCCAACCTCGCCTACAGCCTTTCCCACCAATATCCCGCAGGGTTTAATTATGACAGGTACGGGATGTTGTGCTCCTTGAATACCAATATGGGACTCCAGTGAAGCCGCCCAGCAGCCCGAGGGGGTGCGCACAGCACATAGCGGCTCTGCCGCTAACCTGGAGGGGGTGCGCACAGCACATAGCGGCTCGCACGGGCAAAGCCCGGCCCGTTACAGGCGCGCACAGCGCCCAAGGGGGTGGCCGTAGGCCATACGGGCTCTGCCGGAAACCTGGGCGATGCCGGTACTCTAGTGAAGAAAAATCTTCTAGTCTGGATATTTATAAATGAAACGTTATAATCCCTGCATGAAACAGGCCGCTTCTTGGTTTTCCGCTTACCGCAGTCCTGTTTTTGATGAGGTGTTCGACCAAGAGGGAAAAGCCCGCAAACATTACAGCGAGGTGGTGAACCGCTTCGAGGAGCTGGCCTCCGAGGACTTCGAGCGCCGCCGCACCCTGAGCGAGCTGGCTTTTCGCAACCAGGGTATAACTTTTCAGGTTTACGGCGATCCTTCTGGCCTCGAGCGACCCTTCCCGCTGGATATACTGCCGCGTATCATCCCGGCTTCGGAGTGGAGAACCGTAGAGCAGGGGCTTATTCAGCGGGTCAAGGCCCTAAATATGTTCTTGCAAGACATCTACAACGGTCAACATATCCTGGCCGATGGGGTAATCCCCCAGTCGCTAGTGCTGGGCCACCCGGCCTACTACCGTCAGGTTCACGGGGTCAAGCTGGCCCACGGTGCGTATATTCATGTAGCCGGAATTGACCTCATCCGCGATGAGGGGGGACAATACCGCGTTTTGGAGGACAATCTGCGCACTCCCAGTGGGGTCTCCTACGTGCTTTCTAACCGCCGGGTGATGAGCCGGGCTTTCCCTCAGCTTTTATCTAAGGCCAGGGTACGGCTGGTCGAAGACTATCCCGATATGCTGCTGAACACGCTTAAAAGTCTTTCGCCGCGCAATATCTCTGAGCCTAACGTGGTGGTGCTAACCCCCGGCCCCTTCAATAGCGCCTATTTCGAGCATATGTTTTTAGCCCAGCAGATGGGGGTAGAACTGGTAGAAGGCTCGGATTTATACGTGGAGGACGGGCGGGTCTGGATGCGCTCGACTTATGGGCGACAACAAGTAGACGTGATTTACCGCCGCATAGACGATGATTTCCTCGATCCCACGGCCTTCCGGCCCGACTCCGCACTGGGTGTGCCCGGCTTGGCCCACGCCTACCGCGAGGGCCGGGTAGCCCTGGCAAATGCTATTGGCAACGGTATCGCCGATGACAAGGCCCTCTACGCCTACGTGCCGCGCATCATCAAGTATTACCTCAACCAAGAGCCTGTTTTGCAAAACGTTCATACCTATATCGGGGCCGAGCCGGACGGAGCCGATTACATCTTGAGTCACGCCGCCGAGCTGGTGCTCAAGAAAGTAGACCAGTCCGGCGGCTACGGGATGCTGATTGGGCCGCATTCCAGCAAGGAACAAATCGCTGAGTACGTGAAGAAAGTGCGAGAGGAACCCCAGGCTTTCGTGGCCCAGCCCATGATTGGGCTTTCCACCCACCCCACCTTCTGCGACGACACCGCCGCTTTCGAGCCGCGCCACATTGACCTGCGGCCTTTCATTCTGGTGGGCGAGAGCATCAAGGTGCTGCCGGGTGGCTTGACTAGGGTAGCTCTCAAACGCGGCTCACTGGTGGTGAACTCTTCGCAGGGCGGGGGGTCGAAGGATACCTGGGTGCTGTCATGATGTGCGACGTTTACCGTTTACCGTTGACCGCTAACTACAAGGGCCTTGTCTCAGGTCACAGGTCGCGTGTCATAGGCCAAAGATGGGGTTTTGACTTGCGATTCTTCGCGGTGAACAATCAACCCTCAACGGTAACCGTCCTATGCTGAGCCGCATCGCCGAAAACCTGTACTGGCTGGGCCGCTACCTCGAGCGGGCCGAGAACACCGCCCGGCTGCTGGACGTGAACTACTACGCAGTAGCCGAGGCTCCGGTGGAGGGCATAGCCGGAGACTGGTGGGGACGCATTTTACAGGCGCTCGAGTGCGAGGGCATCGAGCCCGCCGAGGGGCCGGTGGTGAACTGGCTGGCCTTCGACCTGGATAACCCCAGCAGCATTCGCAATTGCCTGTGGCGGGTAAGGGAAAATGCCCGCACCACTCGGTTTTACCTGAGTCTGGAAATCTGGGAAGAGATTAATGCGATCTATAACGCCTGCTATTTCGATACCCAAAGCGTGATGGAGCAGGGCACCCTGCACGAATACTGCACCAGCGTGCGCAAAGCCAGCCATCAGGTGATGGGCATTTCCGAAGTAACCCTGCCGCGTGACCTGGGCTTTTATTTCATGCGGCTAGGGCGCTACTTGGAGCGCTCCGACAACATGCTGCGGATTTTGCAAGCCTACATGGTGGGCGAGTTGGTGCGCGAGCCGGAGATGCAAAACCACTTCAACCGCTCGCTGCTGCGCTCGGTGGGAGCGCTGGAAGCCTACCGCAAAATCCACCACACCACCCTAGAGCGGCCTCGCATCGCCGATTTCTTGTTGTTAGGCAACGACTTCCCCCGCAGCGTGCGCTTTAGCGTAGACGGCCTCAAGCGCGCCGCCGAGGCCGTGCGGCGGCACAGCGAGGGCGTGGGCAAAGAAGCCATCCGCAAAGTGGGCCGTCTTTCGGCTACCCTAGAATATTTGGAGAACGCCAACCAGGTCTTCAAAAAACGCAACCCCGACCTGGAAGAACTGCTCGAGGAACTCGCTAGCATCCACAGCGAACTCAGCCGGGCCTACTTTGGTTGGGCCTGAAGGCGCAGTGTCGGCAAAAGGCAGAGAACTGTAGAGTCAAAGGCCCTCTGCCTTTTCAAAACCCACTACCCTATATTTATGCGTGCCATCACCCTCAACCTCAACGGAATCCGCTCGGCCAGCAGCAAAGGGGCCATGCACTGGCTACAAGCCCAGGATGCCGACCTGATTTGCTTGCAGGAGGTGCGGGCAGCGGGGCATCAGTTTCCCCTCGAGCTTTCCCTTCTGGACTCCCACCAGACCCATTGGCACTTTTCCGAGCGCCCTGGCTACAGCGGGGTGGGGCTTTTGAGCCGCAAGAAACCTAAGAAAGTCACCCTTGGAATGAGCTCTGTTTTCGATGCCGAAGGCCGTCTGGTACGCGCCGATTTCAAGGATTTCAGCGCCGTCTCGGTCTACGTGCCATCAGGAAGCTCCGGCCCCCAGCGGCACGCCCTGAAGAGGCAGTTCCTGGACGAGTTTTTGATATATCTAAAAACCCTCGTCCAGGAGGGGCGAGAGCTGTTGGTCTGCGGCGACATCAACATCGCCCACAAGCCGATTGACCTCAAGAACTGGCGCTCGAATCAGAAGAATAGCGGCTTCCTGCCGGAGGAACGAGAGTGGCTGGATAGAGTGCTCGAGCTGGGCTATGTGGATACCTTTCGCCATCTGGTGGGGCCGGAGGCAGCGCATTACTCGTGGTGGAGCGCTCGAGGCAAGGCCAGGGAAAACAACGTCGGCTGGCGCTTGGACTACCACTTCACCACACCAGGGCTGGCCCAAGTCGCCAAGAATCCCTCGATCTACCACGAGCAGTTCTTCTCCGACCATGCCCCGGTGATGATTGATTACACCATCAGCCTTTGACCTTTAGGGACGCAGGGCCCTGCGTCCCTACGTGACCAGGACGGCAATCAGACCGCCCACTATCGTTGCTAAAAGGTTAGTCAAATCATTTGACCACCAGGGGAATCGGTCTTCGATTAATCCCAGCAGCGTGTCCACCAAAGCTCCAGCGATTCCGCCCGCAACGAAGGCAAAAATCGGGACTCCCAGCCAAGCCGACCAAGGCCCGAATATCAGCGCCCCGGCCAGGAGGGCCAGGGTTCCGTTCAGGCTAATCGCGGCATTCGTCCCGCTCTCGACCCGGCCTTTGAGCGGATGCCAGGCAAAACGGCTCCTGGCCCCGATTTCACTGGCCAAAGTATCGGCGGATGCGGCAGCGAGTGCACCTAGAAAGAAGGTAGGGGAACCTAGCGCAATGCCTAGCGCAGCGGGCAAGCCGTTCGCCAGGATTTGCATGGCGGTGCGGCCTGTGCGGTCTCGAGACTTTCGATTAAGCCGACTGGCAAGGCTTCCCACCGCCACCAAGAAAATCACCGCCATCGCCGCAGATATTCCACCCGCCCACAGCGGCAAACCCCCGACAATTGCCGCGGCCCAGGCGGCTCGAGGCCGCAGCCAGCCCAGGCGCTCAACCAAAAGCCCGACTGCGAAGGCAGTTAATAGGGAGAGCCAGAGGGACATGGGATTTGGACTTATCGCGGTTTCCGCTATTTTTGCCGCTAGGAGTGGTGGCAAAAAGGAGCTGAGTACGGTCTTTCTAGCGGAGTGGACTGTCGTTTCCTTTCTGAAAACCGCTCTAAACAGCGAACAGCTCCATTTGCTCAACAGGATGAATGGTCTGCCCCTGGATGGTTTTTTGCAGAGCTCGTCCGATGGCGTACCCCAGTCCTACTGGCACGGCATTGCCAATCTGACGATACTGATCGGCTATGCTGCCCGCAAAAATCCAATCATCGGGGAAGCCCTGAATACGGGCCGCTTCTCGCACACTGATGGGCCGGAGCTCGCTTGGGTGGCACATATCGGTGGCTTTCTGGGCGGGGCTGGTGGTGACGGTAGGCGAGGGCTTGTTCCAAGTAAGGCGACGGTAAAATCCCACTTTGCCCCCCCCAGAACGATACGCTCCGCCCATGGCTTCTTCCCTGAGTTCTATGGGCAAACTACGCCAGTTACCCCCCTCAGGAACCAAGCGAAGAAAGCGCAAACGAGATTCGGGATAGGGCTGGAATTGGGGATTAGGGTCTTGCAAACTGCTCCAAGCATCGCGCAGGGTGCGCCATTTAGGAAGCCTTAGCCCTATGGATGAATAGGTGGGTTCGGGAAGGGCAATGTTTTCGTGGTCGCGGCTACCGATGATAATGACCCGCTCGCGGGTTTGCGGTACGCCGTAGTCGGCGGCATTGAGCAGTCCATATACAAAGCTATATCCGATTTGCGAAAACTCGTCCAGGATGACTTGAAAGGCTGAGCCAGGGAGTTCATCGGGCTCGAGGGGTTGCGATTGGCTACGAGCAAGATGCGGACGATGGCGAATGGGTGCAGAAAGCAGTCCCCGCACGTTTTCCATCACAAAGAAACGCGGCTGTAAATCGTTGACCAACCGCAAAAAGTCTCTAAACAAGCTACCTCTGGGGTCAGCTATGGTTCCACGCTTACCCGCAGTGCTAAAGGGTTGACAGGGCGGCCCCCCCGAGACCAGGCCAATTTCATCCTTTTTCAGCCCTGTGGCAGACAAAATATCGCTTGCACCAACTTTGGCGATGTCACTAAATATGGCCAGCTTTTTATTCAAACGAGCTGCATTTAAACCAATGGTTTCCTGTGACTTTGCATCAATTTCTACGGCAACAACCGTGTGAAAACCGGCTTGCTCGAGCCCCAAATCCAAACCCATAGCACCAGAAAACAGCGAGACATGGGCCAAGTTCATAGTTACCATGCTATCAGCTAGGTTTGGCATATTCTTCGATATAATGGTGGAAATCATCCTCAGAAAAAGTAGAACTCGAGGCTCCTGAAGGAAAGTTCTCCCAGTTGGTTTTGCCATTAGTGGCGTTGACCCTGTACCATTTCTCAATTTTCGTGCCTTTACGGATAGCCGAGGAAGAACTATTTTCGCTATTGCTACGGTTTTTGACCTGCAAGGCTATCGAAAGGTCTTGGCGTAGAAAATCTACTGCACGCACTGTACTGCCCGCGCACCAAATCCAACCTTGGGACTCCAGACGTTGGGCAAGGTAGCGCTCGAGCAGCTCTCCTAGCAAGTTTTCCGCAGCCATGGAGCGGCGATGGTGCCCAGCTATCTCCGAAAGATTATCCTTAGCATTAGCAAAAGCTCGTAAGATTACATCTACAGCCGGGTCTACTGCCGTGTTTACTTTTTTGAGTCCTAGACGCTCTTGGCGAGCACCATAGTAACGCTTAAGGTACGGCCTTAAGTAGCTTTTCATGTTCTCGAGGTCGCCTGGATCGGCTTTTTTCTTGCCAAAGCTAGGGAAAGCTGACCAACCAGGGCTTTGGATGCAGTAGCGCAGGATGGCCTCGAGGCGATTGTCCCAAGGCACATTTAGCTCATCAGCAACTGCTTTAGCTACGTCCAATATGGATTGGAACTCCACAAGTTTAACTTTACTGCACCTGTCACCAAGTATAGAAACTTGAGGAGTCGAGTCAACACACCTCAGCCACGATCGATCCGTGGCCTCTCGAGCATAGTAATCCTCGAGGGCCTTGCGCTCAGCAGCAAGGTGTCCCCCGGCTGGTTGCTGGGTCAGCTATAACACCTGCGACCAGCGCACCTCCCGCACATTGGTTACTTCGCGCAGCCGCTCGTCCAGGGTAGCCTGCTCGCGCTCGGTCACATCTATGCGGGTGCTGATGCGAAACAGCGAGGAGAGGGGCGAAGCCGGGTTGGAGTTCACTCCCATCGCGCTCTTGCCCAGTGCGGCAATCGCATCCATGATGTCGCGCAGCAAACCCGCCCGGTCGTCGGCCATGACCTCGAGCTGCACTACCCGGCCCAGCCCCTCCCAGTAGGCCAGTACGATACGCCCAGGGTCTACTTCCATCAATCGGCGCAGGTTAGGGCACTCGGCCTTGTGGATGCTAACCCCACGTCCACGGGTGACATAACCCAGAATGGCATCGCCCTTGGCGGGGCTGCAACACGAGGCCAACTTGATGGGAACTTGCAGGTTGGATTCCAGGCGAATTCCCAGTTCGTTCTTGATGGGCTTAGCCTTCTGAACCGGGAGTTCCTCCTTGGGCGAGAGAATGCGGGCAACTTGCTGCGGCACTACCCGTCCACCCGCCAGGGCCAGGTAAAGGTCTTCGGGCGAGGGGCTTTTGAGCAGTTTGCGCCCCACCTCCTCGAGCTGGCTTTCCAGCGGTCTGGGCAGCGCCCGACGCTTGAAGTATTTCTCCAGCATCCGCTGCCCACGTTCGAGGATTTCTTGTCGCTCGAAGGCCCGGAAAAAGTTGCGCACTTTTTGTTTGGCGCTCCTGGTTTTGGCGTACCCCATCCAGTCTTTGGAGGGGTGCGCGGTCTTGGCGTTGAGAATCTCCACGATCTCGCCGTTTTGCAGCTCGTAGCTGAGGGGAACGATACGCCCGTTAACTTTGGAGCCCACCATGTGATGCCCGACTTCGGTGTGGATATGGTAGGCAAAGTCTACGGGCGACGAACCGCGCGGTAGGTTGATAATTTTGCCCTTGGGGGTGAAGACAAATACCCGGTCGCCCAGCAGTTCACGGGTCACGGCCTCTACGAAGTCACGCGAACTGGAATACTCCTGCTGCCACTCCTGAATACTGCCCAGCCAGCCTACTCGCCGCTTGAGTTCTTCGGGGTCGGTGAGGCCCTGTTTGTAGAGCCAGTGAGCCGCAATGCCGTACTCGGCGACGCGGTGCATCTCGAGCGTCCTGATCTGCACCTCCAGCGGCAGGCCGTTGACGGCAATGACCGTGGTGTGCAGGGATTGGTAGCCGTTAGGCTTGGGCACCGCGATATAGTCCTTGACCCGGCCCGGAATCGGCTGCCAGAGGGCATGGGCCAGGCCCAGCACGTGGTAGCAGACCTGCTTCTGGCGCAGCGCGGTTTCTTCGGCATCCTGGCCGGGTTTGGGATCCAAGATCACCCGCAGGGCCAGGAGGTCGTAGATTTGCTCCAGGGCTTTGCCCTCGCGCTCCATCTTTTTCCAGATGCTGTAGAGGTGCTTGGTGCGGCCCGTGACCTCGACTTTCTTGATGCTCTGCTTGAGGATAAAGTCACGCGAGAGGGCTAGCTCCAGGGCTTCTCTGGCTTTTTGCACCGCCGCTTCGCGCTCGGCCTGGTGGGACTTGAGGCGGGCTTCCAAGTCGCGGTATTGCTCGGGCTCGAGGTAACGGAAAGATAAGTCCTCGAGTTCCAGCTTGACTTGCCCGATGCCCAGCCGGTGGGCCAGGGGGGCGTAGATTTCTAAAGTCTCCCGCGCGATGCGCTGCTGCTTGTGCGGGGACATGAACTCTAAGGTACGCAGGTTGTGCAGCCGATCGGCCAGCTTGACGATGATGATGCGCACGTCCTCGGCCATGGCGATAAACATCTGGCGCAGGTCTTCGGCCCGCTTTTCCTCCACGGGCTGGTCGTTGGTAGCCGCCGCATGGGCCAGCTTGTAGAGCTTGGAAACCTTGGTCTCACCCTCGACAATCTTGCGCACCGCCCGGCCAAAGCGCTCCTCGAGTTCCTCAGGAGTCACCTCGGTGTCTTCTATGGTGTCGTGGAGCAGCCCAGCCATCAGGGTTTCCACGTCCAGACCAAGCTCGGCCAGGATTTCCGCGACGGCTACGGGATGGATGATGTAGGGTTCGCCGCTCTTGCGCCGCTGACCCACATGGGCTTGATAGGCAAACTCCAACGCAACCCTAACCTGCTCCCGAAGGTCGTGGGGAAGGTAGTGGAGTTTGGGCTCCAGAGCTTGCCAAAGTTGTGTAGGGCTAAGATCTACGGCCTGCGACACTTTGATAAGTCTAGCACTTTAGGCTATAACCACATCGTCATGCAACTGCCAGATACACCGCCAACAAAAGTCCCACTACCCCTACCGCCAGGGCCAAGAACGAGGTGAGCCAGGGCATGGGCAGCTCGGGAAGGTGCTCTGGCGGGAGTGAGCGCAGGTAGGCCCGATGGTTGTAGAGGGCCGCTAGTATGGTTGCTGCCCCCAGCACCACCAGCGCGATGCCCAGAACGCTGGAAGGCCAGTGGACGCGATGGGTTCTATCGGCGGCGGCGCTGGCCAGAATGGTCAAAAACAGGCCGAAGCGAGCCACTACAAACCCTAGCCCCATTACCGCCAGCCCCGAACGAACCCAGGCCATCAAGGTGCGCTCGGCGGCAAAAAAGTTACGGGGATCGGGCATCGGGTTAGGTTGTTCAGGTTCCAACTTGGAGGCGGGGGGTTTTGGCGGAGGGGTTGAGGATTTCGGGGTAAGGCAGGGGGACAATCAGCTTACCGCCTCGAGCCACAAACTCGCTATCCTCGAGCGGGCTGTGCGAGCCAGAAAGCACCAGCAGATATTCGGGCCGCTCCTCCAGCAGACGACCCGGAGCATAGATAGGAATGCGCACCCCCGGCACATACCGCCCCTGGCGGGCTGGATCGTTATCTATCACGAACTCTACAATCTCCCGCCCCAGACCCACGAAGTTGAGCATCAGGCTGCCAGGTTCACCTGCACCATACGCCGCGATGCGGCGGCCCCTGGCCCTTAGCTCGGTGAGCAGAACCAACAGGGCTTCGCGTACCGAGGCCACCGCCGAGGCGAACTCCTGATAGTAGACCGGATTGGCCAGACCCAGGCGTTGCTCCTCGTCGAGGTGTGGCAGGGGTTCGGCGAACCGAGTCCGGCTGGCATAGGCCAACAAAGCCCGGTCGGGTCTGGTTTGCAGGTCGTTCAGCCAGAAACCGTGACGGCGCAGTAGATTTTGCAGAGCCTGAGCCGAGAAATAGTGCAGTTGGCGCTGGCTAAAGCAGTTGAACTGCCGCCTCCCCAACCACTCCCGCAGGTTGGGCAGCTCGAGTACCAGGGTTCCGCGTTCGCCCAGCAGGGAGGTAAGCCCCTCGAGATAGCTGTTGAGATCGGCGGCATGGGCTAAAGCCTCGCCAAGCCAGATCACATCGGCCTGAAACCCCTCGCGCTGAAGACGCTCCAGACTGGCGCGGTCAAAGATTTCGGCTCGAGTGGGAATCCCTCTGGCCTGAGCTTGGCGGGCCAGTTCGGGAACCGATTCAATGTAGAGCACCCCGATACCCGCCTGTCGTAAGCGCAGCAAGTCTTCCAGAGGAATACTTTGTAAACACAAGACTTGGGCTCCGGGTTGCAGCCCCACCCATCTATCCTCAGGGGGGGCTTTCTTGCCCCGGTGGGGCTCAGTGGGCAAGCCCAGGGGCTGCAATCTGCCATGCAGACGGGTGGGGTCGTGGGCCGACTCTCCCAGCAGTTGCACCATCAGGCAGCGCTTGCAAAACCCCAGCTCAATCGGCAGCCGTGTTTCCTGCATATCCAGACGGTCGAGGGCCAGTACCTCGGGAATCGGCAGGTGGCCCAAACTCAGAAAGGGCAGTAGCTCTCCCGATCCGCACGAACGACAGGTTTTGACCTTTTTCATAAATCCTCAACTGCCCAAACTATAGGTTTTATAGCATAAAGCCCCCGTTACCCGGAGTTTTCCCGACGCATAAACCAGTTTCAGATTTTTCGTTATGGAGACATAGGGCACAGCCTCACCGCTGCAACGTCTACGTAACGTTGGTCATAACGAGGCAAAAACGCCAGTTATTGGCCTACTGGTCGCTTGAGAACCCAACCAATCAGGCCCACTAACCCCACCGAAAGCACTATTAGCGGGCTCAGGGTGAAGCTAAGTAAAAGCCCCACCAGGGCCACTACACGCCGGGAACTGGTGATACGCTCGGCCTCGAGCGGCTCTGCGCTATCGGCAGGGGTTTGCGGCAGGTAGGGACGCAAGAACAGTCCCAGCCACCCCAAAACCCCAATCAGCACCGAACCCCAGAAGAATCCGTCGGGTAGCCCAGGCCTAAAGATTGGCCCCAGCCAGCCCAGAAAAACCCCGCCCAGCACCGCCAGACCTAATCCCAGCCAGCCCCGTGGGGGCTTTTGGTCGTAGGCCGCATCCAGAAACAGCGCCCCTCCTGCCGCCAGCCCTAGTGGCCACAGGGCTTTGGAGCCTACCAAGCCCAGCAGGGGAGTCATCAAGACCAGCGTGAACAAGTCGAGCGGGGTAGTTTTCAGGCCGGTGGTACGGCCCAACAACCGTGCCACCATCATCAGAGCACCCGTAACAGCCATGCCATGAACCATGTAGACCCGCAAAGCTGGGGCCAGAACCAGCAAAAAGAGCAGCCATCCGGCGCTCGAGGTGGCCGTGCGGGGCTGGTCGGGATCGAGTTCACGCCCCAGGGCCCAGGTCGCAAACACCCACAATGCTCCCGCGATGGCCTCGAGGCCCGAATGGGTCAGCAATCCTATAAGTACGAAGCCCGCTAAGGTCAGCCCTACGGCCCAGCGGTTGGAAGGGTAAGCCAAGTCAAGGGGGCGGGCCAGTGCGGTGAGGGGATTCATCTTCAGTTCCACTCTACCCAGCGAAATTAGCCTGCGCTTAGGGGTAAAGCCAAAGCCAGGCTGGTAGCTCGGTGAAACTAAAGTTGATATCAGCCAGGAATGCGGGTAGCTATGGAATCAGCAAACTGCAACTCGTAGAGATTTTTGTAGAGCCCGCCCGCCATCAGCAGCTCGGCGTGGCTGCCCTGCTGCACGATTTCCCCGCCATCGAGTACCACAATCCGGTCTGCCCCCCGAATCGTCGAGAGGCGGTGGGCAATCACGAAGGTGGTGCGGCCCTGCATTAGCCGCTCGAGGGCCTCCTGCACCAGCGACTCCGACTCCGAATCGAGCGAGCTGGTGGCTTCGTCAAGAATCAGGATGCGTGGGTTTTTGAGCAGAGCCCTGGCGATAGCGACACGCTGACGCTGCCCTCCCGAGAGCTTGACTCCGCGCTCGCCAACCACGGTTTTATAGCCTTCTGGAAAGCTGCTGATAAACTCGTGGGCGTTGGCGGCCTGGGCGGCTTCGACCACCTCGGTATCCGAGGCTTGGGGCTTGCCGTAGCGGATATTTTCGGCAATCGAGCCCGAGAAAAGCTGGGTTTCTTGGGGAACCAGGGCAATATTGGCCCGCAAGTCGCGCAGCGTAAGCTCACGAATATCGCTTCCATCGAGCAGGATACGCCCAGAAGTAGGGTCGTAAAAACGCGGAATCAGCGAAATCAGGGTGCTCTTCCCGGCCCCGCTCGGCCCCACTAGGGCCACCACCTCGCCAGGTTTGGCCCCTAAACTCACGTCTTGGAGCACCAAACCTCGGTCGCCGTAGCCGAAGCTGACGTGCTCGAGGGTCACTTGGCCCTGTACGTTCTGGAGTTTGAGGGGCCTGGATGCCTCTTTTAGCTCACTCTGCTCATCCAACAACTCAAAGATACGGCTGCTAGCCCCTAGTGCCTCCTGAAACTGGCTAAACAAACCAGAAAACGACCCCACCGCCGCCGCCACGCTAAAGGTATAGACCAAAAACGAGACCAGTTGACCGGGGGTAAGTGCCCCCGCAATCACCAGCCGCCCGCCGAACCACAACACGATGGCGATAGCCGAGAACATGGCAAAAAATACCACCGGGTTGAAGGTCGCCCGAATCCGAGCCCGGCGTAGGGCCACCGCAAACGAGGCCCCGATGAGGTCGGAGTAGTGGCGGGATTCTATCGGCTCAGCCGTAAAGCTCTGCACTACCCGCACCCCGCCGATGGCTTCTTCGGCACGGGCGTTGGCATCGGCCACACGATCTTGGAACTCTTTGGAAACCTTGCGCAACTGCCGCCCAAAGAACACCGCTGCCAACACCACTACCGGCACAATCGAGAGCATCAAAAGGGCCAGTTGCCAGTTGGTAAGGAACAAAATAATCACCGTGCCCACCAGGGTCAGGGTCTGGCTAAAAATCTGCACCAGGGCATTGGAAACCACCCCTTGCACCGTTGAAATGTCACTGGTTAGGCGGCTGGTGATTTCGCCGGTTTTGCGGGCCTCGAAGAATCGTGGGGAAAGCGTGAGCAGGTGCGCGTAAACCGTGCGGCGCAGGTCGGCCACCACGCCTTCTCCCAGGCGGGAGAGCAAATAGCTCTGAATCGCACTGAACAAGGCTTGCAGGGCGAAAACCCCGATCAAGAGCCGAACCGTGCGGTCTAGCGGGCCAGTATCCGCCGAGCCAATCTTGAGAAATGAGGCATCAATCAGGCGGCCTATGACTTGGGGGAACAGCAGGCCGAAGCCGCTCGAGACCAGCGTGGCGATTATCGCCACCACCAGCCCAGCCCGGTAGGGTTTGGTATAGCCCAACAAGCGGCGCAACTGACCAAGGTCGCGGCGCGGCTTGGGGGAGGATGGGGGATTCATGAGAGACAGTCTAGTGCGGCCCCGGTGAACAAAGGGTGAACGCTTGACCCTTTATCGCAGTTTCCACTATTTTTGCTGCTACTCCTAGCAGCAAAGGGAAGCTTGGTGCGGGCTTTCTATCGCGGTTCTCTGATTTTTACCGAAAACTGCTCTAATTCACCATAGCCATCATCTTCACAAACCTGCCATAGCGCTCAGCAGCCGCATGAACGGCTTGGGTTTGGACTTTGCTGAGGGGCATAAAGAGGTTTAGAGAAATAAATACGGTGTCTTTCTTGAAGGTGCGCTTCCAAGTGCCTACCACTCGGCCATTCAGCACGACGGTAGGGTTGAGTAAGCCGCCTCCAGCATTGACTTTCGGCGTGTGTGAGGGCTCGAGTGCTGCGCCACGGTCTTTGTAGGCCACCAGAAATTCGTCGAAAAAGGGCAACAACTGGGGGGCGATTTCGCCGCTACCAACGTTATCTATAAACCAGTACGTCACGTCGTTCACGTCAGCGTGGGTGAATTCTGGCTTGACCGGCTCGAGACCCACCTTCGCATCAGCAACCGTCAGCCCCGACCACCAGGCGAAATCTTGCAGGGTGGCTGGGCCGTGGCTTTTGAAGTAGCGCCGGGCCAGTTGGGCCAAAGCCTCGTCGCGCTCGAGGGTTTTAGACCTCGGAATCCACCTGTCCAGCAACACGAAGGTCGGTTGTTTAGCCGCCCTGGGGCCGAAACAAATTAGCCCTTTTTGCGCCCAGTGCCCCAAAATATGCAAGCCCCGGCTTTCGGCGGTGACGATGCCCTCGGCCTCGAGCAGCTTGCATATCGCCCCTCGAGTGAGCAGCTTACCGTCCTGCAAGGCTTTCTCTAAGACCCTTCGGCTGTGGGAAAACACGCTGTCGTCCAGCTCGAGCGCTCGATACCGCCCCGCGCTCCGGGCGATGACGCGCGGAGTGAGCAGCCCTAGCATCCAGCGTGCGGCCTCGGGGGCTACATAGTGAATGGTGCCGCGCATGGGCCAGGTGCGAACCATCTCCCGGTTGGCAATAGCTTGTTCGACATCGGCCTCGGTGGCGTTTGGTAGTCGCAGCCCCACGGCCCACAGCGAGGCCAGGTAATCCTGCGCCTGCACCGCACCGAGGGAACGCACCACCTCACCCGGTTTATTGAAGACTGGCCGGGTGAGGTGCTGGTTGTGCAGTCGAAGATGGGCAATATCGCTAAGGGTCATGTTTTAGTTTCCGCTGTCCGCCGCGCTCGAGTTGCTCCACCTACAAACCCTGATGCCAACCCTGACGAATCCAATTTCAGCACAGCACCTCGACGGTAAACCCCCCCGGAGCCTGGAGATAGAAGGTCCACGAGCCGTGAAACTCCCTTGGCGGTTTTACCTTAAAGCCGTTCTGGGCCAAGCGCTGATTAATCTCGTTTACTCGCTTCCGGCTCTCCTGTATAAAGCCCACGTGGAACATCCCAGGATACTTCACCGCGTCACCCCGCATGAGGGAGAGCACGATACCGTTATCGTCGCGGAGGAAGGCCATTTCCTCGTTGCTGACCCATTGGCTCGAGAGCCCGAAATACTTTTCCAGGAACGCTTTGGTCGCCGGTACATCAGAGACGGTCAGGTTGAGATGGTTGAGTTTCATGGCTGGCTCTCCTTTTCTTGGTTGTGGACGGATTGTTCCCCTCGAGGCTACCCCTCAAGCCACGCAACACCTCGAGCGCCCCCCGCAAACGTTCTAAGTCATGCTCACCCCCTATACCATTGGCCCAGACCGCTTGTTGCTCCCGCACGTACACCAGCGCCTTTTCCCCTTTCTCAGTGACGTGTATCAGCTTGGCCCGCAGGTGGTGCGGATTATCCGCGAATTCGATGAAGCCTTCGCGCTCGAGGCTGTTCGCGGTCTGCTGTACGGTTTGCCGACTCAGGCCCATTAGCCGGGCAATGTTGGCGACGGGGATAGAACCGTGCTCTACGATGCCCAACACCTGCCAGCGGGCGCTGGTCAGGCCCACCGGAGCGGCGATGCGATCTCCGGCCTCGAGGATGAGCCCATTGACACGGAAGATTTCTACAACCAGCTCGGTGAACGCATCGCCCTTGGCGGACAGTTCAGGCATATGACAGTATGCTGGCATATTGACAAGTTATTGTCAATAGTTTTAGCCCCTGTGCCCTTTGGGAGAGGGAACTTGATTTTGCGGCAAATGGACAGGGCCGACCCTGCGCGTCGGCCCTACAGGATGCGATGAAGGAATGGCGTTCTGGACTAGAAGTTTTTGCTTTGGCGAATCAGGGTCAGAAACTCGTCGCGGGTCTTGGGGTCGTCGCGGAAAGACCCCAGCATGGCGCTGGAGGTGGTGCTGGAGTGTTGCTTTTCCACCCCGCGCATCATCATGCACAGGTGCTGGCCCTCGATGACTACCCCTACGCCTTGGGGCTCGAGCACGTCCCAGATGGCCTCGGCAATCTGCGAGGAAAGCCGTTCTTGCACCTGCAAGCGCCGGGCAAACATGTCGGTGATGCGTCCGAACTTGGAGAGACCCAGGATTTTCTTGTCCGGCACGTAGCCGATATGCACCGTGCCGAAGAAGGGCAGCAGGTGGTGCTCACACATCGAGTAGTATTCGATATTCTTCACCACCACCATGTTCGAACCCTCGGCCTCGAACACTGCGCCGTTGGTGACTTCCTCGAGGCTCTCGCAGTAACCCTTGGTTAGAAAGGCCCAGGCTTTCGCCATGCGGTCGGGAGTTTTGGCCAGGCCCTCGCGGGCGGGGTCTTCACCAATCAGGGTCAGCCATTCGTGCCCCAGTTGGGCCATGCGGTCTATGTCGGTCTCGCAAGGAAACACCATGCCGGTATCTTCGACTTCAATCATGCGCTTCATCTTGCTCCTTTATAC
>JADEYI010000409.1_pt1 | contig 61443 bp, 110 predicted proteins | sample 8542331 | NCBI WGS metagenome assembly JADEYI01 (sample SAMN16510988, study PRJNA670497) | mine drainage metagenome | isolation source: biofilm near Copperflume 1 | place: Germany: Marsberg coppermine Kilianstollen | collected 2018-02 | reverse complement strand
GCACGGGGTTGCCCCCGGGGCTGGAGGGCCACCCGGGGCGCGGCTGGGAGGGCGGCGGCAGGACGCCGCGCGGCGGCCGCGGCGGCCGCCCACGCAGCGGCGGCAGGGGCGACGGTGAGCCCTTTGCCTGTTTACATCCAGTTCTTTAGCCAACGCAGTACCACCAAGAGCGGCGTGGGCCCCCTTTGGCAGCAAGAAGCCGTATGTCCATCGGAGTGAGGCTTGTGGCGAGCACTTTTGTTCTAAATTTTCCTGACAGGAAGATCTCACGTGGAAGCTTGTCTGTGATATGGCAGGGGACAGCGGCCACCACCAAGGGCCTGCTCCAGGGAGGGGTCCGCCGTCGCGAACGGCCGCGCCACCTGCAGCCGAGCCGGCCAAGGATGCGGCCGGTTTCCAGACGGTCAGCGCGCACCAGCGTGCCCGCAACAGGGAGAGGGATGCTGACGCGGCCAAGAGCGCAGGCGGCCCTCCAGGCCTCGTCGCCAAGGAGGAGCCCAAACGGGCAGCTGTGTCTAACAAGTTCGACCTCCTGAATCTGGACGATGAGTGATTCTGTGGAAATTTTGCTGATCAGCATGGCTCTTTTCCACTATGCTTTGTGCTTCTAATCTGAGTCATTTTACGGTCACAGTGATATACCGGCCGCGCTGGCACGCGTGCCGCACCAAGCGGCTCAAAGGCAGTGCAGAGCAACGGCAGGCTTTAGGCGCTTGCCTGGTGTGCTGTGATCCGCAACTTGTGGGCGCAATGTGATTGGTAATGTGTGCCTCAGACTCTGTGCATAGTGCTGAGCATGCAATGTGTAGGAAGTGTGGTCTTGAATATATACAAACTTTGCGGCAGATATGTGCGGCAGATTGATCGCCTTGATTGCTGCGATCAGATCAAGGACATGAGAGCCATATTTAACGAGTATTCAGTCCTTTTCTCGTGAGTATTGCTTGGAATAATTTTGTTGCATTGCTTCACTACGATCGGGCCACTAAAGGTAAAGAGCTCCCTCGAAATCCTGGCAACTTAGCTACTTTAGAGCAGAATTAGAGAACATGGTATGCTGACATCAAAGCAGCTTAGTGCGAGTGCCAGCCTGGCTGAGCCTCCTGAGGAGAATTGAAAGCTCTCTGACAGGTCATGCTTTTGGGCAGTACAATCCTTTGCTCCTGGTGGACGGCTGCACGGCTTCGAAGTTGCTCCAGTTGAGACTCCAACGAGTGCATGCATCAGCAAACGGCCCTCGATTGCACCGTCAGGAATTGTGCAAGCATATCTGGAAGAACGGCTTTCCACGTGGCAATCATGGTGAACCAAGGGATTGTGGCATGCCGAAGCTTTTGGACACTTTTTCCAATCCAAACCTTGATCTTCTGGATACTGACGAGCACAGGCTGGCCCGATTCAAAGTCGTCACCTGTCAGACGCCAGCCATGTTTGATTCCTTGTCCGGGTGTATAGCATGACATGGACAGCGGTGGCAGCGGAGATGCGGCTTGTGCGCCCGCCCAGCGGGTCCCTTCACCTCCTTTCAGGACTGTCCTGCTGTGGTTCAGGAGGGACTTGAGAGTCTCGGACAATCCTGCTCTCATCGCTGCTGTCCAGGCAGCCACCACCGTGGTGCGGGCTCCAGGAATCAGTGTTCGCAACTTGCTGGGACGCTGACTCAATGCAGCGTCTCAGCTCTGTGATTTGAACAGAAAATTGCTGTAATTTAATATTTGATTCTATCGGTTGCCTCGGATCTCCCCTGTCCTGAAGGACAAGGGTGAACAAAGGAGTATTCTTTATATTGTGTTGGAATCCCCTTCAAAAGGGTCTCGTGTCTTTCTGGTGCCAAGGCTCTGTTTCTTGACCTGTTAAACTTGACTGTTTGAATGTCAGGTGCCAGTATACGTATGGGCACCGGAAGAGGAGGGGCAGTTCCAGCCGGGCAGATGCTCGCGCTGGTGGCTGCACCAGAGCCTGAAAGCGCTGGAGAAGGACCTGCAAGCCCTGGGCACCTCCATGGTATACCGCCGCTCCCCAGAGTCTAGGAGTGCCCTCATCCAGCTGGTGGAGGAGACTGGAGCCCAGGCAAGCCCTTTCGCCAGTCGCCTTCCGGCCCAGAATCAGTGCCGTGCTTTTTCTACAAGCCCCGTCCAATGGTGGCACCGATCAGCGTTGACAGGCACCTCGGGAAGGGCAGTAGTGCAGGGGAGGAGTGTACTTATCAAATTAGTGTCGTGAACAGGCGGTGTTCTTCAACCACCTGTACGATCCCATATCGCTGGTGCGCGACAATGAGGTCAAGGCGGCCATGCAGGGCCTGAATGTTCACTGCCAGAGCTTCAACGGCGACCTGCTGTACGAGCCCTGGGAGGTCCTCGCCGAGGGCGGCCGCCCCGTCACCAGCTTTGCCTCCTTCTGGTCGCGGTGCGCGCCACACACCCTCTGCCGGTCATCATTTAAAGCTCTGGCATGCCTGTGACTGTGTGCAATCCTGCACTTGCTGCCTGCGAAAGCAGGGGGCCAGGAAAGGTATAATTCTTCATTGCAGCCTTGTAGTTTAAAAGCCTTGCACTTCCTGCCTGGAATACGATGGCTTCAGGAGGGATTGCGAAGTGACAGCGGTGGCATGATGTCTCTGGAATTGGCGTTGTTCAGGATGCAGAACATGCCGTACCCGCCGCCCATCCCGCTGCCGGTGCCGGCGGCCATTTCCGCGGTGCCGCCAGAGATTGTGGGCCTGGAGCTGGACAGCCTGGGTCTTATGAGCCCCGAGGAGCAGCAGTCGAACGCGCAGCTGTATCACTGCGTGAGCCCCAAATCCCACCCTCTCTGCGCTGCTATCAACAAAGTGCGTTGGTCAACGCCAAGTTCTGACGGCTGATGCGGGGAGGCAGCGCTGCAGTCTCAGGCAGACGGCGGGGGTTGGACTCCCGGCAGCTGGGAGATTGCTGCTTGAATGACATATTAAGATCAGCTGTGCGATCCACATTCAATGCAGAGTCTTATGCAATGTGACCGGGTGCGCAGTGGGCGCCCGGGGGCAAGGGCGCGCACGCGCTGCTGGAAAAGTTTGTGAGGGAGCGGCTGCGCACCTTCAGCGCGCACCGCTCCAAAACCGACCGCGAGTCCACATCCACGCTGTCGCCGCATGTGCACTACGGCGAAATCAGCAACCGCCACATCTACTACGTGGTGCGCCCCTCGCTCTTAGGAGACAGAGAAATGAAAGTTTGTTGGTCTTTTTTTCTGGTTGCTGACATGTCGGCAAGTTTGTGCTTTTTTGCTGATAAGTATGTTCATCTTCGCCGGATATCTGGCATGGCTTAGTGCACAGGGTTGGGAGTCCGGTCTTCCCGATGCTGGAATACTTGAGCCACTTATATTTTATCAAAAAGTACGGCAGGTGAGGCTTTTGGCACCAATAGGATCTGAAGTGGTGTTTGCATGGATGTTACGCAGGTGAAGCGGCAGGAGGCAAAGCTGGGGGCGATGGCGGGCGAGTGGCACGAGAGCACGGCGGACTTTGTGCGGCAGATGGGCTACCGCGAGTACGCGCGCTACCTCTCCTTCCACTTCCCCTTCACCCACGAGCGCTCCCTGCTCGAGCACCTGCGCGCAGCCCCCTGGAACTTCGACCAGCGCCACTTCAAGGCATGTCCAGTTTCCCCTGACTTGTTGCCCCTGACTTGTTGCTACTGACCTGTACTCCTGTGTTGAGCATTGGTGATGAGTCCAGGCGGTTCATGTCGAGAGATCCCAGTTCTTGTCAGCTTGTGCTGCTGAGCTTGACATGATTGAAGGGAACAAGTGGAGCTCTGTGGAGTATAGAGAAGATGGTGAAAGAAAAGAGTGGGATGGCTTCTGGCGCAGGCTTGGCGGCAGGGGCGGACGGGGTATCCGCTGGTGGATGCGGGCATGCGGCAGCTGTGGAGCAGCGGCTGGGTGCACAACCGCATCCGCGTCGTGTGCGCCAGCTTCCTGGTCAAGAACCTGCTGCTGCCCTGGCAGTGGGGCCTCAAGCACTACTGGGACGCCCTGCTGGACGCCGACCTGGAGTGCGCCGCCCTCGGCTGGCAGTACATCTCCGGCTGCCTTGCCGGTGCGCGCCCCCCGCCCTTCTGCCTTTCAATTTATGAGGAGTGATGATGAGTGATGTTTCAGGCAGACAAACAAATAATCAGACATTCAAAAGACAATCAAAACTCTGAGGTGTTGTGCCCCTTGCGCACGCTTGTCTGCACACATTGAAAGGGGTGGCCTTCATGAGACTCCCAAGGATTTATTGTAGACTGCCAGTGGGGGCGGCGTTTCTCGTGGTGTCCTGAGTTGAGTTGTGTCTGCGCAGACGCGCACCCCTTCTCTTACATGCTGGACCACAAGAAGGAGTCACTGCGCTTCGACCCGGACGGCAACTATGTCAGGCGATGGCTGCCCGTGCTGGCCCGCATCCCCGTCAAGTACATCCACAGGTGTGTGGCTGCCAGCCTGGCCGTCCCTTGCACAGAAGGATCATGGGCCTTGGTGTACTAACCTTGAAGAAAGAGAGTACCCAGCCTCAGGTCGATTGGAGTGCGCTGGCACGCAGGCCGTGGGAGGCGCCGGAGCATGTGCTGGAGGACGCTGGGGTGGAGCTCGGTTCCAACTACCCCTACCCAATCATCTCGGCTGAGGACTCCGAGGCAGCGCTCGCGCGCGCGGCCGAGGTCATCCAGCAGAGCATCGTCAGCCACAACTCTGGGGTGGTGCGGCCCAAGACTCTTGCCAAGGCTTTTTCTTGGGATCCGTGTCATGGCGTCATGGGTTGAGCGCGGTGACACACATGCCGACATGTTGATGGAGAATTTAAATGTGTGACCAAGGAGATGCTCGATGGAACAGATATGTGAATTTTGACTTCGTGTGCTGTCCTTTACACACAGATCCCGTATCGGCCGGCGTCAGACCCTTCTGCGTTGCGCAACTCGCACGAAACAAGCGCGCCGACGCCGTCGAGTGTGGACATGCTGGGCGGCAAGCGGCAGCGCGGCCGCAACGGCGGCGATGCGGCCGAGAGGACGGCCGGGGCATTCAAGGCCGCGGCCGCGCGCGCTCGCAACCCGGAATACCGCGGCTACGACCATGCTGAGCGCACCGCCAACCTCGCTGGGGAGGCTGCCCAGGTTCTTATCCCCTCTTACTGCCCTCTACATACATCTTCTCGAGAAGCGCGTGTCGGGCAAAGCTTGGCATCTCGAGACCAGGGTGTTACGAGAAAAGGTGTCCTTTCTAGTTTTGCACTAGGATGGCTGGCTGTGTGAGGCTGTGGCACCCCATCAGAAGCTACGCTGGCAGCAGATAGGTGAAGATTCTGTTTGGCGGCATTCCAGGTGCCTCAGGCCTCATTTGCAGGGCGGCTGGCGGGTGAGAGGGGCTCAGCAGAGCCGACAGGCAGCAACGGTGCGGGGGCCGGAGCGGCAATGGCCGCCGCCTGCAACGGGGCCGCCGAAGGCTTGGCTGGGCCGGCGGCGCCCGCGGCAGCAGGCAGCGGGTCGCAGAGGGTCGAGGCGCTATCGGATGAGGTGGTCATGTCCAACAACATCAGCGCCGTGTCCATAAGCCGCGATGACGCCAACGTGACGTCTGGAGCGCTCAGGGTCCGGGGCGGCGCGCAGGTGCTGCTGTTGCTGCACGCTGTGTCGTGCAAGCAATGCCTGGATCATACTAAGAGAATGGCGCCAATTCAGACCTTGCCCGGCCTGATACTGCTCAGCACTGGCGCAGCGCAGCGTGGCTGACATGGTTGTATATAGCATCCCCCTATGGTTGACAGTGGCAGGGGTGCTGCGCAGGGTGGAGGCCCGGGGCGGCAGCAGGGCGCAGACATCGGCGCGGCAGCAGCAGGGATTGCGGCGGCGGAGGGAGCACAGGGGCAGCAGGATCGGCTGCCGGGGCCCGATGCGGAGGTGCCGTGCGTGGATGCTGTGGAGGCCGTTGTGCCCTGCATGTCCGGCGATACCAACAATGCTGTGGTGCCGGGCAAATTGGACACCGGGGCCGGCAGCAAGCGCAGGTGCCTCTGATACCGGCCGCTGCAGAGGCGCCGTCCCTTGAAGCCCACGCCACTCCCAAGCTGTGAGCGAGTGAGGCCTGACCTTAGCGCTGCTCTGTTGAGGTGCTCAGATCCCAGGTGCTGCTGTGCCTGGTGATGTTGGTTCTGAGCGTCTTCTGTTCAGACTGAGAGGCAGCGGTGAGGTAACGGAGCAATTCCAGGACAAATTCTTCTTTTGGTGGCATGGATACACCACTGGGGCACCATGGTGACAGATGATGCTGGAGCGATTCTAGCTGGAGCAGTCTATGGTGAGCGGGACTTGTTTGCCATATGAGCGTGTCAACTGGCGCACGCCCTGTGCCGTGCTGAGGGCGACCACTGAGCGCTAAAGGATACAGTATGCTATTGTTTTAAGAGCACACCAGTGGCCGTCATGCATCTGCCGTGACTGATGGCAATCTCTCGCGGAAGTGAGCTAACAGAGAGTGAGGCTACCCAATTACATTGCACCTTTTTGTACACTGATTGTCCCACCGACTTCTTTGTTTTCTTTATGGCGCGCGAGTGCAGATCCCTATGGCATATGTGCTGAGGTGGTGGGCTTCCTGCATATACTCCGAATTTTGGCTTCTTTGACTCCCTAGGTCTATGTACGCGTATATTTAGAATGGTTGGGTCGGGCTCCGGCAAGCTTTCAGGCGCCGCATATTGGCTTGCAGTGCGCTTGTTTCCCAAACGGGCTGTGTGAGTACATGATAGCTTCTATGCAAGCGGAGCTGAGATTGCGGCAAGTGGGAGAGTGCCAGCTGCCTGTCGAGCTGATTCCAGACATGCATGAAGACGTGTGCTGCTGCACATGGTCATGTTGTTAAAGTGTGTACCACAGAATGGCTGTACAATACTATATCTAGAGACCTGTGTGCTCTTGTGTTTGACAACTCAATTGCGCACCTGTAGTACAGGCCAGCTGCATATTTTCGAGGCCATCGAACACATGTACACACATCAATGCAGCACACTGATTTACTGGACTAATGAGGCTCGTTATTGTTGGCAATTATGTCAGAACCATGAGACAGTATGTGCAAGCAAATTGTTCAGCATGCATGTGGTGCGATTTGCTACTCCAGCTGTCAAGGTTTGTAAATAGGTTGAGGACAATGGACAAGATTACATCTGCTCAGACCCTACTCCACATATCGAACAAGCTGACACAGATTTCAGCTGCAATCAACACCACAATCATGTACTCCAGGAAGTCGGACTTCTTGTTCTGGATGATCTCCAGGAAGTACTTCAGATTGTCCTGGATTAGGTCAAACTGCAGCACAAACACACCCATGCACACCATCAGAATCATTGACCTTCAGAGTATCCATCCGTCATCTTCACAAGAACATACACATGCTCACAAATATATCAGCGGCCTGTCGCATGCGCAGGAAGCAGCTGTTACATAGGCCCATGTGAAGACAACGACAATGCGGTATAGAGCAGCCTGGTACTTCGCGATGCTCATAATGGTGAATTCGTAGGTTCAGCCCCTAATCCGCCTTACACCCAACCAAATTGGCTAACAGTGCAACAATATGTGTCCTAGAAAAACGGCAGGGTACGCCCGAGACCAGTGCGCTGAGTAGTCACCTTGACTTCAAGGTCGTCGTAGCGGCGGTCGATCTCCATTTCGCGGCGCAGGTGCTCATAGATGCGGTCGCACTCGGGGTCCTTCCAGGCCGCCTCGAAGCGCTTGGTGAGGCCGATCTTGGAGGACAGGATGCCGGTGCGCATCACGTTGTTCTTGGCCACCATCTTGAGCAGGTCCTCCTTCCCGCCGCCGGCCGCGCTGGCCGTCCCAAACTCGCCCGTGCGCTCCATCGCCACGTTTATGTCCTGGAACACCTTTAGCATGTTGTCCACCTCCCTGCGCCAAATCAGCATCTTATTGCCTCGACCCTATCAAGAGTGATCCTTAAATCGTCTCCCAAGGACTGCTGATCTAACAGTGGGATGGCAGCTTCTCAGCTGCTTCGATGTCACAAAGGACAATTCCAATACTCTTGCTTGGGTTTGAGGCTGCTTCCCGACCCTTTTGCACCATCCTCCAGCAGCTCCATATGGCAAGGCTGGGGACATATGGCACAATTAAACAGACCCAACAGAACTAATGTTGACTCAAAATTCCTGCGTGACAGGTTGGTTTGGCGACGGGGGCAGTGGGTGCAGCGCGCACATTTCATAGAAGTGGAGCGCCACGGTCTGCGCGAGCAAGTAGGCGATGGTCTTGATCATGTCGGGCTCGGCCTGCATCAGCGCGATGTGGTCCTCGTAGATGCGGCTCTTGTCCCTCATGTTCCTCTGCACCACCACCTTGAACTCTGCGCAGACACCAGCCACCCACATCAGGCATATGTCCCCAGAAGGCTCTGCTCCAATGCATCGTGCCCGCTGCTTGATGCTCAGTTTGTCACTGTGTACGTGTCACTCGAACAATAGCAATTGCGGCTGAAGTCTCACCCTCTATATTGCGTGAGGGCAGCGTGGAACTTGCCAGCCTCTCCCAGATTTTTGTTTCGTAGCCCTTGGCATTGAAGAAAACCACGGTGTCCATGTTCTCAAACACGGCTACGTAGGTTTCTCTGCAGGGCAGATCCTGCACAGCAAAAATGTCACCTGCAGATGTACTTTGGGACACCCCTGTTTGGGCTCGTCTGGATCCCAAGGCCTCAGCTGACCCCTAAACTGGGCTCAGTATTACATGGCATGCTAAGCAGGGATGTTATAAGGCAGGCGTATTCCCAGCAATTCCTGCGCTCCTGTGGAATTATTGAGAGGCTACAGTTGGCACCTTTCTCCTGTCCTCCTCGCTGCTGCTCTGCCACTGTGACAGCGGGGACAGACAGAGCATTCTGGAATCCTGGGTTGCCCAGACTGTGGAGTAGTTCGACTTCTTCGCAGTGGCGTACAGTGCCTTCAGCTGTGTCGAGAGCCCCTTGCCTGCAGGATCAGGCAGACACCCTGTCACCATCTGGACCCGAGGTTTAGTCAGAGGAGGGGATAGTAAAAGCAATATGCACATCATCCGAATGGGACTTAATGGAGTCTTACCCACATAAAATGCCTTTGCGCTGAATGGGAATATGGCACTGTCGTCCCACGGCTCCCGCCTGACGTACACTAGGGAGGGGTCTTTGGCAACGGCCCCCCACTCACGCTTCACCGTGTCACTTGGGCTAGCAAACTCGAAGGATCGCTGCTCAGCAGAGCTGCTATTTTGCGGTTGAGACGCTAGTGAAGGAGTGCTATTGCTATTGACATGCGTTGTGCTGAGGTGCCTCGGTCCTAGGGAAACACCTGAGGTGAGATCACACACAGACACCTATGGTCAATTATTTTGAATGTTCAGGTCAAGGTGAGCACAATTGCTCTGTGCAAAAGCCAGGGGATGTCAAGGAACATGTGGGTCATGCACTGGAGGCCGTTCAATAGTACCTCGCTGATCTCCAAAATAAAGCAACGATGTCGGCTGATTGATGGTGCTACTAACACTCAATGTCGATCCCGATTCAAATTGAACTTCAAGTGGCAACCAAGCCAGCGCTGAGGAATGCACAGCTCTGAAGGTTTCAGGCTGCGAGTGTCCCCAAGCATCTAGATGACGACAAGAATTCCTCGTAATGCATGACCACAAGGATCTCTGAAGAAATGCTGACTGCATGTGCGTTGGATATGCCTCTCAAGTGTATGTGCGACGGCAAGTTCGGCAGCTTCAGTCACATGCTGAACTGGGGCGGATCAACTGTGGCCAGATCCAGCTCGCACTTTTATCTGTTCATTAAGCTTCGCAGTCAATACGAATTTCCAAGGACAGGAGCAAGTTGCACTGGAAGTTTTGGTGGCATTGCAATGCGCCTAGGCTGGGTCGTTTCCTATAACATCGACTCCCTTGCAGTTCCCAGACCCTACCCGAGGGTTTGGCTGCGTTACATCTGTGACTGCATTTTTCATGTCTCTGAGAGTTTGGACGCTATAGAGGGGCCCAACATGCCTCGCGATTTGACAGCATGCGGGAGGTACCCTCCCCAGCCGCTGCACAAGCCAATCGCCTTCTACAGTTGTGCCAGGCTTGGGGACCCGGACCAGTTGGCGAAGATCGTGGCCACGGATCCCTACTTCATCACCCAGGACAACGGAGCAGGGGCACCGTTGCATTTTGCAACAACGTATAAACAGCTAGACATGGTAAGTAATGGCAGCGAAAGAACAATTTGGCGCTTTCCTGTTCCGAACGACGCTTCATCACCAGTGCTGTGCAGGTTCACCACCTTCTCAACAATGGGGCGGAGATCAATCAACGCGACGAGAAGGGCTTCACACCTCTCCACAGGGCGGCATATCTCTCCCACTATGATGGTTATTTGGAGATTTACGAGTACCTGCTGGTAAGTTCTCTCACCCATTCTCAAATCTAGCAAAATAAAGTAATAATAACCCCATTATTTTGCGCTTGGGGACATCATGAAATTGCCATCCAACGTTGCAGAGTCGTGGTGCGGATCCAAGCATCAGGACGGAAAATTACGACCCCTACTTGAGCCCTGGCAAAAAGCTGCCCATCGACGTGGCTCTGGATGATGATGAGATTCGCAGCAAGCTCCGCGCCCTGGACAAAAAGTATGCCAAGGTAAGTGACCATGAGTCACACAGTCGTCATGGCATCATCTAAGCCTGCAAAGGTAAAATGCACATCTAATAGCCTGCACGTCACCATTCAGTGTGCTGCCGTCCCATGATCTGAAAATTCTATTGTGTGCACAGGTGAAGAAAGTGCGGGAGCCCCATCCTGACATCGGGTGCTGGTGGACGCTGTATGACTATGGGCTGGACGCCATCAAGAAGTGGGACAAGGAATACAAGCACCCCTACCCAGGTAGGAGCCACCCCCGTGACGTGCACATAAGACCCTGCAAGCTCAAAACAAACATGCATTGGGAGAAGGCACATCCCTCACACAAGCACACTTGACGGTACATGAGGCCAAACGGCGCAGAGGAGCTGAAGAGGGCAGAGGATGAGGTGGAGCGGCAGAAGATGAAGGAGGAGCGCAGGAAGAAGAAGGCTCTTCAGGCTGCAGGCAAGGCAGCTGTCCCCGCAGCCCTGCCATCTCAGAGCGCCGCTGTGGCTGCTCCCACAAAGGCACAGGTTCCAGACGCGCTGGTGGCCTTCCTCTTCCCCGGCCAGGGATCCCAGGCAGTGGGCATGCTCAAGGTCAGTAAATACACCACCGCCATTTGAACCCTTACTTCCTCGTATAATACCAATTTGCCACAGTAAATTACTGAACACTGTCATATGACATCAATTTGCCACGGTAAATTACCGAGCACTGCGGCCACGGGTCTTTTGTCTGTCTTGGATCTGGCTAATTAATCAAGGGGTGAGGTATGTGGCAGCCTGTATTGAGCTTGCCTGCAAACACACCTCCTGGCAGAACAGCATGTTTCATTGGAAAAATAGTATGAGTTTTCGGCCTGAGGCATGCACATGGGGAGACCTTCTGAGGAGCAGCTGAAGGGCACTGCGCGTGTTGCTGTGTGCAGGAGTGCAAGGACATCCCAGCAGTGCAGAAACTGCTGGCCACGGCTCAGAAGGTGCTGGGCTATGACCTGCTGAAGCTGTGCCTGGAGGGCCCCAAGGAGAAGCTGGACGACACTGTCTATTCCCAGCCAGCCCTCTTTGTTGCAGGTACTTCTCAACACCCTGTGCCGCTCAACACCCTGTGCCGAGACTTTTCCAGGGCTTCATGGGCTGTGTGACTGCGCTTACATTGCCTCAGAATTCGGAAATAGTATGCAATTGCGCTCTGCTGACAGGGTTGGCGGCTGTGGAGAAGCTGCGCGCCGAGGATCCAAAGCTGGTGGACAGCTGCAGCGCGGCTGCCGGGCTGAGCCTGGGAGAGTATTGCGCGCTCGTGTTTGCCGGCGCCCTCAGCTTTGAGGACGGCCTCAAGGTGAATACCTTGCTTGACAAAACAGTTTCTGTCCCTTGTCAAGCAATCAGATCAGCTGCTCACTCAAATTTGGGATCCTGTTATCGCTCATCAAAACCAAGGGTTGGCTCATGTTGTTGTCTATGGCGCAAATGAAGACTGTATTCACATCTGATAAATTTAAAAAAGGAGGACCTGCAACTGAGCTCCTCAGGCCTCCTCTGCATGCTCTCTGGCGAAATCCAAAGGGCATGCACAAGTTCTTTCCATGGCGGACTTCCACGCACGCACAGGTGGTGAAGCGGCGGGGGGAGAGCATGGCGGCGGCGGCCAAGCAGGGCAAGCCGCATGGCATGCTGTCCATCATTGGCCTCAGCGACGCGGTGCTGGAAGACGTGTGCGCCAAGGCGCGCGCCAAAACCGGCGGCGACACCGTCTGCCGCATCGCCAACTACCTCTTCCCCACCGGCCGCGTCGCCTCTGGGCACAAGGACGCCCTCGCAGAGGTGCCTGCAGTGATCCCCCTGCTGTGCAATGCTTACGCATGCATGCAAGTATTAGTAAAGGTAATATTGTAAGAGTCAATGATGCCACTTGCACCACATTACCCTGCCGCTGCAATTCTCTCCTTTGGCTGAGTTCCTCCGATAGCTGATGCAGGCATGCATGCATGTCGATGCCCCCTATTGGCATGCTGGAATATCTTACAAAGGTTCGGTGCAAGGCAAGGAGCCTGTGAAAGGACTAATGGGGGTGAGACAGAGAACATCCCCGGGGCCCAACTCACGTACCGCTTTCATCGGCGAACAGCCGAACCGTTCTCGCCGAGCGGTTCTTCCCTCAAGGCCATTGCAGTTACATGCCAGAATTCCATAGCAGGTTCGGTCAATGACCAGGCGAATATTGTGCGCAGGTGGCGAGCCTGGCGACTGCGGCGGGGGCAATGAAGGCAGTGCCGCTGGCCGTCAGCGGCGCCTTCCACACTCCGCTCATGCAGCCGGCGCGCGAAGCCCTCATCGAGGTGCCTTCCCCTTGCTGCCAGCTCTTTCTTATCTTCCAACGCCAGATGCCGTCAGGGGGAAACCCGTTGCCTTGCCAACATAATCTAAAGACTCTCTATCAGGATCTTTTTTAGAGAGGATGCTGTGTCCCAAAGCCTGCCTTGGTGGCCACGCCGTTTTCTGCACACCAACTTAAAGTTTAACCTAACCTCACCTTATATGTCTTTTTTTATCTTTAATAATTGATGGGGAATGAGGGTGCGTTGTGGGGGTGGTGCAGGTGCTGGGCAGCGTGACCTTCACAGAGCCGCGCATGCCAGTCTACTCCAATGTGACGGGGGCGCCATTTGCGGGCGCGTCGGAGATCGCAGGCATGCTGGCACGGCAGCTGGTGGAGCCCGTGCAGTGGGAGCGCACAATCACAGCATTGGTCAAGAATGCGAAGAAGGAGCAGCTGCTGGAGCTGGGGCCGGGCGCGCAGATCAAGGCCATGGTCAAGCGCATCGACATGGGTGTCTGGAAAGCCATGAAGAATGTCAGCGTGTGAGGCTATTGCTGTTTAGGACAAGGGAAACATGTCAGCCGGTGAAGCTAGTCCTGTACAGGTTCAGGACAATGCGATCCAGCCTTGGCATGTCAGGTTGACGTCTCAATATATTTCAGTAGGTCTGTTACGTAGCAAATCTCACAGATGATTATTTGACTCGAGCTGGTGTATGCAGCAAGAGATTTGATCAGGCTACATCTGCATTTGATGAGGATTGGGCAGTAGGTGAACAGCGGAGCCCAGCAAATGCCTGGACTGCTGTGAACAGCACTTTTAAGATCATGTTTACATTTGACATCCCCAGAAGCACAGCGGTTGCATTTTTTACAGGCAAGCTTCACAGCCAGCGGACACTTGGCAGATCCGTGATCTCTGTATGGCAGAACAAATTCAATGCAACATTTTTGCAGGTGCTACCCTCAGGTGCTACTCTCACAAATTGTCCAGCCGTCCAAACACTTCCTGCTCTACCGCATGCAAGCTGTGCAGCCGCCAGAGATCGGGCATGGCCTTGAACATGGCCGATGCCAGGTCCTGCTCATGCAGCAGCGTGTATGTCATGGCTACTCGCGACAGTGGCACTCCCCCGCGCGCACACAGCCACCATGGCCTCTCCCCAAGCTGCTTCACTGTGGATGACAGGCAGGCCTCCCACAGGGGCTGCTCACACCTGCACACAAGCATTTATCTCGCCATCAGGACTTGCACAGTCTCTCATTGTGATTCTGCAAGACACGAAATCATGCTCCACCAAATAGACAAGGATCAGACGTCCATAAGCATGTAGAGTATGTGGCAATTATTAGACAAAGGGTCACCTGAGGGCCTCGATGAGCAGAAGCACGAGGTCATACAGCGGGTCGCCATGCCCAGCGTCGCCGAAGTCGATGAGCTGCACTGCATCGGGCGCGAGTCCGTCCTCCCAAGCCTCGCAGCTAGCTCCGGTGTGAAGCGGCTCTGCCACCAGGATGTTCTGCGCTATGAGGTCCCCATGCAACCAGCTGGGCGCATAGACACTCTCAGGGCTTGCTCCTGCTGCTGTACTGCTGTGTGTAGCAGCAGTAGATTGCTCGGTGCAGCCATTCACATGGCTGGTGCAGGTGCACAGATCTGTTGAGCATATTGCGCATGCGTTGGGAAGGAAGGCGGCCGGGTTTGGCGGCAGGTAAGCTTCAAGCTGATCCAGCAGGCGCCGTGGCAGGCTGTGCTCCCACGCCAGCTCCCCAGGGGCGTCCCTGCGCCGCTCCCTCAGAAAGTCCGCAAACGGCCGCCACAGCCGCCGTGCCGCGCTCTCGTCCGACGCAGTCTCGACAGTAGCTTTCGCGAAAACGCCGTCAGTGGCCGGCGAGCTGGCATCCACTGGGCTACCAAGCCTCACGCAGGCAGTCCCAGCAGCGGTGTCCACATGCTGCTGCAGCTCCAAGTGCTCCAGCAGAGCCTGCGCGCTTCCGGTCTCCGCCCCTACCGGCCGAAAGCTCAGGTCCAGGCCATCCCTGCTCTGCCACAGCGTGAAGGGCGCCGCTGCGTCGCCCGTGCCGAGCAGCCGGGCATCAGGGAGCGGCAGGCTGTGCAGCTGCCCCGTCAGACGGCCCAGCCGCGCGGCAGTGCTCTGCCGGGAGTTCGCGGTGAGCAACAGCCGCGCCACGTCGAGAGGAGTCCCCGAGCAGGCTGTCATGGTTACAAAGGGCAGCGCGTGCGTCACACCGAGGCCTACTGTATCCAAATTGCACGGGTCGACGCTGCCGAGCGCCAGCACTTGGGGTGTGCACTGCGTCAGTGGCCCTCGATGGCGCTGCAGGCAGGCCGATGCGAGCGCCTCTGCCCAGGTGCGCGCCGCGCCAGCCTCGCCGCCCTGTGGGATGGCAGAGTATAATTGGGAGCTTGTCTAGCCTCAGTAAGCGGGCCAAGTACTGCTGGTCCAGGTGGTATTAGGTGCAGTGTCGAGAGCCATCCAGCTTGCAGAAATTGTGCCCTGCTGGTGATGTGTCACCCTGCTCATGGATGAGTTTCAGCAGGTCCGCCAGAGCTCACCTTGGCCACAAATTTGCAGATGTGGTTCGACACTTGGAAGACCACAGAACTGCCTCCAGCGATGGGCTGCTGCGAATCTTTCGAGCTGGCCTCCATGCCGCTGGCAGACAAGGCCCTACCGAGGAGAGTGAGCCATGTCTTCTGCGCAGCGTGATGCTCAGCAAGCTTGAGCACATTTGCGGCAGTAGCTCGTGTATCATCCGTCTGGAGGCCTGGCTCTGCTTCTGTAGCAAGCTGGTTGAGGAACGGGGCCAGAACGCGGCTCCGCATGAAACCCTGCCTGGCTCCGTCTGGTTGTCCAACCTGCAGTGCATACGTCATACAGAGCTCCGTCAAGGGCTCTCATCTCGCACTTAAGACTCTTGCCCTCTGGGCTACTAGTGCTGGCTCATGCATCTTATTGCCAGCATTATATTTGCAAGGCCCGCAGGACACATTCTGCAGCGGAACAGGTGTAGAAGGGTGTGCTTTTTGGAAATGCAAGAAGAAGCTACTCTGGGTGCGGGGCATGGCTCACCTTTGACTCATCTGAGAGTTGTGCTGCCGAGCCACATGCCAGGCTCTGAATGACCCTCCCTAAGCTCTGTTCTGATGCAAAGTTTTGGGTGACTGCAACGGAGGCTTCCAGGTTGAGGACCATGTGCCACCAACCCCCAGGCACGAAAATCACTTCCCCAGGTCGCTGTATTATTTCTAAAGGCCGCTCCTCAACTCTTAGGCTGGGATACACCTGTGCCAACAGACACATTTCATGCGTCCCCGCATCGTGAGCAGCTCACAAAGTAAGAAAACGCTGTGTATGAGGGTCAGAGCAGCACACCTCCAGAAACCATGTGAGGCTCGATGGACCGTCCCACAGGACATCATTGCTGTCATCCACCCAGGTGTGCACTCCTGGCGGCTTCTGGCCTGCACGCATGAAGCCTCCACTGTTTACCATGTTGACAGTTTCTAGATGAATGAAATCTTCCGTGACCCGTCCAGCCCACCAATCAAAGAAGTTGTGCATGCAGACATCTTGACCAGCAGTCCACCATGTGCAAGCTGTCCTGCAGAGAGCCATCTTCAGTCTTGGATCTGGCATGGAGGAGTTACTTGGTGGGTATAGAGCCCATCGCTTTGATCCAGAAACAAGAGCATTCCACGCAGATGTGCAGAGGGGGTCTATGTGCCAAGAAGCTCCAGATCGCGCAGGGCCCATCACAAACCAGCGGTATGGGGGCTGTCTCTCTCCTGTGACACACAATTTTGCCTCAACACTTGGAGAAAGTTATTATTTTCTTTTTGATGGTCTCTAAGTGATGCAACATTCTCAGTTCAAGCTTCATTTAGGCAAATGGGGACAGTCAACAATCTCACCCATGACGCCAAACAGGTCCTTTGGGAAGATGTCAGGAACATTGTAGTCACTGAGTATTTCTGGGATGTTGCTGCCAAAATGCCTGCCACAAAAGATGTCCTGCTTCACAACACTTGTTCCAGATGTACGCACGACAGTGAGCATGAAACTGCCTCGCATATGTGCAGTGGCTTCAAGTTCACAAGCAATGCCTGGCACAGGTATTGAATAAGGACACTCACGAGTCGAACAGGTATAAGGGGTCCTCATCGCATTGTCGCTCTGAATAATCCAGGTAATCATTCATTGTCATCAAGACTCGGCCAGAGGGTGCTGTGATATCAAAGTGTCTGTCACCAAACCTTTTCCTTAGCATGGGCGGTTGCCAAGTTGTACCTGCGCATACCTGACACAGTCAAGAATTATGGCAGTACTGTTTTGATAAAAGAAGCTTGATCACCATATTTGTGCTGAGCACTGTGCCTGCAGCACTCACTTGCAGACCAACTGTTCTGCAGTCCAGCTAGCATTACTGGTTGGTGGGGATGCAGAAAGGCTGCCGCAAATGTCTGCTTTGTTAGTGCATGGCCATCGATTCGGTCGAGGGTCTCTTGGTCCGGGAAGAACCATGTCACGTCCATGTGGCAGCGGCACCATCTCCTGAAAACAAGTAATGGGTCAGTAATGGACAAGTCTAGCATTGCTGGCTGGAAACGTGTCAGTAGTCTGTGATATGGGCATCATGCAATCCCACACCAGTGCACATCACAGATATACCTCTAGGTTACCTGTAGAGGAAATCGCTGAAGAAGCCGGGCACAGGCATGGGTGCTCCAAGCAAAGGAAGGCTGGCTGAGTCTTCTGCAGTGTCAGCGGTTGCTGTCTCCCTCCACGCTCCCTGATGCCATATTGATATACGTAAAGCAATGATGCACATGTACTAGCAGTGTTGGACTTGTCCTCATCAAAAATTCCTACCTTGGACGAAAAGTTTCCTTTCACATTGGCCAGGCACAAGTGCATCCAAAGTGGTTCCTCCAAGCAAATGATACGCATTGCTTTCGATGTGCAGGACAGGAAAATCACGTCCTTGACTGACAGTGATGGAAGAACAAGCTCGCAAAGGATATCAATGGGAAGTCCACCGAGAACACCGAGGTGCCCTGTAGAGGATATCATCTTGGAGGAACCAATGATATCGCCTTCCTTAACTTCCAACGTATGTTGAAGAGCGCCTCAACGCAAATTGCAGATGTATAGCTTCCCTTTCGGAAGAAGCTACAGGGTCGGTAAAATCTATTCAGGCTGCCGTTGCTCCAGGACGCTTTGTTCTTCTCGTTCCCATGATCCATTCTGTTCATACTCCGATCCACACCTGTTTGATATCACTGTCCATCACCCGCAGAATACTAAAAAAAGACTGAACATTTGTTTGCATCAGAGCATTTCGTCTACCATGTCTTGTGTGATCGAAGAGATACTGCCAGAAGACGATCCCACTCGCTTCGATGATGAGCTTGAACGGATATTGATAGCTCATCAGCGCGATGGCAAGGCGCTTTTGGCTACATGCTTTGACTTCCTCAACCGCAAAACAGCCTTCTTCAAGGATCCGAATGTGTCAAAGACTCTGGCAAGGTTGTTGAGGGATGTCAAGCAAGGGTCTACGTCCAATAAGCCTTCCGGTGCCGCGCCCTCGACCACCTCAACAGGGATTCCAACGTCCGCTAATGGTGCTCCGAAGGTGAGGATCTGGTGCATCGGTGCACTGCAACATGCATGAATTAAGGTTGCAGTTTATGAGCTCAAACACTGATTAACCGCCATTTTTCGTGCTTTGCCAGGTCGAGCCTGCAGCAGCCAGCCCGTCTCTTCAGCAGGAAGCAGCACCTGTGATTGATGCACCGACCAGCAGCAAGGTGGAGAAAGAGGAAGACGAGGAAAAGGAGGAAAGCAAGGGGCTAAGTGAGTGCTTGTTATACTGATATGCTTGCCCAAGCACACAAGGAAATAACCCGTGCCATTGCTCTCAAAGCTTGAAGCAAAATTATCCCGCAGAGCCCAACGGAGGAAATGGAGCAGATCTGGAGACCTATTCCTGGACGCAATCACTGTCAGATGTGGTCATTGCAGTCCCTGTACCCGCAGGCACCAAGGGCCGAGACTGTGATGTAAGGCATCCTGCCTCTTCCAGATGCCGTGGCATTTGTGCTGTTCTGGCTGGTGAAGGATGTGATCTTCGTGGGGCAACCCAGCAGTATTGAGTTCTTACAGAAAAAGTACTGAAGCATTTCGTGCTGTCTTGCCTGCAGGTGAGCATCAGCAAGACGAAGCTGAAAGTGGGCCTGAAAGGCGCTGACCCGGTGCTGGATGGAGAGCTGTTTGCATCTGTCATGCCAGAGGACTGCTACTGGAATATCTCAGATGGCAAGGTCGTGGAGCTCAACCTGCAGAAGGTGGGCCTCATTGCTGCGACAAGCTGTCACCAATACACTGAAACCTCAATAAGCTTTGCCGGGCACACAAAGGCATGAGTTTTGTGGACACCACAGCAGTGCTGAGCTTTGTAAAGCTGAATGCCCTTATTTGGTCCTGCCTTTCATCAGGTGGACAGGATGGCATGGTGGAAGAGCGTTGTGAAGGGGGAGCCTGAGATTGACACCCAGAAGGTGGAGCCGGAAAACTCAAAGCTGGCAGACCTGGATCCAGAGACGCGGCAGACTGTCGAGAAGATGATGTGGGACCAGCGGCAGAAGCAGATGGGGCTGCCCACCAGCGATGAGGCCAAGAAGGAGGAGATGCTCAAGAAATTCATGGATCAGCACCCTGAAATGGACTTCTCCAAGGCCAAGTTCATGTGAAAGTGCACTCTTGGGGAATGGTATCTTGGTCCATGGGATCCCCAGCCTTGCCCGTGACTTATGCTGACCGCCAATTCAAATTCAGGTTGATGTCAAGGACCTCAGGCTGCCAGTAGCTTCATATTTGACACAGGAGAACTGTATAACGCTGCATTCAGTGCAACACGGTTCATTGTGGCCCCGCAAGCGTCAGTGCCCGCCAATTGCTCTAGTTTGGCCTCATCTTGGCTTGATCAACAACGTGACTGACTGACTGCTAGCAGTGCCGCAGCTGCTGCGCTGCCAGTGGCGCCATCAAGGCATCTTGCATGCGCAGCACACAGGAGCTGGAGCTTGATGGCGCTCAACCTCGTGCAGATTTGGGTATACTAGTGAATAATGTAAAGGGCTCACAAATGCAATTGGCCTAGCAGCTGGGGTTCCAGGGCCCAGTGATATCGATGTGGGTAAATAAAACCCTTGCAAGTCCAAGATTCGGTCTCCAAGAAATCTTGATGTAAGCTTTCCCCCTGCATTGGTTGTTCTTTAGAACAGCGATTGATTTTGATAAGGAAAACATGACAACTGAAATGGTGGACACTCCCGTAATTCCTCCACCCAGGGTCCTATCAGGCCACCGGAACATTGTGCTGGCAATCGACAACACTGAGGAAAGTGAGAAGATCCTACAGTGGGCTCGCAAGTATCACAAACCCGGCGACATTTTCCACATCACCCATGTTGCAAAGCTGCTGGGTCACCAGGACGAGGTTTTCCACGGTATGCCACTTTACATACCCTTGCACTGTGATTGAACTTTCGACGAGATTATCAAGTTGAGGTGCCGCTGACAGGTCCTGTGGGGACATCTATAAACTTCCACGAAAAGACTTTGAATGAGGCGAAGAAAGACATCGATATGAGGAAGGCCTGGTTCAGAGACAGGTGAGGGCTTGGCATGCCTGTAGGGCTTGTCCCCCTTGATCGAGGTGTCAATATGGAGGGGGCGATCGCATTATAAGAATGAATCATGTTTTTTGGGAAGCCGTTTTTTCCACTTTAGCTTGCCATGGCTGACAGTCATTCTGGTGAGGCAGGGTCAAGGAGTTGGCAGACCTAGAGCATGTCCAGTGCATTCCATACCTCTACATTGAAGACACCAGCGCATCCACAGCCGTGGCAGCCAAGGTCATTGAGGATCTTGCGGACACAGTGCATGCAGACTGCATTGTGGCAGCAAAGAGCAACAAGGTGATGTTCTTCCCTCCGCTAGCTGATATTCCACGATATGCCGACGCGCATTAATATTACAATGAATTGCGTCAGGGCATCTTGTGACTGAATCCTCTGATGGCTGCAGACTACGTGGCAAAAATTCACTGTGGGCTCAACGGCAGGAGCACTGCTCGGCACTTCTCATTCCGTTGTCCTGGTAGCGACATGACCACCCGCATCATGTTCTGCTGAAACAAATACCTCCTACTCGTTCCTGTATGGGACACACAGTCTGAAATTGCTCCTATTGCGGCCAGTTTTTCTAAAAAACGCTGCCTTTTGCAAGGGAAGATGGCACTGTTGGAGGATGCTCAGACATCCAAGTGCAGCCAAGCAGCTCGTACTGGCTTGTCTTGTGTCACTACTGCGTATCTTAAATTTGAAGCGAGTTTTCATCGTGAAAGCTGTTCCAGATTGTGGTATGCTGAATTGTGTGTGCGGTGCATGCCCTCACACAAGTGTGGCTGCCGTCCTTGAAGGCGCACTGCTTGATGGATGGGCCAAATTGCAGGGTCCCGTGATGAAGCTCCTGTTAGTTGTGCAAGTCTGTTTTGCTGGGTCCACACATTATGTTTGCATTTACTTTTTATGCATTGGGTGCAGATTGATATGCAAGTGACCCAGAGTATTGAATTCTTCACGAGCCCAGGAAACAGTGTCAGAGGGTCTTGTGCCGTGGGTCGTGCGGTCATCGAGCGCACTGTTTGCAAACAATTGAAGCCTCTTCGGTGGACTTTCTTTTGGTTGGAAGCAGTGTCTCTGAGTGAGTCTGCTGATTAGCAGTGGTTTTTGTGTATGAGTCTTAAGATTGGATTAGAGTTTTCTTCTGTTCACCTCAGGCTGCAGTGCATTGGATAGGATTTTCATTGAGACTTTTTCAAGCTCTTATCATGCTGACCTCGGACTCACCTCGGAGGTGACCACCACTGGCACTCTGGCGCACTGGATCCACGTGGCACTGCCGGTGGCTGCACCTCAGCACTTAGGTACACATCATATTATGCACATATCATCATGAGATTTTGACATCAACAGTATGTAAACGGCGCATGCATCATCATGATGGGTATCCATGCTGAGGAATTGTGGCACTGGCTAGTTTGTTGTCTGCACCCATGCGCTGCCCTTGTGGCCACCGCAGATGCAGAATTTTTAAGGCCCTGCCTACCCACGATGGGCAGAGAATTGGGCACATGTGGGCAGGGTAGGGAGTGGGCGTCTGCCGGTCAGAATGCTTTCTCTCTCCTGATGTTGAGCGTTGGTGATGGGTGCAGCATTCAAATCTGGAAAGAATATGATGAGAGACTTGTAGACAAGACATATCCGTGATAAGACAAAGTGTTTTGGGTCAAGGACTCTCCGGATGGCTTTGAAAGGAACCTCCAGGAGGATCTCGAACACAAAAGAGCACCAAATCAGCGACAAATAAACGATTCCTTGAGCAGGGGTGGGTCTTCGATGACTGAAGGTCTTGATCAACAGCCTAGATCAAGCGCAGATCCAGGACACCCTCAGCCAGAAAGTGGTGCTGGACAGCAGCAGAAAGGAATCTCGAAGACAGATGTAGCTTTAGAAGAGTGCCTACAGCTTTTGAAGGGTCCTACAGACGAGAGGAGGTGAGAGCTGGGCTTTTTGTTTGCTTTTGGCTTCCTGCTTGAAGTTGGACTGCAGCATTATTGGATCCTCGAAGTGTTGCAAAGATCGATAAGCTTTTCCCTTGCAAACGTTCAGCTGCATGCATTGCAGGTTTGTGGGACTGTTGCTGGTCACCAAACTGCTGCCAGCTGGGAATGCAGACACCATTCGGGCGGTGTATGGTTCCATTGGGCCGCAGTTCATATCTCGCCTGTTACTGCCATTGAGGCAGCCAAAGGTAACGCACTTGTACAAGTTTAGTGAGCTCATACATGCTCAGTCATGGACATGCCAAAAATCTCATGACAGTGTCAGAATCTGCACATGCAGGTCCCTTATGCAGAGCTTGGCGAACAGAGCAGGCAGAAGGATGTCAGCGCATGTGTGCTCGCCCTGGCACTGCTGGCCAGCTCAAGCTGCTTGACTGACATTGGTGCTTCAGAGGAAATGGTCGAGAAAGTGCCTCTCTTCATCAAGGCACAGCCTCAAGCCCTTGACTCAGTGTGAATTGTTGTCATATCAATTCGCGCATTATTGCAAGCTTTGTCGAGAGGACAGGCGCACTTCATGTGCGGCTCTGCCTGCCTTCCCTAGAATGCTTGCCAGAGTCAATGGGCACGGCTGTTTTAAATTAAAGGAGATCAGCATCTGGCTGCTGTCTCCTTGCCAGCCTGGTGCCCGACACATATTCTGTGCTATCCGCACCTCATGAGAATGCACAGGAAGTGCTGTGAAGGCAGTCTGTGTGATGCTTGCAGGTGGTCAAGAATGCCGGTGTCAGCCGACTGCTGAACTTGCCACAAGCTTCAGTGCAAGAACAGGTGTCCTTTCACGCAAAATACACGTTCAGACCCTCCGAAGCAAATCTAATCTCTTCCGAGCGAATTGAGCCTTCCCCGGTAGTATATTCTTGCCTTACCTGAGGCAGTATAGTCTGTTTCAGACAGACAGACATCTTTCTGCTGTGGCAGCAGGGTTGGGGCGGCACTGATGGGGAGGCAGTGAAGGATGCCCTGGAGTGCCTCCTTGCAGTTGCAGCGGCCAGCGCGGAAGGCCACACCGTGTGCATTGAATCTGGCGCACTCGCAGCAGCATGCACGGCAATTCAGGTGGGCTTTACAGACGCAAATGTCAGCATGTTATGTTCGGACCCTTAATGGACCAATGCAGACAAAACAAAATTCCTTGCAGGGGCCGCCTCACCCCGGTAACATTTGCTTCCATGAAAACCTGTATTGCAGTCATCAAACTTCAGAGGAAGACGGACTGAGGTGATTAAGCGCGTACTGTTGGGCAGGCCAAGGACAGAACAGCTGCTGGGGCTCGAGTTGCACTAGCGCTGCACCTTCTGGGCATCCTGCTGGAGCGAGCAGACCGCAGCACCGTTTTAGCGGAGAACGCGGCGGTTGTTGCAGCTGCTGTGCCTGCAATAGCCTCCTTCATGGTGCTACATGCACAAGCTGCCCCTGCAGCAGCTGCCGGCGACAAAGGCAAGCAGCCAGAGCAGGCGCAACCAACTGCGCCAGCTGCTCCGGACATGCTCGACCCTGCAGCGCTGCAGCTGCAGGCTCTCTACGTGCTGCTGCTCATCCTGTCATCACCCCTGCCCCAGGTCTGCCTGTAATTTCCCTCTCTTATGCCCTGCTCCAAGCACAAATATCTGCTATTTCTTCCCTGGTCATCAAAGCATTGATATATTACAATTAACGTGACGTATGATGTCTAGAATGGAAGATCTTGAGGCATCTTCTCAGAATTGATTTGCCTGTATCTGTAAATTAACACGGCATGTTTGATTGTCGGTCACCAGCTGTGGAGGTTGCTGTGCAGGTGGAGGAGCGGCTGCAGGACTCAGCAGGGGTTGCTGCCGGGACTGGATCGTGCTGGCCGGCTCAGGCGCGGTCCGGTATAGCCACGCTGCTGCGCGGCCGCCTGGCGCCAGCTCAGCGCCAGACAACGCTGCAGGTTGCAGCCTCCATCCTTGGCCTGGTCGGCGCCAAATGGCTCCTGGCTCCCTCCCACGACGGGGTGCGACCTCCCTTGCTGGATGCATCACAAAATTTCACAACGTCATGAAACAGGAACAGGAAATAAAATGCACGGCTGCGTCAGGAGCATGGGTCCGATTACGTTCGCAGACATGTGCAACGACCAGTCTGTGTTGCCATGCATCCCGGTGCTACAGCAGTAGCTTCCCGAGCAAATTGCCACAGATGTGACGACTAGATAGACCAGACTAGTACACTTTGATTATTGGTGGTCTTTTTTGGACCTGAAAGCTGTCCTGGGGGCCGATCTGTAACACAAATGCTTAAGAGCAAGTGCTCCCTGAAAGTATGGGCATGGCGGTGCAGAGGGATGTGCCGGAGGACTTCTTCCAGCTGCTGGTGGAGGTGGTCAAGGTGGAGGCGCTGATCACGCTGCGGGACGCCCTGGCGCCAAAGGAGCGCATCCCCCTCGCGCGCGCATTCACCCCCGCACAGCCCAGTGCGAGCGCAAGGATGGAGGAGGAGCCGTCCTCGTCAGCGCCAGCTCAGATGGAGGATGACAGCGACGATGATGACACCCAAGGTGCTTTGGAGCTCCCCTAGACAACTCAACCATCTCCTCAAAGCACACAATGTGTTGCATTCTCTTTTAAATTGGGCCCAAAGGGGAATTATATTTTCATGTTGAAATGTATGGGGCGTCATGGGTTCGAAATTGCAACTTCTGGACTTGGACCACACAAGAGTCTTGTGCGGCTGCTGCAGGCTTTGCACCAATGATGCCCCCGCTGGAGAGGCCGGCACCGCTCGTGGACGAGCAGGGCAATGATCTTGACCCTGGCACCGCTGGCGGCAGCAGCTCTGCGTCTGGAGACCAAGGAAAAGACACCAAGCGCTCTGCTGCAAACGGGTGAGAACGGCCTTTGATTTGAAATTTGAATTGATTTCAAGAAATATGTGCAATACATCTTTGGGATCTGTGTTGCAACCCTTTGCATGTTGCCCCAGGCGTTCTAGAGCTCTTCTTGTGGCAGGAACAGCGTATCATCGTCGACAGTGACAACAAAGCAGCACAGCAGCATCTATTGAGAGGGCTCATGTGGCTTGGGCAGGCACACAGAGCTGGCTGGAGAGCGGGCGGCGCGCGTTCTGCCGGCTGTGTTTGCGCTGGCCGAGGGCTGCGTTGAAGCGCTGGCCGCGGACTCGATGCACGCCGAGGCCTACACTGATGTGTCCGCTGAAGATGATGACATGGTGGCGCCAGTCCTCAGCGACAGGCAAGCCTCACATCCCTTGCGCAGAATTGAGGCGCTGTGTAGGGATATGGCCCTGTCAGACCAGGCAGGGAAGCTGCGTCCTCAGGGACGAGAGACCCAGGAAGCTGGGAGGTGTTGAGGCAGTGCATGTGCATGGCAGGGTTGCCATGCGGGCGATGTCCTCACTCCAAGAAGCGCATGAGGCGATCCTGCAGTTCCTTGAAGCGGCCGGCCAGGGCGATGTGGACGCCAATGACCCCATCATCCTCGCTGCGATCAGATCCCTGGGCAGGTGCCTGTTTCTGCTATCCGTGTGTCATCTTTGCTGACGTCGTGATTCAAGATACGTTCTATTGAAAAAGCTACGTTTGGCCAGAGGCACTTTCACTCGCATCTTGAAGTGGCCCAGCTGCATCTGACTTGTGCTCCATGAGCATGCAGGTTCCTTGCTGAAGCGCCGGACGCCTTTGGACAGCGGATGCAGGCACTGCTGCCCTTCCTGCTGACAGTGCAGCAGGGGCAGGCAGTTGCCTTCCTGCTGCCAGCACTGTCACAGGTTGTGCCACAAGCCACGGAGCAAGATGGAGGCGGACCCTCAAGCAGGGCCTGGCTCACAGCATTGCTTGACAAACAGGTAGCTCTTGCGCGATCTGCACCCTCCTGGGGATACCCCATTTTTGGTGCGCTCCTGATCAAACTGTTCATGCTTTACTTCTGCCAAGTGGTGCATTTGCTCACAGCAGGTATTAAAGTCTCTCGTGGACTACACATCAAACACTGCCAACGACGCGCGCAAGCTGTGGGCAGCAGCCATGCAGGGGGCCTCCCCAGCAGCCTGGGCCGCTCTGGCATCCGCTGAAGCCATGCTGCTGCCTGCCCTCGAGCTCCTGCGCGCGCTGTTTGTCTTCTCCTCCCCTTCCATTGCAATCTTAATAAATCCTCTGCGCAGACACAAGTGCATTGTACCGGGCATGAAGCTCAGTAGCTAGTGAATTTGCACGAGCAGATGTCTGTGGGTGCAGCCAGGACAATGCAAGCCAGGCGGAGGGTGGCGCAGAGGAGAGTGCAGCAGTCACGCTGCTGGCTTTGGTGCCCCCGTTGGCTGAGTGGGCGCAGGAGCGCAGCAGAGCCTCCCCTCCTGCTGCACTGGGCACGCCGCCAGCAGGCCCTGACGGCATCAATTGCAGGTTTACGGCAAATCTGAAGATTGGAAAAAAAAATCCTTGCCTTTGGCTGTCTGCATCTCTTTGCTGTGGCGATGTGCTAGAGCGCTGTTTTATATCTATCTGCACATCTGATGTAAATTTCGGCCTTGAGGATGCATGCAGACTTCCTTGCATGACGTGAGGGTTTGATTGTGCCCAGTGCAGCACATGAAACGTTTTTTGACGAGTCAGGACTGAATACGGTCCGGTGTGTGTGACTGCAGGCTGCTAGTGACGGCTGGCGGCCTTGTGGCAAGCACCCTGCTTGCGGCAGCGCAGCAGGGGCAAGCAGCTGCCGGGGCTGTTCTCAACGCTGCAGCTGCGCTGGTGTCCCGCGCAATAGATGAGGGCTTTGTGCGCCTGGCTGTGGCCAAACGCAAGGCTGTGGAGCGCGCAGCGGAGCAGCTGAGTTCCACCAGCATCTCTCCTGACATTCCAGGGCCTCCCGCTGCTCCTGCAGGTAAGTGTACTGCGCACTGCATCTACAAGCCCCGGTGTCACATGTTACTGATTGCGTCTTATGAGGTGCATTGAGGAACAGAGTACAAGTATTCAATGCCTGTGACATGTCTATATGAGCTCATCATTTGCACTGCAGGCCGCACATCGGATGATTGGCTGGAGGAGGTTAGGGATGAGTGGACTCAAGTTGTCCGCACCACCACACAGCTGGCGGAGGAGAGTGCAGATTTTGCAGGAGAGATAAGAAAGCTCAAACCGCTGTGGAGTGAAGATGGAGGCGTGCATAAGTGGGCAGATGTTGCATCTGACCTGCAGAACCTCCGCGATGCGGTTTCCAACAAGTAAATGCGTAACGCATGAACAGTGCTGCAAATATCTATTGTAGGATGACCTGGAATGCCCTGAAGTGTGCCCGCAAAGGAATGGAGATCCTGGAGTTATTTGTGTTGTGACTACATGGAGGGCTGGCCAGTCGTCATCTGTGTATGAGGTCAGTGCTTCACATACTGTGTGCACACACATGTATAGTTGAAGGCATGTTTACATCTGCAAACGCAAGTCATGTGGTGTATGAATGAAATCTATTTGGGCGCTGAGTATACTCAATGCAGATTCCTTTTCAAGGCGCAATCCAAGAGCTGAGCTTCAGAACGCCTTTATATTGTCCTCGTCAGTTCATTAAACTTCCGGCCCAGCAGGGGACTATTGTACAAACCCGTACAGGCAAGTGGCAGCAAGGCTACGCACCGCCTTGGGTCTCACTTCCAGCTGGAAAGCACACCCTATCTTGCACCAACCCACTAATGATAGCTCACCACCATGCCAAAACCCCAGCGCAAATTTATAGCAGCATTCAAGTCCATCTTTTGCGAGCCGATTGGCTACCCGGTCAAGTAGCAGCGTCAGGCACCGGCGACACCGCGGCAGGTGAGCTGCCAGAAGATGTAGGTATTCCAGAGGGAATGCAGCAGCACGCAGGGCGCCAGGTTGCGCGTGCGCACGAGCAGGCTGCCGAAGATCACGCCCAGCATGACAAGGGGCAGGAAGCGCTGCAGGCTGAAGTGCGCGGCCGCAAAGCCGAGCGCGCTGACCAGCACGGCGGCCGCCACCGGCATGTAGCGCGTCAGCGACGGCAGCAGGAATCCCCGGAAGATAGCCTCCTCCCAGATCGGCGCGCACACCGTCACCACCACAAAGTATATCGCATTGCTCACCTGCACAGATCCCCCGCAGCATTCTTGTCAAGCAAGCTGGTCAACCAACTGCCGTGCCACAGAGCATCAAGGTTTTGTCCCTTGTTGACGACAAGCAGCAAGAGTTCAGTAGGGAATATCAAAGGCAGGAGCATTGTTGTAAGGCATGCAAATGCAAGGGCGCACCAGGTCGCCGGCAGCCAGGCTCTGCTCCAGCACGTTGGGCCCCCAGGCATCGATGTCGTGTGGGAACCAACCCTGCATCAGTGCGACCAACCCTTACTCAACTCAAATATCTCCAAGGCAACAACAAATTACCGCGTACAGCTGTGGTACTGCTTCTTGTTTAGCTCTGGTGCCGGGCCCAATAGAATCGACTTGCAACAAGCGCCTCACTGCTGAATCCTTACTGCAGTCTTCTCACATGCTGCAGCTTCCTTGGCTCCGGCTGGGCCTTGCAACGCGATCGATCGCCCGCATTGCTCATTTACATGAAAGACCTATAAATTTCTTTCTATGCCAGTCAAGGCTGAATTTCGTGACTGGGATTGCTCAGAATACGAGAATCCTATTGATCCCTGTATGCCAGTCAAGGCTACGTTTTGTGACTGGGGGCGCCCACCTGGCTGCGGGCGGCTGCCAGGTCGACGAGCGGGAAGGCTGCGCAGGCCAGCACCATGTGGCCCAGCCAGGGGTGCGGCGGCCACAGCCGGGCGTGGAACCAGCCCAGCGCGCGTGGCCGGTACGCGCGCAGGCAACCCCACAGAATCCCCAGCGTCGCCCCCAGCTCCCCTACATCCAGCACCAGGTGCACCAGCGCCTACGGCCCAGACAACAACTCCCTCATATGACTGCTTCACGCAGCTCCGATCATGACTCAGTCAGTCGGTCAGTCACAACATCGCTTTCAGCCAACTTCGAGGCTGATCCAGTGCCTGACCCTGATTTGACTCAACGTGCATATCCATGCCATGCAGTATGAGTGGGTCGTGGCTAGTCAGACAGGCCCTTGGAATGAATGGGGCTGGGGTGAGGATGCATGCATGCGCGCACCTGCCCCCGCGCAGTGAGCTCCTCCCTCTCCAGCCCCAGCAGCTCCAGGCCTCCAGGAAGAGCGACGTAGCCCAGCAACCAGAAGGCCATCAGCCACAGGAACATCACCTGCGCACCCCGTGCAGCGTGCAAGTCAGGAGGAGCAAGGTGCAGCCACCAGTCTTGGAGACCTATGAATTTGACACAATTACAAATTGGTGGTCAAGAATGGGCATGGTCCACTCACCTGCACGATCTTGCCTGCGTTCCAGGGGACCGGAAGAAGAGGCTGCAGAGGACAACACAGCAAGGTTCAGATGCCGTATCTTTTACCGTGATCTGGTGCAAATAAGAGCAATGAAACATGCACCCGACAAGATGCATGGTTTGCTCACCTGAGCAGGATCCCATTTCGGGCTTAGGCCAGCCTGGGATCCCTCTTGATGCTCATGCTGGCCGCTGGTGCCTGCTGCTGAGCTTGCTGCATCTGACAAGCATGTGACTTCTGCACATTTTCTGCGGTCTAGAGGCTGCCATCTGAGCACCCCATAGCAGCTCCTCCCCAGCCTGCTGCGATGCCGCCATGTAGCTGTCTCGCAAACTTTGACATCAAAATTGCCGTGATGATAGTACAGCCTGCTACTCCTGCAAGTCGAGCAAGCTCTTCTACCTCCGGCCCCTTGCTGATTCCCTGACTGCTGTCTCAGACAGATGGCCCGTTGTGGCGTGCTCTGTACACAGTTTCTGCCGTATGGTTGGCAAAAACTGTCGCTATTCTCTCTATCATGACCTACATATAATTGGCTGGCCCGACAAGCGTGCTGTCGCCGCAAGGTGACAGAGGTGGACTGGATGGTAGACGATAAGGTTTTTAAACAAGCTCTCAAGCTGCCAGCACATGGCACAGAGCATTCATGCTCATAATTACGTATTTTCCAATTCATCGCTGCCAATGCATGAGCACAATCTCAAGTTACCGTGGGGCGTGTAGTGCATGTGGCTCTCATAACAAGTGCGAATTGCAAATGCAAGCACATAAAGAAGCAGTAATCCTCCCCATGCAAGATCAGAACATCAAAGGCTTTTTAATGGAAATCTTTTCCACATCAAGAAAGAAAAGCTCGAATGCTTGCTAAACCCTAACATTAATGGGAAACCTTTTGAGCGGATACCCTCAAGCTTGGGCTCTCGGTTCCGCCTCCCGAGAAACAAGTATTGCTCTAGATGTCAAATTGAATTGAGAAGTCCTCTTCCTTTGTGGAAAGGCAGTACTACATAGGACACCGTTTTCTGCATGCCATAGCCCCTTTGCCGTTTCTGGGGCCGAAGAAATTCCAACTGGACATGTACTACCTTTCAGTTGCCAGGACAACTGGCCAGGGATCGTAAGCAGATCTGAAAGATATAAATAAATCATTTGAAAGCAAATCACCACACCGGGTTTTTGGCCTTCGTGTGAGGTCAGGACCTATCGAGAGTCAGAGGATCATAATCTTCCTGTTTTGCTGGAAGTGTCAGCTGTAAGACCCTCACGCTGGGATCTTCATGGTGCGTTTGTTCTAGGAGATACACAGAGCTATTAGTAATTTGATACATACTCGTACGCGGATCCAAAGCAGACACCAAGACATCCTTCAAAGTCTGGGTTGAGCAAGCGAGCTGCAAGATGGTGGACGCGATGCGGTCCATGCTCGATGAGCTCATGGGAAAAGAAAGAGACGTTCCACTGGAAAAGCGTTCCGGCCGTGGCGTGCGCTACTACGACCCAGAAGTGTGCAAGTATGCGCTTGCAGGGCTCTGTCCCTATGGACTCTTCAAAAACACCAAGAGCGACCTTGGTGAGCAACGAGGCTCTGAGCATTTTACCCTGATTGCTGGAATCTTAGCATGCATAATTAGCATTGACCTGTTAATGTGTCAGGGTGATGAAGTATGCCAAGTCTGACACTTGTGACTGTTGGCCCACGCAGGTGTGTGCAAGTATGAGCTGCACGATGACGATTTGAAGTTTGAGGAGCTCAAAGCAGAGTACGACGCGCTCTCAGAGAAAGAGAAGGACAGGTCAGCACGACTGCAACGTCTGCGCATCTCCACTGAGCCAAACACACCCTTGTCATGGAGAGCTCTGTGAGCCAGACAAGCGCCCTTCTGACCAGCTTATCTAAATCAACTGCAGGACGGGATACCAGAAGGAGCTGCACGTGCTGCTGACGCAGCTGGTGCGCGACATGGACCGCAAAATCGAGCGGCAGCGCGACCGTGCGCTGAAGGAGTCCGAGCCCAAGCCCGTCTCGGCCTCGGAGCAGGTTGAGCTCGACGCCATCAAGGTGCTGCCCTTCATCCCCGCCCTGCAAGCACTTGCTCCTTTCACACCCCGGCACACCTCTACAAGCTCACACCTTTAATCTGGCGTTGGGCAAATTTGCAATTGGGGGAAGCATGCGATTCTGTTTTCTGCATGTCTGACTGACACATGTCGACAAGCGTTCCTGGGCTATTTACTATTTCGCATCGTTACGATGAATTCGTTACACTGCTTGAAGAGGGAGAGACAATCACTCTGTAACAGAACGACCATGCACACAGTGGGATAGTCATTGCTTGCCCCCCTTGCCCACGACATGGACGCATGCAAAAACAGGCAAAGGAGAAGGAGGCGCTTGACAAGAGCGAGGCGCTGGCGGAGGAGGGTGACGTGGACGGCAGCATCCTGTTTGCCAACACGGCGGAGGGCTTCAAGACGCAATACGATGCGCTGCACGCCAGCTTCACGCAGCCCGAGCGCACCATGAGCGTCTGCGACGTCTGCGGCGTCTTCATCAACTCCACCGACAACGAGCAGCGCCGCAAGGTGAGCCCTCTTCTCTGCTCTGCTCAACCCGGCCTCCCTTCTGGTAGTGAAGCCTCTGCTCTGCTCAACCCGGCCTTTTTTCTGGTAGTGAAGGTTGAGATAGTCTCGCTGCTGCTGCTGCTGCTGCTGCTGCGAGCTGCTGTGAGGGCACCCAGTTTTAGGAGCATGATTTAGCCAGTAGGAGTCATTGGGCGCCCAAGAGTGATGGAGCTCTTGTGGCTGCTTATTTGAACCTGGCCTTCTTTTTGGTAATGGTGGCGCGCGGTGGAGATAGTCTTTCTACCGGCAATGCTGTGAGCTGCTGTAGGAGGCACCCAGTTACAGGAGATTACGGTTGTCGGTTGAGAGTCATTGGGCGCCCAGGAGTGATGAGGCTTCGTGCAACAGGAGTTGTGTTTGAAGGGGGAGCGCACCGTGCAGGACCATTTGGAAGGCAAGCAGTTTCGCGGGTGGCTAGCCATCAGAGAGAAGCTGGCGGAGGTGCAGGCGGCAGCGGCCGAGAAGGGCCGGCCCAAGGAACCGGACGTCCGGGAGCACAGATCGGACCGCGAGCGAGACAGGGACAGGGACAGAGACAGGGGCCGCTCCAGCCGCAGCGATCGCGACAGGGAACGTGACAGAGACAGGGACAGAGATCACTCGCGGCGGGACAGGGAGCGGTGCGTTGATTAAGCGGATAATACATGCTTGCATGCATGCTGATTACAACCTTTGTTGGCCGCTCGGCTCTTGCGCATGTCTGCACCTGTATTGCCTGACTCGTGCTGTCAATAAACTCCTGTGAAGGTGCATGCATCGTCATCATTATTGATAGTTTGTAGATGGGTTCCAAGGGGTCATATTTTGTGTGCGTAGGCGGCGCAGCAGGTCGCCGGTGCGGAGGCATGCGGAGGTAGCGCCACCTGGGGACCTGTATCATGGCGGCAGCGGATCGCGGCACGAGCCTCGGGAACGCGACAGGGAATATGGGCAGCCCTCAAGGCACCGCCGCTGACATGGGCGCCAGCACCGAGCATGTTTGATCTGAGTGTCGTGTCTTGTGGTGTGCTCTCTGCCAGCGCTTCCTCATCTGATTGTGGACCCTTCTATGATCTCAACTGCAAAGCATTGCTTGGGATTGTGTGCCCCATGGCACTGTGTGAATGCAAGTGTGAGATGCCAATTGCTCCTTAATTGTTCAACTTGAGCTTCAACTCGGAGTTGGATTTGCACAGTAAAATACGCCTGAGGGATCTTGGTCGAGGGGTTGTGATGTTCCAATAGCGTAGGGAATATCTGCAAGAGTAGAGTCTACTTTGCTACTCTACATGCTCTTGTGGCATATGTAATACCCTATAAGCAGTCAGGCAAGATAATACCTGCAATGAAGCGCCATTTGGAACCCGCCCATTCCCTGTCTCTTCAACTTATAATACATTAAGCACCCACTCAATCAATCCAATTCTTGGCCCGTATTTCAGAATTCCGTACAGCCACTGTACCCTTCCTTCCCTCTGTACAGGAACTTTTACAACGCCCACTTAGGCCACAGCTGCTCTTTCTGTCTTGACCCCTTCCTTGCCCGCATCAGCTTTCTCCGGGTACACAAATTTTCCCTCAGTTGAATATTCCAGCTTCAAGGCAGTTTCACCTTTCCGGCACACCTTGAAGCCCCTGCGCACAGAACCCCACACACAATTGATCCTTCAGGCCACCCCATCAGAACATCAAGCAGCACATTTTACACCAGCTATTGGCATGTTTGCTAGGAGGCTACGCTTGCATCTGATGAGGTCAGATTGGCGCAGGGCTTTACTACCAAAGATGCTGGCCAGAAAGAACGACACGAATGGGGCAGGAGACACAAGCATCTCATTATCTCCCCTTTTGTTGGTCCCTTGCTATTCCCGCACCTCATTGCCTGCTCCTCTGTCATCTCCTTGTTTGGATTGAGCGCCTGCCACTTCCAGCCGCGGTTCTGCGCCTTGAGGCCGTCTAAGACCACCTCGGCCCCTGAGGCCGCGTCAATGACCAGAGTCCCATCCAGATCCAGGCTCTTGATGCGCACGCCGGCGCCGTTGATGACGAGCACGGCGTCCTTGCTCAGCCGCACACTGGCCGCGTCAACCTTGGCCTGCGCACGCACCACACAAGCACTGACTTTCTGCCGCTACTAATTTGCCGGCCTGCCCCAGAGCATCATGCACAGAGCTAGAGCCCTGCCTAGGCCTGACCTTGCAAATCCTAGACCATGAATTAGGTCTGCAGGACAAAAATCATCGCATGCAGGCAGGATTTTTCCTACAGCTGTAGTTGTTCTTGTCACTTCCCCTTTTTACATAGCATGTGGTACTTATAACACTATATCAAAGTTTGGTGGACTGGGAAGGCTGTGTGCACACCTCCAGGTCAGAGAAGGTGAGCGCGAAGGATGGGGACCAGGAGACGCGCGGCCAGAGGTCCACGGAGAGGCCGTTGAACTCGCGCGGCTCGGGGCCCTCGATGCGTGCGCCGGCCATGCGCAGCGCGGCGCAGTTGGTGCGGTAGATGTCCAGCTCGCCGGACGTGGCCGAGTGTGAGGGGTTCCCCCCGGCCGCCTTGGCGCGCGCGTCGTCCGGAGAGTTCTTGACCGGGCTGTACGCCGCCCACACCTGCATGGATGCCTCTTCTTATTTCCCACTTCCCTTGCATTTGTTTGCAAGAGTTTTGAGAAATTTTCTAGTTCCTTGTAAGGTTCCTTTGCGTGTACATTGTTCTGTGCTGTGCAGCAACTTTGCAGCAACGCTGCGGGATCTTTTATAGGCATAAGGGGTCCTGCCCCTCCTCTACTACTGAAGGACGTGGGCTTGTGTTCCCTTCATGACAAAGCCAGGACTTGTCTGTGCATCCGTGCAGACAGTATCAATCGTCGCGTTTGATATTGTGTGAACTGTGATTATTCCTTGTAAATTGTCATGCAAGCCAGTCCTCCCTCTATCTCTCAACAAGCGAATGCGCGCCTGGTTGACGACAGTAAAGCCGACGGCGGCGGTGGGCGGGAGGCCGTGGGGGAAGTCCTGCATCATGCACTCCAGGCGCGTGCTGGACTTGAACGCGGTGCGGCTGTCGTCCTTGTACTTGGGGTTGACAAACTCCGCGATGATCCCTTCCGTCTCCTCCAGCGCCGCCGCATAGCTGTCCGCCTTGAGCACCAGCTGGTTTATGTTGCCTGCGCGCCCGAACCACCCACCATGCCCTCAGAACCTTGTCCACGATTCTTTTATGCACCGACAGTTTTAGACCGGTCATGACTCCTTGACATCGTGCAGCTGCAGATTGAAGACCGCAGATTAGACCTCTTACCGGGAGCTCTCACCAGCTTTACAAGCTAGAGCTGATCGCGAGACATGCCGGGGGACTCATGTGAAGCCCTGGCATGGGGCGCATGGCGGATTTCATATCATGTTCAGGACCTGCCATAAATTCAAGCTATTTACCTGCTCTTAGAATTAGGGGCTGCTATGAGGAGCAAGTGAATATATTGTGGGGTGCTGGCGTGCCTGGGAAGGGGGAGTAGCCGGAGGCGTCGTTGACATCGCCGTCGGCCCAGCCGTTGGCGCGCAGGAGGGGGTCGAGCAGGTTGTACTCCACGTTGATGGTCAGGTGGCCACCGTCTGGGCGCTGCAGCGACGCGATGCCGCCGATCGCCTCCTTGGCCTTGCGCGGCACCGCCAGGCTGTTCATGTCGTACCCGTACCGCGCGCTCACGCCTGCATACAAACACCACCAGTCATGTCAATGCCAGGAAAAGGCCCGCAGTGGGGGTAAACTGGGCTAACCTGTGAAAGCATTCATTGTATGCTGAGGCGGATAGATGGCTGATAATAGACGCTGATAAATCCGTGATACAACTTGACTGATATTTGTAGCTGGCTGCGCCATCAACTCCTGGCTCTGCCCCTCCTATGCTGGGTCCCATGCCCTGGCTGACAAGGGCATTCCTTGACCAAATGAGGTACGCAAGGTAGCAAGTGCGCCGTGGGAGGGCAGCAGGACTGGTCAAGGGAAGCGCAAGCAACTGCTCGTCAAGCCAGCTACAGAGTCAGTGAAGTGCATTAGGTAGCAAGTGTGCTGTGGAAGGGAGGGAGGGCAGCAGGGCACACCGAGGGCGGCTGGGATGCCGCGGAAGACGAGGGCGTTGGTGTCCTGGAAGAAGGCGACCCAGCGCACGCCAGCCGCCACCCAGCGCTTGAGCAGGCCCGACGAGTGCAGCAGCGCATGCACGTCACCATGCCCGTGCGGCTTTGTCTGTACCGCGAATGGGTTGTTCGCATCCAGCGCCAGGTGCGCTTCCCCGTCGCTCAGGCATGCCACCTGATGAATCACTCAAGTGATCTTATCCCTTGATATCACGGGGTCGGACTCGTCACTACAGTACATGCGCGCCTGACGCATCAGGCCCTCTTCGCCCACTCAAGCTTCATCGAGTGCATTGCCCTGTGTTGTCCAAGTCAAGCTCATCTGGTATCTTGGAGTCCAGAGAAATCCAATGGACTTGATAAGACCGACCCAACAAACGCTTGTTTCTGGGCGCTAGTGACATGAGCGTGGCCACAACCCAGGGATCGACAGCGCAGGTAGAGTGCTGACAATGGATGCAGGATGTTTGCTGGGTGCACGGGGTGCGCCTGGCGCGCACCTTCTCCTGCTTGAGCAGGGTGACCTGGCCGGTCTGCATGCCAAAGTAGGCGTTGTCCTGCAGCAGCGCCTCGGTGCGCGCGTGCGTGTCGCCCGACGTCATGATCGCCAGCGGCAGCTGCGCGCTGCCGCCCGCCTTGGCTTGCAGCGCCAGAATAGACTCTATGTACACCTGCACAAGTGCAACTGTGAATACCTCCGGTGCCCTTGCAAATTTTTGCATGCTCTGGTGGATTGTAAGTTGATTGATGTTTAGAAGGGAGTGGTCTGGTGCAAGGTGCGAGCAAGGCTGACCTGGAGAAAGCACTTTTCGCTGGCGAGTTCGGTGGGCAGAGCAACTTTGATGCCTTTGTAGCCCAGGCGCTCACCCAAACCACCAGCCACCAGCACGAATGCAGCTTCCTTGCTGGCTTCAACACCTGTGTCACACAGGCCATGCCTACCTTTACAAAAAGCCGGCATAGGCCCCTGGCCACAGACAGTGCATTGAATGTCTGTTAGTAGATGAGCTTGTGCCCCCTCACCGAGCTCCTCAAACTCCTTGAACTCCTCACTGCCAAAGTCGAGCTTCTTCCCCTTGGGCACGCTGGGCACAAAGCCCTCAAACGCATTCTTGCCTGCGGCACAAAACAAGGGGTGTATTTGAGATTCTCAGGGATTCTTTACCTGTGACAACTATTTCTGTCCTCACTCGTAACTGACCTGAGCGTGAGTCTTCGAGCAGCTGCTTGGCATTTTTTATGTAGGTGGCCAGGCCACCAGTGTAATTCTGGTCCAAGTGTTGCAGTTGCTCCAGCAACTGCTGCTTTTCGTTGTCTTTCTCCCCTGAGAGCAGGAACGAAAGGGTCATATGATGCCTCTTGGCCAAGTCAGAGCAGGGGTGAAGGAAAGGTAGCAAACATACTACCTGGAGGGGGCCATGACAGGAACAGGTGGCTTTGGTGAAGATCGAGTAGTTGCTGCACGAGCTCCTTATTCTGCGGGCAAAAGATTAGGCGTTTTGGCACGACCTTAGGAATATGGCGTGCAGATCGAGAGTTAGTAGTACTCTACTGCACAAGCCTACCTGTTCAGTCAGTAGCACTTCATTTCCATTCAGAGCATCCATAGAGTCCGTTGGCGGGTCTATTACGATTTATGGCGATGGCCGCTGTGACAGAACCCAGGAATCTCAGATCAGACTGTAACTTGAGTGTGTAAGAGACATAGTCAAGAGCGAAAGGACATGATTGTGGGACTGCTGGATTAAGCAGTCATATCATATATCCGAGAATCGATGGGTAATTACATGAGACGATGAAGTAATCCAAACCTGGCACAGTGGTGAAAGAATATCTATGGCACCAGTGATCTCGTCGGCCCTCGAGAGGTCTCAATGAGAAGAGCACAGTCTGAGATCTTATATTAGTGCATGTGATTCGATGTATGCGACGCACAGATTGCGCCAAAGGAGCTTGATTTGCGAAGCATCTGTCGTGAAGGGGGTTTGAAGTGGAAAGACATGGCCTGAATTGGCATGCTGGGGAGTTTCATCCATGCCAAGGCAAAATTATTCATCAATTTCAGCTCTGGCTACCCCCGAATGTCGTATATGTGTTGCGGTTGTGTTGTGGATGCTGCCCTACATAGCAAAGTTACCTCACTCCACGGCTGATTGTCCAGATGTCTGAATGACCTAAAGTGTGGGAGTTGATTTATTGATGTGGCCATCGCATCGCATGGAGCAATAGAAGAGTTCCTCAAAAAGAAATAGGTCAGATGGCAGGAGCCAAGCCTGGGCAGGGAGTACCAGCAGAGGGCTCCCTCCTTGCTATCATCGGTGACGAGGTTCGTTTCAGCGTTTCTTAATGATCTAAAGCATGAGCCCTATTGAATCACACATTAATGAAGATGCAAAATCCACACAATATAATATTGCTCTCTTGATCAAGATATGTTTGAGACAAATTTGGGTCTTCCTCTGCAGGACACTGTGACAGGTTTCCTCTTGGCAGGCGTTGGGAACGTTGACTTGAGGAAAAAGACCAACTTCCTCGTAGTGAACGAAAGTATGCCTTCTTACATTGCCACATTCTGTTCACGTGATGCTTTGTGGGGCTTGACTTGACCTGACTCGTCCTGACCTCGCCCTTTCTTGCCCTAATGTGTGGGACATTGTTCCCGCAGAGACTGCAGTGAAGAAGATTGAAGACTCCTTCAAGGAGTACACAAATCGCGATGACATTGCCATCGTGCTGATCAATCAGTTCATTGCCGACATGATCAGGCACCTCATTGCAAACTACACAAAGGTGAGGCGGATGCAGTAGAAGGAAATGTTCTCCTTTAGAATGTCTCTGATCCTTCCCATCTGCTGCTGCTCCTGCCTGTTACGTCAGCTCCCCACGTAAATGGCTATCAGACCGTTGATGCACAGACGCAGTATGGCGTTGAGTCTGGTATCACATTCGCCTGAAGGAAGTGCATGCTCCATGTGCAGCCTGTGCCAGCAATCCTGGAGATACCGAGCAAGGAGCATCCATATGACCCCAGCAAGGACTCCATCCTGACGAGGGTGAAGATCATGTTTGGCGGAGACTGACTGTGCAACGCCCCTGCTGAGTTGGTGCACTATGTGGACAGTGATGTGATGCTGGAGAGACAGAGCGCAAGTCCACAGCAGGAATGGAACAGGTGCTCTAGTAGTGTGGTAACAGAGGAACACATGCAATCTCTACTGCAGCTCGAATCACCAGAATACGCACAGTTGAGGCGGCAGATGCTTGCAGCTTGCTGGCGCCGGCCTCTGTGGATGATCGCTGCTTATCTGTGGTGTTATTGCCCATGTGGTGGGGTAGAGCTTTGGTTGGTTGTATCTACCTGCTTGATGTAACAACTTCCCAAAGAATTCTTTCAAGCTAGGGGCCTTGTACGCAAGTTGAGAAAGAAAAAAAGCCAAAGGTTTCAATCTGAATGATGTTTCTGTGCTTACAAGTAATGGCTGGTAGAAAAGCTGCTTCCCTCAGACACTCACACTTGGCCTATAGTCTACTTGTTCCGCAGGCTGACATGCATATGCTGACTGCAGCTGCATATGGATATATGCATGAGTTCTCGATGGGTTCTCCCACACCTACCCGGCTGTGTGTCAACAAAATATCATGACAGATTCAAAGAGTTGACTCAGATCTGCACCTAGGTCTCAACGTCTTCCTGCATCTCTATCACTTCGGTGCTCGTTTTCTTCCTGTTCAACTACTCCACTACCTCATAAACTCCTACAAACTTCCTCCCTGGACCATCCTGAGCCTCACCAACCATTCTGAGATATAAGGGGAAGATCAACTCTGACACATTGAACGCCTTGTGCTGCTTAGGCATATTTTGCAACACCAAGGATGTCAATATTGCACATGCCATTAATGCCACATGAATATGAAACCATACATCCATCTACTGATGCTTCAAGTGCCCTGATGCGGTACTACACCCCATGACCTCTACCAAAATACCAGATGTGCAAGGCATCTTCACAGCTGCTCACTCTCGCATGCAACTACCATCAAGCGGAGACTTCCTGCCTCCTCCTTTTGTGGGCAGCCTTGGGCGTTGTAGCGTGATAGCATGGGTAGTTGTGGTTCGCTCGCAAGACAGCAGGCTTGATTGCATCGAGTCCCTGTGCCTGCATGCCACAAACTATGCATCATGCCCATGGCCTCACAGAGCAACAAATTCCCACAGGGAGGCTGTAAAGACATCAACTAGAGTGGTACGCACATGGACCTTATATCCCGTTAAATGTCTCAATATTCCAGCCTGCGTCACTATGTGGTTTTGCTCGTGCTCCGATTGTCCAGCATCATTTTCAACATTTCAAGCTGGATTTGAGCAGGCTACAAATCACTGACACACTTTGGCGAGCACCTCTGTAGTATTGGGCGCTTTAATGAAATCCAAGGATACTCCCACTGAAAAGGGCTAAGGAGGCCACCTGTGCCCGCGTGATGAACTGCTTGTCGTTAGTGCAGAGCAGGACGTTGTGCCCCTTGGCTGCAAAGTGCAGCAGGCAGTCCAGGATCCCATCATCCTTCAGCCGCTCTATCACTCGGCCCGCCGGCAGCTCCGTTGGCCTGATTTGTACAACAGAGAACTTAGGAGGACGACTTTCCCTTGCTCTACTGCAAAGGAACCATGCATGGTAATATGGATCTAGCAGAAAATCCGAAACTTGCCTCTTCCCTCCAGCATCACACATATCAGACATCAAGCATGCAAGAAACTGATGCTTGGTAGTTAGGGAGAGAGTTAAAGATTGGGCTCACATCTGCACGCGGCAGATGGAGGAGTTGACCAGCAGGTCCAGCACCATGATGCCCAGCTTGGCATCGTGCTTTGCGCGCTGGTCCCTCGGGGCCATCGCTATGGTCTTCAGCTCATTCACCACAGTCTGCAGCAGCCAAGGCCGAAAATGCTGATATCACACCGACACACCTGACATCAACAATCACTACTACACGCATTCCCTTTCATGGCAAGGTGCATACAAGCATATCAACATGTCTGACAGCACACATCAAAGGTCAACAGCCGCACAATAAGACTAGCAGCTTGGGCACTGTATAATTGTATGTATATTAGGACCTGATAGGCTCTCACCCTGGGCAGGAGGATGTGGATCTGGGGGTCGTAGGTGCGCCATCTTCGCAGGCACTCCATGATGATGTTGCGGTCCTTGGCTGAGCCCATGAACACGTTTGTGTCAAAGGCCACCATCGTCCCGTGCTCCTCCCTGCATGCACCCTTGCAGCTTATTTTACCCAGCATCAGCCACTAGCAACTTGATTTCATCTTTATTATATGCATATCACTAGTGTGCATAGGCAGCCAGATCAATCAATACGCATGCAGCAACAAAATTGTAGGACAACTGCCAGAGCATTTCGGTGTGGTGGCGCACTCGTCAGCTTCACGCTTCCTCTTGGCGCCAGCAGGCCTGTGCTCCTCTTGCAGCTCGGCTCGTGCTGCGCTTCTGAGCTGGCGCGAGAGCAAACCCCCTGCGGATGCCTTGATTGCACTCCCTGCCTTCTTTGCACTCCCTGCATGCACCACCTCAATGCGCTCAGCCACCCATTACCGGCCATCTTAACTGCGCTCTCCAGCATTGGCTTAAACACAGCGAATGACAGCAAGGTAATCAAGGATGGTTCTGCAAATTGCACAGCACTGTCCAGCAAAGACATGCTCACCGCGAGCCTTCTTCATGGACTTTGGGGTGGCGCGGGGGGTTGCAACCACAGCAAGGCGCTCAGCTTCCGCCTGTTCGGCGGCCAGCCCACGCAGCTCTTTCTTCAGTGCCTTCCTGGTGCTGGTGGGGGTCTGCGCGCCGATCGACTTGCGCCGCTGCGCCGCCTTCTTCTTACTCACTGTCTTGGGCCGACGGATGCGCATGCTCACACCCTTCCTGCCAGTTGCTGGCTGTTTCTCTTCATTTGCCGCGCCCATGCCAGAGACGTAGGATGGCATCTCCCCTGCATACTCCCCTCCCCGGAACATGAAAGCCTGGTCCTCTCCACTGGCCTGCTGCTGCTGCCTCTGCTGGTGGCTGATGCGTATCAAGGGAGAGCCAAAGGCTGGTGCAGCCAGCAGGTGGTCATGAGCGGGCCTCTCGAGGGGGCTGGGGTCAGGATGTCTGGGAGTGTAGGGGCTCCCATGCGCCTGCGCTAAGCCTGCAGCAGACGGCGCTCTGTTCCTGTGCGCTTGCGCTGCGGCGAAGGGCGCAGCGCCGTTCTGTGTCATCGCTGCTGGCGGCCACTCTGGTGAGCCCATGACCTGGGGGTGAGAGGGCCCTGCTCTGGACGGGACAGCGCTAAGCCAGGGGGCCTGCTGTGGGTGCATGGGAGGAGTTTGGAAGCCTGTCCATGCCCCAGAAGGAGGCTGCGCCATCTGCTGCGGCTGCTGGGCAAAGGAGAACGCTGCAGGCGCCTGCAGGTGCAGAAAAGGGTCAGGCAAGGATATTCTGATTTCTATTCTAGCTTGCAGCCCACATCCTCCCGTTTGCCAGTTTCGACAGGAGACCCGCACAGGATTTGTGATGAGCGGAACGTAATGTTGGCTGTATGAGACAACAGGAGGAGAACTAGGGAAATATGAGATCGCAGATTACTTACAGCTGATGGCGTAGCATGCTGTGGAGATGGAGATGAGGCAAAAGGTGCAGCTGGAACAGGTGAGGGCGCTTGCGCGCCGGGGGCCATGACAGGGGAAGAGACGGCCGGGGCAGGGGTAGGCGCGTGCGGTGTGGCGGCTGGAGCGGCGGTGGCTGGCGAGGCCTGCTGCGGCTCGAGGACCGCCAGGATGGCCTGCAGGGCGACCTGCAGCTGCGCGGTCGCTCCCAGGGCCGCCCTGATCACTGCTGCCAGCTGTGGCTCCTGCCCGGGAAGCAAACCGGAGAGGCCCCCCAGCACCTGCGGCAGCGCGTTGATGCTGTCCAGGGGGTTGCTAGCAGGCTGCTGCTGCTGCTGCTGCAGTGTAGGCGGCTCATTGTACTGCTGTTGCGGTCCAGGTGGCGCACTGTGATGAGGGGACTGCTCCTGTTGAGGCAGCGGGCCACTCTGCCCGCCGTTCTGCCCTGTCTCGGTCACTCCCGCTCGGCCCCTTTCGACAGTCGGGGACCAGGAGGGGGGAGGAGGAGCTAGAGGGCTCTGCTGGCTGGGCGTCTGGAAAATGGAAAGTTGCGGCGCGGCCGGGCGCTGCTGCGCTGCTGGCAGCGGCGTGCCGGCGATGGGAGGGAACAGCAAAGCGCCAGGGCTGGGCGGCTGCGCTGCCGCGTCGGCCCACGGCGCGGTTGCGCTCGGCTGAGCAAAGCCCGGGAAGGGCACCGGCGCAGGCTGGGCCGACGGCCTGTTCGCCTGAGCGAAGACCGCAAATGGCGACGTGGGCTGCGGCTGCAGGGGCCGCCCCGCGTCTTCGCCCGCTGCATGCGCACCGGGACCGCTGACAAGGCCCTGCGGCTGGGTTGGGGCCCACCCAGACCATCCAGACTGCGCAGACCCATTCTGGGCCGGGGCTGACCGCTCTTCTGGACGAGCCCCGTTCTCCACTGGCCCGTCAGCTGCCAGCTCGTCTGGCCCCACCATGTTTGCCAGACGGTGGCGCTTGGGCGGGGGCATTCCATTTGCCAGTCCTGAGATCTGCTGAGCGGCGCTGGGCGCCCACGCTGTGCCGTAGCCATGCACCTGCTGTGCTGGTGCCGGCTGCTCGCTGTGCAACTGCTGACGAGGCGCGAACAGCCCACCATTGGCTAGCTGACCGGCGCCGCCTCCAATCAGGCCGCCGAGGGAGCTGTGCGCAAAGCCGTTCAGCGCAAAGACCCCCGCAGCAAAGCCTTCCCCCTGCATGCCCTGCGGATTGTCGGCAGCACGCTGCGGCTGCGGCGGTGGCAGGCGCACTGTCGGTGCCAGCCCGAATGGCTGCGCCTGACCTCCAAACCTGAACGGCTCGCCCACTGCGTCTGCAGGCGCTTGTGGGGGCGGCTGGACGGCGCTGACAGCTCCTTGCTGCCTGGGGACCAGCCACCCGTCCAGGGTGGACTGGCTCTGCGGCGGCTGCTGAGCGGCGGGCAGTGCATGGAAGTGTGAAGGTGCCCATGGAGGAGGGTTGAGAGGGTGGTAGCACAGGGGTGCCAGGAAGGGCAGGGTGGCCCCGAAGGGACGGCGCTGGGACAGGAGCTGCAGAAGGACGGTGACTTCCTGCCTGGTCAGGTCAAAGTGGAAGGCTGATGGGCCGTAGTACATGGTGCGCTCCAGCAGCGGCTTGTACTGCGTCTCCAAAATTGCAGCCACTGGCTCGTGGGGCACCACACGCACCTGCACCCCCATCGATGCCATCAATGTGATAGCATACACACAGACTCGTTCGTGCTTTGGCCTCGTGTCACAGTGAGGCATGCAGGCAGGCATGTGATTGCCTGGGAGGCCGGGGCGCACTTGGGCTGGGAAGGGGGTTGTGTGACCGCGGTGCCCCCATGCCAGCGGCTCGATGAGCATGCCGCCGTGCGAGGTCGCAGAGAACGGGCCCAGCATCACCCTGTGCGAGTGGTTGAACAGGAACACCTGCAAGGCAGCAGCATGGCATCGAGATATTTCACAATGGTATTCACAGTCATTGTACAACGCAGTGCAAGCGACACAAGCATGCTTGTACTGGTGCGATCACAAGCAACCTCATCTGCATGCAGTCATACAGTATCAAACCCTCATCTACAATCATGACATAACAAAATTCAACTCACATCGTTCTGAAGTCAGGGCCGCAAAGCAAACAGGGACACACCGGGAGGCCTGGCCGGATGTGCTGCACGATGGGCACGAAGGCGTCCTGCATCATGCCAAACAGGTTGCGCTCCAGGCACTCGCGGATGGTGGCCTTGCTGCAGGTGAACACCACGCCGCCCAGCTCGGTGGCTAGGAACCGGTACGGCTGCGCGCGCATCGGCACCGCCGCCTTGGCAAACCGGCTCAGCAGCTCAGCCGCGTGGGGCCCGGTGATGTTGTAGCCCTGGTCCTTGCGCTGTGTGTCATCTGGTGGCAGCACCTCCAGCAGCTCCCTTTCCTGCACCACCAGCGGCGGCTCCCTCTCCTCCACATCCACCTGCACGCCCAATCATTTTATATCACAGCCGCACGCATGCTCCACTCTGGGCATGCAGCGCATCTTACAAGAAAGACTTTAAGAAGAGCCAGCTGAAGCCTATCACCCAAGCAACATAGGCCATATTGCTTACAAAGTCCTGCTGTTGAATTAGGATCAGGAATCGATAGGCAACACCCATGTGGCTGCAAACAACGCACCCACGCATTGGTGAGGGGGGTCTCCTTGGCGTAGAAGGGACCCAGAAGGAGGCGGGCGTCGTTGTTGAACAGGAACACGGGCAGTCCCTGAGGAACGCGCACGTGCGAGCTGGCCAGGCAGAGCGGCACATGGAAGCGGTGCTGGGCATAGTACTCGTCCAGCTTCTCGCCGCTGCACGCGCAGATCAGCGCTCCCCCCATAGCCGCCGTCTCCTGCTGCCCAATGTCCAAATCCAGACCCGGAATCCAAGTGGATCCATTCTGGGCATCCGTGCTGCCCCCCACTGGCATTCCAGCAGATCCAGGCTGTGCATCCAGGCTGCCAGTTGCTGGTATTCCAGCGGGTGCAGACTGCAGATCCAAGCTGCCATTTGATGGCGTCCCTCCTCTCCGATTCTTCCTCTTGCGCATCTTCTTGGACCGGCCGGCGCTCGGCGTCTGCAGCACGTCCAGCAGGGCGTGCTCAAACACGCCGGCCAGCGACATGCTTTGCTCTGGCTGCTGCTGGGAGCCCCGTTCGCTCGCGTGCCCATTGTTGACAGCCACCGGTGTAATCGCCAGGCCAGAGATATCCTGTGCGGCAGAGGCGCCGTCCGGGCGAGACGCCGGCCGGGGGGTCTCATAGATCTGCCCCTCTTCCAGGGGGCTCGGTGGGGGCCTGGCGCTGCTCTGTGGCCAAGACGCTGCCGCCGGTGCTGCCGCGCAGGGAGCAAGGGAGGCCTGTAGCCCCCTCACGGCTTCCATTGCTTGTGCAAGGCAGGCTGTGGACTCGCGCAGGCTGGTGTTCCCGGGAGTGCGGGGTTTGTCTGCGAGTGCCCTGGCCTTTTCCAGGTTCTCCTGCACCTGCAAGACCTTCTCTGCTGTGCCGCGCTGCAGCGCTGTCACGGTCGCTTCAGCGTCCGCCAGCAGGCCAACCACAGGGCTGCCAGCGGCGGTGCTGTCCTCTGCAGACGGGCTGAAATCCACAGTGGGGCCCCCGTTCTGCTGTCGATGTTCGCCCTCCCTTAACAGCGCGCACAGGTCTGTGACCTGCATTAGATGGCATGGAGTCCATGAATTCACATGGATTGCAAGCCGCCTTAAATCTTGTCTGGTTCACAAATGAGCTTCACCACCTCAGCGACAGAGAAGGGGAGGAGATGGGTTGGATGATAGGCGGACCTGCTGCTTGGTGAGGAATGGCTCAAAGACCAGTGTCTGACTGCAGTTGAGGATTTTTGCAGCCTTCCCAGCCAAGGGGACGGGAGGGTAGTCGCACACTCGCTCAACCGGCAAATGGGCGGGGAACTGGCCGCCATAGATGGCCGATCCAGGGTTCCAGGACGGCTCCCCTCTACTGCGCCAGGTCCCATAGACCTGTTTGGTGCTGTAGTTGTACAGGAACAGGCACGTCTCTTCCGTGACATGCTGAAAATGTCTCATAGAGGGGTTGCCGAAGAGGTTGAGCGTCAAACATTCATATGCTGTCTGATCATTGCACATAGAAATGACTCCATGTGTCTCTTGTCCAACTGCCATGCGTCAAAATTAGGGGTCCTTGCTCTGCCTGGAAGGAAGCACACACGTCATTCACTGTCTGCATTACATAGGAGTTCCTTATTGGGAATGTAATAACACTGAATTGGCAATGACATGCCAGAAAACCAAACACCCAGGAGAAAGAAGACACCTATATATGCTGCTCGTCCCGCCAGTGGCGGCACGGCCTCAGGAGCTCTTTATGAACGCTATGTTCTCTGATAACCCACTAAGTCCTTAGGAACGCACTATCTGCACAGGTCCCACAAGGATGCATGGCCATGGTCGAAAGAAAAGAAGAGTACGATTTTGGACCTAAACGGCGCCAGGTAAAGTCATGAATACCTAAATATATCCATTGAATAATTAGCGCTTTCCTATTCAATTTAAGAGCTTGGCAACCAGCATAGTGAAATTTAATATTGGATACGTCAGCTGACGTCTTCGCTGTGGGAATGTGCATGCAAAGGGAAATTTATCTCATGGAGAATTTGGCGACGAAGCACATTCTTGCTGGTACTTCCACACATAGACAAAGAGACGATGGTGGCAGGGAAATTGGCATCAGCGGCCCTGGGGCTGGCTACCGGCATCCTCCTTCAACGCAGGTGATGCTGCAGAGCGAAGAGCCTGCAATGGCTTCATGCTGATGGCTATTAGAACTACATTAAGCTTACCGTGAATGGGCATTTAAGTGGAGGTTTGAGTGAACCGCAGAACTGAATCGTTGACTTGATCACTGAGATCGCTTGAAGCATGACTAAATAAATCAACCATTTGTGCAGGAGTGGCACACATAACGCAAAGAAAATTCTGAAGGGCAATTACAACCTGCTAAACCGCGACGAAAAAAGGACAGTGTCTACCTTGCTGTCCCTTGGACATGGACACGTCTTCAGAGCCTGGCCCCCACCAGGTCTGCTTTTATACACACATACAGTGCAGCTTGCCCCTTGTACACTGTATGCGGATGATTACATGGAAGGCTCTTTTGAAATTTCTGGAGTGTATTATATCTTCACATTGTGTCAAAGCCCCCTCTTCTGACGTGCAGGAGTAAATGATAGGCAGAAGAAGATTCTCCTGCAAAAGGCTGCTGCATACCTGACCACTGCTGGGCAGGACCTCGACGCAGCAAGGCTGCAGGTGCTGCAAGCTCCCAAGGTCCTCAAGCGGCCGAAGACCATTAAGGCGCCCAATGGCGATGAGCGCGAGGATCACTACTATTGGCTGAGGGACGATGACCGAGAGAACCCAGAAGTCTTGGAGCACCTCAAGGTGAGTGAATGGCCACAGGCTCAGAGAGATTCACATTTGTCTCCTGTGCATGGACGCGGTATGCAGTTAGGTGGCAGCTGCTTGAAGCATGGGTGTGCTGCAACAGGCTGAGACAGCGTATGCCAAGCAAGTGCTGGCGGACACTGAGGGTCTCCAGGAGGATCTGTACAAGGAGCTGCGGGGGAGGATCCAGGAGGCCGACCAGAGCGTGCCCCTGAGGTATGCAGGGCTCCCTTGTTACATGCACACACCAGTCCAAGACAACTCTCGCTGGCTGGGATCCAGTGCTAATTGTGCTTGCTGTTGGCAGGGAGGATGGCTACTACTACTACACTCGCACTCTGGATGGGCAGCAGTACGCTGTGCATGCCAGGCGACGCGTGCCTGACACTGCTGGACCTCCATCAGGTACAAATTGTGGGCTTTGGAATGTTGAAGAATGGCCAAATATTCGTGCAAAATTCTTGCATGCCATCTGAAAACTTACAGAGTATATCTCATTCTCTATGCTATCTTGACAGAGACGGATGTGATGGATGAATCACTGCCGGAGGAGATCCTGCTGGATGAGAATGCCGAAGCGGAGAAGCACAGCTTCTACATGGTGGGCAGCTTCGAGGTCAGCCCCGACCAGCAGCTCTTAGCCTGGGCAGAAGACACTGTCGGAGGTTGGTGCTCCAGCACAAGTCTTCGTTTGCCTGTCTTATACAAAAGTAAGCTAAGACAACATTCATGCGTGGAGGCTTCCAAGCAGCTTTGATGCTTTGGATGTGCTGCAGGCGAGAAGTACACCCTGCATGTGAAGGAGATTGCAACAGGCAAGCGCCTGCTCAAGGAGCCCATACCGGTGAGACTTCCGGTGTTCTAGCTGTTCAGTCTGTCATATAGAGGCCGATTCAAATCCCTCTATAGCTTGTTTGCTGCTGCACAGGACACTGCAGGCAACGTGGCATGGGCCAATGACAACAAGACGCTCTTCTATGTCACCAAGGACAAGCTCGACCGCCCGTTCAAGGTGTGTCATTACCTTCCGCAATCTTCTTCGGGGAAGTTGCACGGCATGCAGCAGAGTGCTGACAGTCACGTGCTCATGCATGTTTGTCTGACTATTCCAAGCGTTGATATTCAATTTTACTTATTGCAGATCTGGAGGCACACGATCGGCTCAGGAGAGGAGGATGCTCTGGTTTACCATGAGACGGACGACCAATTCTACATCGGCATTGGCCTGACACGCAGCAAGAAATTCCTCTACATCAGCGCAGGTGGGGCGGGCAGCACCACTCATTGACAACCCATGTCACCATCAAGCTTGGCCACTGTTGTTCTGTAAATGGGCTCTACCTAGCCGAAAGGTCTTCAGCCAGACATCCACAAGGATGCAGCATTATTCGAGGATGTCATGAATGAACTGCTGTAAGTATGCCTCTATTGTGAAGCATTTGCAGCACCGTAATGGGACAGATTACTTGGGATCAGACCCTTCATGTTTGTGATTTTACTTACATTATCTGTTCCTGACATCATCCACTGAGTAAGACAAGTGAGTGTAAGACGTGTGGGGCGCTGCAGGCTCGGCAATCACATCGGAGATGCGGATACTGGCCGCGGACGCGCCGCGCGGTGACTGGCGGGTGGTGCTGCCGCGGGTCAGCGACGTGGAGTATGACATCAGCCACCGGGGAGACCACCTCTTTGTGCTGCTGCGCGACGCCGAGCGCCAGAACTCCGAGCTGCTCGTCGCCCCCCTGGCAGACCCCACCGCCACCAAGGTCCACACCCTGCACTGTGTCCCTTGCCAACCCTGTGCATGCAAATGTGCATGGCGGGAATGCTTGTATCCTGTTGCAAATATCGTATTTCATGGTGTGAGGACCTGTCCCCTCGCCAGCATCATGGAAATATGCTGTGCAAGGGAGTGGTCTGGCGCGGTGCATAAAGTGTAAGTGTCTGTGTATGTGGCCCAGGTGCTGCTGCCCCACAGAAAGGACGTCAAGCTCGAGTCTGTGCTGGCCTGCCACAACTATGTGGTTGTTTTCCACCGCACCAACGGCCTCCAGGTAATTATTTGGCGCCCTCACCTCTAAAGACTTGCACCGTCATCGCCTCATGCAGCTTGTCATGCACCCAAATTTGGTACTGTCTGGGCAATTCTGTGCCGTGCTGTGCACTCGCCTGTGTACATTGCTTAAAGCGGACTCTTGCTGCTGGCAGGGCGCCACTGTGTACCCGCTCGGAGAAGGGGCGCCGACGGAGCTGAGCAACGGGCAGGACATCGCCTTTGAGGAGGCAGCATACGAGTTGGGCCCGGGCGGGCAGGGCGACTATGACAGCGAGGTGCTGCGGCTGGGCTACTCCTCCCTCTCCACACCCTACTCCACCATCGATTACAACATGGCCACTGGCAAACGGTGACTCACTCTTACACATGCACGCTGCGTTTGGAACCGCTCTGCAAGACTATCACGCCGCACTGGCATGCTCCAGAATGTTGTCCATGGATGAGGGAACTCTGCTGGAGACAGGAATGTGCTGGAGACAGCAGTGCAGCCGCCTTTGGGTGATCAATTTATGGTGGGATTTGTGGATACCTATAGGCTGTTGGGGTGTCTCGTGACTTCTGATCTTGAGCCAAGCAGCACCTGAGGTAAGTTTGTTTGGCAGGGCCACGAAGAAGGTGCAGCCGGTACTGGGCGGCTTCGACAGCAGCAACTATCGCACAGAGCGGCTGTGGGCCACGGCGCCGGACGGAGTGCGCGTGCCGGTCTCCCTTGTCTACAACAAGCGCCCGGCCAAACTGGATGGGTCAGACCCCCTTCTGCTTGACGGGTGACCCCCCCCCCCGTAACCCAGGGATTGCCCAGCTACTGTACTTAAAGTATCTGCTGCAGGATACTTCGCTCACCATTGCCCTACTGCATGTCGCTACTGTACAGATTTGATAAGAAACCTTGACGCCGTTCTCGGTTATCTCTAACTCATCACTTGCACACCCTTCGGAACATTTTTGTCGCGCCGTCAAGCCTGATTATTATGTTTGTGTTCTCAGATACGGATCATATGAGATGTCGAATGATCCCGGCTTCAACCGCAACATGCTGAGCCTGGTCGACCGCGGCTTCATATTTGCGATAGCGCACATCCGCGGCGGCGGCGACATGGGCCGCGCCTGGTACGAGGATGGCAAGTTCCTGAAGAAGAAGAACACCTTCACCGACTTCATCGCCGTGGCAGAGCACCTCGTCGCCCACAAGTACACCAGCCCCTCCAAGCTCTGCATCGAGGCACGCACCACCTCTCTCCCTCTCTGCGCATGCGTTATTGCCGCTTTGCATGCATGCAAGCCTAGCGTGCACTGCAGTGGGATCAGGTGAGGATGCGTGGTGTTGGGTCTGTTCTCAAGGATGCAATTCTAAATTGCAGGGGCGATCGGCTGGAGGCCTGACAATGGGAGCGGTGGTGAACATGCGGCCAGACCTGTTCAATGCGGCCATCTTTGGCGTGCCATTCGTGGACTGCCTGACCACAATGCTGGACGAGACCATTCCCCTCACAGTCATCGAGGTGAGCTTGGTGCCCCCTAGTGTCTTGCTCTTTTCATGCTCGTCTAATGATGGATCAGGGCCATGCATACTCAGCATGTGGTTGTGCGCAGTACGATGAGTGGGGCAACCCACAGAAGCCAGAGTTCTACGAGTACATGAAGAGCTACTCGCCTGTTGACAACATATACAGGACAGACTACCCCAATATCCTCGTCACAGCAGGTGGGCGCTTCTTTGCTGTGCCACAAAATGGCTGATGTTCATGTCGGGGAATAAGGCTTGCTGCTTGAAAGATCCGATTGATACAAAATGCAATTGTATTTACTGCTGCAGGCCTTCATGATCCACGCGTTGGGTATTGGGAGCCTGCCAAGTATGTGGCAAAGCTGCGCGAGCACAAGACGGACCAGAACATGCTGATCTTCAAGTGCGACATGGGAGCGGGTAAGCGCAACTTTTTCCTTGCTGACTGTTTGCTTCCTTGCTGACTTTTTGCAAGCCAATACAACTTTTCCTTGCTGACTGTTGGCTTCCTTGCTGAATTTTGCAAGCCAATATGAGAAGAATGGCTTATATGCCAGTCTTTGTCTCATCAAACATCCTGGTCAACATGCTACTATTTGCAGGTCACTTTTCACAGAGCGGCCGATTTGACCGCCTGAAGGACACAGCTCTGGAGATGGCATTCCTGCTGAAGTGCCAAGGCCTGTTAAACAGGGAATCTGCAGCATGATTTCAAACCATTCAGTCAGACCTAGACTACTGCAGACCATTTGGGATAGATAACGCATGCACAGTGGATTCATGGCCTCCCTGTTTTGATTTGAGTTCAGCAACCTTTTGTTGCGCGTTTTTTGTTTTTCATCGCTCCAGTCGTTTGCTAGAGGCCAGATCTGGCCGCATTTGGAATGATACCAGAACTTGTGAATGGTCAAATTAACCCCAATGCTGATTGGATTTACATTTGTACTGCAAGCTCCATTCGTCCTTATAATGCTTCCAAGTGCAGATGAAGACACATTCATTATGCAAGAGACCTTGCCCTCTATCATACATCCGTGGGTCATGAGCTGTGTGCTACGCTTCCGTTATACATGCACGCATGGTCAAATGGCGACGAACATCATCACTCTAGAACAGCTGACACCGTTTGCTCAAAGCGGGTTTTAAATGACATACAAGTCTACAGTGGGGTCAAAAATGCGTCTGCAGACTGGTGCCCTGTGACCGTGTGTCTGTCATTGAACTTACTGGCTTTGCCGGTGCGCATTGGACCTGGTACGTGTTCCCTCCCTTCTTCAGCAACTCACCTACAGCAGCCATGCGGCAGGTCACGCAGCTGTCCACATGCAAATAATTGGAAGGAGGGATAACTTGCATTATCCACAGTCTTGGCACAGACACATGTGGATCAACTTGGCATGCTTGTTACTAAGGCTGCTGAGCTGCACTCTGCAAGCAAAGGTGCAAGAAAACCGGACGGAATGCTGCTTTGCACTGTTCAAAGAACGATAGGATTCCCTTCCAAGAGTCAGGAAGGCTCAGGTGGTTTGTGTGTAGCCCGCACCGGCCTCATTAAGCTCGCCGATGAAGGCTCCAGTGTCAGGGACGGCCAGGTCCAGGTCATCAGCCAGCGAGTACAGCTGCGCCGTGGTCACCAGGTTGCTGCCCGCCAGCTGGCACCGCTTTGCAAGCGCGCCCAGAAAACGCCTCGCCTCTTTCTGCTCATACCAACGCAGACCAACAGCGCTGTCAGCATTAGGTTTCCCTCATGCACAAACATGAGGCAGATCTCGCAAGGGACGCCTTTCCATCCCTGCCTTTCATATCAGGTGCCTGCATGTGTGGCGAGTCAGGGTGGTGTTAGGCTCAATTGCATTACACACTGGAGCAAATCTGTGAGCCTGGGGTCTACTCTCATCCAACTTGGACTTTTACAATGAGTAATAGCAGCGCGCCTGCTTGCTCTTGCTGCCGGTGTTCCTGAAGTCAAGGAGGCCGGTGTCGTCCAGCAGCTTGTCCAGCAGGCAGCCGCTCATTATGTCCACCACGTCCTCAGCATCCGCCCGCGTCACCTCCTGCACAGCAAACGCTCCCTCGCTCCGCTTGTCCCGGACCCCGTATATATTGGAATGAAATGCTTTCTGCTACCCGGAAATAGGTGCTAAGAACATCATGTTCTGCTGCAGAGCATGCACACGGCAGGAGGGAGAGCTGTGCAGCTGGCAGCCGCCATGCACATAGACAGAGCCAGGCCTATCTTTGCGTACATTACGCCACACGTGGGGGTCATATTGGCCCTAGGGTCCAGTGGATCTCATGTAGTAAGAAAAGAGACAGCATGCAGAGCGTGCTGACCTGGCGGAGGTCGGCGCGCGCTCGGGCTTCGGCCAGGCGCACGAGGGACTCCAGCTGGCGCGTCGTGATGGGAAGGCCCCCCTCCGACGCCACCGCCTTCCTCCGCAGCTCCAGATAAAACTCCTTCAGCACCTGCGCCGCTCTGACCTCCTGAATATCTCTCAAACTCTTTAGATACAATACAGGCAGCACCTGCCTGTCGTGAAGACGCGATGTGGCTTTCATTGGGCTATAGCTGCCCCTCCAATTTTTCCATATGCCAGCTGGTACTGCATTCGCAGCCGCAGAGGATCTGCGCCAATACAAGACCCGCCAACACAAGTAAGTCGCTGTGCTTGGCAGGGCGGACCTGCTTGGCAGCGTCGGACAGAACCGGGTGCACGTGTGCGCGTGCATACGCGATGTACTTGCGCAGCAGCTGCTGCGGCACGGGGTCAGCGTCGGCTGTAGTGTACACAAGCAGCTGCTCCTCCAGTGAGACGCGCTCCCCGTTGCTGGGGATTGCAGTGCCGCCTGGCTGCAGGCCCCTGGCCGCCCTGTGCCTCTTTAGCCGCTGCTTTGCCGCCTGTGCCCGGTCCACCTCGCCTGTACCCGCAACCCCCACCACTGTTGATCAGACATTTACATCACCAAAATTGCTGCTGAGCGCAAACGCATGAAGGGATTATTGCCACAGCATAAGTGCCTGTGCTAGGCTGGTCATCAACAGCATATCTTGCTCTGCAGTGGTTCCTTGAATGCACAGATGTTTGCATGACATTGACAGATGGTTTTAACCCAGAAGAGGAGAGTTTGCATGCAACCTTGTGTCCCTCTCACCAGAATGCAGGGCGAGCACATGCTCGGACAGGCGTTGGTCTAGGGCGGCGTCCGGCGAGTCGCGCATCACAAAAACCAAATCGAAGCGCGAGAGCATGGCGGCGCTGAGGCCCACATTCTGCTGCACTGTCTTGGCGCGGTTCCAGCTGCCGCCCACCGGATTCGCCGCGCCCAGCACCGCCGTCCTTGCCGGCAGCGCTGCGCAGATGCCTGCCCTCGCCACTGCCACCTCACCCTGCTCCATTGCTGCCAGCAGCGCCTGTTGAACAGCCGGCCTACATCACTAGTTGACAAAGGTGCATGCCAGTCAGACGATGTATGCATGGGTATAAATCCGTCCTAGAAACTGCCCTGCCTTGGCCTTTGAGGGCCATTTGCAAAAAGGAAGCAATCTAGTAGCAAACCACAAGGAAGCATGCCAGATTCATGTTGAGGGGGTAGAGGGGGAGTTTGCAGAGCAGAGGCATGCCTGGTGCTCAGAGGCCATTTTCTCAAATTCGTCGACGCAGCAGGCGCCGCGGTCGGCCAGCACGAGCGCGCCCGCCTCGAACACGTGGTCGCCCGTCACCGCATCCTTCACCACCGACACCGTTAGCCCCGCGCTCGTGCTCGTGTTTCCGCACACGTACACGCCCCGCGGCGCCACCGCTGCCGCCGCCTGCACATTGGATACAGTGTTTTTGAAACTCTGGTTATCCCTTGTACAACAATGCAACAACTCAGATGATGTACTTAGACCAGCAGACCATCAGTATTAGCTGTTGCTCCTGTACCGTGCCAGATGCAGCAGACCTTGTATGCAGCTGGACAAGCTCCCAGTGCATGTTACAACAAAGTCAAAGCTGCAATGACTGGGTGCTCATCACTCGATAATGTGCTCCCACTCAATCAAGGGAGTCGGCAATGTTGACTAGCAGCTTGAGGGTTGCGCACCTGCAGCAGCTGGCTCTTGCCCAGCCCAGGGTCCCCGCACATGAGGATGTGGATGTCGCCGCGGATGGGCACCGCGTCCAGAGCACCCACATTCTTGCGCACTCCGCCCAGCAACGCCAGCACCAGCCCAGCCTGCAGGGCACCAAGCACACTTTGATAGCAGTCCTGCAGTTCTGAAAGTGTTCTATAGCTAGTCACAGAGCCTCATAGGACTAGAGACACATTTTGAAGCCTGGCAAACAGGGGCATTCTGCATTCCTTGAGGTGGAGCACCTTTCAATTTCCCGCATCAGGCATACGTGTATTTTGTCATGCAGGATCGTGGTATCTTAGAGGCCAGTGAGGCTCCCACCTTGACAAGCTCATGGCCGTAGATGGAAGGGCACAGGGCATGCACCAGGTGGCGGAACTGCTGCCCTGAGAACTCTGTGTGGAACTTGACGATGAAGCTGAGGTCGCGCGTGCTGAAGGAGTCCATGTTGGGCGGCACTGACTCCTCCAATGGCTCCTGAGATAACTGCTCTGCCCTGCAGTGTCCAGCTGACAAGTAAATACAGTGACGATCAAGAACCTGAGCTTGATTGTGTTATGACATGTGTATGTATTCCTCTGGTCATCAGTAACCAGATGACCTCTAGATGGGGCACCCTATTTCAGCATGCATAGCAGGGATCCGTAAAAGGCAGGCCCTGCTTGGGCAGAGGGGCACTTATACACTTGAGCCTTGACAAACAGGACATGGGCAGAAATACCATCACCTGCACCCGAGCAGTGCAGTATGTGCATACACTGCAGTGAGGCATGGAGGGTGGGTGTGCGCACTTCACAAAACCGCCGGTTGTTTGAACAGCCCTTGTTACAGAGCTGCGCTTGGCAACGATGGAGACTGCATCCAGAAAGAGCAGGAAGAGCGCCTTTGCATTCTTTGCCTTGTTCCCGCCTGGTCAGCAACGACATGCGATTGCTCAATTACCCCTTCTCTGATGCACTTGGGGTTCCTTTTCATGTTGTCTCGGAGGACAAATTTTATACCCACACAGTCAGGTGGGATTTGCAGGATGCTGCGCTTGTTCCCTTGCACACAGAAGTGCAACGTGAGCAAAAGTATCAGTGAATCTGGATGGCAACCCATCAATTAAGACACAGGACGCAGCACACCTGGCACAATTTCTGTGTTGACCACCTTCACAATGCCCACGACAGTGACCACATCGCCAGCTGTGCAGCTGTCCACCAAATCCTCCTTCAGCTCCACCTCTATTGTCCTGGGAATTTGGCCGCCGCTGTCTCTGTGCGCGTTTTGAAGCTCCTGCCAAATGGGACAGCTCCATGGCTTACAACTGGGCAAGGCATCACGCATCTGAGGATGGAAGACAGAGACATGCATGCTTGCAAGCAGATGTGCAACCAGATGGCCAGAGCGGCTCTCACCTGGACTCTGATTTTCTGCCAGTCGATGCTCTGGGCGGATGATCTTAGGGGCTCGAAGCTCTTGCTGCGGCAGCCTTCGGCAGGGCAGGACTGTGGGGGAGTGAACCTGCCCTCCTCAAACTGGCAAGTGCTGCTGGTGCTGCATTTGTTGCAGGTGAAGTCCATCTGGGTGATCTGGGGCCTCACAGCGCCGATGCGGACCACAATCCCACATACAGTCACCAGCCTTCCAATTGCACTGGCTTTCATCAACCGGATCTGCATGGTCGATTCTGGGTGGTTGACAAGGCGAATCTTGGTCTTGGCCTCTGTCAGGATCCCCTTGGTCAGCTGCTGTGCCCTTTCCGGATGGGAGAAGAACAGCACCTGCATGATCGCGCAGGGCAACTTTTCAATGTCAAGTGCGCCTTGAAGGGGAGCACGTAGCAACCTTTGCAAACAATAAGAGCCTTTCTACCTCTGAGACTGCTGCACTGAGGCAGGCCAGACACTCCACTGGCTGGCATTCCATGGCCGCCATGAGATCTGCACTGTTCGTCCTGCAAAAATGCCATTCCACTGTGATGAACATGCAGCGACAACTGTAATCGCGTCCAAGGCTGTCAATTATTTCAGGCATCTTCGAAGGCAATAGGAGGGTTGGACTGAGCCCAGTCCATGTACACTTGTAGAAATGAAACAGATGATATACTTTGTGATATGCATATTCTTTGAGGTGCTCACCTTGCCCGAAGAACTTCAAAATCGATGTCTAAAGTGAGAAGCTGCCTGCACAGGTCCTGTCGCACTCCGTGAGCAAGCATTTCCCAGCCCATATCCTTGAAGAAGAAAGCAGCCATCTCTCTGATGAGCAAGGCTCTCCTGTCGTCATCTGTATATTGCTCTGCATCAAAGTACCACTCCCAGGTCTTGGGCTGAGCTGATTGGACTTGCCTCTGCTGAAGGTCTGTCATTTGCCCGAGATGCATATCTGCCAAGAGTCCGAATCGCCAAGGACGCCGTCTGATATGCTTTCTAATATGCTTTCTAAATAGCCTGGTATTACATCTAGCTGCTAGAGAGCAAATTGAAACCTCGGCCACGTGGCGTTTCCTCCAAACACAACGAACGATTTAGAACCCGGGTTCAATTCTTCAGACCCGGGTTCGATTCTTGGGACTTCAAGAGAGACCCGGGTTCGATTCGCAAAGAGACTGATCTGAGAAACGGACCCGCTCAATTTGGGGGATATTCTGCGCGTAGACCCAGGTTCAATGCAAATTAATTCCGATGGAAAGGATGACACGCTGCTGACATCAACACCTCAGGCCAGGAGGAAAGTGATGCTTCTGGTTGCTGCTAGCACTGCTTCTGGACTTCTGGCAGCAGGTATCCAAAATAAGGTCCTGTGAAACCCCAGTGAACAGCTGCTTCAAGAAAAAGCCCTTCTAGCGCACCGGCCTCCATGCATCCTGGCCAGGGTCAGCACAGGACATTTCATAAAAAAGCCAATACTTATTATTATCACACGCTTATTCCAACCCTCAGGGCTAGGTGCGTTGCAGCAACCTCTCATTCATTCCCTTCCAGCCTTCCCTGTCTTGGCATTTTCTTCACCAATGGCATGTCAATCCCATGGAATCCAGGTCATCCCTCACGCAATCATTCCAGGATTTGACAGGCCTGCCGAATCTCCCAGATCTTTGTATAGTACCAAGCATCATCTGTTTTAGTAGCCTGTCTTTCTTCATCCTTGCCACGTGACCAAGCCCAATTGAGCCGCCTATAATTGAGCAGATCAGAAATTTGGGGCATTCCACTCCAGTCTCTCATATCGTCATTTGAAATTCTATCTAGAAGTGTCACACCACGAATAGAACGGAGGCATTTAAAGTGGAACACTTCCAACCTGTGGATGTCCTTTGCAGTGGCAGCCCATGTCTCACAACCATACAACAGTGCAGACAGTACAATGCCTTTATAAATTATCAGCTTAATCCCTTTGCTCACATGGGGATCAGAGAGAGACGCAACCTTTTCAACTTGAAGAAAGCATGGCCAGCTTTGCATACCCTATTTGAGATCTCAGGAGTCAATGATAGGTCTGAACTACAGATACTGCCCAAGTACTTAAATTGCTTCACCTCTTGAATGGCTTGGCCTCTAACATGGCAAGGCTGAGGGGACCGGTCAGGAACTTCAGAGGGTCCCATCCACATTATTTCTGTCTTATCCAAATGCATCTGTAGCCCCCAGTCAGTAAAAGCACGTTCTAGAGTATTGAGGTCTTCCTGCATCTGCTCCCTAGTCTCAGTGATCAGGGCAACATCATCTGCATACATAATCAGCCAGGCCAGAGTGCTGCAAATATTTACATTGTCACAAAAGTCAGCCCCACGCCATATGGTTGCAATTATTGAAACCTGCATAGCTGCTAGCTGAATCACGTGCAGCCAATCATGTCCAATAGCGCCTAAGACCTGGGCCATGCTCTTCATAAACTGAACGATGTTTCAAATGCACACAGAGAAAATATATGGACAATGTTTCGAGGGTGTGGCTGTTCCCATTGCCATGGGGTCCGTTGAAAAGCTATGCTGGTTCTGATCGCACACTTTGCCACATACTTCATGACCAGTCATCTGTATGCCTGTATGACGCTGGGTGCAAGAATATGCAAGATAGCGTCATTCTGCAACTGCAATTGCAGTGCCTGAACCCAACCCTTGTTGACTGAAGGACTGGCAGAAATCAGTACACACTCCTAGTTTACAGAAACACATTGATGACAATTCACCTAACCTAGAACCTGTACAGTTGCACAGACCAGTGCTCACTGGGCATCAGGCCATGCCTTCTGGGGGCTCAGACTGAGCCAGAGCGCCCAGTAATGGCTCCCGGGGGGGCGTGCGTGAACCGTGCGAGTCATCGCTGCTGCTCAGCCAATGGACCGCATCAGGTGTGCCCTCCCCTGTCATCACAAATTCCCAAGATTAACCATTTGTGACTCACCATGTGCCTGCAAAGTTATTCCCTCCTTTCTCCTTTCTTCTTGCGGTCACTCTGCCTTGATGTCTGCATTCCTCCTTCTGAAAATCACCACTGTAGCCTCTTGTTATAGGCTGCAACCAAGAGGAATCACACGAACTCCCAGCAGAACAAAATGGGTTGAGGCAGTGAGGTGTGCGCACCATAGCTGAGAAAGTGCGCCAGCTCAGCGGCTGATCTGGAGGAAGTGGCGCGCTGGCCAAGCATGTGGCGCAGAGCCGTCAGCCGCACCAGAGCCCCACTCGACGCGCGGCTGGGGATGTCCAGACCTGCAGCAACACACATGCAGCCGCTCTCATGTTCCCAATCCCATGCCCCAACACCGAATTTGCAGATGCGCACTAAAATAAACTCAAGTTCGTGCTTCTGGGCCGGCACACAGCCAACCTACGT
>JADEYI010000408.1_pt1 | contig 61549 bp, 59 predicted proteins | sample 8542331 | NCBI WGS metagenome assembly JADEYI01 (sample SAMN16510988, study PRJNA670497) | mine drainage metagenome | isolation source: biofilm near Copperflume 1 | place: Germany: Marsberg coppermine Kilianstollen | collected 2018-02 | reverse complement strand
CCCTTGGGCACGACCGACAGCGCGTAGCGCTTGAAGTCGTAGGCGTCGCGCAGCTCGTTGAAGATGCTCCACGCTTCCGAGCGCCTGTCGAACGGATTGAGGATGACGTCGCCGGGAAAGAAGAAACGCGACAGGAAGCTGCCGTTCGGATCGACGATGATGAGCCGGTCGCCGCGCCGCAGGATCGTCTCGATGAGCTGGCCCAGCGCGACCGTCTTTCCCGTGCCCGTGGCGCCCGCGACCAGCAGGTGCAGCGTTTCGAGCCAGGTCGGCATCGGCGTATCCGCGATCAGCACCTGCGCCGCCCCGGGCTCCCGCGTGCGAAGCTGCAGGCCGCGATGGCTGACCATGCGCGTGCCGCGCAAGAACCGCTTGAAGGCCGCCCCGCCGAACTGCGCGTCGTAGCGGTGGACGATCCAGGCCGCCAATAGGAATCCCGCCAGCGCCCCGACCAGCAGGGCGGCGATCAGAACACCGTCGCGGGGCGTCAGCTCGGCGACCCTCAAGAGCCCGCGGGAAACGGGCCGCTCCACCCCATATCGCCACAGCGCGGCGCCCAGCCACGCGACAAGCGGCAGGCCGAGCGTGGCGCCGACAAACACGAAGCTCCTGTCCTCGCGCGTCATGGACGGTCGGCGTCCGCATAGTAGATCTCCGAGATGAATCGCCGCCCGGCCGCGCGCTTCCCCTGGATAACGATGGGGATGACCGACCGCACGTACTCGATCACCAGTGTCTTGTCGATGCTCGGGAATCCCTGCATCACCATCAACGCGAGCTGCTCGAAGGCGAGTCGCGGACTGTCGGAGTGAATCGTCGTGATCGAGCCGGGATGTCCGCTGTTGACGGTGCGCAGATAGGTGAAAGCCTCCTTGCCGCGCAGCTCGCCGAGCAGAATGCGGTCGGGACGCAGCCGAAGCGCCGCTTCGCAAAGTTCCTGCGCCGTCACTTGCGCCAGGCCCTGCCCTCCCCGCGAGTAGAACAGGCGCACCGCGTTCTGCTGCGGAGGACGAAGCTCGCGAGTGTCTTCGACGATCACCAGTCGCTCCCGAAGCGGGATCTCCTTCAGCATCGCGTTGAGGAGCGTGGTCTTGCCCGCGTCCGTGCCGGCCGAGATCAGGATGTTCTTGCGCGCGCGGACGGCAAGCCGCGTGAACGCGGCGAAATCGCGCCCGGCATAGGCTGCCCGCAAGGCCTGCTCCTCCATCTCTTCTTCAGGCGTCAGCCGGTTTGTCAGGTCGAATGCGCCTCCGCGTTCGTAGTCGTCGAGCCCCAGATCGAGCACCGCCGGCTTGCGGATGGAAAGAGCCGGGTGCCGTCCGGCCGCCGGCGGCAGCACGAACTGGACCCGGCAGCCGTTGGGCAGTTCGGCCGAGAGGAGCGGTTTCTCCCTGCTCACCTCCTGCTCGGTGCTGGTCGCGATCTGGCGCGCGAGCTCGAGCAGCACTTCGTCGGTGAGGTCCTCGGCGACGTGGCGCTCCATGTAGCTCTCGCCCTGCCGGGCGATCCAGATCTCGGCCGGCCCGTTGACCGAAATCTCCGTGACCGCGTCGGCCTCGATCCAGCGCTGAAGCGGCCTCAGATGCGTGCGCAGCGCCGCACCGCCCCGAGCTTCGGGCCGCTCGTGTCCGACAACGTGCAGAGACGCAGCGGCGCCGCTCATGGCAGCGTGAGCTCCGTCTGCCGATGCCGCGCGGCGTCGAGCGGGCAGAAATCCAGGTCTCGATTCAGGAACACCTTGATCCGCTCGCCTTGCGCGACGGTGTTGGTCGGGGGAATGCTTGCATAGGGCTCGAGCACGCGATTCGACGTTTGGGCGAAGCCCTGCTGGACTTGGCGACGATATTCGTCCGCCGAGTTGTAGCGGGTGTCGGGGCTGACCCCCGCGCTGCCCGCGCCTGCGCCGATGACGCTCAACAGCGCCGACATGCCGAAGATCTGCCCGAAGTGATTGTCGGTTTCGCCGACCAGCCCCGCCTCGCCGAGCGCGTCGGTCGCGCTCGAATCGACCATGATCTCCACGCCGTCCGGCCTGATGACGCGGTTCCAGATCACGAATACGCGCACCTGGCCCTTTTGCACCGCCGAGTTGTAGACACCGATCAGGCGCGAACCGGGCGGTACGAGCGGCGTACGCCCCTGCTCGGCGTAAAGCGGGCTCGACACGATCGCCCTGACCTGACCGGGAAGATCCGTGTTGATGGCCGTCTCGAGCTCGGCATCGATCATCTTTCCCTGGAGAGCGATGCATCTCAGATCGCCGAGCTTCCTGGGTAACGCAGTGGACACCGTCTGCCCGCTTACGCGTTGCGCGAAGACCTGGTTCGGATCGCGCCGATCGGCGACTGCGCTGGCCGCCGGCGCGCTGTCGAGTCGCCATGCAGAGCGCTCCCGGGCGGCCGAAGCGCCGGCCGCAGCGGTTCCGCTCACGATGATTTGCGACTTGGTTCGCGCTTCCGCGAGTCGTTCGGCCTGCTCACGCCTGGCCACCGCACCCGGATCCTCGGTTCTGTCGCCCGTCGCTCTGAGCGCGGACTTGGATGCGATCGAAGCAGCCCGGGGAGCCGGAGTCGCGGGTCGATAGGGCATGACCAGCGGACGGAAGTCGCGCACGGAGGGCTCCTCGGTTTGAGCCTCCGCGCGTTCTTTCTTTTCAGTCGCACGGTCCTTCCTGCCGCCGTGCGTGAAGATGAAGGCGAGTACAACCGCGGTCCCGACCGCGAAGGCGGCCTTGGCGGGCCATTCGCTCCTGGCGATACCCTTGAGACGCTCGCCGGAGAATCGGCGGCCGAGCCGCTGGGCGCGCTCGGTTTCCCGCTCCCAGTCCCTGATCGCCTGTTCGCGTGTGTCCGGGGAGTCCGGTGTGAGGCTGCTCACGGCGTTCGCCCGTGCCTGAGGATCGTCCGCTGCAGCGAATCGCTCGGCTGGAAGGGCTTGTCCTCGTTGAAAAGACAAAGCGCTTCCTTCCCCTCGCGCAGCGTGAAAAGACTGCCGACACCCTCGATGACCACGTACTTCCCCTTCATCCGATAGTTCACGACCGATTCACTGCCGTCCGGATCGACGGCGAAGAAAGCCGGCAGCTTGGCGTTTTTGGCGAATTCAAGGTATGTGAACTGCCCGTCGTCGCAGGCGCGAATCAGCTTGATGTTCCGGCTTCCCGAAACCGAATAGTTGCAATGGCGCAACTTGACGCGGGTGGCCGGGTCGTCTTCGGAAGCAGCCCGCGTCGCCTTTCGAACGGCATCCGGATTGACGGCAATTGCTCCATCGGCCGGGTAGGTGAAACGCAGCAGGTAGATCGCGTCGCGCCTGTGCTTGGGCGGGGCGGCGCTCAAGCGGAAGTAGTACGTCCGCCGGTCCGTGACCACCGTCAGGTTCGTGACCGCTCGCGGCTCGACGGGCTTGAGCAGCACCCGGCGTCCCATCGGGTGGGCCTGCCAGGCGATCGTGTCGCCCAGGGCGAGGTACTGGATGGTCTCGCCCTTCTCGAACTCGATGGTGGTCGTGAACCGGTAGGCCCCGGTGACGTCGTATACCTGCGACGGGTTGTAGACGACTTCGCGAATGCGCGGATCCGCGGCCGTCGGCTGCGGGACTTCGGCTGCGAACGCGGCTTCGCTCGCCAGCGCCATCGCTACGAGAACTATCAGCATCTTCACTTGGCGGCTCCTTTGCTCTGGGTCGGTATCGGCGCGGCGATCTCCTGGTCCGTGCGGTACGCGGTTGCGCGGAAGTTGAGCGGATTGAGGATTCGATCCTCGTTGCTCAGCGGCCGAGGGCTGTATTGGAACCGGACGGTCGCGATGTACGCCCTTTCCGCCGGCCGCGCCTGCGCGTCGCGCGGCTCCTCGATCGCCACATATCGCACCTGGTAGGTATTCTGGCTGTCCGGAAGCGGCAGAACGGTCCGCACATCGATCCGTCGCCGCAGCTTCCAGCCGTAGCGGCTGATCGGGCTGAGGGCGTTGTCCGGCGAGATTTCATTCGCGTACTGCTCCCAGACCCGCCCGTCCGACATCACGCGAACGAGCCGTTCGTTGGTCGCGAGATCCTGCGGATCGTAGGTTTCGCGCGCGATGACGTATTTCGCCACGTCGCTGCGTTGAATGGCCTGGCGCTGGGTCAGCTCGCTCTCGGTTGCCGCGTACTCCACCGAGGTCACGAGGCCGGTGCGCGAGTCGACCGTCACCGCGAGCGGCACCAGCTGCTTCAGGGGCAGGAGCATCGCGAGCGTTCCCACCGCAGCGCAGGCAAGCAGGCCGCCGACGATCGCCGCGATGAACCAGCGATTCCGCTCGACCTCCACCGCGGCGTGCGCCAGGTACTCCCACCGCCGCGCCTCGCTGTCCTCCGCGAGGGTTGGCGGCTCCGCTCCCGTGACCGAAATCGCTTTCTCCACGGCCTGGGCTCCCCGGCGTCAGGTGCGCCGCATGCGGAGGCGGGGTCCCCGCCTCGCAGCGGCGCCGAGCGCCCGCTTCGTCGAACCCATGACGTGTCCGAGGGCGTCTCCGACGTAACTCATCGACCCGATCAGCGCCTGCGCGTGGCTGTCGGCCTTGCGCAGCACGAACAGCAGCGACAGGAAGATCAGCAGGAGCGGCAGGACCCGGCCTTGCACCTGCGCCGGATCGGCGGAGCTGGCCGTATACAGATCGCCCGGCGGAACGACCGCCCGGTAGATGGCGTAGCCCATGCCGAGCGAGGCGTAGAGCAGGAGCTGGAAAACCACCAGCGTGACGAGCGACCCGATCCAGTTCCTGAACCAGTGGCGCGTCGCATCGAACAGGCAGAACGCGATGAAGATCGGCCCCAGGGCGAGCGTCGCCGCGACGAGCAGCTTGACCAGCAGCAGGAGAAATACGGTGAAGCCGGTCAGACACAAGGTGACCACGAACACGGCGACGCCCAATCCCCACAAGGCGAGGTCCCAGCCCGAGCGCGACCAGATGGAGAACGCGGTGTCCATGCCGCGGTCGTACAGCTCGTCGAGCGAAGAATTCGCATCGTGACCGAGGGAAAGCGCGGAGCCGAACAGGTCCGGGCTCTTGGTGAAGACGTCGTACAGGTAGCTGAACCAGTCCCAGTTGAGCGCCGTGTAGGTGACGAACCCGACCAGCAGGATGTTGCGCAGCGCCGTCTTGTAAAGCTGCTGGATGTGCCCGGTCATGACCATGTATCCGTAAACCACCACGAACAGCGTGACGGCGGCCCAGAGCGGCGCGCTGACGGCGTTCGCGATCGGACCGAACACCCCGCTGACGAAATCGGCGGTCGTATTCTGCGTCACCGAAAGGATCGTCGAAGGCAGGCCCACGCTCACCGTCCGCCCATCTCATGCGGGAATCTTCATGGGACCGCCCGGCAAGGGCGTGCGCGCGCACGGCGAGCCGGCGGCCCCCGCGCAGGGCGACTTGAGCGCGGATTGCGCCGCGCAACCGTTCAGCGCGGCGGCGGACAGCAAGCATAGAACAATGATGATTTTCATTGGGGATTTACCTCGTAGCGGTAGGCCGGATCGAAACGCAGCATCTCCGTGCGGGTCGCTTCGCCCTGTATGCGGTCGTTCTGGGCGCTCGCGCTGAGATTGCTTTGCACCACCGACAGGCGCGCGATCTCTATCTGCAGCAGGGCGTTCTCCGAGACCAGGCGGCTGTTGAGGTCGGTCGCCTCCTTGATGTTGCGCGTGGCGTCGATCCGGCCCATCAGCTGCTCGATGTTCCTGCGATGCGTTTCGATCGCGTCGTAGCTTGCGTCGGCCACCGCGAATGCCGCGCGGGTGTCGTCGTAGCTCAACTTGTACGCGTCCGCCGCCCTGCCCTCGTCGTTTTCGAGCAGCGCGGGATCGACCGCCTTCATGAGGCCCTCGTAACGGTCCATCTTGCTGCCGTAGGCGCCGGCCTGCTGCAGCCGGACGACGTCTTCCCAGGACCCCGGCACGATCGCTTCGGCATCCAGCGAGCTTTGCCGCAGCAGGTCGCCCGCTCCGTAGCTTCCCGTCACCGCCTGATACTGACTCTTGAGCTGATCCAGCTGCGCCCTGAGCTCGCTGACCTGCTCGACCATTTGCGCGTACTGGCGCATGTTCTGTTGCAGGTTGGACAGGTCGATGACCGCCATCTGCGCGCGCGCGTCGCCTGCCGGCACGCCGAGCGCCGCCCAAAGGCAGAGGCAAAGCAGAGCCGGCCGCGAGACGTTCACCGTGCCCTCTCCAGGAAGACCGGCAGCCAGACGTCGGGGTCCCGGCTGTCGACCTCGCGCATGACTTCGCGCATCAGGCGCACGTTTCCTTCGTTCCCCGAGAGCACCGGAAGGAAGCGCGCGAGCTCCGGCGTATCCAGCGCCGTGCGCACCACCACGCTGTCGTTGCCGTGCTTGACGAGCGCCAGCCGCTCCTCCGGCTCCCATTCGCGCACCAGCTCGAATTCTCGCTGCGACAGGCCGAACACCCCGCGGTAGTCGCGTTCGTCCGCGCGGTCGCAGGCGAAATAGAGAAACGTCGCCGGCTGCTTGACGAGACTGTCGGACTTCTCGTCGTGCGACAGGCCCAGGTCCGGGGTGACGAAGATCACCACGCCGTTCTTCTTACGCACGGTCATCAGCCAGTCGTCGATGCGCGCCCGGAAGTAGGCGCTGCGGCGCAGCTTCCAGCCCTCCTCCAGGACGATGATGAAGGGCTCGCCGTTCATCACCAGGTCGATGCGGTGAAAGAGGTATTCGAGCACCGCGAGCAGCCCGGCCTCGTCGTGGATGATGCGCGTGGTGTTGAAGTAGCAGAACCGCGCCTCGAGCCCGAAGCGCTCCTCGTCGTTGTCGAACAGGCCCGCGTACCTGCCCCCCGGCAGCCAGGTCGCGAGCCGGCTGCGCAGGCTCCCTTCGCGCGCGAGCCCGAAGTAGCTCGCGAGTTCGACGAGGTTGCGCTCGCCCGGCGTGTGACGAAAAATCCCCTCGAGCGCGGCCTGGACGACCTGGCGCTCCTCCGCGTCGAGCGGAGCGCCGTTTGCCGCGAGGCGGTTTTCGAGCCACTGGGCCAGGAACGCGCGGTTGACCGCCGTATCCGGCAGCGCGAGCGGGTTGAAGCCGCTCGGTTCGCCCAGCGCGATGTCGGTGACTGCCGCGCCGCAGGCGCGCGCGAAGATCTCGCCGCCGTTCTTGTCGTCGAAGTAGAAGATTCTCGGGTCGATCTTCTGCGCCTGCGCGAGCAGCAGGTTGAGCAGCGTCGACTTGCCCCTGCCCGTCGGCGCGGCGACGTGGACATGGCCCGGCGGGTACGGGCCGGCGCCGCTGTGGAAGTTGAGGTAATACGGAGTCTTGCTCTCGGTCGCCAGGACGGTGATCGCCCCGCCCCACCAGTTGCCCTCGGGACGGCCGCGCGCGAAGTTGTGCAGGCTGGCGAAGCCGGCCAGGTTCGCGGTCGAGATGCGGCGCTTGCGCGCGACGTACTGGAAATTCCCCGGCAGCTGCGCCCAGAAGCACGCTTCGAGGTTCAGCGTCTCGCGCACGGCCTGGATGTTGAGGTCGATGAAGCAGTCCTCCACCGCCACCAGCGCGCGATCGAGCGACGCCAGCTCGTTGTCGGCCGCCTTGACCAGCACCGACAGGTGGTGCCAGCCCATCGCGACGCGCCCGGAGGCCACGTCGCTCATCGCGTCGGTCAGGTCGTCGATCTGGTCGGCCGCCTTGTCCTCGGACTGTTCGAGGCGCTTCTGCTGCACGTCGATTTCCTTGGCCGAGGTCGGCCGGTCCTCGAAGTGGTACGACTGCGCGATCACCATCTCGACCGGCAGGTTGAGGAAGCGGTCGAGCATGTCGCAGTCGGTCATGTCCGGGTACTCCTTCACGCTCAGGAAGGCCCCCAGCCGGCTCGCGGTCCAGCCGCGCATCTCCATCGTCTCGGAACCGAAGATCGGCCGGTTCCTGCCCAGGAAGTCGCGGATCGGCATGCGCGGCACCCGGACTTCGCCGCCGTTCCAGTTGACGAGATAGCCGAGGAACGCCAGCGGCTCCGAGTACCAGCCGTCGGCCTTGCGGTACGTGGCGAGGAGCCTTGGCCCGTAGGCGGCGAGCGTCTGGGACACGCGTTGCGTCACGTCGCGCAGCTCCTGCGCGCAGCGCCGGCGCCAGTGCTCGCGCCGCTCGCGCTGCCGCCTGTGGCTCAGGTACGCCAGGCGGTCCTTCGCTCCGACCAGGACGCCCGCCTTGTACGGGAGCTTCACCAGCGACAGGTAGATCTCGTTCACGTACTGCTCGGCCTGCTCGTGCCTGCGCCGCCATGCCGCGTCCAGGTCGGCGCAGAACCGATTGGCAAACGTGCCCTCCGGATACTCGAAGTGCCTGCGCCGCACGACGTGCACGGTGACGCCGAGGTCGCTCTTGGCGATCGAGCGCGCGAGGCGGTTGCGAAAGCGCTTCTGGCGCTTGAGCTCCTCCTCGTCCCGCGTCTGAAAGGCGAGCCCTTCCAGCTTGATGATCTGGACGAGCTGGTCGTCCTCCGTCAGCAGGGTCTCGCCGTCGTGATGCGCGAGGTACGGTATGAAGCGCCGCAGCCGCTTTTCCCTCGCCTTCGCGTCGCTCCCGGCGGGGATCGCCCGGAAGAGCGGAAGGCCGAGGCTAGTCGGGGTCATAACTCGTTCCTCCCCACGCCTGCCGGTTCGCGCCCTTGCCGGTCTGCGCGAAGCCGATCCACCACACGCTGAAGAAATCGGCGTCGTCGAGGCATTTCCAGTAGCACAGAAGATGAAACAGGCTCGCGGCCGGCAGCACCCACAGCGAGCGGGTCGCGAGGAACGCGATCGACCACACGAGCACCTCGAGAACGAAGCAGTCGAGCGTGACGCCCAGGATCGCGGCGTCGCGCGTCATGCCCTGGTAAAGGGGATCTTCGCGCTCCATCGTCAGCCGCGGATCTCGTCCACGATGAGCACGGCCCCGAACACCACCACGATCCCGATGATGGAAGTCAGCGCCTTGCGCTTGTCCATCATCCCGTACTTCATCCGGTAGCCGATCGCCGCAATGGTGATCACCGCCGAGGCGACCGCCCACTGGTTGGTCAGGAGGTCGACGGCCTTGTTGAGCAGGCGCGAGATCGGATCCTCCTGGGCGTAGGCCGGGAGCGGCAGCAGCGCTAGAATCAGCGCTGTCTGGATTCGCTCCAGCGCGCGCCGGTATCGGGCCGGCACCTCCTTCAAGGACCGATACAATTCCATCCGAGCCTCCTTTGCCGTTGTCTTTGCGCAAAAGCATAGGAGGCGCGGTCGCGACGGAAAATAGGAAATCGGGGGTCCGATTTACTATTGATCTGCGCGATCCGTTGTGATAGGCGATGTCATGGCAAAGGATTCTCCCAGCGGCGACGAGCAGGCGCGGTTTTCATCCATGCTGCGCGGCGCGCTCGACGGGCAGTACGCGCTCGTGATCGACGCGCGCAGCGAGCGCGAATACGCCGCGGACCACCTGCCCCGCGCAGTCAACCTGCCGGTGGTCGACAACGAGGAATACGCGGAAGTCGGCACCACGCACCGCAGCGACACGCACCGCGCCTACACGATCGGCGTGTCCTACGCGCTCAGGAACATCTCGCGCCACATCGACGAGCTCGTCGCGAGGCACCCGAAGGACGCGCGCATGCTCGTCTATTGCTTTCGCGGCGGCAAGCGCAGCAAGCTCTGGTTCGATGCGCTCTCCACCATCGGCTTTCGCGTCGATCGCCTGCCCGGCGGCTGGAAGGCCTACCGGGCCTGGGTGCGGGACCAGCTCGAGACGCTGCCGCGCACGTTCCGCTGCCACGTGCTGTGCGGCCCCACGGGATGCGGCAAGACCCGCCTGCTCTCCGCCCTGGAGTCCGTGGGGGCGCAGGTCCTCGACCTGGAAGGCCTCGCGCGGCATCGCGGCTCGCTGATCGGCGACCTGCCCGGCATCGCCCAGCCCCCGCAGAAGTGGTTCGATTCGCTTCTGGTCGAAAAGCTGCGCGGCTTCGATCCCTCCAGGCCGGTGTGGGTCGAATCCGAAAGCAGGAAGATCGGCGCCATCCAGCTTCCGACCTCCTTGCTCGAGGCCATCCACGGCGGGCGGCTGTTCGGTATCAGCGCGCCAATGGCCGAGCGCGTCTCGCTCTGGCGCGAGGACTACAGCCACTTCGAGCGCGACCCGGACTCCCTGATGGCGCGGCTGCGTTTCCTGCGCCCCCTCGTCGGCGGCGAAGAATTCGCTCTCTGGGAAGGGCTTGCCCGCGACCGGCGCGCCCCCGAGCTGTTCCAGCGGCTGATGCAAGCGCACTACGATCCCGCCTACGCGCGCTCGATCGGCCGAAATTACCCGCAGATCGAGAAAGCGGCCAGGGTTGAGCTCCGGCGTCTTGACCGCGACTCGCTCCTCGAAGCGGCCCGGCGGCTCCATCGCGAGCCGGCCACAGCCTAGGCGTTCGATGAAGCTATACGGCTACCGGAACGGCAGGACGCTTCGCGCGCTGTGGGCGCTTGAAGAAATAGGCGCACCGTACGAATACGTCGAGGTGGACATCATGCGTGGCCAGGGGCGCGAGCCCTGGTTCCTGAAAATCAATCCCGGCGGCAAGGTGCCGGTGCTCGACGACGCCGGCACCGTCATCACGGAATCGGCCGCCATCTGCATGCACCTGGCCGAGAAGCATCCCAAGAGCAGGCTGCTGCCCCCGGCCGCCACGCCCGAGCGGACCGCTTGCTACAAGTGGATCAGCTTCATCCTCACGGAGCTGGACGCGCCGCTGTGGACCATCGCGAAGCACCGGTTCGTGCTTCCCGAGGAGCGCCGCGTCTCTGCCGTGATTGATACCGCGGGCTGGGAGTTCCGGGTTGCCGTGAAAATCCTGGCAACGGGATTGGGAAATCGCCCCTACCTGGTCGGAGACGCTCTTACCGTCGCGGACATCCTCGCCGGCCATGTCCTCCAATGGGCAAAGAGTGCGCGCCTCGCCCTGGACGACGACAACCTCGAAACGTACCTCCGCGCACTAACGGCGCGCGACGCGTTCAAGCGCGCCAATAAGACCACAAGCTAGTGTCCGGGAAAGCGGGGCGATGCCAAAGCGCCCGGCTTACCAAGGGATTTGGCGCAAGAGGTCAGCAGGCGGCATCCCGAGACACCTTGTCTACATGAACCATGTGGAGATCCATGGCACAAATCCGATTATGAGAACGGCCAAGACCAATGCGAGACACAATGGCCACACCCGCGAGGCAATTCTCATGTACGGCTCGCCAGTGATCGCCGAAGCGGCGAAGAGATTGATTCCGACGGGTGGCGTAATGAAACCCACGGTCAACGCGCATACGACAAATACCCCGAAATGAACGGAATTGATACCCAGTCCCTGCGCGATCGGCTGGAGGATCGGCGAGATGATGATAAGAGCTGCGATGGTCTCGATGAAGCACCCGACGAGCAGAAGCAAGACCGCAATAAGCAATACACCCGATACGTATCCTGATGCCATCGAAAGCAGACCCGTGGCCAGGCGGTCCGGGATGCGCAATACCGCCAGGACCTCTGCGAAGAGCACAGAAAACGCGATGACCGGTCCGATGATCCCTGCAATTGAGCCGCTTCGTACAAGCAACTTCGGCACTTCCCTCGCCTTAAGCCCCTTGGTCAGGAAGATCTCCACAAACAGGCAGTAGGCGACAGCGACGGACGCCGCTTCGGTTGGCGTAAACAAGCCGCTGTAGATACCCCCCAGTATGACGGCCGGCGCTCCCAGGCCGTAGCGCGCCGCCCATGCCGCACGGCCGACCTCCGACAGCCGAAATGCCGTCCTTTCGCGCGCTCCCCAACTCGAGCAACGGCACACGAGATAGTTCGCAATGCACATGACCCCGGCCATGAGCACTCCCGGCAAGACGCCGCCGAGAAAAAGATCCCCGACCGATGTCGAGGACACGACTCCGTAGATAATAAAGATCAGACTCGGTGGAACGATGATCCCAAGACACCCCCCCGCCGCTGCGAGTCCCGCCGCATACGGCTTCGAATATCCGCTCTCCACCATTGAGGGGACCATGATCTTGCCAATCGCCACGGTATCCGCGGAGTTCGAACCACTGGTGCCGGCGAAAAAGAAGCATCCCATGATCGTCGCCATGCCAAGTCCGCCCGTGATCCAGCCGACGATTGCCTGCCCTAATCGCACCAACTGCCGTGCGATTCTGCCGGACGAAATGATATCCCCGGTCAAAATGAAAAGCGGCATGGCGAGCAATGCCCAATTGTTCAAAGCGCTGAACGGGACATCTCCCAGCACGCTCGGCGAATACACGCCCGCAGAGACGATCATCCCCAGCGAGCCAAGCCCAAGCACGATGAACAGGGGTACTCCTATCGCGAGGTGCACCAGCATTGCGAACCCCACGCCCAGGACGATCAGGTCAGTGTGGCTCATCGCCGAGGCCTCCCAAGGGCACTTCGCCGCTTTCGACGTACGCGCGCCACGTCCGGCGGAACCGCTGGAGCACGCGGAATATGAGTAGAGCGGTCCCCAGAGGCAGGGCGGCCTGCGCGTAAGCGAGATTGACGTTGCTGAACCCGGTGACGAGTGTGCCATTTCGAATCGACAGACCGACGACCTGCATCGAGTAATAAAGGACCAGGAGGGAGAGCAACAGGTACAGAAAGTCGATATAGGCATACAGGACAAAGCGCGCTTTGCCTCGCAGAAGCCTCGGTACCACGTCGACCCGGATGTGGTCGCGCGTCTTGGCAACCTCGGCGACCGCGAAGTACACGAGATACACGAACGCGTAGCGCGCCGTCATCTCGCCCCACGTACTCGAGTTCTCAAAGAGGTAGCGCCTAATCACCTCGACGAGAATGATCACGCAGAAATAGCCATAAAACGCTGATATGAGCCAGCGCTCCAAGCGCTCATCCAGGATTGCCCACACTCTTCTCATTGCAAGCTCCGTACGATGGCGAGCCCTCCGCGCCGCCCTGAGCGGCGCGGAGTCCTGGTGCATTGGCTAAGACAGCTTTTCGACCACTTTTACGATCTGGTTGTACAGATCGCGGCCATAGCGGTCCTTCCACTGATTCCATTCTGGCCGCTGATGACCGACTGCCTCGATCCATGTCTTGCGCTCTTGCGGCGTGTTATGCACGAATTTGATTCCCTGCGATTTCCACTGAGCGCTGATCTGGTCATTGACTTTCTTCTGCTCCGCCTTCTGGTATTCCCAGGCTTCTAGCGCAGCACGATCGATCGCTCTTCTTATATCGGCCGGAAGCCCGTCGTACCAGGCCTTGTTCAGGATCGTGACGTGCGCGTTCGGAGACATGTCGATGAAGGTGCAGCTGCCGAGCGTCTCGTTGATCTTGAATGCGGTCAAGGCGCCGATTGCGACATTAAGGGCATCGCACGCGCCTTGCTGCAGCGCCTGGTAGGTTTCGCCCCAATTGATCGACACCGGGCTGCCCGGCGTCAGGGCAAACGCCTGCTGTTCGACCTTCGAGGCGGTCACGCGGACCTTCACCCCCTTGAGATCGCTCGGAAGGTGAACCGCGAGGTCCTTCTTCCTGCTCACGCACAGTGCGCGCATGCCGAGATTCGCCCACATCCCCGGAAGCACCCTGAAGCCCTTTGACTCGGGCTCGCGAGCGAGCGCCGAATGCATGAAGAAGGGATCCTCCAGAAATCGCTCGAAGGTCTTCGGCGACCCGTTGAACAAGTACGGGAAATCCAGGACGTTGTACGAAGGGCTGAACTGGGTGAAGTTCTGCATCGAGATTTGCGTAGCCTGGATCACACCTTGCTGCACTTTCTGTGGCATGACGTTCTGGTCGCCGAGGACGCCGCCACCGTAAACGTCGACAAACAGCCTTCCCTTGCTGTGCTTTTCGGCCAGTTCTTTGAATTTTGGTATGGCCGTGATCATGACCTTCTCGGCTGCCGGCGAAAACGAGTAACCGAGCATCATCTTGAACTCCGCGCGGCTCTTCGCCTTCGCCGAACGAGGCACGAAGGGTAATGTCGCGAGGGAAGCTGCAGCCGCTCCGCCCAGCACCAGGGACCTGCGTTTACGATCGGTCTTCATGACATCTCCTCCAAGTTAGACGCTGCTTGCTTGATAAAGACGACTCCTCCTGGGAACAGTCATCGCTATGCGCCGCAAAGGCGCTTGCCAACGAGTCAGCCATCCAGCAATTCCGGCCCGTGGGCTTCAATGAACCCGCTGTCGGTCTCCCCATTGAGCAACGATGGATGCCGCAGCACGCTCCTCAGATCGCGGATCACGCGAGACCCGAACTCAGCGCGATTTGCGATGAGCACCTTCCTCAAGGGCCTTCGCGAGCGGATCATGACGCTGCCGCCTGGCGCAGGTAGCGGAAACGCTCGTAGTCGTGCACGGCCGCTGTCGCCATTGCCTGGCTGGATAGCTCGTCAAACACGGCAATCCCGGCTTCCATCGCCTGCAGCCGGCTGGCGCGCCTGCGATCCTCCAGCTCGGCTTCTCCGTTCGCCCGTAGCGCAAGGCTCAGATGCGTACGTCCGCGCAAAGCTTCCTTCGCTCGCACGGCGGCCTCCACGAAATTCCCGAGCATGTCGACCTCCTTGTAGCTCAGAATCACCGCAAGGTTCACGTGCATCAGAATGGCATCCGAATGCACGTTGTCGGCGAGCAGCTCGAGGATCTCGCGCATCACCGCGCCCCTGTTTCTTTGCAGCACGTTCGCGGGCACGTCGATGGGATTTGCAATGCTCGCGCCTGCCGGCAGCCCCAGATGCGTGAGTGCCTCGGTCGCCGGCGCATCGAGCGGCGCAACGTCAAGGCCGCGCCGCGCAAGGTAGTCGGTGGCGAGCACGCTCGCCCCTCCTCCGTTGCCGAGCAAAAGCACCCTGCCGGTGGGTGGCGCCTCTCTGGGCGTGAAAGCCTGGAAAGCGACCAACACGTCGAGGAAATCCTCAAGCGTGTCTACCAAGACGCTGCCCGTTTGCTTTGCAAGCGCACGCCAGATCTGATCGTTGCTCGCAAGCGAGCCGGTGTGCGACGCCGCGGCGCGTTGTCCTTGGCGAGTGCGGCCTCCTTTGAGGATGACGACCGGCTTGGTGGCCCGAGCTCCGCGCAGCAAGTCGAAGAAACGCCGTCCGTCCCGGATGTGCTCGAGGTAGGCGCCGATCACGCCTGTGGCGGGGTCGGCGAGAAAATACTCGAGCAGATCGTCGGGACCCAGGTCGGCGCAGTTGCCCAGAGAAACAACTTCGCTGTAACGTAAGCCGCGAACGCGGCCGCGAAGAACCATGTCGATCGAGAGTCCTCCGCTCTGAGACATGACCCCCACCGAGCCTTGAACGTCCGGGCCGCCCGCGACGAATGTGAGCCGTCCGCGCGTTGAGTGGATCCCCATGCAATTGGGCCCGAGTAGACGCATTCCGCCGCTTCGCGCCGCATCGAGGAGCGAATTCTCCAGCTCGCGCCCCCCTTCGCTCTCAGCGAAGCCGCTCGACATCACTTGGGCGAAGCGCACGCGGCCCGCCGCTGCCGCAAGTAATCCCGGCACCTTCTCCCCCGCCACAGCGACGATGGCGTAGTCGATTGGCTCGGGCGTTTGTGCCAACGAGGGAAACGCTTGCAGGCCTTCGATGGCCGGTTCGCTGGGATGAATCGGGTAGATCGAGCCCGAGAAGCCGGCCTGGCGAAGCATTCGGATAAAGCGGTTGCCCTGAGCGGCAGAGTTGGCCGACGCACCGACAATCGCGACCGTCCGAGGTCTGAAGAGCGGCGTGAATCGATTGACGCCTTCGCTCATGCGACCTCACCGGGTTTCATGCGCGGGCCCTTCAGCGAGAATCAGGCGTGCGTCCACCGCCACGATCGCACTGGAGGAAACGATCAGCGGGTTGATGTCGACCTCGGCGATTTCGTCCGCCAGATCGAGCAGCAGCCCGCCTGGTCCGCCGATTGCCATGAGCGCAACGATGAGAAGAGTTTCCGATGCAGGGGCGCGCCCGCGTGCGCCGCTTAGCACCGGCGCCGCACGCAATTCATGAATCATTTCCTTCGCGTCCAGTACGGTGATCGGACAAATCCGATACGAAACGTCCTGAAGAATTTCCACGAAAATCCCTCCGAGCCCGAACATGACGAGCGGCCCGAAGCTCGCATCGATCACCCCCCCGATGACAACTTCCTGCCCGGACGGCGCAGTCTCTTCGAGGAGATACCCATCTATGCCGAGTCGCCTTGAAGCCGCTTGGTCACGCATCCCCTTCATTGCGTCTCGCACTGCCGCGCCGTTAGCCAAATTCGTCCGTACCCCCCCGGCCTCGGATTTGTGCACGAGGTCGGGAGAAATAAGTTTCAGCACGAACGGAGCGTTAAGGCTCCCAAGCGCCGGCTCGATTTCTTCGACGCTCCGGATAACAGCTGAACGGGGAACCGCGAGCCCGTAGCGCGACAGGATCTGCTTGCTGGCATTCTCGGCGAGCGCGCGTCTTCCCAGCCCACGCGCCTCCGCGATCAGCTTTCTAACGCCTGGTGGATGAAGATTCGCCGTTTGCATCTCGAGCGCCGAGGAAGAAGACATTTCGTGGCAACGAACCCGATCAAGTCCGCAGGATTACGGCAACATCGCCCTCGGCGATCGGGGCGTTTTCGGCCACACGAATCTCGGCGACAACACCGTCCTCCGTCGCGGTTAACGGGATTTCCATCTTCATCGACTCCAGGATGATCAGCGTGTCGTCTTCGGCCACGGTATCGCCCACTTTCACGACGATCTTCCAGACGGCGCCGGCAATCTCGCTTCGTACCTCGACCATTGCCATCGTGCGCTCCGCCGCCTCAGTAGCTCGTGGGCCAGCACCGAAGACGATGCTCCCCGATGCCGTTCGTCGTTTGCCGAAACCTCACCCGAAGGATGTCCTTCAGATAGGAACGGGTTTCACGCGGATCAATGATTGCCTGCGTTTCGTACAGTCCGGCGAGCGGCCACGGTGCGCTATCCTGAGCAATCTGATTGACCAGTTGCCTGAAGCGCTCAGGGTCGTCCTCCTGACGCAGCCCATATAGGACGTTGACGCCAGTGCCCGGATCCATGAATCCGAAGTCGGCACTCGGCCACGCCGCGGCTTCATCCGAATTTCTGCCACCACCCATGTTGAGGTATGCCTGCCCGTAGTTCTTGCGCATGGTGATGGAGATCCGAGGAACACTGGTCAGCGAGAGCGCGTTCATCCAGTTCATGATCCGACCGGGCGCTCCGCGCTTTTCCCCCTCCAGACCGATCAGGAATCCGGGCTGATCGACCAGGAAAATGATCGGAACGTTGAATGAGTCGCACAGGACAAGAAACGAAGTTGCTTTCGCGCACGCGTCGACGTCGATGGCGCCTCCCCTGAACTTGGGGTTGTTGGCAATGACCCCCACCGTGTGCCCGTTGACCCGCCCTAGCGCCGTCACCAGGGACTTGCCGAATCGTTCCTTCAACTCGAACATGCTTGAAGCGTCCAAGACGCACTTCACCACTTCACGCGAGTCGTAGACCTGCGTGCGGGACTCAGGCACAAGATCCAGAATCCTCGTGATCGGTTCGTCGGAGCCCTCGGGTACCGCCGCACGCGGGGGCGGCTCACCGTTGTGACTAGGCAGATAGCTCAAGAATTTCTTTACCGCGTCGAGCGCCTGCTCATCGGTGTCCACGGCGAGATCGACGCGCCCCGTCGTGCCAGTGTGCAGCTTCCAGCCACCGAGCTCCTCTGCGTCTACGGGTTGCCTTATCGCAAGCGCGGTTACGCGGCTGCTTGCGACCGCCATGGTGGCGCCCTTGCGCATCACCACGAAATCGGAAAGGCACGCATACCAGGTCGAGGATCCGTAGCAGCTGCCCAGAAGCGCGGAGACCCACGGCGTTCGGCGGTCGCGAAGATATTCGATGGGGTCCTGCCCGAGAATTGCGCGGCCCGCCGCGCCCATACGATCGGGCATGCGCGCCCCGGCGGACTCACCCAGAAGCACGAGAGGCATGCCGGAGTCGTTCGCGACCTGTTTCACATGCTTTATCTTCTTGCCGTTGACCACGCTGCTGGACGCGCCCAGCACTGTGAAGTCATTCGAGACCAATGCGATCGGCCTGCCTTGCACGGTGCCGTATCCGGCGACCTTTCCGTCGGCGGGGCTCTTGTCGCGCGCTTCCGGACGGTGCGAGGTGGCGAGCAGTCCCGACTCGATGAAGCTCCCTGCGTCCAAAAGGTAGTCAATTCGCTCGCGCGCGTTGAGAACTCCCTGGGCGCGGCGCGCAGCCAGCTTCTCCTTCCCACCCATGCGCAGCGCGTGGTCTTTGCGTATCTTTAGCTCTTCCAGATGCGCTTCAAACGCCATGGTCGATCCGGCTAATAGTTGAAAACGACAAGTCGTTCTTCGGTCATGTCACGCACGGCGCGTGCAGGCCCTTCGCGGCCCACGCCGCTCTTACCTACGCCCCCGTAGGGCGTCTGATCCGGCCGGAACGTCGACGTGCCGTTGACGATGATTCCGCCGCAGCGCAACTCACGAATGACGCGCATGACCGTCCGAGTGGAATCAGAGAACAGGCCGCAGTTAAGGCCGAATCCGGACCGGTTGATCCAGTCAATCACTTCGCCGAGATCCGAGTACGGACGCACCACGATTACCGGGCCGAAGATTTCCTGGCACACCACCTTCATGTCCGGTGTCACGTCCGTCAGGGCCGTGGGTTCGTAGAACGCGTCTTTGCGCCGGCCACCGCAGAGTACTTTCGCGCCGGCTGCACGGGCCTCCTCAACCCACGCCTCGACCCGCTCCGCTGCCGCACGGTTGATGAGAGGACCAACATCAGTGTCCGGACTCATCGGATCCCCCAGCCGCAGCGCTTTCATGGTCTGCAGGAACGGATCCATAAAGGCGGTGAGCCTGTCTTGATGGACGAACAGGTTCTGAACCGAAACGCAGCTTTGCCCGGCAAGGCGCGTGCCATTCAGGGCGCACATCGGCGCGGCCTTCGCGGCGTCCGCATCCGCATGAACGATGTTCGGACCCAATCCTCCCAGCTCGAGCGTCACGCGCCTGAGCCCCGCTGCCGCTTTCACGGAAAGGCCCGCGCGGGTGGAACCGGTGAACGAGATGAAGTCGACGCGCTCGTCGCGTACCAGGGCCTCGCCAACATCCGCCCTGCCGTGGACAAGATTCAACACGCCCGGCGCCGCACCGGCATCGACAAACGCCTGGGCGAGCATCTGGATGCAAGTCGGTGCCTCGGGCGGTGCCTTGAAGACGACCGCATTGCCCGCCGCAATGGCCGGGCCGATCTTGTGGCACGCCATGTTGAACGGCGCGTTGAACGGCACAACGGCTCCGACCACGCCTACCGGAAACCGCAGCAGAAGTGCGAGTTTCCCAGCCCCGAGTTCGCTACCGTCGAGGGGAACGTGCTGCCCCTCGATGCGAATGGCCTCCTCCGCACAGAACCCGAGCGTCTCGGCCGAGCGCTTGAGCTCGGCTCTCGTATCCTTGAGCGGTTTTCCGGTCTCACGAGTGATCGACTGCGCGATCGCTTCACTGCGCTCAAGGACCAGGGCCCTGACTCGTCTGAGGAGATCCGCTCTCAGGTGACCCGCGACGGCAGCCGCAGGTTTGGCCGCTACGGCAGCCCGTACTGCGTCGCGCACGTCGTCAGGCGTCGCGACCGCGACCTGGCTAACGCTCGCTTCACTATAGGGATCAATGACCTCGAGCCGCGCGCCGGTCTTCCGCCATTCGCCACCGATCAGGCAGGGAACGGGACCGCCGAGTGCACTGACCGAAGAGGCGCTCCGCACGGTCGACCTCAGCCGTTGGGGAGGTATCGCCTGCCATAGCCCGGCTCGCGATGAGGTGTGGGCGGGAGCTGCCATGCCCCGGTAGATGGCACCGCGATGTCACCATTGACGTGCACGTCCAGGACCACAGGCTTGCCAAGCTGAATCGCGTGGGCGAACGCGTCCTTGAAGTCCTTCCCGTGCGTGACGGTTACGCCTTCCACCCCGTAGGCACGCGCCATGGCCGCAAAGTCCGGGTTATAGGGGCGCTCCTTCTGATAGAACATCGTTCCCAGCTCGCGCCCCTGGAACATCCCCTTCTGGATGTCGCGAATAGATGTCCATCCAAAGTTGTTCCAGATCACCCACACAGCCGGGATCTCGTATTCAACCGCGGTCGAGAGCACGTACGGAGTCATGCTGAAGCCCCCGTCTCCGCAGACCGCCACGCAGGTGCGCCGCGGCGCGGCAAGCTTTGCGCCCAGCACGCCGCACACCGCGAAGCCCATACCGCCGAATCCATATGCGTTCAACAGGGTCTGCGGCCGGCGCGCCTCCCAGAACTGCATGAACCAGTTGTGATGCGCGCCGACATCCGGGAGCACCACCGCGTCATCAGGAAGCAGCGTCCGGATCGTTTCGACGATCTGGCGGGGGTGAACAGGCGACGTGACGCCGGAAAAATTCTGCTCAATGTGCGCGGTCCAGCTCTTACGCCAGCTCGCGATATCAACATGCCAAGACGCGAGAGTGTCTGCCGCCGGCGCACTGCGTCGCCCAAGCTCGGCAAGGACTTGGCGTAGAAAGGTCTTGATGTCGGCGGGGATGCCCAAGGCGACCGGGTAGGTACGGCCGAGCTCGCTTGCGTCGATATCAACCTGGATCAGCTTCGTCGGCGGAATGTTCCAGCTGTAGCCCGGGATCCAGGAAGACGCGGATCGATCGTCAAATCGTGCACCGAGATTGAGCAGAACGTCGCAATGCCGCGCCGCCTCGTTCGCCTGGTACGCGCCGTTACGGCCCACGAAGCCAAGCGCCAGCGGATCGCGCATGTCGAGCGTTCCCATGCCGTTTGGCAGGAACGCGACCGGGATGCGCAACTTCTCGACCAGCTCGGTGAGTTCAGGTCCCGCCTCCGACAGCGTGACGCCATTGCCCGCATAGACCATGGGGCGACGGGCAGAAAGCAGCAAATCGACCGCAGTCTTTACGTCCTGCGACGAAGCAGCGACGCGAGACGTAATAACGTCCCGCTGCGAAGGCTCATATTCGACTTCTCCCGTTTCCTGGAACACATTGAACGGAACGTCCACGTTGACCGGACCCGGCCGCCCCGACGTTGCGAGGCTGAGCGCCTGTCGCATGACGAGCGGCAGCGACTCAACGCGCTGGGGCTGAAAGCTGCGTTTTACGCACTGCTGCAGCAAAGATGGCGCGTCGCTCTGGTTCGTGCGCGACATTTCCTGAAACGCTCCGCGATGCGCCTGCTGAGTGGGCACGTTCGCCGAGATCGCAAAGATCGCGGACGAATCGAGGAACGCGTTGGCAAGCGCCATGACCATGTTGGCGGTGCCCGGTCCAATGGAGCTCAGTGTGGCCACCGGCTGGTGGCTCACGCGGTAATAGGCATCCGCCATATGGGCCGCGCACTGCTCGTGCCGCGGCGAAATCAGCTTGAGCTCGTCCCTGCGGTCGTACATGGCATCAAGCAACCCGACGTTGCCGTGCCCGCATACGCCGAAGACGTATGGAATCTTCTCCCGGATCAGGAAATCGGCGATGAACTCGCCGCCCTTAGCGTGCGCCACGTTCTCTCCTCCTCCCCTTCCTGGTTCGCGCACCATATATCAGCTGTAGTTGTTCGAGCAACGACTTTTTGCGAAATCGCTGCCCTGGCTCAGATCAGGCACGCTGCGGCGCAGCATCGAGGGTAGAGGGCAGGTCGCGCCCTTCGGACAGATCCGCGACAGTCTGCGCGATGGCGAGCGAGGCCGTAATGCCAGGACTCTCGAGCCCAAACAGGTTGATCAGGCCGTGTAGACCGTGCGCGCGCTCGTCTTGGAATATCCAGTCGGTCGGGGGCTCCCCTGGCCCTCTCAGCCGCGGCTGGATACCCGCGTAGTCCGGCGTAAGCGCGCCATCGGGAAGCGACGGGAAGTAGCGCCGCACGGCTGCGTACGCTTGTGCGCTCGACCAATCGGCGAGGCCGTAGTCGATCGCCTCCACCCACTGCTCATCCGGACCGAAGCGGCCGCGCCCCGCCAGGTCGAGTGTGAATATTCCGCCGAGGCGCCAAGTCTTCGGCTCCGGAACGATCAAGTGCCGGAATGGTGCCCTGCCGCGCAGCGAGAAAAACGCGCCCTTTGCGAAATGGACCTTTGGAACCGCTGAGAGCGGCATTCCCTCGACAGCGCGCGCCACGTCCGCCGCTCGCAAGCCGGCGGCGTTGATCAACAGCGCGCAGCGTAGCCGGGTGTGCTCGCCGTCCCGTGAACGCGTCTGTACCTCGAAGCCAGCGCCCCGCGGCGCGGCACCGACGAGCTCCGTCCTGAGGGCGAAAGTCACGCCATGCGCCTCCGCATCGCCGCGGTAGGCGAGCATCAAACCATGCGTGTCGACGATGCCGGTATGCGGCGAATGCAGCGCCGCGCTGCACCGCAGGTTCGGTTCAAGCCGTGCTGCCGCTTCGCCGGTCAACAACTCGAGACCACGTACACCGTTCGCCAATCCCTTGGTCTGCGTGTCCTCGATCCAGCCTACGGACTCCGGGTCCGTCGCGACGACGAGCTTTCCGACGCGCAGGTGCTCGATACCGTGGCGAGCGCAATACTCATAGAGCGCCAAGCTACCGCGAGCGCACAGTACGGCTTGCGGACTTCCGGGGCGGTAGTACAGGCCAGCGTGAATGACTTCGTTGCTGCGCGAGCTGGTCTCGGTGCCGACCGCGCCCGCGCGCTCGAGGACCACCACCTCCCGCCCACGCGCCGACAGCTCGCGTGCTACGGCGAGGCCGCTTACCCCCGCCCCGACCACCACGCATTGCGTTTCGAGCATCCGGCGTCTCCGTCCCGGGACCGGCGCAACCTTATCGCGCTTGTGGTTGCTGCGACAACCACGCCTTGCGATCCGACCCCGTACCGCGTCGATTGCGCTAATATTGGCCGGTATTCAGGGTGAGGGTCGCCGCGTGGTCGAGTCGAAGAAAGCGCGCCGCAATTCGCGGAAGGGACCAAGGAAGGCCGCAAAAGGCCACCGGACGGTGATCACCTATCCGGCCAAGACGTCGGTACGCACGGCTTCGGAGCGCGACGCGCTCGCAACCGAGCTCCAGGCCCTAGGATTCTCGGACTATGAGGCGCGGACCTACATCGCGCTACTCCAATCCAGCCCCGCGACTGCATATGAAATCAGCAGGGCAGCCGGCCTTCCACGCGCCAACACCTACGGCGCACTCGAGAGCTGCACCAACAAGGGCGCAGTCCAGCCGTTCAGTCAAGGGCCCGTGCGATATATTCCGGTCGATCCCAGAGTCCTGCTCAGCCGCATTGCGGACGACACGAGCGTTCGCTGCAAGCAGCTCGCGGCGCGCCTGAGTCAAGTCAAGTCCGACGACAGCCGCGAGTTCGTGTGGACTATCGAAGGCGAGGAGAAGGTCAACGCAAAGATCTCCGAGATGATCCGAGAAGCCAAGGTCCACGTTTGGATCAAGGCGCACCAGACCGTGATCGACGCTCACTACAGCGAACTCCGAGACGCTGCGAAGCGTAGCGTCAACATTATGATCATCCTGTTCGGCGTCGACGATAGTCGCTTTCGTTTCGGGGACAACGTGCGTGTCTATCTGCACGAAGGCAACGGCGTGCGAATCGGCAACGCGGACAACCTCTTCACCATTGCCACCGACTTTAGGACCGCGTTGACTGCCAACATGCATGGGGAAGTGCATGCCGCCTACACGCGCAATAAACCGATCGTGACAATGGCTGAGTCGCTGATCCGTCACGACATGTATCTAGCGGAGATCTTCCAGCGCTTTGGCTCGCAGATCGACGAGGCGTTCGGGCCGTTCCTCGTTGCGCTGCGGCGGCGTTACTTCTCGCCGCAGCAGCTTCTAAGCTTGAACGACACAATGGAACACCTGTTCAAGGGTGCTGCGCAGCACGACTAGCGGAATTCGCGTGTCGATTCGGTAAACCGTGCCTCGGCCAGTTACTGTTGGCGACTCGATGCGCCTAAGAAGTTAGGCACCAGCTCGCTTGGCGCGAGAGCAATTGCCGTTCATTCCCTCATATGGGGTTATCCGACCTTCAGGTGGTAAACAATCGGATCAAGTCGAACCGGCCGGCGTCAAGAAATTTTGTCCGCAGAATGCGCCAGGTGGCCACGGCAGTTGCGGCTGGGCGAAGTTACCTAATCGCTAGGCCGTGGGCCGCGCTTCTTGTACGTGAAGGTACATGCCGACTACGATGACCGGCCGCCGCTGTCGGCGCCTTAGTTGCTCGACAATTTTCGCCGTTGCCGAAACCACGTCCTCGCCCTGAACGCTAGTGCGCCACGTGGAAATATTGTCGCTGCGCGTAGAGCGGTACGAGACGATGCAGCGAAATCGCATACGCAAAGTATAGGAGACGCGCCTAGACACTACACGCACTTGTTCGCGCGATATGTGAACGGTGTAGCGTGCCGAGCCGCTGAGATGCCGAGGGCCATTCTCTCAAATTACCGGTTGAACCAAAGAACCTGGGCAGGTCAATATTGTTTAGGTCATTCGCGTCATTGTCGCGAGTGGCTGCCGAGCCGACAATTCCGCTACTGGAGATTGGGAACTCTCTCAAGAATTTACCCCAAAACCGTGAGCGCAAATCCATCGACGCTGCGCTCCAGAGCCGCGAGTAGTCGCTCGAATAGTCTCCGCTCTCCACAACACAACCGTTCAATAAGCGCGGCGTCTAACGCACCAATCGTCTTGAGCGCTCCGGACATCTCCTCCAGATGTCTATCCTCCTCCGCCAACACGCTTCTGAGTGAAAACGCCGACCTCGTGCGTTCAAGCACTGCTTGGTAGAGCCGATATAGCCACACCGCCCGGAACTCGACTACCATCGACATGTATAGATACGCCGCCTTCGGTATTGCGTTACGCCCGAGCGTTCTTGCTGTGCTGGCGTCGAGTCGCTGGAAGTACATCCGCGCCGCCGCCGGCGCAGCCAGCGACTTCTCCGAGTAGTCAAGACTATGCCGGGCAGCTCTCTCTGCCTGCCGCTTAAAGAAGAACGCATGGCGCGTCTCTTCCGCGAGGTGCTTGAGAGTCGGTTGGTCGAGCCCCTTGCCAGATTGGGTTGCCATGATCTTTCGGCTACCAATATGTTCGAGCATCGACAACGTATTGAGCAGCCTCGCATGCTGCTTGCTATGCGCACAGTAGCGCTCCAGCATGGCCTCGACACGGTCGACGAGACTAGTATTCGCTAACTCAAACTCCGACGACATCGACCGCGTCACCGATTGCGTCGTAGATTGCATCGAGATCCTCCGTCGTCACACAATAGGGCGGCAAGATATAGATCGTGTTACCAAGCGGGCGCAGCAACACGCCGCGTTCCCCGAAAAACTCGTAAAGTCTGGGGCCTATGTCTGCGAGATAGCCGTTGTCCGGCACGCGAATGTCGACCGCAGCGATCGTTCCGGTACGGCGGACATTCGCAAAGCGTGCATCTTCCCGGAGCCCTAGTAGCCGCCTCTCATGATAGGTGCCGATCCGCGCGATCCGCTCCAATACCGGCTCTTCTTCCCACAGCTCAAGATTCGCGTTGGCGGCCGCGCAGGCGATAGGATTGGCAGTATAAGAACTGGAGTGGAAGAACGTCCGCCGGCGATCGGTCGAATAGTGTGCATCGAATATCTCCGCCCGGCACATGGTAACCGCCAACGGTAGCGTGCCGCCCGTGATTCCTTTTGCGTAGCAAGCGATATCGGGAACGACCTTCGCCTGCTCAGACGCGAAAAGAGTACCAGTGCGGCCCCAAGCCGTCATGACCTCATCTGCGATGAATAGCACGCGATGCCGCTCGCAAATCAGTTTCATCTCCTTCAAAACCCGCGGCGCGTACATCAACATGCCACCCGCACCGAGTATCAGAGGTTCGACGATAAACGCCGCGACCGCCGACCGGCCGCACGCGGCATCCAGCGCGTCCAACGTCGCCTGTTCGCGTCCGACGTGAGGAAAGGGAACTCGATCGACTTCGAATAATAATGGCTCGTAAGGCGCATTGAAGACGCCTCGCGCGCCCACCGACATCGTACCAATCGTATCGCCGTGATAGCCATGCTCCAGCGCGACGATACGTTGACGCGCCTCGCCGATATGGCGCCAGTAACCCAGCGCCATTTTCAGTGCGACTTCTACACTCGTCGATCCGCTGTCGGAGAAGAAGACGTAATCCAGTCCTTTGGGCGTGAGCTCAACCAGCTTGCGCGCCAGTCGCTCCGCCGGCTCGTGCGTATGGCCAGCAAAGATCACCTGATCTAGCCGCTGCGCCTGCTCGCTGATGGCGCGCACGATACGCGCGTGGCAATGGCCGTGCGTAATCACCCACCAAGAGGCGATTCCATCGATGAGGCGCCGACCGTCGATCGTATACAGATAGGCATTTTGGGCACTGGCGACCGCCGTCATCTTTGGCAGAAGCGCATGTTGCGTGAAGGGGTGCCAGATCGGAGAAGAGCTCTTCGCAGGTATTTGCATTCCCTGTCATTCCACAAAATCGCGCTGCCGGAAATTACGTGCAAAAGCATCCGCAATGTGCGTCGGGGTCACTTTGGTTAGCGTCGGCATGCGTCCGAGTGAACGTACGGAACCCATTTCAGTAATCGTGCGCTCATTGTCCGGATTCGCGCCGCCAATAAAGACGACACCATGAATGGGGATCGCTCGACGACGCAGTGCCTCAAGGGAAAGCAATGTGTGATTGATGGTGCCGAGCACCGTCCGCGTACACAGAATCACCGGCACCCCCCAGCGCGCAAAGACCTCGATATAGAGCAGCTTGCGAGTCAGCGGCACATGCAGTCCTCCCGCGCCCTCGACAATCAACGGACTATCTGTCGTTGGTAGCATCAATCGGTCTGCATCAATTTCAACGCCATCAATCTCGGCCGCGCGGTGGGGCGACAGCGGTGTACGTAATCGATAGCATTCGCGCAAAAAATGCTCAGAAGGCAGTGCCGTCAGGCGGCGCACAACATCCGTGTCAGTCTCCTCCTCCGATCCGGACTGAACAGGCTTGAAATAGGTACCTGACAGGGCGAGGGTAAGCGCCGCAGCAAACACGGTCTTGCCCACTCCGGTGTCGGTACCGGTGATGACATAGCGGACATTCATGTGGAAAGGGCTTGCAGTTCCTCTGCCAACGAGTCAAGCATCCTCGCGATTGTCGCTTCATCAACATGCAGCGTCACGGCGATTCTGAGGCGGGCGCTACCTTCCATCACAGTAGGGGGCCGAATGCCGCGAATGTCGTACCCCCTCGCCTGCAGGGCATCTGCAAGGCGCATTGCTCGGCGGCTATCTCCGACTACGACCGGCAAAATTTGGGAGCCGCTTGGACGCACTCCGCAACGCAGTTGGATCTGGCGGTTGGCGAAGGCTATCAGGCGTTCTAGACGCTCTCGCCGCTCCGGCTCATGCTTTAGCAGTTCGAGTGCTTTCCGAACCGCAACCGCCATGAGTGGCGATGGGGCAGTAGCGTAGATGAACGCCCGGCTGCGATTAATTAGAAATTCTATGATTGGCGCGGGACCGCATACCAGAGCGCCCATCGCGCCGAGCGCTTTGCCACATGTGTGGACGGAGATTATGTTGTCATGACCTTCATATGCGGCCGAGAGCCCCCGGCCTTGCGGGCCAAAAACACCCGTTGCATGCGCCTCGTCGATAATTAAGGTCGCATCGTATCGAGTGGCGATGTCGGTCAGCTCAAGCAGCGGCGCCCGGTCGCCGTCCATGCTGTATAGGCTTTCCACCACAATCCACGCACGACCGTTGGCGCTATGAGCGCGCCGGGCACGAAGCTTGTCTTCGACCGCGCCGGCATCGTTGTGAGTCGCTGCCACATATTCCGCTGCGCTAGCACGCATTCCTTCATGACAGCTGGCATGGATTAGTGCATCGTAGACGATCAAGTCACCACGTTGAGGTAGCAGGGACAGGAGCGCGAAGTTGGCGATGAAACCGCCGCCATAATACAGCGCACGCTGAACCCCGAAAAAAGACGCGGCTTCGCTCTCGAGAGCCTCGTGCTCCGGGTGATTTCCACGAAGGAGTCGCGATCCGCCTGCTCCCACTGGCACGCTCCGCTCGAGAGCGGAGATTAATGCCTGTCGAATGGGCGCGGCCTCGCTTAGCGCAAGGTAATCGTTCGATGAGAAATCCACACCCCGTTGCGGTCCAAGCGTGCGCAGGCGTCCGCGGCGCTCAAGCGCGCAGAGGAGCTTCTCGTAGTGTTGCACCGCTGAATCAGAATGATTGGAGCTCAAGCGGCAAATCCTCGATGCCCATTTGCGGAATTAAATCTCGATACACATCCGCTTCCTCTCCAAAAAGCGGACCTCATTAATATCGTTCTGGTACAGCTCGGAGAAGGCCGGTGAAACAGAACAGCCTCACGAAACGGACTTACCTCAGACCAACATCGGCTTGTTTAGCACCGCTTGGCATGATCACGCTGATGAGCGACCCGAGCACCATGACCAGCGCACCGTATTCTGTCCAACTCGGCCTTTCATTAAGGAAAAGCATGCCGGAAAAGACCCCCACAACGGGCACCATTAGGGTACTAAGCGAGCTCACAGAGACTGGCAGCAGAATTGCAAGCTTGAGCCACGCCCACTGCGCAAACGCAAACGCAATAACCACGTTGTATAGCAATGCCATCCCAGGCCAAAACGTCACATCCAAGAGCGCTCGTGGGTTCTCGAACAACCACGCGCCAATGATCATTGGCACGCTGCCGAGCAACATGATCCAGGCGGTATAAGAAGAGATTGGCATGTCAACTGGATATCGCTTCTGAAGCACCGTGCCAAATCCCCAGCAAAATGCTCCCACAAGGACGAGGACCGCGCCGACCGGAGCAGCCCGTAAACTGACAATCCCCTCGCCCAGTAGCAATACTATGCCTGCCAATCCAAGCGCAAGGCCCGCGACCTTTCGAACAGAAAGGTGATCACCTAGTATCCAGACCGATAAGATTGTTGCCCACACAGGCATCGTAAAGGCCAGGATCGCCACTCGCCCGGAAGGAATCATCGTCAAACCAAACACCAACAAAATGTGGAAACATGTGATGTTCGAAATTGCCAATATAATGAGACGCCCCCACTGATGCTTTGGCAGGATTAGACGCTGCCCCCGAAGGCGCAGAAGGGCGAACAAGGTTAGCGCGCCAAAGAACAAGCATATTGAGCGGAAAGTAAGTGGTGGTATCTCCGAAAGTGCGACCTTCATCGCAGTAAAGTTGAATCCCCAGGCGAGCGTGAGGCCGCCGAGCAGCACGAGCAATCCGGAGGAGTACTGATTGCGCGCGCTACGAAGTGGAAAACCGCCTTTGGACTCGGTTCTTTGATTAGTCTTCATTGGAGGAATCTCGAGACGATGCTCCTGTAGCCGCCTGGACATCTAGTAATCAAGTCTCATCAGAACAGTTCGGCCTGCACCCAGCAGGAGACGGCGATTGCCGCGTGCCACTAGCTCTTACGCCCTGCGTCTCCTACGGCGAACGTGTCGTGGGCTAGCTGCGGTCGCGCACGGCTATACTGGTTCGGAAGTGAAAGGTCGGCTCCCAGCGCCTCGGCAGCATGCCAAGCCCAGCGCGGATCCCAAAGCATTCCTCTGGCAAGCGACACCATATCGGCCTGACCTGAAGCGACGATAGCCTCAGCCTGCTCTGGGTCCGTAATTAATCCGACGGCAACGACTGGAATACGGGCTTTTAGGCGAATCTCCTGAGCGAACGGCACTTGGAACCCTGGTGCCGTCGGCATCGTCTCTGTCCAAACAATGCCCCCCGTCGAAACGACGACATAATCGCACCCCAGATCCCGGAGTCGGCTACAGAATTCCACCGCTTCGGGCAGCGTCCAGCCTCCTCTGCCCCAGTCGACCGCCGAAAGTTTCACCGACATCGGCTTGTCGGCAGGCCATGCCGCACGCATGGCATGGAAGAGCTCCAATGGAAACCGCATTCTGTTTTCGGACGAGCCCCCGTACTCATCAGGGCGTCGATTGCTGATCGGGGAAAGAAATTGATGCACCAGGTATCCATGTGCCGCGTGTAGTTCAACCAGATCAAATCCAATTCGATCTGCTCTGCGCACGGCCTCAACGAACTTGCGCTTCAAGCTTTCGAGATCACCTTGGCTCAGTTCGCGAGGCGGGGGATGGTCCTCGAACACTCCGATGGGAGATGGCGCTACAGGGCGCCATCCGCCCTCTTCCGGTTTGAGTACGCGTCGACCTTCCCATGGCGGAAGCACCGAGCCCTTCCTTCCCGCATGTGCGAGTTGAACGCCTAACTTCGATCTTCCGTGTCGGCGACAGAAATCCACTACCTTGCGCATCGCGGCCTCGCATCTGTCCGAATACAGTCCGACGCAATACGGCCCTATTCGCCCTTCCGGCTCAACGTCGGTCATTTCCGTCATGACAAGCGCCGCGCCGGAGACGGAAAATTGCCCCAGGTGCATGAGATGCCACTCATTCATGCAGCCGTCTCGCGCGCTGTACTGACACATGGGGGCGACAACGATGCGGTTGGAAAGCGTCACACCGCGAAAGGTGATTGGCGAGAAGAGTGCACTGGTCATGTTCTTTCTATCCCGTTATTGAACTGAGGCAAGGTTCATCCCTTCCAGAGGCACGGCTGGTTGTCGACCGGCCAGGAGATCGCTAATAACCCGGGCACAACCGGCAGCAAGCGTGAATCCAAGTGCGCCGTGGCCGGTGTTGAGGAGCAGATTTTCATAGGGTGTGCTCCCCAGTACGGGTGTGCCCTTTGGCGTTGCGGGTCGCATTCCGCACCAAGGGGACGGTCTTGACGTGTCGCAACCGCCAGGGAAGGTATCCGTTGCCTGCTCCAAAAGCGTCGCGATGCGCGCTTTGTCGACGCTCGGTTCCCGGTCTCCCAGATCAACCATGCCGGCCACTCGCAGATCGCCTCCCAGTCGCGCATAGACCACCTTGCGCTCGTAGTCCGTGACGCTGATCCGCGGTGCCCGGTCAGGGTCGACCACGGGCAGAGTAAGGCTGTAGCCCTTCAACGGATAAATAGGCAACCGAATGCCGATGGACCGCACGAGGGGCGGCGCGCCGCTTCCCAGCGCCAGCACGTAGCAATCCGCTTCAATGACGCCCTGATTAGTCTTGATCCCCACAATCCGCCTGCCACGGCCGATCAATCGCTTTGCCTCGCACCCCAAGTGAAGGCGCACACGACTCGCGTCGGCAAGCATGCGTGCCTCAAGCGCCTTGCAGAAGAGGTAACAATCACCGGTGTCCTCGCTTGCCGTATAAATACCCCCGAAGAGACGCGAGCGGACGTGAGCCAACGCCGGTTCCAGATTTACGCAGCCATCGGCGTCAAGGGCCTCCTGCTCGCAGCCGAGGCGCATTTGATAGTCGAGGAGCGCCTTCGCGCGTTCGAATGACCGTGCACTCGAATGCAGGATGAGCTTCCCGCTGCGTGCATAGTGGAATTCGATCCCCTCCTCCGCGACCAACTGGTGCATCACCGAGCGGCTGTAGAGCGACAGCGCCAGCAAGCGTCGTGTGGTGAGCTCGGCCTGGCGCTCATTGCAGGCGAGTATGAACTCGATGCACCAGCGCCACTGGTCCGGATCGAATTTCGGCCGAAAGCGCAGCGGCGAGTCACGCCGCAGAATCCAGGGCGGGATCTTGGGTAAGACCCCGGCTGATGCGAGCGGCGCGACGTAGCTGTATGAAAGCTGCCCGCCGTTGGCGAAGCTCGTTTCCAGCGCCACACCCAATCGCCGGTCGATGATCGCGACATCGTGGCCCTCCTTCAGGAGAAACCACGCGGTGGCGAGGCCCGTGACCCCGGCACCGAGAACAGCGACCTTCATCGAGAAGACGACACGCTTGGCTAACCTTCTGGAACGATTCCAAGCCTGGTCATCAGATTCCGATCTGCCTGCGCGTCCGGGTTTCCCGTGGTAAGCAGCTTGTCCCCGTAGAAGATGGAGTTGGCCCCCGCAAAGAAACAAAGCGCCTGAACGCCTTCGCCAAGCTCTCTTCGTCCCGCGGAGAGGCGGACGTAACTCTCCGGCATGGTGATGCGCGCAACTGCGATCATGCGGACGAACTCGAACGGATCGATCGGCTCACGACCGTGCAGAGGCGTGCCCTCCACCTGAACGAGATTGTTGATCGGGACGGACTCGGGGGCCGGATCAAGGTTCGCCAGCTGCGCGATCAATCCGGCTCGCTGCGCGCGATTCTCGCCCATGCCGACGATTCCCCCGCAGCACACCCGAAGCCCGGCATGCCGAACGCGCTCCAGTGTATCGAGCCGGTCCTGGTAATCCCGGGTGGAAATGATCTTTCCGTAGAATTCGGGTGCGGTGTCGAGGTTGTGGTTGTAGTAATCGAGCCCGGATTCCTTGAGCTGCTCGGCCTGGCCATCCTTCAGCAATCCAAGCGTCGCGCAGGTTTGCAGACCGAGACCATGCACCGCGGCCACCAGAGGCAGAACCTGCTCTAGGTCGCGCTGCTTCGGTCCGCGCCACGCGGCACCCATGCAGAATCGGGTAGCACCATTTGCCTTCGCGGCCGTCGCCGCGGCGAGTACCGCCTCATGGGACATGAGAGGCTCATCCTCCACGCCCGTGTTGTAGCGCTTTGCCTGGGGGCAGTACTGACAGTCTTCCGGGCAACCGCCGGTTTTGATCGAAAGCAGCGTCGACAGTTGCACGGTATTCGGGTCGAAGTGCGCGCGGTGCACGACATGGGCCCGGTGCAACAGGTCGTTGAAAGGCAGCTCGAACAGCTCGAGCACAGCCTCGACTGACCAGCTTGGACCCGCAACTTGGTGCTCGGCCGAATTCAGACTGACCGCCGTATCCATGGGCTCCTCCTCTATGCGTTGTTGCGACTTAGGCGATAGGCTTCGACATGCCGCACGGCAGCCAGTGCATTTGCCGCGGGGATCAACTCGTCGAATACCGGAATGCCGGCGATCACCGCGCGCTGCCTATAGGCTCGCTTGCGCTCCTCTATATCCGGCTCTCCATCGGAGCGCAAGACGAGAACAATGTGCATAGTCTTGCCTTCGCCGGCCTTTACGCGCAACGCTGCATCGATCAAGTTGCCCAGCATATCGACGTGCCTGAAGCTGAGCACCACCGTCATGTTGATGTGCATGACGAGAGCCTCCGCCGCTTCCGATGCCCGTACCGCGCTGATAATGCTCTCGGCAACGCGGCCTTCGTTCTGCTGAAGTGCCCCGGCTGGAACATCGATCGGATTCAATACGCTGGATCCTGCTGGCAGGCCCAAGGCCTCCAGCGCGGCCAGCGTCTTCGGATCCAGGGTACTAACTTCGAAACCCGCCCTACCCAGTGCGTCGGTGCCTAGCACGCTTGTGCCGCCGCCGTTGCCAAACAGGACCGCCTGGCGAGTCGGGCTCGGACGAAGCGGGAGGCACTGGAATGCCAGCATGGCGTCAAGAAAGGCATCCAGACTTTCCACCAGAACCGTTCCGGTCTGGCTCGCAAGTGCCCTCCACCCACGGCCGCTGCCGGCGAGCGCACCCGTATGCGAAGCAGCGGCACGCTGCCCCTGACGCGTTAACCCACCCTTGAGGATCACCACGGGCTTTCTGCCGCGCGCGGCCCTAAGCATCTCGAAGAGGCGCCGACCGTCGCCTGCGCCTTCGAGATACAAGCCAACCACATTCGTATCAGGTGCTTGCAGGAAATACTCAAGCAACTCTGACGGCTGGACGTCCGCGCAATTGCCGACTGTAACCAGTCCGCTGTAGCGAAGGCCTCGATTCTGGCCGCGGCGGATGATGTCGATGCCCAAGCCTCCGCTCTGGCAAATGACGCCTACGGAGCCCGATTCCGGCAATGTGCGTTCAGTGAACGTGAGGCGCCCACGCGGCGAATACACGCCGAGACAGTTCGGCCCGATGACGCGAACGCCTGCATCGCGCGCCGCCTGAACTAGCTCGCGCTCGAGGTCACGTCCCTCCGCAGTCTCTCCGAAACCGCTCGACATCACTTGCGCAAACCGCACACGCCCGCGCGAAGATCGAATCACGCCAGGAACCTGAGCCGCGGCCACCGCCACGTACGCATAGTCGACGGTGCCGGGAATCGCCTGTACCGAGCGGTACGCCTTCAATCCTTCGATCTCTGCCGCGGAGGGATGAATGGGATAGATTTCCCCGGCGTATCCGAATGCCTTCATGTGACGTATAAAGCGATTGCCCCCGGACACTGAGCTCGCCGATGCCCCCACGACCGCAACCGATTTGGGCGCGAATAGTGGGGCGAACTGTTCGGCTATCGCCGCAGTCATCACGCACGCTTTCTGAGAATGAACCGGGCATCGACGGCGATCGCAGAATTCCCCGCGACAATCAGTGGATTGACATCAAGCTCGTCCATATCATCCATGCAGGTCATGAGCACTCCGCCGTCGCCCCCGATCTTGAGCAGGACGTCCGCGATGCATTCCACCGACACCGGATCTCGGCCGCGCGCGCCACGGAATAGCGAAGACGCGCGCAGTTCGGTCAGCATCTCAAGCGCGTCGACGCGATCAATAGGGCAAATGCGAAATGCGACATCCCCCATCACTTCGACGAATATTCCTCCTATCCCCGCCATCACCATGGGGCCGAACTCCGGGTCGATGACGCCGCCAACCACGCACTCGAGACCAGCTGGCGCCATCTCCTCAATGAGCCAGCGGTCCGCGCGGATGCCCTTTGAACCTAGAGACGCACGTATCGCCTCCATGCACTCGGCGATTTGGGACGCATCTTTCAGACCGACTTTGACGGCGCCGAAATCGCTCTTGTGGACGATCTGCGACGACACCACCTTAAGGACATAGGGAGAACGCAGATCCCGTACGATGCTTGCCATGTCCTCGCCGTCTTGAATGACACGGAAGGCGGGTACCCGAATGCCGAACGATGCCAGAAGCGCCTTCCCCGTAGGTTCGTCGAGCGCCTCCAAGCCCTTCGAGTTTGCGAACTTCAGGGCAACTCTTAGACTCGCGTCTGACATCGACCGCGTTACTCTCGAATAAGCAGGATGGGATCGCCTTCCGCGACCGCGTCGCCGACAGCGACGTAGATCTCCACGACTACACCCGGATCGCTCGAGACCACCGGAATCTCCATCTTCATCGATTCCAGAATCACCAGAGGAACTTCAGCCTCGATCTTGTCGCCGATATTGACCAATACCTTCCAGATGGAACCGGAGATGTCGGAACAGATCTTCGTGTCAGCCATGAGTAAAGTTCCTTGGGTCTAGTAGCTGGTCGGCCAATTGCTCAGATAGTGCTGGCTAACTTCACTTCCGTGCCGGGCCCGATGCACCGCAAGAAGCGAGATCAGACATTCGCGCGTCTCTCGCGGATCGATAACCGCCTGAGTTTCGTATAGCGACGCGAGCCCCCAGGCCGACGTATCGCGAGTCAGCTCCTCAAGAAGCTTCTGGAAGCGCTCGGGATCTTCCTCCTTCTTTACGCCGAACATGACATTGACACCCACTTCCGGCGCCATAAATCCTAGATCAGCGGTTGGCCAGCACACGACTTCGTCCGCATTCCGGCCACCCCCCATGTTCAGGTATGCCTGACCATAGCTCTTGCGCATGATCACGGATATTTTCGGAACAGTTACTAGCGAGAGCGCGTTCATCCAATTAATGATCTTGGCAGGGGCGCCACGCCGTTCACCGTCGAGCCCGATCAGGAATCCGGGTTGGTCAACGAGGAAGACGATCGGGATATTGAAGCTGTCGCAAAATACGAGAAAGCTCGTCGCCTTTGCGCATGCGTCGACGTCAATTGCGCCACCCTTGAACATGGGATTGTTGGCGAGCACGCCCACAGTTCTTCCGTCCAGCCTAGCCAGCGCGGTCGTAATCGATTTGCCGAATCGCGCCTTGAGCTCGAACACGCTCTCAGGATCGCTGATAGCCTCAATGATCTTGCGCACGTCATAGACCTTTGCGCCGTCAGGAGGCAGGATCTCGAGGATCCGCTTTGCATTCTCGCTCGCGCCTTCTTTAACCGGATGAACGGGCGGAGCCTCGGCGTGGTGACTTGGCAGGTAGCTCAGAAAGCGCCGAATCGTAAGCAGCGCAGCTTCGTCCGAGTCCACGATAACGTCGACCAGTCCCGTCGTCTCCGCATGCAGTTTCCAGCCCCCCAGTGTCTCGGAGTCTACCGGCTGGTTGATCGCCATCGAAGTCACGCGGCCGCTGGCGACTGCCATCAGCGCGCCTTTACGCATGACCACAAAATCAGACATGCAGGAATACCATGTTGATGAGCCATAACATGGCCCGAGAAGCGCAGAGATCCACGGCGATTGACGGCGTCGTTGGTATTCCGTGGAATCTTGGCCGAGAATCGCGCGCCCCGCAGCGCCCATTCGATCCGGCATTCGTGCCCCGGAAGATTCACCGAGAAAGATGAGCGGCATGCCACTTCGGATGGCGACCTCGCGCATGTGGCGAATCTTCTTGCCGTTGATTGTGGAACTCGAGGCACCAAGTACCGTAAAGTCGTTCGATACCAACGCGACCGGGCGGTCGTCGATCCTACCGAATCCGGCGATCTTCCCGTCCGCCGGCGAACGGTCTTTCACCTCCGGTCGATTCGATGTCGCATACAACCCACTTTCCAAAAAACTGCCCGGATCGAGAAGCTTTTCAATGCGTTCACGCGCGTTGAGAACGCCTTGAGCGCGCCGCCGTTCGAGCTTCTCTGCTCCGCCCATACCCAAGGCCTTCGCCTTGCGCTGCTCCAGTTCGTCAAGCATGTCCCTATACGTCATCCCGACCTCCGGTTTAACGAGTCCCTAAAGGCCCCGTTACAGCATGTGCTGGGCTGGATGACCGGCCCACATCGTTTCCTTGACGTAGCGCGTATGCACGTCGCTCGAAATGAAATCCGGCTCTGTCATAAGGCGCTGGTGGAACTTCAACGTAGTTGGCACGCCTTCTACGCGGAATTCCGTGAGCGCGCGCCGCATTCGTGCACGCGCTTCTTCGCGATTCGCTCCCCAAACGATGAGTTTCGCGATCAACGAGTCATAGTGCGGAGGCAGCACATAACCCGGAAACGCGTGGCTGTCCACGCGAACCCCTGGGCCGGACGGCGCGGAATACTCGGTCAATGTACCTGGGCGCGGGAGAAACCCTTTCTCGGGATCCTCCGCATTGATGCGACATTCGATCGCGTGGCCGCTAAATGCTATCTGCGATTGCTCGAGGGGGAGCGGCTCCCCGGCCGCGATCCGGATCTGCAATGCAACCAGGTCGAGACCGCTGAGCATCTCAGTCACCGGGTGCTCAACCTGAATTCGCGTGTTCATCTCGATGAAATAGAATTCCTGGCGCGCCGCGTCTACGATGTATTCAACGGTGCCGGCGCTTCGGTACCCGACCTTCGAGGCGATCGCAACCGCCGATTCAGTGATTCGGCCGCGTAGCGCGGGCGTCAAGGCGGGCGATGGACCCTCCTCGACCAGTTTCTGATGTCGACGCTGGATCGTGCAGTCCCGCTCGCCCACGTGGACCACACGCTTCCCGTCGCCCAATACCTGCACTTCGATGTGTCGCACGGGATGCAGGTACTTCTCGATGTAGACGGCGCCGTTGCCGAACGCGGCGGCGGCTTCCATGGAAGCTCTCTCCAGGCTCTCCCGCAGATCGCCTTCGGACGAGACAACCCGCATCCCGCGGCCGCCCCCGCCTGCGCTTGCCTTGACGAGAACGGGGTAGCCGACGCGATTCGCGATTTCCGCCGCCTCTTCAGGAGTACTCACGGGCTCCTTCGAGCCCTGACTCACAGGGACGCCCGATTCGATTGCGAGTTTGCGGGCAGCGGCTTTGTCCCCCATCAATCGAATTACCGACGGTTGCGAACCGATGTAAACGAGCCCCGCTGCTTCGCATTGCTCGGCAAATTCGGCGTTCTCGGAGAGAAAACCGTATCCAGGATGGATGGCATCGGCGCCGCTCGCCTTCGCGCCGGCAATCAGCGCCGCGTGATTGAGGTAGCTTTGCTTGGCGGCGGCTGCTCCTATACAGACTGCTTCGTCTGCCAGCCGTACCGCGAGCGAATCCGCGTCCGCCTGTGAATAGCCCTGTACCGTCCGGATGCCGAGGTCTCGGCAAGCGCGATTGATACGTACCGCGATCTCGCCGCGGTTGGCAATGAATACGGTATTGATTGTTGGCATCTAGAGTCCGGCGGATTGCTGAGTCGTAAGAGCGCACATCGGTGAGATTATGATGGAGGCCAATTCATATATATCTTTATGCAGATGGTACCATCCCAGCACCATGGCGAACAAGCGATTACGTGACCGCGGGCAGACTTTCCCCTCCAATGGCGTTGCGATACTCGTACGCGGCTGTATGAATGAGGGTGCGTCGATATTCGACTGGCTTGTCGCCAAAGGTGTACGCGATGCGGGTGAACGCCAACAACGGTGCGCCCAATGGGACCGCCAGACGGTGCGCAGCCTCAGCGTCGGCCGGCACTCCTGTAAGCCGATCCAGAGTGCGGATGACGCTCAGCCCGTAACGGCTCTGATACAGGCCGTACATTGTTGTCTCACGAGATATGAAGCTTTGTTCCGTCAAACCGGGAAAATCGGCCTTCGCAATCCGAACGTCGTCCAGCATCACAGGATTGCCGCCCATGAGCAGAAGGTTGACGATGCGGTAGACACCGTCGCCTTTGCGGATCTGCAGCGCCTCCGCTGCCGCTGCATCCGCCCGTTCGGTGGCAAAAAGCAGCGTCTGAACGATCGGAATTTCTCGCGTCCCGTCCTTACGATGCACGGGCCAGAATCTGTTCAGCAATCTTTCGGCGCTGAAGGGGGCGAGATACGTCCCGCGACCCTGTTGGCGTACCACAATATGTTCGGCGACAAGATCATCCATGGCGCGACGAACGGTACCGACACTGGCTCTAAACTTCGCCGCAAACTCCTTTTCCGTTGGCAATGGCTCGTCCGCTTTGGATTTGCCGCTGCTCAGAAGCCGTGTCACCTCGAGCTTGATACGCTTGTAGAGGGGCAAACCGTTGCCGGTCCTTCGGCGCCGTGCGATCGATCGCGCACGCATACGGCGCGCGCTAGGCTTTTTGGAAGCTTTCATGGACGGACTCACGAGTTGTCTCGAAAGTAAGGGATTCAATTGTCATGCGAACGAAGACCTGTATAGTTGCCGGCGCGTTGGGAGTTGCGGGCCGCGCGTTCCTTGAAGAACTGGAAGGCCGCGCGGAATGGGAAATCATCGGTCTTTCGCGACGCAGTCCCGAATTTCGCACCAGAGCGCATTTCGTCGCGGTGGACCTGACCGACGCCGAAGCCTGCGCTCGACTGCTGGCGGAATTCAAGGGCACCACGCACATCTACTTCGCCGCCTACGCGCCGCAACCGACCCTGGCGGAAGAGGTCGCGCTGAACCTTGCCATGCTGGTGAATCTGGTCAGTGCGATCGACAAGATTTCCCCTTCCCTCCAGCACGTGGCAATCGTGCACGGAAGCAAGTGGTATGGCAATCATCTGGGACCGTACAAGACGCCTGCTAGAGAGGACGACGCGCGTCATATGCCTCCCAACTTCTACTACGATCAGCAGGACTGGATCGAAGGTTTTCAGTCCGGAAAGAGATGGACTTGGTCCTCATGGCGACCGCACGGTCTGTGCGGCCTTTCGATCGGAAGTGCGATGAACCAGCTGAACGCACTCGCTCTCTACGCCACGATTTCGCGCGAGCTGGGCCGGCCGCTGCGCTTTCCCGGATCCGCCGGCGCTTTTCGCGCGGTGTACCAATTTACGGACGCGTCCGTTCTCGCCCGTGCCGCGCTCTGGGCGAGCGGGGAGGCGGCCTGCGCAAATCAGGCGTTCAATATCACCAATGGCGACTACGACAGGTGGGAAAACATCTGGCCGGATCTCGCGCGGGAATTTAAGATGGACCCCGGGCCGGTGCAAACTCTCAGCCTCGCGCGGTTTATGGCGGACAAGGAACCCCTTTGGGCTCGCATTCGGGAGCGGAATGGGTTGCGGCCTTATCGTCTGCGCGAACTGGTCAACTGGGAATTCGCCGACTGGGTCTACTCGAGCAGCTTCGATCAAATGTCGAGTCTCGCCAAAATCCGCCAGGCCGGTTGGAACGAGGTGCTCACGCCGCTTCAGATGTTCAGGCGGCTCTTCGCCCGCATGCGTGAAGAACGCATCGTTCCCTGAGTCGATCCGTCAGACGGCGACCTTCAACAGCTTCGCCGCATTGCGCCACAGAATGTTCGGAATAATCTCCTGGCGCCAGCCCATGTCCAGAAAATCCCTCACGGACTCCTGCAGATCCTTTACCGGGTAAGCGGTGCCGAACAGCGTTCTATCCTCGAGGAACATGTTCGCTCCCTTGACATATGTGTCGGCGCAGATCATGCCGGCGGTGGAAGCGTAAAGATCCGGCGATACGTAAACGTTCGGACAAGCCAAGGCGACCACCACCATTTCGGCCGCGTACGGCCACGCGGCATGCGACACGATGATTTTGAGATCGGGATACTTTTGCGCTACGCGCTGAATCGAGACAGGACTCGACCAGCTGATGTCGTGTCCACCCAGTGCGGAGAGGAGTCCTGACAGGGAAATGGAGACCGGCAGATCGAGCTTAAGCGCGGTCTTGTAGATCGGATCAAGACTCGCGTCGTCGGACCAGCGCGGCCTTTTACCGGAGCCTGGCTCGATGGAGATGCCCTTGATGTTCGGTGAGCTTGCAAATTCACGCGCCTCGCCAAGACTCCTGTCGATGGCTTCCAGGTCGATGCCGATGAATCCGAGGAATCGATCGCGATACTTATCGACTGCCTCGACAATTTCGCGGTTCTCGACGCCGCCGAGATTTCCCGCGCCGCTTGAAGCGCGGCCCATCAATACGCCATATTTGATGCCGGAGACATCCATCTCCTGAAACAGTATGTCGAGCGATTCCAGCCACGCAGATCGGGCGCCCTTGAAACTGAGGCAGTGGCGAGGGTAATGCATCGCGGTCTTGAAGACCGTTCCGCGTGTCCACGCGGGAATCGGCGGTCGAAGGCGCATATCGATAATTGCAGGAGGCATCATTGCGCTCATTTCTTGTCATTCCTTCTGAGAAGTGGAAGATTCCGACGGCTATAGGTAAGTGCCGAGATCGAATCGCCGTTGGCTCAAAGCCGTTCGCATCAGTACCTCAGCTCCATTAGTCGCGGCAGGAGAATGGTGATGTCCGGAATGAAGATCAGGATGAGAGTTCCAATGAACAACACCGCCATGAATGGCAGCATAGGCTTGAACAGCGCCTCCATCTTGACGTTGCCGATACTGCATGCCATCAGCACCGCGAGGCCCGTCGGCGGAAGAAATAAGCCAATGGCAGAAGACAAGACAACAATGGTCAACCAGTGCACCACGTCGATATGCAGAGCCTTCACAACAGGCAGGAGGATAGGCACAAATATCAGCGCTGCAGGTGCTCCTTCTAGTACTGATCCGATAAAGATAAAGACGATCGCACTAATGACGAGGACGCCCCAGGCAGGAACGTGTGCATCGCGCATCCAGTTGGCCAATATCATCGGGATGCCTTGCGTTGCGATGAGATAGCCAAAGATCGTCGCAAAACCCATCAGCATCACGATCGCACCTGTCGCGATCGCCGTCTGCACAAGTGCGTTGGCGATACCGCGCCAAGTCAGCGTGCGGTACACGAACAGCCCGATAAGCAGAGCGTAGACCACGGTCAAGGCCGCCATCTCGGTAACAGTTGCAACACCAAGGCGAATGCCCCCGAAGATCAGAATGGGAATCCCGAGGGCCAATGCACCATCCTTCAGTCCGCGGAGGATTTGCTTCAGGGACGAAGCCTCGTCTCTTGGCATGTCGTAAAGACGCGCCTGGACGTGTATCAGTCCGACCATGAGGATTCCGAGAACTATCGCAGGCAGCACGCCTGCGGCAAACAGCGCGATCACCGACACGTTGGCCACAGCAGCAACAACCACCATGAGGATGCACGGAGGCACCAAATAGGAAAACGCGCATGACGTACCGATGACCGAAAGGCTATAGGGTTTCTGATAGCCCGCCCGCTCGAGCGGCTTGAGCATCATCGCGGATATGGCGGAGACGTCCGCCACCATAGAGCCTGACACGCCAGACATGAGCATTGACCCGAGCACCACTCCCATCGGAAGGCCGCCGCGAAAGCGACCCACTAAAGTCCTCGCGAAATCGATCAACCGACGCGAGAGACCCCCCTCCTCCATTAGCGTCCCTGCAAAGATGAAGAGCGGAATCGCGAGCAGGACGAACGAATTGACCCCCATCACGGTTCGGTGAACGAGCAGATTGAGTGGGATCTGCCCGTTGTAAAGCACCGCCACCAGGGACGAAGCGCCCATGGCATAGCTGATCGGCAAACCAAGGAGCACGAAGCTCACAAACGCGAGAACAAGGATAGCGATTGTCATTGCGCAGACCTATTCCGAGTGATTAGTCGCGCCCGCGCCTAACTCGTCTGGATGACGTGATGTGCCGCGAATCGTCTCCCAGAGGTTCATCGCCGCGTAGAGTGACATCATTATTCCGGCGACCAAAGTCGCTGAATAAAGCCATGCCATGCTGATTTGCAGCCCAGGCATTGTTTGAAGGAAAGAAAAGTGCACCGTAACGAGGCTTTCTTTCGCAAAAACCACCGAAAAAACTAGAACTAACGTGTCCTGAATGATCATCGTCGCTCGGCGCCACTTCCCTGGAAATCGATCGACCAGCAATTGCACACTGACATGGGCGCGGTGCTTCACACCGACTGCGAATCCAACAAATACGATCCAAATGAACAGCAATTCGGCTGCCTCGTCCGACCAGCCAATTCCTACGTTTGCGACGTAGCGGGCGATCACCGAAGCGGTCATGAATAGCACCAATATCGCCACAAGTCCGCCGAGAACAATCTCAGGAACGCGATAGAGACCGATCCGAATCAAGCTCGCAATTTGGCGAGATGAGCGGAAGCGCATGACTTGTCAGCCGTGGCAGGTCCGGGGAGAGGCCACTGCCCCTCCCCTGTTCCGGGGCAAGTGCTACCTTTGCGTGGCCAGGATTCTCTTCAGAAACGCCTGGTCGATCTTCGAGTCAAATTGCTTCCAGATCTCGCGACCGGTTGTTCTCCAGACCTTCATTTGCGCCGGAGTGGGGTTGTAGAACTGAACCCCGAGTTTCCTGGCGGTTGCGACGGCGCTGTCGCGCTGCTCGTTATCAGCCTTGTTGCTGAATTCTTGGGCTTCGTGAGCGGCTTCCAGAATCGCCTTTTGAACATCCTTCGGCAAACCATTGAAGCGGTCCTTCATCATCGCGAGAGTCTGAATTCCGATAACGGCATCGTTCTGCGTGGAATACTTGAGCACCTCGTAATGCTTCGCAGTCGCAAGCCAGGTCGGCATCACGAATTCGCCGTCGACAACGTCGGACGACAGCGCAGTGTAGACCTCCGCCCAGTCGACCGCGGTGGGAATCGCGCCCCAATTGCGGAACATCGCCTGCTCCACCGGAGATGCCGTGGTGCGGAACTTCAGTCCTTTCAGATCCGACGGCACCTTGATCGGCTTTTTCGTATTCACGATGTCTCGGAATCCGCCATTATTGAGAATCATCAGAAGCTTGAAACCGCTCTTTTCGAAGCGGTGCCGGATCTCCTGTCCGACCGAGCCATGCAGCGCCTTGTCGAACGACGCCTCGCTGGTGAACACGTATGGAAGGTCCATGAAAAGGAGTGCGTCGGTAAATGCCGCCCAGTTCGCGTTCGAGGCACCCGCGAAGTCAACGCTTCCGTTGACCATGGCCTCGAGAGCGGTACGCTCGCTGTAGAGCGATCCGGCCAGATACACATTCACTTTCGCTTTGCCGGCGGATTTGGCATCGACCAGCTCGGCAAACTTGTTCATTCCCTTGCCAATTGCCTGGTCTGCCGTAGCCCCGTGCGCAAGCTTCAATACGATTGGCGACTGAGCGAACGCCTGCCCGGCGGCCGACAGCAAAAATGCTGCCGCGATTGCGAGTATTCCCTTCAACCCTCTGCTGTGTTTCATAGCTCCTCCTCGTTGAGATTTCCTGCTTGATCAGGCCGATATGCTTCCTTACGGTTTTCACGCAGTGCTGGAGTAAACCAACCGTGCGCCCTTCTTTTCGATTTGGAGATACTTCACGGCCGGCCGTGCCGCGAGAGCCTCGACCAGGCGCGCCACGGGGCTGCCGGACGGCACCGAAACCTTCAGCGGCCCTTCCGCGATCATGTCGTCCACCTCATTGCCGGCAAACATGAAGCGCAATAGCCGTTCGTCATCGTCCGCGGTGGGGTAGGCCCTGCGCAGCTCCGGCAGAGCCGGCGCGAGAGACCTCGGCTTGAGTGGGATCTTCGGCGATCCGTTTTCCGCTATCTTGTCCAGAACATTGGGTTCCACCGGCGCCAGCAGCTTGCCGAAATGTCCTAGCGCGTACATCTTCACCTCGTCCGGAACGCTCCGGTACCGCTCTCCGCCGACGACGTTCAGCATTGCCTGCACGGCGATGATTTGAGAGAACGGCGTAACCATGATTGGCCATCCGAGCTCGGGCCGAATCCGCGTGATCTCCTCGAGAATCTCGTCGAAGCGGTCCTCCAGCCCGGATTGACGCAGTTGATAGCGCCAGTTGGCGAGCATTCCGCCAGGCATCTGGTGCCGGTAATGGAAGGCGTCGTACTCCATCGGCTCGCCATGCGGGAAACCTTCGCGCGCCGCGAGGTCAGCGAGGTAGTCGCTGATCGAGTCGACTTTGGACCGATCGACACGCGTGGCAAATCCACTAAGATCAAGGTTCCGCAGCATCAGCTGCGTCGCCGGCTGAGCCGGTCCGCTCGCCAGCGGTGCAATCGAGGTGTGAAGCTGCTCCACCCCCAGCCTTGCGGCTTCCAGGTACACGAGGGGTGCAAGGCCCGTATTGCAATGACTATGCAATTCGAGCGGGCGGTCGCCCATCACCGCCTGCAGTGCAGGCACGAGCGTTCGGATGCGATCAGGAGTGAGCAGCGCGCCGGAATCCTTGATCATGATGGCGTCGACCCCACCGCGTTCGACTAGCTCACGGGCGGTTCTCGCATAGACCTCGTCGGTATGAACCGGGCTCTCGCAAAACACCAGGGCGCCCACGGAATACATCCCCAGGCGTTTGGCGTGGCGCACGCTAACGAGCATGTTGTCCACGTCGAACAAGGCGTCCAGGGTGCCGACGACGCTGAATCCGTTCGCGCACAGCCTTTCTATCCACAGTTCGACGATGTCGTCCGGAACCATGCCGAACCCGACGAGGCTCTTGCTGCGGCAGTAGCCGCGCAGCGGCGTGGTGCGGAATATCTGCCGGAAATAGCGCGCCTTCTCCCAAGGATTCTCCTTGAGATATCGCACGCATACGTCAAATTGCACCGGTGCCATGAAATCGATCATGGCGAACCCCGCTTGCTCCATCGTCTCCGCAATCGGCGCCATCATTGCGGCCGTCATTCGAGTCGTCCACAGGCATTGCTGGGCATCACGCAGCGTCGTATCGATGATCTCGATACTCCGACCGGAATTCGAGCGAGTCCGCATGTCGACGATCATCTAGTCGCACCTCACCACGAACAGGAGCGCGTCGTATTCGACCATCGTGCCGCTCTCTACTTCGATCGTTTCGATCGTGCCATCAACACCGGCATTTACCGTGTTGAAGAGCTTCATTACCTCGATCAGGCATACCGGGTCTGCAGCCCGTACCTTCTGCCCAATCTTCACGAACGGCGGCTCCGTCGGCGAAGGCGCTCTATAGAAGATTCCGAGCATCGGCGCACGAATTGCCACAGCGCCGGGCGGCAGTTGCTCCACGCCGCGTGACCGCGACAGACTTGCAGCGCTTTGGGGTGCGGGGGCGCGTGGCTCCTCGAGCTTGGGCTGCGATCGAGCGATTTGAGCGCGAGATTCGCTCGCCGGCTCAGCGGCAGAGGATTTGCGCACATGAAGCTTAAGATCCCCGAATTCGAGCTGCACTTCGACATTCGAGAGTCGATCGACAACGCGGAGAATCTGCTCCACATCGTCATTGGTAAACGGTGAAAAGCTCGACATGCGTCGTGCTGCCCTAGATGGAGACGGCCTGCATCAGCTTGGCAACGTCGTCACAGGATTCGAGGGAGCGGAGTATGTCCACCGAGGCGGCAATTTTCTTCTCCGCCAGTACTTTATCCACGCAACCTCGATACTTTTCGACGCAGGCATCGAAACCCAGTAGTTCCGGCGGTTGGCCTTTTGAGCGCTTGGGTTCCTCGACCAGCACGCTTCCGTCTCGCAGCCGGTACGCGATCCGGGGCGTCCAGCCTGTGGGCGTCCAACCCCAGTCTTCCCGCACGAGCATGCGCACCTTGGCTCTGAGCCGTTTGAATTCTGGTGCCTCGATCTTTGCCCTTGAAAAGCTTGAAGGCAGCACGCGCGGTTCGAGCATCGCCGCGGCGACCGCATGTGGCAGACTGAACTGTGCCTGTATTTCGTCATGCGGTTCAGGGTGCTGCACGACGGTCGGAAAGAAGGCGTTAACCTCGACCTGCACATCTTCAATGTTGTCGACCGTGAGCATTCCCGCGTCACGCAGAGCCACCGTCGACTCGATGATCCGTTGCAAGTGGTAGCAGCACGGGTACTGCTTGATGCCGACTTCTAGCACGCGGTATGGCCGCCCCCAGTCGGATACGATGCCGTCCACGTTTTCAGCCTTACCCGCAGTGATGATGTTGAATAGGCCGCGAGGCGCTTCCAGGATGTCGGGTTGGCCCGTAAATCCGTCCGCGGCAAGCAAGGCAGCCGTAAGACCGTTTCTGGCAGCAAAACCCATCTCGACGATGTGCGCCATGGACCCGGTTTGATAGCCCAGGCCGCTGCCTTGAGAGGCGGCTATGCTTAGCGCGTTGGTTGTGGCACGCTCGTCTAGCTTTAGCAGCTTGGCACCGGCTGCCGCACATCCTATGGAGCCTGCAAGACAGAGCACCATATACCCAAGTCGCCTCGCTTCACGACAGGCGAGTCCGATCCGCGCTTGCGTCTCATAGGCGAGAACAAAGGCTTCCACCACGGCCCGTCCGTCCGAGTGCAAATGCTCTCCGAGAGCGAAAATGGCAGGAAAGAGGGTGTAGCTTGAGACTGCTTCCGGGAAGCTGTCATCTTCATATTCCGTCGCATGGGCATAGGTAGCATTCGCCAGCGCGGCGGCTTCCACAGAGGTCTTTTGCCCTCTACCTAAATCCGTAGCTTCCGGCGTCCCGCCGGCACGGCGCACATAGCGGGTCACGATGTCCGAGCCGACGCATTCCGGGCCCGCGACCATTGCTCCAAGCGCGCTCATGGCGAGAGTCTTGCTGTATCCGGTCACTTCCGCCGGAAGATCTTCGTACCGGGTGGTGGCGATTCGCTTGGCAATCTCTCGCGTAATGGGTGTCATGTAATTGTCGTGGCACTCGATGGAAACGGGATCATACTAAAACATATATATCTTTACGGAAAGACTATAGTAAAACATTCATATCTTTCCAGCACGTTTTTTTGCCCCCCCCTTCCGACCCTGTTCCGCGAGCTCCTCAATCAGGATGGGGACTGCGACGTTGCTTGAATGAATCCCAAGCACCGTCGTGAGCTCTATGGCCTCCAGGATTTCCTCACGGGTCGCCCCATGTTGCAGTGCATTACGAATGTGCCTCCGTACGCCGGGTGCATAGAGATGTGTTGTCGCCGCATTGATGGCAACAAGAATCAGCTCCTTCACTTTCTTGGGCAGAGGCCCTTTCCTAAACGGCACATTGCGAAGGCGCAGATAAGCCTCGAGAAACTCCGGATCCCATTCTGAGAATGTGCTCCAGAGCGGGTTCCAGTCTCCGGATTTGCGCTGGGCGTCGGTGTACGGAGTGGTGGATCGCTTCTTCGATGGCATGTTGTCCCCGCCTCGTTAGGTTTGCGCGTCCGCCAATACGATGTCGGCGCCCTTCTCGCCGATCATGATTGCCGGAGCATTGGTGTTGGACGATGCGATGCTGGGCATCACGGAGATGTCGACCACCCTTAGGCCCTGCACCCCCCGCACGCGCAGGCGCTCGTCCACGACGGAATCCGGCTTTCCGCCCATACTGCAAGTACCCACGGTGTGCCAGGCGGTTTGCCCCGTTTCGCGGATGTACTCCAGAAGCACATTCGCATCGGTCGCCGCGGATCCCGGGCGATGCTCCGCAACGATCAGATCGCGCCAAGCCGGTTGCGAGGCGATCTTCCGAATAAGCCGCAAGAGCGCTACGGCCGTGCTTCGATCACCCTCGGTCGCGAGATAGTTCGGTTGTATGCGCGGGTGCTGCAGCGGGTCCGGCGAAGTGATGTGGATGGAGCCGCGCGATTCGGGATAGAGCTTGAATCCCCCGATCGAGAAGCCCGAGAAGGGGTCGATCCCCTGGCCTGGCGAGCGCGAGTACCGATCCTTCCCGCTGATGTGATAGATACGCACCATGACATCCGGATGCGGTTGCGACGGGCCTGTGCGCGTAATCGCATGAGCGGTGGACGAGGTCCCCGCCAATAGTCCCTTGCGCGAAACGATGTACTGCAGCCCGACGCGCATACGGTGCCAGGCGCTGCGCATGACATCGTTGATCGTGATCGCGAGTGTGGTCTGGTACGTGCAGCGCACTTGAAGGTGATCGCACATGTTCTCGCCGACGCCGGGGCTGTGGGCGACAACGTGGATTCCGAGCCGCTGCAGACGCTCCGCGTCTCCTATCCCAGACAGCTCCAGCAGTTGCGGCGATTGAATGGCCCCGGCGCAGATCAGGACTTCACGCGCCGTGCGCACGGTCCGCTTGTCGCCATGCTTGACGTATTCCACACCCACGGCGCGCTTGCCTTCGAAGATCACGCGACAGGCTTGTGCGTGCGTTTCGACGACCAGATTCGGCCGCCGGCGCGCCGCCTTAAGGTACCCAGTCACGGTGGTCCACCTGCGCCCCTTGAACGCCGTTTGCTCCAGATAACGCACGCCCTCGTACGACGCGACGTTGTAATCGCGCGTCCGGTTGATGCCCGACTCCTCGCAGGCGCGAATGAAGGCATCCGACAGGGGATCGGGGTCGCGCACACCGCGGTCGGTAATGCGCATGGGCCCCTCGCGCCCCCGCTTTCCCAGATCGCTGTAAAGATTCGCCTCCATTCGCTGAAAGTACGGGAGCACGTCGGAGAAGCCCCACCCCCGGCAACCGTTGACGCGCCATTTGTCGTACTCGGCCGGGTCGCCCCAGACGTAGGCCATGCCGTTTAGCGCGCTGGACCCTCCGAGCACCTTTCCCCGCGGCCAATAGATCTTCTGGCCGTGCATCGACGATTGAGGCTCCGTCTCGAAGGGCCACGCGTACTGTTTGTTGGTCAGCAGCTTGCCGACACCAAGCGGAACATGAATCCAGATATTGCGATCCTCTCCCCCCGCCTCCATCAGCAGGACTCGGTATTGACCACCCTCGGTCAAGCGAGCGGCGAGGGCGGCGCCGGCGGACCCGGCGCCAACGACCACGTAATCGAAGGCCGCACCGCTCATTTGGCCGACTTGTCGCGGTGCTTGAACGAATCGCGTCGAAAGCTGTAGAGGGCCGCGGGATCCACCTGGATGTCCACGACGGCGGGCTTGCCGCATTCAACCGCCGCGCGCACCGCGGTCCCGATCTGCTCGACCCGCTCGACCCGATAGCCTTTCGCGCCGTACAGCTCGGCTACCTTGTCGTAAGGGGGATTGGGAACGTCCGCTCCGATGTAGCGTTCGCCGAAGAAGTCCTTCTGATAGGCCTTCTCGGCGCCCCAGCATCCGTTGTTCAGCACGATGCAGACCGTGTTGATCCCGTTCGACACCGCAGTCCCCATCTCGCCGAGCGTCATGCCGAATCCGCCGTCACCCATCAAGCTGACGACCGTGCGTTCCGGGCATGCGAGCTTCACACCGAGTCCCGCGGCGTAAGAGAAGCCGACCAGACCGAAGTCAAGCGGAGAGAAAAGGGCGGGCGGCTGGCGGTAAAGCATCTGGTCTGTTGCCTGAAGGCAAAGGGTTCCCGCGTCCACGGTAAACATCGTGTCTTCGGGAAGCGCGGCACGCAGCGCCCCAAAGAGCGCAGCGGGTTGAATCGGATTACCCCCCTTCGCCGCCTGCGAGTCACGTTCCGCCAGGAGTGCTGCACGCTTTGCCGCGAATGCCTTGGTCCATTCGATGGCATCGCTCGCCTTGTGACCTGACAGCGCCCGCGTCAGCGCGACTGCCACCCGGCCGGCGTCCCCCTCGATGCCAAGCTCGATCGGAAAGAAGCGCCCCAGGGCGGTCGGCTCGACGTCGACTTGAATGATCTTTGCCGATCGACTCAGGTTGTCCCAGGAATAGAAGGTGGTATTGAAGCCAAGCCGAGTCCCGATCGCGAGAATGACGTCGGCTTCGCGGGCGAGGTTCGACGCAACAACGTTGCCCCGCGGACCGACCTGGCCTGCGTAGAGGCGATGGGCGCACGGCAGTGCGTCGCCATGTCCGGGGGACAGAGCGACTGGTGCCTGCAGCACTTCCGCCAGCGCCAACAGCTCGGAATGGTATCGACCGTTCTTGATCCCGCCGCCTGCAATGATGAGCGGCCTCTTGGCCCCGCCGAGCAGCCGCGCTGCACGCTCGACCAATTCCCAGTCACCGGCAGGGCGTCCCATGGTGCCGCGGCCTGCCGGAGCAAGGATTTCACCGATCTCGACTGTCTCGGCGAGAAGGTCCCGAGGGAGGTTTAGCGCGACAGGTCCGCAGCGCGGAGTAAGCGCGGTGCGAAAAGCCTCGCGCACCATCTCCGGCAGTCGTACCGCTTGCGTGGCGGTCCAGGTCTTTTTGGTTATCGGTCGAAACAGCGCCTGCTGATCTACCTCCTGAAATGCGTCGCGATAGATGTGTCCAGTGGACAACGAACCGGCTAGAGCTACGACGGGCGAAAATGCCGCGTAGGCCTGCGCCAGACCTGTAACTAGGTTTGTCGCGCCAGGCCCGTTCTGTCCCGCAATGATCACCCCCGCACGACCGGAGGCTCGCGCATACGCGTCGGCCATATGAGTCCCAGTGCGCTCATCGCGAACCCCAATGAACCGAATGTCGCGAGCGTCGTATAGCGCGTCGAATATCTCCATTCCGGCCGATCCTATGAGACCGAAGACATGCCTCACACCTTCGGCTCGAAGCGATTCGACAACGGCTTTCCCGCCTGACATGCTGGCCATCTGCTTCTCCTCCTCGGATCCGAGAACCTGCTTTGCGACCATACTGCCATAATGTCGACATCCGGGCAAAGCCTCCGTCACGCTCTACAATAGGGTCCATGGAAAAAACTCTGATGGCGTCGTCGCTGATGCCGACACTTCCCCTGCAGATCGCGGAGCGCATCGGCGTCTTGATCATTGAGGAGAAGTTGCGTCCGGGCGAGCGACTGAAGGAGGTCGCGTTGGCGAAGGACTTCCAGGTCAGTCGTGCGACGATAAGGGAAGCCCTGCGCATACTTGAGCTTCGCAGCCTCGTATCGATCATCCCGCAGCGGGGCGCGCAGGTTACGAAGCTCTCCAGTCGGGAGCTCGAGGACTTGTTCGAGATGCGCGCCGTCCTGCTCGGGCTCGTCTCCCGCCGGGTTGCGCTCAACTACTCCCCTGACGTCAAGCGCAGGCTCTACGCGGGATACGACAAGCTTCGGGCCGCAAAGGGCAATGCCAGCGCGTACGCAAGGGCCAGCGCGGAAATGGTGGCCGAACTGACGCGATTGTGTGGCAATCAGCAGCTTGCGGAATACATCGCGGACTTTGCCCTGCGTATCGGAAGATACGCTCGCCTCGGACTTATCCGGCCTCAGCGACGCGCGCAGTCGCTCTTGCACTGGGGCCGCCTGCTTAGGGCGATCGCGGCACGAGACGCCGCGTTGGCCGAGACCATTCACCGCCGCCTCTCGACACAAAATCAGGTCGCGGCGCTCGCCGAATTGGAGCGCCGAGAGCGCGACGAGCACGCTGCGACGACGCGCGCGAGGCGCTCGCCGCCCGCGCCGACGAAGAACTGACCCCTCGCACATGCGGATTCCCCGTGCGGCGACGTCCGCGCTTGTGCTCGTGGCGCTCGTCTGGGGGTACAACTGGGTCGTAATGAAGCGCGCCCTGCAGTACGTGGCGCCATTTCCGTTTCTGGCTGTGCGGTTGCTCATCGCAGCCGCCTGTCTCTTCGCGTTGCTCGCTGCGCTGCGCCGCCCTATGCGCATCGGCCACTGGCCCCAAGTGACCGCGATCGGACTGGTGCATACGGCAGCCACGTTTGCGCTGATGCTGTTCGCCCTTAAATTCGGTGCGGCGGGCAAGACCGCGGTGCTCTCGTACGCAATGCCTTTCTTCGTAACAGTCTTCGCCTGGCCGATTCTCGGGGAACGCCCTCGAAAGGCTCATTGGCTCGCGATCTTCGTTGCCTTGGCGGGCCTGGTGCTTCTTTTCAATCCAAGTGCTCGCCCTGGCCTCTCCGAGCTCCTGGCGCTCGCATCAGGCGTCACCTGGGCTGCCGGCGTCGTGATCACAAAGCGATTGCAGGTTCGACATCACGTGGACACGCTCGCACTCAGCGCCTGGCAGATGTTCGTAGCCGGCGTCGCCATGCTTGCCTTGATGTGGGCATTTCCCGGCCGGCCCTGGATATGGACGCCTTATGTGGTGTTCGCCCTTGCATTCAATGCTCTCGTCGTGAGCGCGCTTTCCTGGGTGCTCTGGTTCTGGATTCTGGGGCAACTGGAGGCCGGCGTGGCGAGCCTGGGAACGATGGTCGTACCCGGCGTCGGATTGCTTGCCGGCGCCATGGAGCTCCACGAGAGGCTCGGCACGATCGAGTGGTCTGGAATCATGCTGATTTTCGCGGCGCTGGCCGTGACTGGGATCGCGTCACTGCGAGAAGGGCGACCTGTGCTCGATGCCAAAGGACCGATCTGAGAGAGATCAGATGGCCCTGTGCATTCCCCCGTCAACGTACAGGCGCTGACCCGTGATGTAGCGTGCCTTCTCGGAGGACAGGAAGGCTATGAGGTAAGCGATATCCTCTACGTCGCCGAAATACCCCATCGGGATGTTTGCAGCCGCATACGCGGCCTGACTCTCCGGCGTCGGATGCAGCCGCTCGTCGATTTGCTCGCTATGGATGCGTCCCGGGCCGATGCAGTTCACCGTGATGCCATCCTTCGCAATGTCACAGGACAGGCCCTTCGCCCATACGTGGACCCCCGCCTTGGCAACATTTGCGCCGTTGACGCCTCTCGGCTCCAGCGATCCGGTAATGTTGATGATGCGGCCCCAGCGTCGCTCGCGCATGGCCGGCAAAAATGCCTGCGCCATCTTTCGGACGGCAGTGAAGTTGACGCTCAGCGCTTCGTCCCACAGATGATCATCGGCGTCGATCGCCAAAGGCCGGGAACCGCCGGCATTGTTCACCAGTATGTCGGCATGCCCCAACTTGCCCAGAACTTCCGTCGCCACCTGGCGCGGCGCCTCCCTGTCCCGCAGATCTGCTGAGACGACCAACGGGGTAGCGCCGCCTGATTGAGATATTTCCCGAGCAAGCTTCTCGAGGCGTTCCTTGCGCCGAGCGACAAGCACTGTCTGCGCCCCTTCCTGCGCGAGTACTCGCGCGGTGCCAAACCCGATGCCGGCGCTCGCTCCGGTGACCACGGCGACCTTTCCACGCAATTGAAGATCCATGTCCTGTCCTTTATCGATTTCGCTTCGGAGATTGCCGATCGCGGCAGCTTATGGCAGTCTGCCTGAATGTCGACATTTCTGCATAATGTCGCCTGTCGCGCCGTTTATAGGGGAGATCCTGCATGAGTGCAAGCATCGATACGAGAGGCCTGTCGTCAAAGCAACTCTGGGAGCGGGCACAGCGCTCGATGCCGGGCGGGGTTTCGCACGACGGTCGATTTCTGCCCCCGTTTCCGACATACTTTCATCGCGCGCGCGGCGCCCGGAAGTGGGATGTTGAAGGCCGCGAATACATCGATTACGCAATGGGCAGCGCGGCCATGATGCTCGGGCACTCGCACCCGGATGTCGTGGCAGCGCTTGTCTCGCATGCGAGCGAGGGCACGTTCTTCGCCACGGTCCATCCGCTGGAAATCGAGTGGGCCGAGCTCGTGCAGGAGCTGATCCCCTCGGCCGAGCGCGTCCGCTTTGTGGCATCCGGCACAGAGGCGACAATGCTCGCCCTTCGGGTCGCAAGAGCTTATTCGAAACGACCCAAGGTTCTGCGATTCGAAGGGCAGTTCCATGGCTGGCATGACTACGTCCTGCAAGGCATGAAGGCGCCCTACGACAGGATTCCATCGCTGGGCGTCCCTGATCGCATACAAGAAACGATGGTGGTGTGTCGGGCAGACGCACAGCATGTCGAAGATGCGCTTCGAATCGACCCGGGGATTGGCGCAGTAATCTGCGAAGCCTCAGGCGCAAACTGGGGCAGCGTGCCGGTCTCCGAGCAGTTTCTGCGCGATCTGCGCACGCTTTGCGACAGCTACGGGTGCGTTTTCATCCTGGACGAAGTAATTACAGGGTTTAGGTGGAGCCCTGGCGGCAGGCAGACCCTGGCCGGAATCAAACCCGACATCACGACGATGGCAAAGATCGTCGCCGGCGGGATGCCCGGAGGCGCCGTTGGCGGGTGCGCCGACGTCATGCGATTGCTTGACCCGACGCTCGAAGTCGAGGGCTTCAAGCCGCCCATCATTCACCGCGGTACCTTCAATGCGAGTCCGATCGTATCGGCGGCTGCAGTGGCTGCTCTTAAGGTCATTCGAACCGGCGAACCGCACCGGCAGGCAGATCGCATTGCCGCCCAACTGCGCACCGGCATGCAAGCGGTGTTGGACGAGCTCACGGTCGACGCCCTCGTGTACGGCGAGTCATCCACCTTCCATGTCTACTTCGGAAATGGTGCGAGACGTTGCAGCATCGACCAGGTGGACCCGGCGGCCATTCGCTCCATGAAGCGCGACGCCCTCGATATCTACACATGCGGCCTGCGAAAGCGCGGTGTCGACTTTATGTCCTACACCGGAGGTGTCACATCCCTCGCGCACACGGACGCAGACATTGCGCCGACACTGCACGCGTTTCGGGGGGCTGTCACGGACTTGGTTGCTGCCGGCAAAGTGAACTGCTTGTGAGGCAGGTTCCGCGCGCACGCTCAAAACCTCGGAATTAGGCATTAAGCGATGAACGAACTCGGACGCCTGGAGCTCATCCGCGAATCTCTGGTGGCAGTCGTCAACGAGATGCGTGCGAACGTCATTCACAGTTCGTATTCGTCGATCATCTACGAGGGTCACGACTTTTCCTGCGGCCTGGTAGCCGGAGACGGTCGGCTGGTTGCGCAGAGTCTTGACGACAACCCCATTCACATATTCGCTGTCCCATACTCGACCGCAGAAGTAGTGCGCCGCTTTGGCGACGACATCAAGGAAGGTGACATCTTTCTTCACAACGATCCTTATACCGGCGGCACGCATCTCAATGACGTACTCATGCTCTATCCCGTATTCCACGAAGGGCGACGGGCGCTCTTTACGGCAGCAAGGTGCCATTGGGGTGACGTCGGAGGCATGACGCCGGGAAGTCTCTCCGGCCGCGTGCGAGAAATCTACCAAGAGGGGCTGCGCATCGTGCCGACGCGCATTTGTGAAGGCGGTCGGATGAACGATGCATTTCTCGATCTGCTCTTTGCAAACATGCGAATTCCGTATGAGCGCCGAGGCGATTTCAATACGATGCTTGGCACCTCGCGCAAGGCGGCCGAGCACTTGCAGAGACTGTTCAAGCGCTTCGGCGGAGGGACACTGCTGGAGGGCATCGCTGAGCTCATCGATCGCGCAGAGCGCGTCATGCGACAGCGCATTTCCGAGGTGCCCGACGGTGTCTATTACGCCGAGGGTTACATGGACAGCAACGGTCACACTCCGGAACCTCTGGTGGGTCGCCTGAAGATGACGGTTGCGGGCGATCGCCTGACAGCCGACTTCACCGGATCGTCTCCACAGACAATGGGTCCTATCAATGTTGGCCCCGCGATGGCATTCAACGCAGTCGCAACAATGGTCAAGGCGTTCCTCGACCCGCATACACCGGTAAATCATGGTTCATTCAAGCCCTTGGACATCGTCAATCCCGTCGGAAGCTTTCTGAACGCGACCCTGCCTTCCCCGTGCGGCGGGATGGTGGAATGCAGGGCCCTGCTTTCTTCCCTTGTGGTGTCCGCGCTTGGACAAGCCCTGCCCGATAAGCGAGTTGGCGACCTGAAAGGCGGCGCAAACCATGTGTACCTTTCAGGCGAGCGCGAGGACGGAAATCTCTTTCTGATGTACGAATATCCTGCTGGTGGAACCGGGGCGACGCTTGGCTTTGACGGCAACCATGGCGTACGAGCCTATTCGGAAGGCGACTTCAACGCCGTGTGGGCCATCGAAGTCGTGGAAGCACAGTGTCCAGTTCAGATCGTTCAGTACGGAATTCGAGATGGATCATTCGGCGACGGAGAGTTCCGCGGCGGTTGCGGAATTCGACGCGACCTGCGCATTCTGGGCGAGAGCGCGAGTCTTTCCGTGCTCGCCGACAAGTGCGTAATTCCGCCTTTCGGCACGGCCACTGCCATGAGCGGCGCCGCGAATCGGTTCGTCGTCCTACGCGATGGATCGGTTATCGAGCCCTCCCCCATTCCTGGAAAGGTCGGCGGATTTGAGCTGCGGCGCGGAGACATTGTCCGCGTTGAGACCGCTGGTGGCGGAGGCTACGGAGACCCGCTGGGGCGCGACCCAGCTCGAGTCGCAGCCGACGTCGCCCTGGGGTACCTGAGCGGCATGCAAGCCCAGCAACGCTTCGGAGTTGTTCTCGACGACAGTGGGCGGCCCGATGAGAAGAGGACGGGAGCCGAGCGTGAGCGTCTGCTGAAGGGCCGCACCAGGGTCTTGCTGCAAAGGGCAGAACGCGACGAATACGATGGGCCGCGTCGACGCATAGGTGTGCCTCCGGAGATCGCCGAGCGGCTGGGGGTGCAGGAGAATTCGTTGATCGAGCTGGTCACGCCGACGTCCGCCGCGGCCTTGCGTGGCTGGGTCTCGCTGCGAGCGGAAGGGACTGCGGTTCAGATCGGTCCGCAAGGCCTGGCGGTATTGAATGCCAAGCCCGGCCATATGGCGGAGATCCGGGCCGTCTCCATTTACCCCGAATAGGGAGCGCGGGAACCATGGCAATTCACCCCCCTTCCTATCTTGTCGGAATCGATGTCGGCGGCACCTTCACGGACGTACTCGCCTACAGCTCAGATAACGGACAGCTTCTTGCCGCAAAGGTGCCTTCGATCCCCGGCCAGCAATGGCGCGGCGTGCTGGATGCGCTGGCGGCGCTAGGGATCGCCCCGGCTTCGATCCGGGCCTTTGTGCACGGCACCACAATCGCGACCAATGCCCTGCTCGAGCGCAAAGGCGCGCCCACGGGATTGGTCACCACTCTCGGGTTTCGCGACGTACTTGAAATTGGCAAGGGACGGCGGCTGATAGGTGGTCTGTTTGAAATAATGTGGAAGCGTCCGGCACCGATCGTGCCGCGCGATTTGCGCCTGGAAGTGACGGAACGAACCACCGCGACAGGCGGCATTCAGCGAAATGTCGACCCTGCGGAACTTGTACCCGTCGTCGAGGCGTTTCGTCGCCGGGGCGTACGCTCTGTCGCAATATCGTTCATCAATAGCTTCATGAACAACACCAACGAGTCCGCAGTTGCGGCGGAATTGCGCAAACTCATGCCAGAAGCGGCAATTTCGCAATCGGCGGCGCTGGTTCCGGAGCGCGGAGAGTTCGAGCGCACCTCTACGTGCGTCCTGAACGCGTATCTCACACCAATGATGGTCGACTACCTCGACACGTTGGCGGCCGAACTGAAGGGCCGCGGGGTCGCTGCGCCCGTGAACATCATGGGCTCCAACGGCGGTGCGATGACGCTCCAGGAAGCCTCACAGCGCGTCGCGGGAACATTTCTGTCAGGCCCCGTGGGCGGTGTGAGCGGAGCGATCCGCGTTGCCGAGCTTGCCGGGCTCTCCCACATCATTACCTTTGACATGGGCGGCACCAGTACGGACGTCGCTCTCGTGCATGCACTCAAACCCCGCATGTCCTACGACAACCAGATTGACGCTTATCCGCTTCAGACTCCGCAGCTCGACATCCACGCAATCGGAGCCGGAGGCGGATCGATTATCTGGATCGGGCCGGACGGGACGCTGCAGATCGGGCCGCAGAGCGCGGGAGCAGTGCCAGGCCCGGCATGCTATTGCCGTGGCGGCAAGGAACCGACCATCTCGGATGCCAATCTCATTCTCGGCCGATTGCCTACCGAACGTGCGATCAGCGGTGGATTGAAGCTCGACAAGACTCTCGCGCAGAGTGCGTTCCGCAGGCTGGCGGATGAATTGAAGACTCAGGATATCGTTGCGGTCGCTGACGGAGCGCTGAAGATCGCGGTAGCGAAGATGGCGGGAGCGGTGAGGGAAGTCTCCGTTCACCGTGGCTTCGACCCTCAAGAATTCGTGCTCGTCGGTTTTGGGGGCGCGGGGCCGATGCACATCTTCAGCGTAGCCGAGGAGCTCGGCATCGCGAGAGTGATGATCCCTCGCCTGCCCGGACATCTTTGCGCTCTTGGCCAGATGCTTGCGGATATTCGCCGTGACACTGTTCTCGCCTCGGGCGGAAGATTGAGCGTCCTCGCAATGGACGAGCTAAAGCGGCGCGCCGCCGGTTTGCGCCAATCTGCGGAGAGGTTATTGCTGAATGACGGCGTTCCAGTGGAGCGCCACAGCCACCTCTATTCCCTGGACATGCGCTACGTCGGACAGTCATTTTCAATTCCGATCGAATGGGATTCCGACGACGCAGATTGGAGCCCGCTTCGCGAGGCGTTTCACGCACGGCACGAGGAGACCTTCGGCTACGCGTCAACGGACCATGACATGGAGATCGTCAATATCCGTCTAGTCTCGTTTGGGCACGTTGATAAGCCCGAAGTCCGATATAACCCTACGCAAGATCGCCGTCCGCTGATCGAGCGGCGCTCCGTCTGGTTCGGGAGCTGGATTGACTGCCCTGTGTATATTCGGGACGCCCTGCAACCAGAATTCTCTTTCAACGGTCCTGCCATTGTGGAAGAAGCGGGCGGCACGACCGTCGTGCCCCCCAATTGGACAGTTAAGGTGCACAACAGCGGTGCCTTGCTATGCGACGCACCACGAGATTGAGGCCGTTCGATTTCGGTGTTCCGCTCGATTGTCGATCTGTGGACCCTGATTCCGCCCATAACTGCCTATCGGCACTGCCCAGTCCGCAGCCACTCCAGCATTTCCTGTCGCGCCATCTCGCACGCCTGCGCCAGCGCATCGCGGCGCAGGTCCATCGGCGCCCGCCAGAGCGACAGCACGAGCGCGAAGCAGAACATCGTTAGGTAGGTTGCCGGCAGCCTTGGCGCGCCATGCATCGCGTGCAGATCGTAGTACGGGACACCCGGCCAGGTGAGCCCGGATCAGTTCGAAAACGCTTGGAAAAGCTTTGCGTTGTGTCCGGGAACGCGGGGCAATTCCAAACAGCGCAGATCAATGTAGTGCGAGAATGGGGTGGCCTTAAGGTGAAATTGAGCATACCGATACCCGGCCAAGTCCGGCTCATCCGAAAACGGCGACAAGAGCCGTATGACCAAACGCGTGATGCTCTCCTGGAGCAGCGGCAAAGATAGCGCCTGGGCGCTGCAACGCCTGGGTAGCGATCCGGAAGTTGAGTTGGCGGGCTTGTTCACTACAGTCAATCGCGAATTTGACCGTGTCGCCATGCACGGGGTGCGGCGCACGCTTCTCGATGCGCAGGCCGCGAGCATTGGCTTGCCGCTTTTCACCATTCCCATTCCCTATCCGTGCCCCAACGAAACCTACGAAGCAGCAATGGGAGCGTTCGTCGAGGAGGCTAATGGTCGCGGCATCACGCACTTCGCGTTCGGTGACCTGTTCCTGGAGGACATTCGCCGTTATCGCGAGGAGAAGCTTGCGGGAACGGGCATTGAGCCGCTCTTTCCGCTTTGGAGGCTACCGACGCGGGCACTTGCGCAGGAGATGGTGGCAGGCGGTCTGCGCGCGTATATCACTTGCGTCGACCCCAGGCAGGCGCCGCGCGCGTGGGCGGGTCGGCTTTTCGATCGCGACTTCATCGATGCGATGCCCGAAGGCATTGATCCCTGCGGCGAGTACGGGGAATTCCATACCTTCGCTTGCGACGGTCCGATGTTCCGCCGCCCCGTCGGGGTCGTCGTAGGTGAAATTGTCGAGCGCGACGGCTTTGTATTTGCCGATGTGCTACGGCGCTTCCCGGATATGACGCGCTAAGTAAGTCGAGCCCTTCGAGCAGCCGCGCTTTTTGCCGCCCCCGTCCGAGCGCTTTCGTCAGTCTCATCGCAAAGCCTGTCGCGATCAAGCTACAGTAGCGAAAGCGGCTCTGCCGACCCATCGGGCGTCAAGCTCCTTTCTGGCCACTCTCCCGACTATCGCTACGAGACCTCGAATCGAATCTGCCTAGCCGACGGCGTAGAATACGTTGGGTCGTCCGATCGATTTCTAGCGTCAGGCTGCCGGTATCGCTGCGACGCGGAGACTGCGCAATGGACTCACTGCACAAGACGTTCCCGCCATATCTACCGAAGAAGGGCGAGAGATATATGAGCCCCATGCAACGGGGCCACTTCAAGAGGATCCTCGAAACCCTGAAGGACGAGCTGTCGCGGGAAATCGACCGCACGGTCCACACCATGCAGGAAGACGCGACGGTCTTTGCTGACCCCAATGACCGTGCGAGCCAGGAAGCAGACTTCGGCGTCGAGCTGCGCAACAGCGACCGCGAGAGGAAGCTCATCAAGAGGATTGAGACAACCATCGCCCAAATTGAAGCGGGCGATTACGGTTACTGCAAGGCCTGCGGCATGGAAATTGGCCTGAAGCGCTTGGAGGCGAGGCCGACAGCGGCGCTGTGCATCGAATGCAAGAGGCAAGCCGAACTGCACGAGCGGCAAGTGGCGAAATAAACCGGAGTCCGTTGACGCGGCGTCCTACGCTGGCCACAATGCCGCTGATCGACGAGGTAGACGTGCCTCACTCGTCCACCGACGCACCCCCAAATCCCGATACGCGGTGGGCTAATTCAAGACCGAACCCTTCGAGATCCGCCCTCCGCTTGGCCTGGGTAGAACGCGCTTGCGTTGAGGCTGTAGAAAAAGTCCCTTTCCCTCGGAACTTCAGAGGAGAAATGCGC
>JADEYI010000407.1_pt1 | contig 61761 bp, 76 predicted proteins | sample 8542331 | NCBI WGS metagenome assembly JADEYI01 (sample SAMN16510988, study PRJNA670497) | mine drainage metagenome | isolation source: biofilm near Copperflume 1 | place: Germany: Marsberg coppermine Kilianstollen | collected 2018-02 | reverse complement strand
GAAAGTAGCACACCGTCATACACAGCAAGCACTTGGCATGCATCTTCTTCGGACTCGTGGTGAGCCTTTTGTTGGCCTAGCTAGGTACTCCGTTGAAATAATCCTTCCCTCTGCACTGCTTCCAGTATGAGGAAGCCTGAGGGCAACTTTAAGACACTTCCACTGCAGCAGCTCTACTTTAGCGCTGCATTCAGTGTGGTCCTGGTACTGAGCGCAACCATTTTTGCAGCAGGTGATACTGCTGAGGGCGCTGCGCAAGCGGCTGTGCGAGGCGCTGGCAAAGGCGGATAAGGCCTCGCTTGAACGCATGCTGCGCGACTTTGAGGCCGACTTTGGCAAGGCCTCCACGGTGGGTCCCTCAGATCATATCCAGGGATGTGTTGCATGTATATTATTGGTTACAGATTGGGTGAGCTGTCTTCTCAGGAGCTTGTGCATGCCATGTCTTTTTGCTGCGCGATTTTGAGGCCAACTTTGGCAAGGCCTCCACGTTGGGTTCTCTGCATGCTTGAAAATCACCGCACATGAAAGAATCTGCAATCCTGACGCTGTGCATGCGCTAGTGGGTCTTTGCACTGGAACCTGTCCAGGGAAGATGTCACTGTGTTCAAAAGACATGACATTAATGCCGGGTCATAGCTTCACCTTCACCTGTACCGCACTGTATTCATTTGGGCATCAAACGATGATCTGGATTGTCTATGATGAGATGATTTACTGGCCTTGGATGGCCAGTAAATAGGCAAAGCAGATTCATGGGCCCTGCTGCTGTATCGTGTAATATGTCACCATGGCATCTTTATTCCCGGGACCTCAAATGCTAGATCCTGTCGATCAAGTAGCAAAGAGGGTCCAGGGCCCCTATGCATGATTTTCAATTTCCTGAAGATTGCGGTGTTTGCTGAGCACATAAGAAGGTGGATCCGGAGATTTCGGCGGCGCTGGAGCGGGCGGGGGCGGAAGATAATAACGCGACGGCGGAAGGGGAAAAAGCCAGCGAGGGGAAGGGTGAGGAAGGCGACGAATTGCTGCCGGGCATGGCATTCATGATGAGCTGCTACGAGGATGAACTGAAGAAGCCCATTCGCAACATCGTCAACGGCTCGCTGCTGCGTGCCATACTCATACAGGTAGATTGTCAAAATCCGCCAGTAGATTTACCACATATTATTATAATTGTGAGCAAACGCTATTCCTGCCAATAGGCAAGCATCTCCAGGCAAGCTGCAGTGAAAGGCTACCAGAGAACCTGTCCGTTGATGGACTCGCCAAACCCAGGCAAGACCCAGTGATACATTACCATATGAGACTTTCCCCGCAGCAGAGTGGCAGTGAAACAATGTGCCAGGAGTATTGGCAACGCTTTTCAGTGATGGCGAGCGGGAAAGTGCAGAGTTGTGGGGATAATGCCGTCATCATGTTGGCACAGTTGCATTCGTGTGCAGGAGGGTAAGACATACGATATCCACATGATCATGAATCTGTCGTCTTACAAAGTGATACTTTGAGCTTCAGGAGGTTGGTTGTTGTCATCATTGGCAGAACTGCACTGTATTAATGTGCAGTATTGATGACAGTGTCAACCCTGGAGAGCTCACAGATATCAACAGAGATCAATGTCGCTTCAAAGAGCCAGCTGCAGATATCTGTTCTTGCATCTTTAATTCTCATTACCTTGCTTTCTCAGCAGGGAAATTCCTTGAAGCTGGACATTGAGGCCTGAAATGTTGACCCCTCGTACATAAGTCATATTTCAAATCTGCAACTCGTTTGAAACAGGCGAGCAGAAGCTGAAGCTGAACAATAAGCATCGGTCTGTTCCCTAGCATCTGTTTACATCATTACACCATTCTTCATTATGTAAGTATCGCGGTCGAATTCAGAACAGGTGCAGAAGCTGAAGCTGGACACGGAGAGCGCGATGCTGGAACTGGATCAGATTCTGCGCGCGAATGAGCTGACGGTGGCGGTGGTGGCCGCGGTCCCCTCCCTGCTCATCGCCGGGGGAACTTGTTATGCCCTCTTCAGGTGGCTCACCCCCTCGCCTCCCGACCGACGCAGCGAGGCACTCCCTGCCAGGTGTGCCTTTATCAGGCTAGGAATGGTCCGAATGCGAGTTCAACAAGGTCGGGTCTAGGGAATGAAATTAGCAGATTGCCTTGCGCTGTTCCGGTGGCTGACCCCCAAGCCCCCCGGCCCCCCGCAGCGAGGAACTGCCCGCCAGGTGCGCGCTTATTCTGGCTAGTGATGACTGCAAATAAAAAAAAATTGTATTACAGTGAATCCATTTCCTACTTGCTCTATACTGCTGGCAGGCCCCGGCCCCGGCTGGCGGGGCGCGGTATAAATACTGAGCACCGTGACCAAATTGATTGGGTCTTGCTTGGATCTTTCTAGCCAACAAGGGGTTTTTTGTCAGCCTTTAGCTGCGACTTGTCTGCAGGACGCACCTTGCCTCTTGGCAGGAAAAGAGTGCAATAATAGCAATATCAACGAAAATTATAACAGGAATAATACTGCTGGCTACAAGACTTCCTGCTTGCTCTGTGGCACCAGGTGCAGAGAGTACCTTGGTCCTGTTCAGCTTCCTATTAAATGACTTCATCATGGTCTTGCCTGCATGAAAGGCAATACCTTTAGTATAGTATCTGTCTCTATAGTACCGGGAACACATAATTAGCGAAGTGGGTAGCCATGTTTCTGGAGCAGCGCAGCCGCCTATGGCACAACTGTCTGGCTTTTGGGTTTGATATCATGGCAGCGGTGAGGATGGGTCATCCATGTGGTCTGGCTGTCAGTTCCAGGAATGGATTGAATTCCCTACTAGCTCTCAAAGTTTCCGCCCTGACCACATTCTGGCCACCTGAGACCGCTTCCATGATAGTGATCCCCATCATCCGCTATGCATGCAACCTCTCTCCTCTCCCTTCCTTGGCTCCTAGAAAGGCATCCGAAATAAAATCATGCAAGCTATGCTATCAGGATGGCGATGGTCGAAGTTGAGCGCACAATCCACAAGCTGGCGCAGGAGGGAACACCAGAACTGCAGGGCGAGGTCGTCTGGCGAGTCGCCAGGTGCGCACCCTTACATTTCCTAAGTTTAGGCCCTCAATAGTCATCATATTCACTGCTTGTCGTTGTGATCAAACTGTTAATAGCAGGGGCCTAGTTGTGTGGCTGGGGCCAGTTCAGGTCTGGGTGACTACCAGCCACAGGCGAGTAATTTTTAGTAGGTTTGCTCATTTGCATTGTCCTTTGGATTGTGGCATGTCTGCATTTGGCTACTCAACAACTGCAGGATGGGTCTCCTCTCTCATGTGCACCATGGCAATAGCAAATGTGTTGGCTGCATTGCAGCACATGTCTTTATGCAGACTTGGACGGCATGATCCCTGATCATGACGGGGATGTGCTGCTTACTCAGGGTGTACTGGGAGACTCGAGCACTCTACAGGAGGCACACATCCGGGCTGGGCATAGTGGGATTGACAGTGCAATCAGAGTGGCCCAATCTGCGCGCAGATTTGTTAGAGCTGGTTGCCCCAAACCCGCCCAGGGCCAAGATTGAGACCTGCCACCGAATGCAGCGTATTTACTCCCTCTTCCAGCCCTGATCATTGGGACACAAAATAATATTGAATACGTAATTCTCTGGTCTTTAGTAGCCAGATAACCTCCAGATGGGGCACCCTATGTACCTGAGATCTCAAGAAGGGAGAATGCAAATTGCTATGATAACTCGATCAACTTGGTCATGACGTCAACATTATTACCGCATGAATTTATTGAGGTCACCTGGCATATTTGAGTGTTTTTTCGTGATTGCAGCATTGTAAGGGACATGGATGACAGGTTGCATGGGTTGGTTGGAAACACATTGATGGCACCAGAGAAGCTCGCTTGCCAGCAAGCTCCTCAATCTACAAAACTGCTGCACGATGACGAGCATTCGCACAAATGCATGTCTTGAATGCTATGTGTGCGCAACCGCATGCATGCACACACGCACATGTGATGGTCACTCAGCACTCATATGATGCATGCATCCGGAAGGGACCACTTGGCTCTGGCCGCTGTCAGTGCCTGAGGCGAGCGTTTGATCTGGAGGACTGGCGCCCAAAAGTAAATTTGTGATCATCGATGTTGATATCATGATCAACACCTAATGCCAGCGGTGGCCACGGGATGCCACTATGATGCAACGATGTCACATCTATATTCTGGCTGGGCGCAGGCAAACGACGCAACTGGTTGGGCGCCCTCAGGACAGAGAATCACAGTCCCTCAACAATAAAACCTGTCGGGTTCCGAAAATATCTCACCACGTGAACTTCTCAGGGGTTACTAAAGTAGTCTTTAGTACCCCCTGAACTTCTCAGTGGAAGGGTGGGTGCGTCGATCACAAAAGCGAGCGCCCCGTCACTATGCGAACGTGCCAGGTGGGCTGCCCGAGAATCTATTCGAAGATAGGGGTCTGCGCTGGGGCGAGATCTCAGAGTCGCCTTTTGCGCCATCCGTTCCAATTACTCCTCCCTCAAGTGGGTGCTCAGCGAACTTACCCGGCAGCTCCTCACAGGTCTGTGCGCCCCTGGTGTGCCCCAGCACCCGCCCCCCAGGCGCACGGATCTCGAGCTCGCAGCGCCGGCCCCCAGGTTGTTGCGGACGCCTCCCCAGAACATGATGAACCGGGCAGGGTCTCGCTTGAAACCTATCGCGCCGCGGCCCGCGGTGGACTCGTTCTCGCCCTCCGGCGCGGTGTCAGCGGTGTCCCTGGACCCCAAGGACTACGTCTACCCCCATGCGGACTATGTCTGGGGCGTGCCGCAGCAGATGCACGCCGGCGTCATGCACGAGCAGCATGGCTACGCCAACCCGTGCATAGCGGCCAATCCTGGCATGTACAGTGGGTACGGGGGCCTCGTGTCACCTTGGGGACAGCCCGCGATGCCGCAGTACCACTCCCAAGTGGGCCCGTCCACCTCAGGTGGGCGCCCTGGATCCGCACCCAAACCGTATCTGGGTACCAGTGGTGCCTGTCAGCACCCATGCAGCGGCCTGACAAGCATTGGCATCGCACCAGAATATGCTCGATAGTCAAGGATCGGTTATCGATGCCCACTGCGGCGCGAGATACTATTTGGGCATTCAGGCCAGATGGCCTCCTGAAGTGGAGCTGCATGTAGCAACATTATCGATACTCTTGCTGGTGAATTTCGCCAGCACCTGGCATTGCACTGCAGACTGCGAATTTCATGTTTTCAAGAGGAGTTGTCTAGAACCGTGAGTCCCATATCGTTTGTCTTGCGTTTGGTCAAGCAATTGCTTGGTGAGGCTATGCTTCCTTTGAACATCTGCTTTTCATTGATCTCTCAGGCTGAATGCGCATTCTCAAGGGTCAAAATTTGAGGCAGATGTTGGGCAACATGCAGGGCACATGCCCACCCCGCAGCCATCGCAGCCGATGACCCAGGACCTGCAGCAGCCCAGGGTGCCACACATCGTCAGCAATGGGGGCAAAGACAAGGACGGCACCCTCCCTGCCGAGGGAGATGCCGCGCAGGTAGGACATGAATGTATTTTGATCCAGCCAGTCAACAACAGCTTGGTGACACTCAGGGACTATTACTCAGGTGCATGACCTGGAGTACAGCAATGCCGAGGTACAAGCAGCCATCAGTGGACATCCGAGGTGTGAGCATCCCATGTTCTGGCAGGTGGTGCCAAAGCTTGAAGGTGTGGACGAGCTGCTGAGCATGCCTCTGGACGAGGAGTGCTTGCAGCGGCTGCTCAGCGGCGAGGGCCTAGATGAGGATGGACCTGTGGTGAGCCTTCCTTCTCTCTGCACCCAAGCTATAGGGATCATGATCACCGAAATTACCGTTAAATGGAGATGATTGTACTGACAGATGCCTGGACCTGTGTGTCTTGTCTTGATGCGTCTGTCTCTGTGCATGCTCCACATCCTGCATCATGGGATAGATCTCACCTGCTGCAAGTTTTGGCATCCGTGCCAAAGTAGCAGGTGCCAGGTTGATTGAATGGATTAGTCAGCTTTGCTGATGCTTTGGGTGCGCTGCTTGCGCAGACGATGGACCTGGGCACATCCCACAGCTGCAAGGAGCAGGGGGATCTCTCTGGGGACTCCACCTGCACCGGTGAGCAAACCTTTAAAGCTGCCATGAGCCCACCTCATCACAGAGGGGTAGCATTACTTGCGAGTGGATTAACATGAGGCAGCCTGAGGGTCTGGCACTCCACAGCGGGCCACAAAGTATGATCAACTGTAGGACAGGAGGAAATTGTGGAGGAGAGCGCAGAACAGAAAACATGAGGCGTGGAAATGAAGACAATGTGCCTGTGTGATCAGGCGAGGCCAAGGCAAAGAAGGCGGGGCAGTCATCAGCGGAGGAGGGCAACAGCGCTTCAGGGGCCGAGGACTTGCTGACAACCAACGAGCTGAATCGCTGCATGGCCGACTCCTCAGTCCTCAAGTGCGCTCCCTTTTAGTTCTCCATTCGACTTTTTGCCTGTTATCATGCAAAGAATCCTTCCTCTTGAATACTCCACCGCAAAGCAGCCTCTGCATGATCCTTAGAAGACAAATCCAGCTGGTTTAGTACCTCGGCTTCTTACATGATGCCAGCTGACACAGGGCTGTTGCCCCACAGCTTCCCAGTCATCAAAACTCGCTACGTGGCTTGATGAAGAGGTTGAATTCACGGTGCTGGTTAATGGTTACCCATCACCACAGGAGCGTGGCCAGTTTTGGCGATCTGGACCTGGACTACCTGGCGTCCATCCACGAGCTGGAGGCAGGCGACGATCACATGCTCAGCTTCGACGGCGAGTGCGGCTCCTCGCTGCACGGCGGCTGCGCGGCAGCTTCCAAGAGGGGCGACGTCCTTGCGCGCATGCGCAGCGAAGCCACGCTGCCGTCCTCAAAAAAGAGCAACCCGCTGTCCGCACTTGGCCCCGATGCCGGGCTGCAGTGCGTGCTGGACTTCCTCGCCTCCGACAGCCTCAGGTGCGGGGCCACATGATGTTCGTTGCAGGGTTATCCTGAGATAACAGGGGCTCACAGCTTAATTTCTGGTTATGCAGTGCCTGCATTGGGGAGGCAGCAAGCACGGTATCTCATAAGCGTCGGTAGCTGTTCAGTCGGTCAGACATGCTACCGCATACATCTGTCACAGCAACAAGTCTCTCACATTGTCATGCTAAAGACCAATTGTTTGTGGAGCTGTGTCGCAGCGCTCTCATCTGCATGTTTCACTTCTGAAGCAATGGGAGGCGGGCGGAAATGCAGCTCTGATCATATCCTGTCTTACCCGCACAGGTGCCTCCCTGAGAAGCAGCGCACAGCGGCAACCGAGTCGGTGCGCGCACTGCGGCTCAGCTGCCAGGCGCGGCAGCAACCAGATGGCGAGGAGAAGTTGGGTCGCGCAAACTCGGTGCCCAAGCGCAAGCGCACCAATCCACCACGCTCCAGCAGCTCCAAGAGCTTCAAGGCCGACGCCGATGCCACCGCCGCCGTCTGAGCAAGCGCTAAGTCTGGCGATGAGCATATCCGGCGCACATGGGAATTTGAATTCGACAGCTGAGGATCGAGGAGTGCCAGCTGTCGCAGCTGGAAATCCAGGAGAGAGGAAAGTGGGTCACACGAAAACGGCATTGAGTGCCCTCTGAATAGGGGTTTACGTAAATGTTGCCATGCTGAGTATTCAGCCGCACCAGCCATTGGTGACATTGTGAGGGCAGCATGAAAATCGAGCAGAGTCCAGAGTCTTCATTTTATTCATTTCAGCACCCGTGCGTCTGGCTTGCACGCGCATACCCAATTTTGCAGCAGAATTATTTTCTCCATTCAGCGTTGTTCGAGGAGCCAGAGAGGGGGGGATTTGGGAAAAGCAAGACAAGATCGGTACAGGGGGTAACTTCCTTAATGAGGGTATGCACCTGCCAGAGAATTCCCTTCTTTACCCATGTGTATCTGACAGAATTGCCCACAATAATCAAAAGCAAACAGTGGCCGCCAGTGGACTTTTGAAGAGGAAGGTGATGAGGGGAAATACACCAAGAGAAAAGGGGAGCAAACTGCTGCTGCTGTACAGCCCATATGTGACAGTGCAATGCAAACACAGCCATCAGTGTGGTGAGTGGTTGAGCCTGTATATCACTGTGCAGAGCTTGTTGAAAAGAACGCTATGAGGCAATGTGAGATGAGAAGATAATATGAAGCAAAGTTGGGAATTGAAGAGCTGAGCGGTCTGCATACGGTCTGGGTAGCAGCAATTTGTTGTCCCTCCAGAGTGCTCTGGCATTGCACTGCCAAGCAGCAAGACAAAAAAGATCAAGCAAGACAAAAGAGCGCTGTTCAAGAGATCCCAAGGCCTCTGTTTGCAGTGTTTTGATGCATCACTGCGTACAGATCAAATTGTTCATTCAATTTCTACTTTTTTGCATGAGCTGCACTAAGCAGCTTATGCCCTGCCTGTGCAGATGATCATGCCCCTGTTTGGGTGATTTGTTGCTTTGCATATGTTGAGTGCATTTGAGAAGAAAATTTTGGCGAGAAGCCATTTCAGGCCTGTGCTGACACTGGTGTTTGTTTTAGGAGCTTAGGGTGTTGTCGGCCCCGGCAAGCAAGTGCAGCGCTTAAATTGCCTGATGTCTTGCCACTGCTTGGGGTCGCATGTGTTGTCTGGAGTTTGCCAGAGATCACGGGAGCATGTTGGTGTTTCTTGTGTGCAATCTGCCCTGGCTGATTGTCATCTTTGCCCTTGAAGATGCTTGCCTTGATGAAGTTGTGAGTACAGCATGTGCATGACAGTGCCGCTGCATAAGCTGCATTGATACGGGAACAGCCGGCACTTTGTGTAATCAGACATCTTGACATTGATAAGCATGCAAGCCTTGCCTTTGCAGCTTGTGCAGCTGCATCACTTTGGCTGTGTGCCCACTGTATAGACTACACTATACAATCTATCCTTAGTGGTCTAACATATACCCAAGCGCTGGGCATTTGCCCCAGTGCTCACGAAGTGTCCTTCGCATTCAAAGCCTTTACCGCAGCGATCCGGAATCCGCGAATTTCGGATCACCAGGCCCTCAATAATATATCAGTGAGTGTTCGAAAATGGTTGGGCTGCCCAGGCAAGCATGGCCCAGCACAAGCATTCTACCAGAAAAGAATATGCAAAAGAAATTTTGCAGAACAGATTTGACAAATTTGCACAACAAGATGGCACAATTGTGGCCACGTGCTCGCTATACGATACATGGCATAAAGAATACTTGTCTCATCAGCAACACGCCCCTATCCCAGAGACATGCCTCCCTGAGTGCCCTTTCGTAGTCACAGGGGAGGTGGTCATTGAATCCCGGGAACGCCAGCAGTAGAACGCGCATCAGCACCCTCATGGCTGACTCATCAGGATCCTGCGCAGCAAACACAAAGTAGATCAAAGGCTCGCCTTGTGCATGGTTCTGACACTCTGTGCCCACAGTAGCTGCTGCAGCTTTACCATGCACATGCAAGTCTGTGCAGATTAAATTTGAAGCGTGCTGATCATCAGCTGTTTGCTCTTTCCTTTGGCATCTCAGTGCAGGTTGGAGGTTTTCCCTCCCTATGGCAGGCTCAATTGGGGCGGACGCCGCACTCATCACATCTCAAACTGAGAATATTAAGCCTTTCATTGATGTTCTTGCAAGATGCATAACGCACTAGGAAGCAGCATGCAAAAACAATAACACTTGCGATGTCCGGCGTGCCGTTTGAATTTCAACTATCACTTTATTTTAGGTGTTTCTCGCTCACCCTGAGGCCAGTGCCAATCTTGGCCAGGGACAGAGCATACGCCCAAAAGTCCTCGCGCGCTTTCCAGACCCTTACGGTCCGCGGATCCGCCTCCTCCCGTAGAATACGCGTGCGGCGGCCCGAGTCCGTAACAACCGGGATGGAGGTTATGTAACGCTCCAGCCCGTGGTGCTGATAGCCCCATGCCGGGGGCAGCTTACACACCTGGATCCCATGCAACTTACCAACTCATTTCTGCTTTATTTGGCACGTTAAGATGCGAATCCCTAGTCAAGCAAATAGCAGGTTCCTTGGACCATGCTAGAGGGCCCATGTGTGGATGGTTTGCGTTCAAAACTGCGCCCCATTCATGTTGTGCAAGAGGGTTATCTGGAGGAATGATCAATGTCTCTTCTGCAAGCACAACCAAAAGCCTCCATGCAACTGCGCCCAGCACTCTGCATGAAGGATGCACCAAGTGACGAGTGCGCCGGGCTGGCGTGTAACAAAATATCAAGTCAAGGAATTAACGCCTCTAGTTGTTGCGCACCAGGTCTAAGGCGTGCGCGTAGCGGAACGCCTTCCCCGGGTACAGCTCACCGATGACTCGCGCTGACTCACCGTCCCCGCAGCGCGGCGCTCCAAACGTGAAAATGCCGCCGATGCTGTGTTCCAACCCCGGAGCCCTGCAGCGTCAGCACTAGTCAATGATCTTTTCACGTTTCAGCCTTTTTCCCAGAAGCTTCATGAAAAACTGACTCTGTGATCAGATCCCCTGGGACTCCCTTTGCCCAGACTCCTTCTGCTGAGCATGCCCTGTATGACATATTGACAGAAACTGCCTTGATACTACTCCAGACGAAGTGCTACGCTGTCAGACTGACTGAGCAGCATCAAAGTCAGGGGTTCTAGACATATCTGCCTTTCGGGATAAACTGCCACGTCATCATGACATATGACTTAGTCACAAGTTCAGTCGTGCCTGGTGCCAGGCGGTCAGCAGCATGTGCGCATAGGTTGACAACCCTGGGGTGTTTATAACCTGAGGGGCAGAAGGAGCGCGAGGAAGGAGGCGAGCGCGCCGCCCATGCTGTGGCCGACCAGGAAGATGCGTTTTCCCCTGCCCGCTGATGTCAGCAGGCCCAGGAGTGAGTCAGCGACCGTGCTGCCCGGCCGGGCAGGGTCGGGCTGGTGCAGGCCTGCCCACAGCCCATCGTGCACCTCCCCCATGCCTGCACAGCCTCAAGCATTTTCTGCGAGGAAGACTTAGGTGGATAATTGCCCAGATCCTGCACCCTATGAGCCTGTCAAGTTTCCGCCCATCCTTGTTATTCTGCCTTTGTTCTAGGCAGGCTATCAAACACGTTTACAGCTGATATCCCCTCTATGCTGTGAGGAAACAGATAGGTTTAGTGTAGACAGCTGCCCTCATACTCAGGAACAGCCCCACGATTGTAGGTCACCTTACTTTGTGGGCTGTAAGATTTGGAAACCACTGAAGAGAAAGCTACTCTCACGATGCAAGGAGCTGTCCTCATTCAACCAACGGCATGTCCTTATAGAAGGCATGTGAGATCAGTCAGTCCAGGGTCTTGCAGAGTGTCTAAAGATTGGAGGGAAGAAGCGGCAGGTAAGCAACCTGGCCTGTAGCGCTTAATGCAAGGGGGGTCTGCGCGCAGATCCAATTGGTACAATGGGTCCGCTCCCTTCAGCATAACCACCAACGCCCTCTCGTTGCTGCACCCGCACCTGCGAGAAAATCACATTCTGCCTTGTTATTATATATTGAGGGAGATGTTGTGTTGCGGCTTTTGCATCTTGCAGCGTGACCCTCTGTGACAGCTGCCTGCTGATTATGCGCTGCATGCTTATACGGTAGTATTTGATGGTCACACCAACATGAAGGTAATTTTTTGATGTGCCTGTCGTAAGTGAATAAGCGATCTCACCAGACAATGTCTGGCAGCCAGCAGCTTCTGTTTTGGCGCCCATGTAACGATTCACCCCGGTGGTACTGCATGCCCCACCTGTGAGCCTCACCCGAATGCTCACGAAGGTAGAAACATCAAAATCAATAGGACCTTCATTCTGTTCAGTCATTGAGATATAATCATATGAAGCCATGAGTGCAGTGCAGATCCAGCATCATGAAAAGAGCGCCAGGCTGGACTTGGATTTGAGCAGTAAGTAGGCGTAGAACGGCCAACCCAAGGCAGCTTGTTGCGCGACTTTGTCCTGAAAACAATGCAAATGCAACACCAAAAATGCAAGGAGAAGGCACAAAGGAAAGTCTGGCTGTGCTATAGTAAGGGTACAAAGCTGCACACCTGCGCTCGATAACATCGCGCACAATCCTCTCGTCCTCGTAGATGAGCTTGGAGCACATCGCCAGGAAGTGGGCATTCCTCGGGCAATCCACCTCTCCCTTACTACCCCTCACCGGCGCTGCAGTCGGCTTTGTGAAAGCCCCAGTCTTGCGCTGCGCTGTCAGAATCCTTCTGCATTTTCTCAATGCTGCACTCGCATTTTGCGTGCTTGCTGGAGAGGCACCCATATCTGCTGGCTTGCTTGCTTCGGAAGGAGCAGTGTTGGCATTCTCTGGACAGACAGACTCTGGTACTGCCGGGCTGATATCATCCTGCAGCAGAGACAGAAGAGCTGCGGCGCGCATCGGGGGCCGGCGGCTGCGGCTGCTGCCGCTTGTGGTAGGTACTTTGATTGGGTTGTCGAAGGGGAAGCTCTGGGCTGGGCTGTATGGCAGGGACAGGTCCGGGCTGAGAGCGCCCAGAATCGAAAAGGGCACCTTGTCTCCGCTCTTCAGCTCGTACGCAGAGCCTGCATGCACCGGGCAGCAACCACCAAATTTAAAAGATGCATACACTGCAAATTGCACCACTGTGATCCATCAGCTTATTGTCGAGTTGTTGTTGCCAATAAGTCATGGGTTGCGCATTGCTATGGGCTGTACTTCAAAGTTTAGCTCTTTTGCGATGCACGGCTGCTCTCTCAAGCAGTAATGGTACCTTTGCAAGAGTCCGGGTCATAAGAATGAGGGAGGACCTGTGAGAAGGGACAGCAGGCGCTCAGCGTCCGCCCGGAAGCCATGCAGGAGGTTGGGCACTCCGAAGAAGCTGATGAGGTGCAGCGTGCCAAAGTAGGCGAGCACTTGGGTCATGAATGTCCATGACACCCGGCTGGCCTCCACAAATCGGCGCAGGATCAGGCGGCTGCGGTCGATGTGCTTGGGCCTGAATGCCGCTGCGGGTGGGGAAATGCACCCAAGCAGCCCATCCTCTGAACAGGAGCACAAGGCATCAGCTTGCAGTCAACCATGAGCAGGGGGCTCAGGCTGCGGCCCCTGTAGTAACACTGACAGGTAGCAGTGCTGTGCCTTATAAGCTGCACAAGATTGACAGAATGAAAAGGTGTCTTGGTGTGTTAATGAGCCGTTATTTTCCCTTTCAAGAACATTTCTTGGCAGATGGATCGTGCCTGGTGGTGCAGCCCGGTAATCGGACGGCTCCTCGTAGACGATGTGTGAAAAGGTGTCCCAGATGCCCAGCAGGATCGAGACTGGCCAAAATGCCACCTTGATGACTGTAATTCTCAAACAATCCCATTTGTCGTTTGCGATGCCCTGCAGATGCAACAGAGGTTCCTCGAACGACGAATGTTACTATTGTTTCAAACGATTGTGATGCAAAATACCACATTTGCTCACTTCATCTCCAATAAGTGCTCGTCGTAGCAAGTCGGCCTTCGCCCGTCTCTGACGCTCTTCTCGAGGCGTCGTCGGTGCACACATGGCGCAGGTGTTCGCGAACTCATTCCATGGCCTGGGTGTCATGATTTTCTTGATTTTGAATGATTTTCCTTATCTTCTCCGAGCTCATCTTGTTTCTGTCGCAGCGTTTTGAGAAGCCCTCTCGGAATGATCGCGTTGCTGTTCTTGGACAGGTTGAACCCCATGCAGGTGGCCACATTTGGCATGGATCTCAGTCGCCCCCTCCTTGCCCCCTCCATTCGGTTGTACGTTACTATTGATACCCAATAAGAAAGGAAGTGGAAGTGCTAGTTAGGTAAAGGGTGGTACAAGGTGCTTCTAGTTGTTGAAGTGTCGATTGCTGCTTTGACATCAGTGAGCTCAACTCTGGTCCCATCTATCTTCATACTTCTTGAGGCAGTTGTGAGAATAAGGATAGCAATCTCATCATCGCTTGATGTAGTGTATGACACAGGACCCACATTGCCCTGAGGCCTCACTTCTGTTTTGAAGAGCATTGAGCAATCACAAGCCCGGAGGGGTTCTGTCTGTAAGGATTTGAGTATCACTAAGTATTTTGTAATAATTTGAAATCGAAAAGTGAGCAGACGCGTTCGTAGAAGCGTTAACGTAGGCCGCCAGAAGCCAGATCAGCCATGGGCTTGCAAGGGTATGTGGGCAGTGGTGAGGACCAGCGGCGGATCAGACGGCAGGAAAAGGAGCGGGAAGAGAAAAAGAAATTATACGAGAAGGCCAAGGAGCAATCGGATGCCAATGTGGAGGGTGCAGGCCTGCGCCAGTTCGGGGCAGGCACATCAGAGGTGAGCACGCTGGAGCACCTGCAAATCATACATTCTAGGAGACCCAGAAATGATGTCCACGAATGCTCCTCTCTGTTAAATGCCATGCAAAGTGACCAGGCCTTTGGTAGCTTGCCAGTCCCGCTTCACACAGGACCTGATCCAGCCGTAGGATCCCCTCCAAAAGCCCCTGTTACTGATGCATAGCTATTGCTGCTGCTGCGCAGACCCTGGATGCGGCCTTCAAGATAGAGACAGTGGGGCTGGTGACGCGTGAGGAGTTTCTGAGCAAACGGGATACCCTCAGAGACAGGATGGATGAGGCCAAAGCCCAAGCCAAGCGCGAGGCTGACAAGGCCCTAGATCAGGCACGTCACTTCTTGTGCAGATGCCTACACAGAGAGCCGGCCTCTCCTACTCTCGCACGTATCAATGCATTGGTTTCTTATAGCAGTGCCTCAGAGGCTCACCATCACGACAGTGTGCAGACATTGACATACCAGATGTCGATGCTCGGATGGCGATCTATTCCCTGTGCAGACAGTGTTCCTCCCTGGCCAGCAGGCTGGGCTACTGGTGTCTTTATTCATTTCAGCTGGGGATGCATGTGCAGGAAAAGGCAGAGAGGAGTAAGAAGAGGGCCAAGATTGCAGCGAAGACCAAGCTGTCATTCGCGCAAGACGATGACGAAGACGGCGATGGAGAGGTGTGCAAGAGATTTTACAAATCTGGGTTTGAAATTAACAGCAAATTCACAGGCGCCTTCGCAAGGCAGAGAGCTTCCTTGTCACATACGGTACACCTCAATGCCCTGTGCGCCTGAAAAGGCATGAATGTTCAAGGCAATAGGAATTGCTGGTTGTTGCAGGAAGAAGAAGAAGCAGCAGGGAATGGGCTTGAGAATGGGGGGTCCAAGGCGCAGGAGCCAAAGCAGGCGGCAGCGCAGGCGGCAGCTTCCAGGAAGCTGGGCAAGGACCCCACAGCTGCCACCGACTTCCTGCCTGACCGCGAGCGAGAAGCTCAGGAGATTGCAGTCAGAGAGCAGCTAAAGAAGGAGTACGAGCTGCGACAGAGGGTGCTCATTTCTACCCATGCCCTCCCCGCTCTTCAGATGTCAGTAGTCTGCCTTGGATCTCTGTATTGGTATCACTGTATCGAGGGTATCAGGTGATGACAGGAGGTGAGGAAGTCAGCAATTTGGGTGAAGTATCAAAACCAGACACTTGTGGAATAGCCGTAGACATTGCACACTGCACCGGCCGGATGCGAAGCGGTGCTTGTGATACACAACCTCATAGGGGCGCGGCATGCAGAGCAAGTTTGTTGTCATTCTCTCAACACTCCGAATAATTATTTCAAGCAGGTCACGTAGCTCTGACTTGTGTTCTAAGCTACACAGGCAAAGTCTGGCGTGTGTGCACATGCAGCTTGTGAGGAATGAGCCGCTATTCTTTGAAACACAGATTTGAGTTTGAGTTTTGGTGCGCGCAGCTGGTGAGGAACGAGCCGCTGAAGATCACATACAGCTACTGGGACGGGCAGGGGCACAGGCGAGTGGTGACCATTCGCAAGGGTGACTCCATCGCGCAGTTCCTGCAGAAGGTCAAGGAGCAGCTGCACCCCGACTTCCGGGAGCTCAGGCGCGCAGCTTCCCCTCACCCTTGTGCACTTTGCCAGCACAGGCTTTGTTCTCTGGGTTGGTCGACCCTCGAAAACCATGGTCACAAGGCTGGTGTCAACCTCCGTCAATCAGCTCTGCACCAATGGCTTATTGTTTCGCTGATGGCAAGGGCGCTGTCTTGCAGCTTTGCACTCCCACCGGAGCTGATGTGATTTCCTATGAATCACCACACCACAATCATGAAAGGCTAGATTACTCTAGGGTCGGTGAAACCAGCCAAAATTGCAGGGCCTGTCATTTGCAGCAGAGCCGCAACCCCACTAAGTCCTTCCTTATTTTCACACCTCTATTTGCTCCTCTTGACAGGATTCCTGTGTCTTGCAGGGCGGCGTCTGTGAGCAGCCTGATGTATGTGAAGGAGGATCTAATAATCCCCCAGCAAACCACATTCTACGACCTCATATCGTCCAAGGCTCGCGGCAAGTCGGGCCCGCTGTTCCACTTTGACGTCCACGAGGACATCCGCATGCAGAACGATGCCACCGTGGAAAAGGAAGAGTCACATGCAGGTATTTTTCAACCTTTGGAACAGATTAAACAACTGATTTGAAGATTTTGTATTAGGCCCAAGGAGCTCCTTGCAAGTTCCATATGCTCCCAAGGGGTCCCGTAATTTGGAGTGCTCCCAAGCCTCTCCTAGAAGGTATCCCATGTAGTGAGCCACTTACTTCTCAGTGAAGTACCTTCAAATGTTGATGTCTGGAGTTTCTCGGTGGCACAGCAAGTGGCTTGCTATAATCCCAACAAATCTGTTTGATGCAAAGCTTCTGTGAGCCGTAATGGTTGCTTTCTGAGTTGAGCACTCTGGCCAGCACTGCATCGGAGGATGGAAATAGTTTCTGCATGATTTGTGCAATGACATATCAATGACATACAGTATAATGCGCCCCAAATGGCGGGGGGCGGTATTAATGCTGAGCACCCACGGTTAATCGGGTCTTGCTGGCATCTGGCAATTTCATCAAGGGGCAGAAATATGGCAGCCATTAACTGCAGCTTGTCTGCAGGATGCACCTTGCCTCTGGCAGGAAGAACGTGCAGTAAGAATATAATAATGATGATGTGGGGCTTGAATGAGGAGTGACTTCTGAACTTAAGAGGCTCTGTGACTTCTGACCTACACACGCGGTGATAAGACAATTTTTTGCGCTATTGACCAATGGCATCAAGTTGTTTTCTCTCAGTCAGGTTTCCTTTGTTGTTTGCAGGCAAAGTGGTGGACCGGCATTGGTACAACCGCAACAAGCATATCTTCCCAGCCTCAAGATGGGAGGTCTATGACCCAGAAACCAACTATGAGACATACACCATCCATGGCAATGAAGTGAAATGAGCGTGCCTTGCAAAGCAGGCATGTAAGTGTTATGCTTGGACGGAAACTTGGCATCGCCACTGCTCGATGTTGAGTGGAACGGACATCTGTACACGTGAATTTTGCACCCATGTGCCTCCCCTGTACCAGGGAATTAATAGCAGATTTCTTTGATGGCAGAAAATTATGAGAGGAGGCATGCTTTTTATGCGTAGAGAACATGCAGACATCAAGACAGAGTAAATATGTGCCAGGCATGTGCATGGGGTAGCCCCGTGGAAATTGTTTATCCAAAATGTTGCTTACAACTTGCCACACAAAGTGCGGCGTTGCAACTGTGTGAAACTTTGTCTCTACGACCAATATATTAGCACACATAACATGACCACACACATCCTAAAGGACCTGACTCATGAGCTCGTAGCAAGCTTGGGTCCTCTATCAAATTCAGACGATAAAAAAACCTCCTGTCTTGGTTGTACACCATGCACAACCTGCCAGTTCACTGCAAAAGGACAGGGAAAAAAAGTGCACACGTTCACTATTCCATGATACAATTCAGACTCTCCCTTGCCACGTCTCACCCCGCAAGAGTTCCGCAATCCGCCAGTCCTCATCCCAAGTTTTGTAGTTTTGCATTTCCAAGTCTCTGCAGCAGCTGCCAGCAGCCCAAACTTTGAACTCAATCCTCCCTCGCATCCGTATGTTTGCGTCATAATTAGGTTGCCATTCCAGCACTCAATTCCAGCCAGCTGCTGGCACTAACAAGACATAAAGACTGCCAGTGACCCAGCGATCAGTCGCTGTGTCAATACAGCAGCAGTTCCAGAAATGCCTCTCCTTGCACAACTGCGCAGGGATTGTATTGTCATGTCAAGAGCCAGAACATGGTTCGTCAGCTTAGCTAGGGGTTCATTCAGGGGTGGATCACTGTGTCTCACCCTCTCGGCAGAACATGCCAGCCTTCCTTTCAGAAAGACAGTCCGGGGTAATTAAATGTGTTGCAGCGCTGGGGGCCAGCTCTGTTTAATTTGCACAGCTAGGGGGGAAGGAAGGTAAAGCTGATTGTACAATAAGAGAGTCCCGTCAGTCTATGATGTCAGCGCAGAGTGACGTCACCGTCAGCGGTGACATCAGCGCGTGTTTCAGAGACAGCCCGCGGATCGTAAAGGCTAAGGTCACAATTCTAGCTACAAACAATTCTGGCAACTCAGAAACCTGGCTACGCTCTCCGCCTTGTGTGCCGTCCACTCCTGGGCACACTTTCCAATCCTGCCGCTTTGACCGTCCCTTGACAGCAGATCCTGGCTCAAATTTCCGCCTGATCGAATCAAATCAGATGCTTTGGGATACTGTCAGAGCCAGCAGAGGATGTTCCATGTGTTGGCCGGCAGTCTCAAAAGGTTAGGAGACTGACTTGGCCGTTGCCAGCACTCTCTGAGCGTCAACAAATACATGCTCCAGCAGTCTTATGCATTCTTTGAAAAAACACGAGGGCACCTCGCATTTGTTGCTGCTGGATCCAGCAGCCAAACAATGTGTGTGTCTTTCGTTGCTGCATCTCCCTTGATGACAAAGTCATTTCCCATCCCTCACTGCAGCGCTTCCCACTTGGAATCGGCTGCCACCAGTGGACTGACCTCTGCAAGCCGGCAAGGCTTGCAGATCCAAGATGTCCTCCGTTGGGCACTCCTTTGCTCCCATCTCGCCACAAGATCAGCTTTTGATCTTTCTTTCTCTGCAGGGACGGAAGTCACACAATTCTTCCAGGGCTGGCAGACTTTCAGGGCCGCTTCCTAGCAGCGGGCCCCACTCCCTAGCAGGTGTTGCTCCTTTGCATCTTCTCACTTCCCCACAGAGTCGCATGGGGTCTCCAAACCACGAATCACTTGTATGGAGAAGCAGTTCTCCATTGGTATCCATGACAGGACCGCGGCAGGAGCGTTGCAGGTTGGCGCACGCTCCCGTGTCTTGATGTGCGCCAAAGGGCAACGCTCCTCCCAGTGAAGCCGGCCGGGAGATGGCCGGCTCGCGGCCTGTCACGAGTGCTCGACAGTATCTTATTGCCTGCGATCAAAGCGCGGAGAAAAAATTTTGTCCCGGGGGGCGGCCGCGGCGCGGCGGCGGCCGGGGTGAGTCATCCAGGTGGCTCATCGGGGTGACTCATCAGGGCGCCTGCGCGGGCCGGAAGAACGGGCCGAGGCGCCACTGCAGCGCCTGCAGCACCTCGAGCTCCAGATCGGCAGCGGCCGTGGCGGCAACTTCTCGGTTGTGCACGTGTGAGAGCATCGTGGACAGCAGCTTCTTGTAGGGCACAAACTCCACGTTCTTGGCTGCGATGTAGATGCAGGCCAAGTGGATGGCCGTCAGCCTGCAGCAGCACATCATCATTGGTCATTTCTTCCCTGCTGGACTTAATTTGTGATTGTCAAAAAGATAAAACTGCACATTTTAAATATAAAATTGAAGCATGGGAGAGAAGACTGGTGTTTGGTGACGGTCTCCCCCTCACTAAAGAGTCAGCATGGTTGCAGCAAAGGCAAGCAGTGAATTAGAAGACCTTGTGTTGTGCCTTTTACAGCATGACACTCCAATCTATGCTGATGATATTGCAAAGGAACGGCAGCAGTGCATCAGCGCTTGGGCCAGCGGCGCACCAGTGCTTGGGCCCGAGGTGGATGTGGGCGGAGCCGATGGGGCGGTTGGCGCGCGGGGGCGGATTGGCCGGGGTGGTCGCAACAAACGCGGTGAACTCCGGCGTCGCGCGCGCGGCGGCTAGCAGCGTCGGGTCGCGCGCGGCCACGCGCTCGAAGTAAGCGGTGCCGACCGAGATTGTGCAGGGGGTGAAACCGTACATGGTTGCCATGCAGCCGATCAGGGACTCCTCCGGCACTGGCCGGTAGCTGAAGTTGCCTGCGTGTGGCAGAAGTGGTCAGCATAAAGTTCTCAAAGTGAAATCCCCAAAAGGAAGTCGACAAAGTCTCAAAGGTTTAAGAGTAAGTCTCAGCTCTTCCTCCCTTCTTGGCGCTTGCACTGCCTTGTATGTCTTGCATCTCTTTCTGATAACGACTCTGAGAAGGTGCCCATCGTAAGGTAAGTCAGAAGGAGCCTCTTTTCACGGTAAGTCTCAGTAGGTGACTTTCACAAGGTGAGGCTCTCTCTGGTGTGACGCAAGAGGGGTGCATCATATTTGAAGAGGAAGGCCTCATCATCAAGATCATCTGATGAAGATCTCATCATTGGTCATCATCATTGGTCATCATCATGAACTTAGTCATTGCCAGCTCAGCCAGTTGATCATAGCACAGCACGCTGTTCTGATTGATGGAACGATGCTCCTCATTGTAACCATCTGGATGTACAGATTTGGTGTCAGCTGAAGCACAGCTCAGACTCTTGTCTCATCCAGCTTTGAGAGCTTCTCAAGATGATCTACCAGCAGGACTCACCAGAGGATGAGGGAGATGTGGACATTGCGCAGGGGTCTATGACCGCAGAATCCTCTGGCGAACTGCATGCGTCAAAGTCGCCGCTGTATTTCCGCTTGGGCAGCACAAAGCTGGATCCTGCGCACCACAGAAAATCCCCGCTCGTCAACACCTACAACCTATCTGAGCATTTGCTTTGCCACTAGAATGTCACACTTTCAGATGCTGCAGACATTGGTAAGCATCCGAAGCTCATGCAGGTTGCCAACACCAAGATTGTAATTCCTCGCTACAGGGTCGCTCGCAGCCTGCAAGTCAGATCAGCTCCACCCAATGCATGCCAACACTGTGTACCAAAGACAGATGCATACAATCATTGCTCCACAGCACAAACAAATATGGCAGGGTGGGGGGTGGCTCTGAAAGGATCCGCCTCCCCACTGCTCTTGGAAAGTGCCACCAGCAAATCTGCAGTGCTCACTGCAGGGCCGTTCACCGGCCACACGTGATTGCACCCGCAGCATACCAACAAGCTTCCACAGAGAGGCGCACAAACAATCCACAGGACTGGCAACATGGTGGGGATGGGGGTTGGGCTCACCCTCGCTCTGCTGGCTGTCCAGAGTGCTGGCGGATCGGCAGCGCGCGTCCTGCTTCACACCCTCCCACGGATGCGGCGATTCGCACTCCGGGCCGAACTGTGCCGCTGTTGGGCTGGCGTCCTTGCATTCCAATCCCTGTGCACAGCCCAACCTATTCAGCCCCATACTGTTGACAGTTGTAGATTAATACACCCTTACTGTGCCACAGTCCTGTATAATCCACCAATCAAAGCGGCTGCGGAACACATTCAGAACTACGGCTGTCTGTGGGCCACCTACTTCACCCCAAGGGGTGCTAGTCGTCTTTTAGCGCTGGCTATTCACAAGCTGCCCTGTTTAGTGATTAAGGCAGGTGCAGCAAGAACAAAACCGATGGTATAAATGATCCAGTGGGGATGAGGTTGCGTTGCACCACTCCGGGAGAATATTCCCCGGGCCCTGTTGGCTGCAAATTGCATGCAGTGGGTGCTTTTTGGCCCTGCAGGGCATGCTGCAGGCACGCACCTCTTCGCAGAGCAGCAGGCCTGTCTCGTCGGTCTGTGGCTGCGCAACTGGGCTGGGGCCAGGTATGTCCAGGAGCAGGCTGAAGTCCAGCTCTGACTGCAGGGAGGCCAGATTGCTGCAGGAGCCGTTCTGAAGGCTCCTCAGGCGCTTGGCTTCGTGCCTGCATTCAGCTTACCCCCTTCAGCCCGCTTCGATCTCCTTTCTGGCTTTCAGCAGAGCTGCCTTGAGTCAATGTGGACATGTGGCCAGTTTCAACTTGGCCTAGGTCTGACTCGTACACGACGGACCCCTTTAAACACAACCAAAGGCGCGATCGTGCAGAATCTGCATTGCGTGCCGCAATGCAATGCCCTCGGATGCTGGGGCCGTGTGACACATCGAGCTGAAAACCTCACCCATGGGAGGCGCGCTCCCAAAAAATTGCGGCGGGCACGACACGCTCGGCCAATCTGGAGGCACCCACCCAGTGCCAGGGATGTCAGAATACAATGCCCCGAGTCTTATGGGTGGAATATCTATATCACGCTTGCCTCCAAGGCTCGAAACCCTGACTTTGAACTTGACGGCAGGAGCGCCTCACCTGAAGTCGGGCGATGTGGCTTCTGCATCGAGCGATGCTGGGCAATCAGCGCCGGTCTGGCAAGCCGACATCTGCGCTATCGAGCTGCACGGCGTGGGTGCCGTCGAGCATCCCGCCTTGCGCTTGCTGGGCACCGCCAGCGGGGCCGAGCTCCCACTGCACTGATGGGCGGGCGGAGATATTTGTCCAGCCCTCGAAATCGATTGACATCCATTCGCCCATGCTCGGCGTCCGAAATTCATGTATTGATCACAACAACGTCAATGCATGCACGGGCGCAAGGTACGACCTCGTGAAGACTGCCAGCGCAATCTCACATCCCACAACAGTGCCGGAGGTATCCCAACACGCTGTGGATCGACCTTGCACCGTACTCGCGTCAAATATCTGGGTCACAAAAGAGCATCATAACCCGCTTGAACTTGCCCGATCAAAGAAATCTCAAAGACCCCGTGAGGTGGCATACGTGGCGCCAAATTTGGGGTTCTTGGCGGGCGCGTGTGCCGTCATGCAGTGACACTTCACCCGAGACTTCCCCAGATCCACCAGCAAATGAATTCGATACTGCGAAATAAGAATAGGATTCTTCAGGGGATACTTTAAAGACAGGGAAACAAAAGTCTGATGCATTGTGCCCTGACTTCTCTGCACCTGCCCATGCACCTGCAATTTGATATTTGTCAAAGGCCCATGATATTTGTCGATACAAGAATGTCTTTTAAGTGCGCAGTAAATATCTAGTCGGACACTTTCATTCCCACCAACCTAGGTCTACAAATCATTGTCACATCATTGCTAATGTGCAGTGCATACCGCAAAACCTCTACATGCAAGACTAGCAACAGACTCGGGTCCCAAAGACAAATGCACTGCCAATCTGCAGCGGTACCCGGGCAGACACTGAAGAAATGACCCAAACATGCACGCCCTTGCATGCGCACATGCGCAGAAAGCTTTCTCCTTTTTTCCTCGATTTCAATCCGATTGCAATCATTCGACCACATGCACGACCAGGAAAAGCAAGTTCTAAGCTGCGGTGCTCAATATGTCCTGGCCTTGGGAGGAACGTGCTCCATCTCTGAGTCCATCGGCTGATCGTGCACCGGCCTGTAGTCAATCCTGACCTTGTCCTGCACGGCACATGTATCCAGACTGAGCACCTTGTTGGACTGACGACGATTGCATGACATGCTGCTCTATCTCGCTGAAATTGGCGGAGTAAGAAGTCTATCTCTACTGGTTGATCCTTTCCAGCCACACAGGGCAGTACTGCTTGGAGATATTGCGAACAGATGCACACCCAATTTCTTCAGCAGTTGATTAAACTCTCAAAGAGGTCCTCCAATGCGGCATTGAAGCCCTGCTGAGATCAGCATTATCTGCTGGGTAGAGCAGGGCAATATGGGCAGGGGTGCAAGCAGGCCGTCCTTTTGGCATGCCAAAGGCACAGGAAAGATCAGGACCTTCCATGACAAGGCTGAACTAACAAATCTGGCCTATCTGTCAGCAGGCTCATTTGCAGTCCACTTCACTCACTACAGAAAGGATGCACCCCCATTGGCTCTCACCTTGCCGGGCGCCTTGTAGTCGAAGTAGCCGACGGTGTGCTTCATCCAGTGCTTGTCGTCGCGCGTGGTGAAGTCTTCGCGCGCGTGCGCCCCCCGGGACTCCTTCCGCTGCTCCGCGCTGTGGATCGTCACCGCGCCGTTGATAAGCAGGTTCTCCAGCTCCATTGCCTGCGCCAGAACAGGACACGCTTTTCGAATTTGAACTCAAAATTCAAATGCGCACTGCTGCTGCGAGGAATCAGTGAGGACACAGACAGGACTCGAGAGGACAGGATCTAGAAAGGCAGGAAGAGCAGCCACTCATGACAATGACAGCTTGCAGGAGCTCAATGAGTTAGCTGCAGAGCGGACCTGCTATTGCGCAAGTTCTGACTGTCCCAAAAAAACACTCAACGCAGCGCAAACCACTACCAGCACGAGAGATATCTACGAAGCTTCCCTTGGCCATGCGCAGTGGACCGAAACAGCAAAAGCACAAAAACTGCACAAGAGTATTCGGCAAGCGCCCATTGGTAACCAGAGCAGGCTGCGCACCTCCACCAGGTCAGTGTTCCACACCATGGAACGGTCCTTGAGGCCCACGTCATTTAGCGACTCAACAATGTCGTCCACCTTCTTGCACCCCTCCTCCAACGTCTCCTGTAGTGAGCAAACAACCCAGAAACTTTTAAATCTCTGTTTGCAAATGCGCCAGGGCACCCGTTCTCAGCATGCAGAAACAGAAAACAGGCAACCCCCGCTTTGCTCCGAGGCGCCATGCAGTTTGTGCTGTACACTTGCTACTTGGAAGATCCCTTTACAGAGCAGGGGGACCACGTGCACAGGAGCAGCTCTGTGAAGGGCAGCGATCATTGAACAGTTTGCCTCGGCTCTCACAGGACAGCTCCTGTGAGTGCCAAACCCCAACTCCCCAGAGGCAAACCACTAAAACGCAGCACCCCGCACAAGAAGTCAAATGGTGCCTGGAGTAGTCAAGAATATTGAGGGTCCATAGACATCCCAGGGTCCAGTACAATCAAAATACGATGGCACATGAGCGGCGAGTGTGTAGCGCGCCTGGGTCCTGAAGACGGCGGCATCTGCTTGCATGGTCTTCTGGAGGTTGCTGCGGATCTGGGCCACGCTGAGGGGCCCCTGTGAGTGCCGCAGCTTGTCCAGACGTGAGATCGTGTCCTGCCCAGCGTCCGCCGCCAGCTCCGGCTGCGACTCTCCTGGCTTGCCCTCCTCGGCTGCGCCCGCGCCACAAACAAGATTAACTCTCTTGCACCTTCAAAGTGGCACATTTGAGGACTGCATGCTGAGCAATTTGTGCGGCAATGATACCTGCTCTTTAACTTGCAGACCACCCGGCAACAGAGCTCAGGCGACCGGCGTATCAACAACACACACTCGGTAGCCCTAGCAACCTTTCTTAATAGCATGATAACAATCGCGTCGGCCCAGCGCAGTCTGCTATTGGCCCACTCCAGCAGCGCTAATCCACCCATCGCAGTAGGATTTAAGGGCAAGAGGGTATCTGGGGGCTCACATATGGTGATGGCGCAGGCGCGGCCAAAGACGACAATGTCCAGCAGCGAGTTGGCGCCCAGCCGGTTGGCGCCGTGCACACTCGCGCTGGCCGCCTCGCCGGCCGCGTATAGCCCCGGCACGATGGCGTCCGGGTTGTCCTTTGTGGGTAGCACGACCTGCCCCCGGAGGTTGGTTGGGATGCCGCCCATGTTGTAGTGCACCGTGGGGATCACGGGGATGGGCTCCTGTGCACGCGCGAGCAGAAAGAAGTGGTGAGAGAACTGTGCAGCAGCAGGGATGGCATGCGATGCACTGCATCTGCTGCTCTAGTGGCCTGCCTTCCAAGCAGCAAAAAGTGCATGTTACGGTGAAAACCACAAAGGAGCCAGGGTCATTTTTCCATGGATCCCAATTGGTTGCTTGCTCACACATTCCGGTTTCTTGGCTAGGCAGGCACACAGGCATCCTTCTGACCTTTCGTTGAGAGTGGACAAAACTTGCGTCTGTGACCTCTTGCTAAAATAGAGCGGACATGATTTGCAGCACAGGAAGGCATTGCAGCCGAACATGATCAGCCACGGGGATCACAAAAATGCACCTTGGTGACATCGACGCCGGCAAAGATGGCGGCAGTCTCAGAGATGCCGGGCAGGCGCTCGGCCAGCAGCTCAGGCGGCAGGTGGTTGAGGTGCAGGTACACATGGTCCTTCTCGGGGCCGCACCCGCGCCCCTCGCGGATCTCCATCGTCATCGACCGCGACACCACGTCCCTCGACGCCAGGTCCTTCGCCGTCGGCGCGTACCTGGCCGGAACAGCAAATTTCATGTCAGGTCCGTTTGAATCATCATTCAAATTCAACGTTCAACAATGTTGACTGAACATGCTGGCGAGCGACACCAGGCCCTTCGCCGTCGGCGCCTACCTGCCGAGGCAGTTTGAATATAAGATAGGAGATTCAAATTCATACTTGCAAATGGGTGGTATGCTCAGACTCCCACGGCGGCCACCAGGCAATGCCAGCAGGGATCAGGAAGCCGTCTCAAGGCATGTGGTTGCTTCCCTTAGACGTTCCTGGTTCCATCTTTCAGAGCGCAAGAGCGTTGCAACAGGGAGGGCTGAGCTTGGTGTGCTGAGCATGTTCTGAGCATGTTCAGGCTGGCATTAACAGCATGCACAGAGGAGGTGGAAGCTTCTGCTCGACTTTTGCGATGCCTGCATGAGATGTTGCAGGGACCAATGAAAGAGCTCACCGTTCCATGAAGCGCTCGCCCTCGCTATTGCGCAGGATGCCGCCCTCGCCGCGGGACCCCTCCGTGATGAGGCAACCCGCGCCGTAAATGCCTGTCGGGTGGAACTGCACAAATTCCAGGTCCTGCAGTGCGCCAGCAGCGACCCTTCAGCCGGTGCCTTCAGCCGGTGCAGCCAAATAAAAAATGTGCCAGGAGGTACTGGTGCATACTGCTGCTGCTAAGGTTGGCGGACAAGCAAGCAGGTGCAGAAGCTGCACTTGCAGTAGCCAGCTCATGCCAGTCAGCACTTCAATCTAATTGCAGCAGGGGGCTGCATGGGTTATGAAACTGCGGAGGTTTGTTTCAGATCCAAAAACCACCCGCACGGAGAGGCCGTCTTACGCTGCAAAACCAATGGGTGAGCAGATTGAACACAGGCATTGGTATCAACGCATGGGTCCTGAAGTTCATGTGAAGATGGATCCCCCCACCTGCAGTGGGAGGCCGGCGCGCGCGGCCATGGCATTGCCGTCCCCGGTGCAGGTGTGCGCTGAGGTTGCAGAGAAGTACGCGCGGCCGTAGCCGCCGGTGGCTAGCACGGTGTGCGCCGCGCGGAAGCGGTGCAGCGTGCCATCCTCCAGGCACAGCGCCATCACTCCCCGGCACGTGCCGCTGTCGTCCATGATCAGGTCCAGTGCAAAGTATTCCACTGCGCGTCACAGCAGGACCATGGTCAGTCATCGCTTCTTTGCTTTGAGGCTATCAAATTACTGCACTTGTATGCACAAGTGGCTGTTGTGCTTTGCGCCTCCCTTATGCAACTCCACGTCCATTGTGTTACACTGGACAAGGGCCCAGCAGAGCAGCGAAATGCACACATGAGTAGATCGCAAGGATTGTGAAGGCAGATGCTGTACATCACTCTATTCAATATGCCCCCCAAATCTAAAAAATGAGGATGTGCAGATGCCACAGGATGTGAATGTCACTCAGCTTATTGCAAGAGACCCTCTAAAAAGGAAAGTTTAATCATATGGCAGCAACAAAGATGGAGAGTCACGCACCAAAGAACTGGCAGTCGTGCTTCATGCTCTGCCCATACAGCGTGTGCAGCATGGCGTGCCCGGTACGGTCAGCCGCGCATGCACACCTGTATGCCTGCCCGCCCTTGCCAAAGTCCAGGGACTGGCCTCCGAACGCGCGTTGGTATATCTTGCCCTCCGGCGTGCGCGAGAAGGGCAGCCCATAGTTCTCGAGCTCTGTCACTGCCTTGGGCGCCTCGCGGCACATGTACTGGATTGCGTCCTGCGCGCATATTCAGATGGAACACTTGAAACAGGGGCAGGCATCTGCGAATACTGATGCCAAGTTTGCATACTGATCTGCTGTTTGTGACAATGGTAATAGAGTGTCTAGTGATAAGACAGCATCCATTTTGCATGCAGTATTTCTGCTTGTGCTGAAAAGAAGAAACGTGCCTGATCGCCGAGCCAGTCAGAGCCCTTAATGGTGTCATACGCATGCCATCTCCAGTCGTCCTCTGACATGTTACCCAGCGCGGCATTAATGCCGCCCTGCGCTGCCACTGTGTGGGAACGCGTGGGAAACAGCTTTGTGATGCACCTGCCAAGACATGAGTATATGTGTCAACCTCTGTTGGGGGAAACGTACTTAAGCACTTTCAATGAGCCACAGACATTCCTCACGAAAGAATTTACAATCTTATCTAATCCTAAAAACGTTCCAACAAGAATAAAACATCACAATACATCCTGCCCTGTCCCCTAGACATGTGCACGCGATGGAGCGTTGAGCAACCCTAAAGCTGATAAAGATCTGAAAGCTGAGGGCTTTGCCATGAATGTGGCATGATCATTTGTAAAATTGTGGAGGGACGTATATACAGTCTGCACGTCGGTTCGAGTGATGACCAAGTCAGGTCTTTGTCCTACTAAATATTGTCAGAAAGCTTTGCGACTCACGCTGCATTGAAGCCTGCCTCACACAACCCCACGGTAGCTCTGAGGCCCGCTCCACCAGCACCTATGACAATGGCATCGTAGGTGTGGTCTATGATCGGGTAAGACGATTCAGCTGAGAAGGATCTGCCACTGACGCTGGCAACTGCTGTCCTGCTGGCTGAAGTCCCCAGCAGCCTTTTCGCAGCCTGTGCTGCTAAGCTGCGCATACCCATAGCGCCAATCTACACAAACTTATTCTGAACGAGCAGAGGAGAACACGACGAGACAAATCGCAGTCATGCGCCTTGCTGTCATGACGTGGAGGCATTCTCGTGACGTGGAGTTACACCGTGGCCGGGCTTTATTTCAGCTTCACCCAGCTTCTTGAATGCCGCATGCACGCGCCCGGAGCGTATTGTTCTCTCTCTTTTCTCTCTCTTCTCGTTGACTCAAAATAATAAGAAAGCTACATGCTTGCTCTTGTTAATGGCTGTGTATGCTCGGTCTGCTCAAATGGGTTCGACAGCAGCTAGGTCTAGAGAACTGGCTCACCTACGCGCAGAAACTCCTGGATGTCTACAAAGGATCCACTTTAACAATGCAGGTGTGTGTGTTTGCTTCCTTGTGTTCAGCGATTTCATGTTGTTGCGTTGTACTCCAGTTCGCATCGAATGTTGCGCTTTTTGGCAGGGTCGGCGTTGTGCACGCTTGACGTTGTGAAGAAGCAGCAAGACTACCTTGAAGCAGAGTCTTTGTACGGAGGGTAAGGGATCCCTGATCATCATTCCACATTTGTTTCCTGACACGATCCTTTCACATGCCCCTTTGGGATGTCAGTCACTTTGCGCAGGTACGAGACTGTCGAAAGCCAGAGGGAAGCTTTGGATCGGCCTTACAAAGAGTTTGCAACGATGCTGAACTGCTCACCGGGCAACATTGCCATTCTGCAGAGTGCGACTGCAGCATGGATGCAGGTCTGGTGATGGGGATCGTCTATCATTTTCTCTTTTCAGCCAATAGCCAACCCATTTTGAAACTCACAGTAAGCACTCAACCCCTTGGATCTGCAATGCTTGACAAATTGCCCATCGGGTGCAGGTGTTCTATGGCATTCCCTTCAAGCAGGGAGACCGCATTCTGACAGGTGTCCATGAGTATGCAGCCAATTACATCGCTTTCCTGCAGGTCTGTTAAACATCTGCACTGGTGCACTGCTATCTCAGCCTGCATGAGTACAGCGCACTTTGCGGGCTGCGTCCCTCTTGGTGACACACTCGCTTAAGCGTCTCTTGGGTCCGATTGAACTTCGAGTTCAATCATAGCCGCATACAATGTACATAGCTCCTCTATTGGATGCAGAGTACAACCAAGTACACCTCGTGGTGGGGAAATTGTCTATCCAAAACATCAGCAACGGATGTGACAAATCTATACAACTTCCTATCTTGACTGGTCTGCAGCCATGTGACAGCTTGGACTGTATGTTGCCGCAGAGGGTGAATTTGACTTTGAATGCATGCGCAGGTAGCTAGGAGGACCGGCGTCAGGATTGAAGTCATCCCGGAGGACGCCGACAATGATGTTGACATAGCAGCATTGGAGGACAGCATTGTACGCGGGGACAGAAAGCCTGCACTGCTGGCATTCACACACATCCCCACAAATTCAGGTCTGCTGCTCCGCCCACCCCCACCCTGCCCTTTATAATCCTCGCCCTTCCTTAAGCCATGCAAAGGTCAACAGCTAGCAAATCCACTACTTTGAATCTCACACTGTCTTATTGGAACACTTGCATAGCAATGATGGTGTTGAGAAAGTCAAGCATAGCACTACTGGCGTGCTTGGAGGCTGCAGCATCCCAACGCCTCCTTATCCTGCAATCTACTGCGGAGCGGCAGCTTGCTGGTGTGTTGTGTCAACCATGAACTACGAAGCGCTTGAAATGCAGCATTTAATTGCTGTGCAGGTAGAGTGTACAGCGCGGAGGCGATAGGGGCGGTGGCGAAATGCCATGGAATCCCTTTTCTGCTCGATGCTTGCCAGAGCATCGGCCAGATGCCACTGGATGTCCAAAAAATTGGCTGTGACTGGTTGAGCGGCACCTCTCGCAAGTACCTGAGAGGCCCCAGAGGCGTCGGGTTCCTGTATGCTTCAGAGTGAGGCTCTTATTACCTGCAACAGAAACGCACAAGTTGCAAGAACTCACGTTTTTTGTGACAATCTGGCCCTCTATTGTCTTGGTCCTGCCATTTCTGCTGCTGTGTCGGTGCCTGCCATTACTGTATTCACAAATCCCTTGCCATTGTTCCTGCAGCTTTACATAAGATTACCTGTCATTGATCAACCAGCTGCAACCCTATGCTCATGGGTTGACAAGGGCGGGGTTGAATCCTGGGAAGAATAGTATGCCATGAGGGCCATTTGCAGCTGTTGAGCATAACATGTGCATGTAGCGAGGCAGTGAGGAGGTTTGAGCCTGGAACTCTGGACATGTACGGAGCAAAGTGGACGGCAGAGTCAGAGTATGTGATGCTGCCGGACGCCAAACGATATGAGCAATATGAGAAGTGCTTTGCTGCCGTGGTGCGATCTTAAACTCCCCCTTTGCCCCTTGACATTCACTTCGCATACATGACAAAGGGAATCCTGCATTGTGGATGCACATGTGAGGTGAGGCTGTAAAATGAATTTGGATTGATCACCACACTTGCGTATCTCCCAGCAGGAGACTCTCACACAAGTTTAAAGTCCGCTGCTCGCAATTTGCGTGGTCACAAACATATGGAAATGCATGACTTGATGCTTGCAGGTTGGGCTGGGAGCTGCAGTGCAGTATGCGAATGAACTAGGCTTGGACTGGATTTGGGATCGGGTGCAGTCTCTTGCAGCAACTCTGCGCGCACAGCTCTCAGAAGTGCCTGGCGTGCAAGTTCATGACAAGGGGAAAGTCCTGTGCGGCATTGTCAGCTTCACCAAGGTGTGCTTTTCCTCTCTGGCCCTCTTGACTAGTACTTGCCAGGCTCTTTCCCTGACAGACGCTTTTAATTTAACAGATGTTTCTTCAGGATTGTGCATGTATATCAGATACTGCCCAGTGTGTTCAACAAGGAGTCTCATGCTTGAATGTGTCTTGCCCACGTTGTCTTCAATGGTGCCCAGTGCGAACAAGTTATGACGGGTCCAACGAGGAGTGAGATCTTGCCCGCGGACGCACTTTGCCTCCTGGCAGGAGCAGTCCCCAAGATGCAGTAAAGTTTTGGAAAATCTGGGATGTGCTTTGTAAGCATGCAAGCCTTGTTGCGAGCAGGATGGAATTGCACCAGGCCAGATCAAGGCTGCTCTGCTGGAGAGGGGAATCAATGTGAACACATCATTAAAGTCATCTACGAGGATGGACTTTATGAAGAATGGACTCCCCGATGAGGGAGTGGTGCGGGCCTCCGTGCACTACTATAACACAGAGGAAGAGATATCTGCCGTTGTGCAGGCTGTGTTATCAATATTTTGATTCTGTGAACGTGACATGTCAGGCGCTATCATTAAGCTTGGTGCCTTGTGTGCCTTGAAAGTTCTGTCCTGCAACCAGGGGAGATGTAGTGGGTGTGTCCAGCCATTGTGAGCAGAGAGGGATTGGTGTCAATTTTGTATTCTCAAGCGTACACGCATTGTCTTTGTACCATAGATAGTGAACTGGCTAGGAGTGTTTTGAATTGCTGATTTCACAGCTATAGATATCAGGAGCGTCTCAGTGCTACCAGACTTGTTTGTCACACGTCCACTATGGCCAGTATGCGGCCTTACCAAATTTCAGAGACAGCTTGTTATTTGCACTGCAATGAGTTTCAAGATCAACTGCTGCTGGCACCACTTCGTGGGGACATTTTTGGTACAAAACCGGTCCATCAGAAGGATACCTTCAATGTTGTGAGTTCCCAGGCCTGGATAGTGTGTGACAGCCATGGCCAGTTACTACAAACATTGCTCTGTGAGGCTAGGGAGGGGTGAGATCATATTAGAATACCCCAGCTTGATGCATTAATTTTCCAGTATTGATGAAGTGAACTTCATTGTACAAGTTCTGATGAACACTAGTGTCCTTCTGTGTTCATCATGTAAGCTCTTCTTCACGGAGGCCATAACATCGTTGTGCGTTCCATAATGTTTCAACAGTCGCAACCAGCATCTTGCAAGTTGAATGCAACAGCGGGCGGCTGACAATCAAAGAATCCAATTAATATGACATGCATACAACATTCACATCCGCTCCTTCCTCAGCAAACAGCACTGCTGAGAAGAAGACAATATGAACACTTGCCACCAATGCAAGAGGATCACACAACACAGCTGCCGCATCAATCCAATGCATCAACCAATGGTGACATGATGTTATGCTCAAAGAGCAGCATCACTCACAGCCAGCAGGGCGGGTGGGGGGTGCATGGGAGGGTCAGCTTTCCGAGGCGGCTGGCTCTGCAACATTGGTGTCAACGGCTTCTTCTTCCTGGGGGGCCGCTGCCCCATTTGAGGCCGCTGGCTCCACCACCTTGTCTGTGTAGGAAACCTGCCGCACATTCACATCACTCAGCATCAGAGCAGTGGATAAAGAATTATTGTGACAAACCAGAACACATTCAGGCGCAAAAAGAGGTATCCCCAGGCCCTTGCAGCAGACCACAGTGATCTGCATTCTGCAGGCACTGCCGAGCATCATTCGTCACTGGAAATCATTGCCTCACAATGGGAGCAAGGCAATCCCTGGAGTCACAACTGGATACAGCACCCTCGAGTGTCAGTGACACGCATACACTCTCACACACACACTGAAGCTCAATCTGGTGCACGCCCAATTCTCAATACCAGGGTTTCTTCGAGATAATCTGCCCAGATTATTCAGAGTACTTCTTCTGGCCGCGTAAAGACACTTGGGAGGAGTTGAAGTCAGCCTTAAAGAGCAGGCCGTGGGTCTCAGAAAGGTAGAGGCCCGTATGAGATTCCTGTACAAGTGTCTCAACGTGTGATGCTTGAGGTAAAGGCCCTTATTACCGTAAATGGCGGATCCACGGGACGACAGAACTGCACTCTTCGCGCAGCTCACCCGGCCTAGGCGGGTTTGAGGTTCTGCAAGTAACCCTGCAACTAGCACAGCCGCTTGGTAAAAATCGAGCATGTAATGCGGTGGCGCGGGAGTCTCACCTGCACCATTGCAGCGCGCAGAAGCTGCGATCCGAGCCGGAATCCGCGCCGGAACTCCTTTAGCACGGTGCCATCAGGGACGTCGTCCCTCTCTTCGCGCATGATGGCCTCATGGAACTCTGGGTCGAAGGGCGTTCCCACCCCCGCCACAGTCTCCACCCCCAGAGACCGGAACGCCTCCACCATCTGCTTGTACACCCCCTGCCCGCCCGCAGAAAGTATTCTTACAACACTCTGTTACAACATTTTGACCCTGCAACCATTCACCTAAATGCACCGCTTCAATTCCCCGTGAAAAAGATTACTCTGAAGGCCCCTCCCTTAACCTTGAACACAATCCCCGTAAACCCCAAGCAGAAAATGTAGTGAAAGTATTTTCATGGCTGCCCATATGCATGCGTGAGCAGCATCTGTCACCAGACGCTCTCTCTCGTCTCAGGTGCATTCTGCAGATATCTTTGGAACTTGTGCAAAGCTGAGGAAGTAGCCAAAATGCTTTATTATTAGGCAAGAACTGTGCTCGCGCTAGTATGGAGCAGGCTGGCTCACCTGGTAAGCGCCGTCGATCTTTTTTTCGCCCTCGGATTCTGGTTTGAGGCTGCCCTTGGCCATCTCAAAGCTGTCCACCACTGCCAGCAGCGCCTTCACAGTCTCCGCCTTTGTCCGATCCTTCACCTGATCCTTCTCTGCTGCCTGCCACATGCACAAACTTGATCAGCCGCGTTAGATAAATCTTTGTGCTTACCCGTCGATGCCTCTAGTCTCGCTGGCTCCAACACACTCTCTTCTGACACGTCAATGGCTCTAGGTTTGCTGGCGCATTCGTTGCCCTGTCTATCTTCCCGCCGGTGCGTGGTGCACCGTCAGCACATTCAATAACCGCCAGCGGCAGTACATAAGCAATACTTATTACATGAATTTTGAGTGTAGTCCGAAAGGTCAGATTTCCCCAAGGCTGCAGGATCAACCACTGCACTGCTTTGCAGATGAGGACATAAAATTTCTACTCATACACCTCCGGGGATACTGGCCGAAAGCAGGGGTGGCGCACCGTCCGCTTCCGGAAGTTGTCAAAGTCTGCGTTGAGACGAAGGTAGCGCTCCTGGGATGCCCTGGATGACTCATCCGCCTTGGCCACCGCTGCAGTCTGCGCGCTCGCCTCCTCTTTCAGCCTTGACACCCCAGCTCTCAGCTGCTCCTTCTCCTGTACACCACAGGAGAATGAATTTCATCAGCGCTCCAGCAGAATCACACAATCCAACAGTCATCCCGGTGGAGAAGGTGGTGATGCGAGGCGAGTTTATGTGAGGACGTCAGGGAAGAGTCAATTAGTTAGTGCTGCATCAGAGTCAATGAAAAATTCATCTGTCAGCCATCCCTGTGGAGCAGAGGTGAAGCAGGCGAGGTGATGTCAGGCACTCGGGAACATGCAGCTATGTAAATTCTTTGTCCTAGTTCTCACACCGTGCTGCATCAGATGGTGGGAAGAACGTGGCAAGGATCGGGTTCATTCGCAAGCGCTTTAACTCTCCTTTACCTAAATATCAAAATCTAGCAGCTTCCCTTGGCATACATACACAGTGCTTTAGGAGAAATTGCATGTGACGGATGACAAACAGCACAATATTGGGGGGTCGTGCGATGGCTGCGTCTCACCTCGTCACTGAGAGCACTGGCACCAATCAAGGCCAGGATGTCGCTGGGGGCCTGTTCTGAGCTGTCTGCTGCCTCTCCATCAGCAGCAGAGGTGCTGCAGCACCAGTGACACAGCTGTCAATGCGCCAAAGGCAGAAGAGAAGATACAGGTTTGCAGTGGAACAATCGAAAAGGAAAGGACAGAATTGCAGGAGCTTGTTAATCTTAGGATTGTGGCCATGGACAAATAACTGCTTCAGGCTGCTAGAAGATCTGCTCACCTAGGCTCCTCTGGGGCTTCCACCTCGACAGATGTCTCCGCTTGGGAATCCTCCTCCGCTGCCCTTACCAACACCTGAACATCACAAGCATCTTTGCGTTAGTAGAATGGTGCGTCTAGCAGAGGCAGCCCTCTTCACAGCGCGCACATGTGTTATCATTACACAAAAGCAGAGTGGCAATGTGTAGCAATAGATCATCGTGTTAGTAAAGAAGACAAATTCCAGTCTTGCTAACCTGAAAGGGTCAAATTCAGCCAGGTGGATGGAATAGTACAATAAGCAAGGACAGCAGAGCAGCAAAATGTGTTCTACGATCCAGCACCTAACACCCACCTGGGAACGATCCTGCAAGTGGAAGTCCTGCAGCGATAACTTTCGGTTACATCGCCTGTCAAAGACGCCGTTGGCGATCACTGCAGGACGCCTGACAGGATAGCACAATCTCCAGGGCAGCCTCAGAGGCTGCGCTCTGGCCGTGGTAGCGCATGGACATGCCATGCTGTTGGCGCTCGTCGTGAAACGTGTTGTAGCCATTGTCATAAATATGTATTGCAGTTTCAATGCACCACAAAAAGCGAGCAGAAAGTGCACCAAAGCCAAGGCTCTCCAAGATGTTGCCTATTCTGGAGGGTGGCTGAGGATGCGGCAGCGCCTAATAAAGTTTCCAGATTGTTGCGAGATTGCGCCCGTTATACACTCGCACTCGGTCCTTGAATGCAATAAGAGAGGTCAAAGATTGTTTGCTGTCATCCTGCTGGCTCGAAAGCCCACAACTTGAGGGGCGCCCAGCACCTGCGCGCTGATCGTGTGGGCCTACCTCGTCGTTGATATTATCCCTGTCAGGGCAGCTGTAGGTGCAGGCATCTGAGACCAGCAAGCAGAGCAGTGTGATGCGCTGAGGGATATCAAATTTTCAAGATGACCGCGCAGCCCCTTCTTTCCCCGCTTCCGAGCTCGCTTGCACTCCAGCACGTGCAGCGCCCAGCAAAAGTACTGGTTGGTGGCAGCACTTTGGGCCGCCTCCGGACTGAGAGGTACAAGAGCCCCTGGCAGACCATGCTGGAGCAGTCGGGCGGCAGCAATCCCTTGGAGTTGAGCACGTCAGGCCGGGAATCGCCCCTGTTTCACCTCTACAGCCTCAGTTTTGACACAGAACAGGACAACCGCATGCGGCAGCAGCAAGAGTTCTACTTGAATTACGGGAGGGCTCTGCGTGTCCTGAGGGAAGACATACCCAGGTGTGCTTCTGTCCGTGATACTGCTGCACTGTTTGTTACATCTCCTGCTTCAACGTATATGACAGAGCCAGGCAGAGGCGGTGCTGACAATTGCGGAGATCCTGCAAGCAGGATATTTAAAAGCAGAACACAGAACGCCAGACAACGCTGGTCGCAGGTTCTTCAAGGGGGCGCCTGACACCAGCATTTTCACAGAGGACGTGGTGTTCCTGGATCACATCGGTCCTCGCATCGGCATGATTTTCACCACAGTGAAGGGCAGAAAGGCGTACTCCCAGCACATCTGGCTCCTGCGCTTCCACTCCAGCCTCATCTTCAGCCGCTGTGAGGTGTGCACCCGTGCTTCACATCCGACTGTTTGCAGGCACAATTTAGGCATCAGAGCCCACTGAGGCATCTGCAGTTTTGTCTGGGGCCTAAACAAATCTGCACAGTAGACCAGCGATCCTCTAGACAAATTCCTTGGCGCTCTGATGCTGATGTGTTCTGAATTGAGTTTGATGTGGTGCCTCTCAGGTGGAGGTGCAGAGGATTTGGGAGAGGGATTCGCGCACAGTGGCAGTTCGCTGGAAGCTTCGCTGCTTTCCTCGCCTGTTGGACCGATCACTGGTCAATTTGGACGGCATTTCTGAGTACAAGTTCAACGACAGGGGCCTGATCTACGAGCACACGGTGAGTGGGGCTTTGATCACCCATCTCCCCGATGAGATCTTCGTTGCGAGAATCTGAGCTCTGGTGTGACATGCAAACTTTCCAGTATAGGTGCATTGTCCTCGCATCACTGTTGGCTTGCAAAGCCCGTATGCAAAGTGGGTTTCCTTGTTTCCTTTCCTTCCTATGCAGCATAGACACACAGTTTCTTTGCTCTGCGGTTTGGAGGTGCTTGCTCGCTCATTCTTTCATTTGTGTGCCTGACATTTCCAATTGCTGGCTGGCGTTTCTGTATCTGAATTGGTCATATCCCGCAGGTGGACATCATAAACTGGGATGACAGCCGCAGCAAGAAGCCAGCGCAGCGGCAGCTTCAGCACAGCTTGTCCACGCTGGCCTGTTGAGTGGAATGGTTGAGGAAGTTTCGAGTCGACGGCCGAGGATGTGACATTCAGAGCCTCTCAGTTTTGGTCAGGATGGTAGAGTCACAGTGAGACAGCAGAATTAGATCACAGCTCAAGGGCTGTTTTTCGAGATGAGGAAGGTTCTCTGACATGTTGTCCCCGCTCAAGAACGCTGCTGCAATGATATTCTTTTGCTTTGTGAGGAAGTGAGTTTCTCAAGCCAGAAACGACAGTGTTGTGGAACAAGTGTGAATGGTCCGGTTGAGATACTGTTATCAGAGTTCAGCGTTAGCATCAAAATATTAGTGATGAGAATGTCGGAGAGGCAACTTGAGACAGTGAGCTATGCAGATTTGGGATCCTGGGCTCCCAGGCAGCCTGTTTGCTCGATTTTGGTGATGATGAGGTGTGTTTGGCCATGGAGTGTGCGAACTTGAATGTAGACAGGATTGAGGATGGTAGTCAGAGAGGCCAGTCAGGAGAGAGGCAGATTACGCTTGAATCTCTTTGATTGAGGAATCCCAATGATGTTTCAATATTCCGGTATCTCTTCACAGTGGGATGAACTGCATTTAAAGAGCTCAGCGCCATGATATTAAAGCTGATCAAGACACAGTGTGTAAATTTTGGATAAAGAGTGAATTTGCATGCAGAATCTGCACCTCGGAGGTGCTCGAGCAACTCCCTCAGCAAATGGCTGTCAGTCAGCTCGCTTGCTCCAAATTGACTTCAGACCGTAAGTTCAGCCATTAAACACTGAAAGTGCAGTTTTGCAGATCTGAATCCAGAATACTCCGTAAAGCTGCATGCCCCCATGGGCGTGTGGCCTGCCGGCTGGCGCCAGCTGCTTTGATGTCAACGTTGTCATCATGTCAACATCACAGGTTTCCCAGTACTGCTGCAACGCGGCAATATTGGGCCTGTGCACGAGTTGATATGCTAAGCATTCGTTGTGTCTGCTGCATGCGCATTGTCGATTGGAAGGAAATGAGCATTTGGGCTTTGTGCCTTGCCTTGCATGGGACTCTGCCAGTTCTGGCGAACGAGAGGTAACTTCCTTCATGGCGTAGCTTCCAGGCACCCGGGAGCTGGTCGACCTCTACCGCGCTTTGCTTTCTCTTGGCCTGCTGCTTTGATCCCTCAATCAGTTGTTGAGAGTCGTATGGCCGCAGTTTGAGTTCTTCCCTGATAGGCAGTCGCACTGCTGCTCCTCGTGTAACCGGTCAAGCCGACCGATCTGAAACGCTGCGCGCTTGTTTTTTGCACCAGGTTCCCCTGTAAGTGCGCCATCGGTCCGTCAGGGCTGTAGAGGCGAATAGTTCAAGATGTCTGGCGCGTTTCAGATGCCGCTCCCTGGCAAGGATGCTTATAAGAACGGGAAGAAGCCTCTCAATCTTGTTGCCGTGAACGACAGAACCTGGAGCACTGACGCCGACCTGGAGGGAGCCGCCAAGAAACACTCGGCCCAGGTGCATTACATATCCTTAAATTACATTCTTGAAGGTTTTCGTGATGCTCGGTCGCAGTGACTCGGCTCACCGCTTCAGGAGTACCGGTGCTGGTACTCCAAGCTAACTGCAAACGCTTCGCTTTGCCTTGTTTATCGTCTGCTCAGCACCAGACGATAGTCACATGTGCATCGACGAGACAAGTCGGGCTAATGCCAAATCACTCAGCATGCATCGTGTACTGATGCTCCTGTGCTGCCACAGGCAACTGCTACATGGGCAGCCTTCCTGGCCTTGTCCTACCGTGAGCTTCTTCCAACACAAACATTATTCGACCTGCCTCACATGGAGCCTTCCCTGCATTTGTGTGCAGAATGCACAATGCCAGTGCAAATGGCTGCCTGTCATGCTGACCAAAAACGTGTTTTGTTCTCAGGATCTGTGGGAGTCGTGTACGGGGATCTGGGTAAGCTTACACAGACACTTATGCATCTCCCAACATTCCCGGCACTCTCTGTTCCATGTTTTTAAGTCATGCATAGTCGCACTGCTTTTATGCAAACTTCCTCTTGAAATCACCCTCTTGCATGCCTTGCAAGCTGCACAGGAGAACAAAACGAATGTTAGGCATGAACTGGAAGCCCCCTGCATGCTAAGCCAGGGGAGATGGCACATGCCAGACTGGCATTGCCAGTAGCTCATCTGTCTGCATGTGATGCTTTTGAAATCTGGATAATCCATGTTGATGTTGGCTCTCACGTTGTGAAAGAAAGAACTGCATGTGCAGGCACATCCCCGCTGTACATGTGGCCATCCATCTTCAGCAGTGCACCTTCAGAGGAAGATGTGATCGGAGCGCTGTCACTGGTCTTATGGACGCTCACGCTCATTGTTGTCATCAAATATGTGGTGCGACTCTCCTATCCTTGCATGTGTCATTCTGGACTTTTGCAGACTGAGAACACTGTTATGCTATGCACCACACCTGCCTTGGCGAAACACATCATCACCAGCAGAGACTGTGCGAAGTAAGCGCATGCATGCGCCTCTACGAAGCTGCATGTCATTGCTATTGACATCATCTTGTGCTTCCCGTTTCTAGTGTAGACTTATAATTGGAGTTGCTTGGGTGGGTCGGGAGTGCTGACTCTGTGTGTGAGAACTGCAGGCCATAGTGCTAAATGCCAACGATCACGGGGAGGGTAAGCGCTCTTTTTTCTGCCTGCTGCTTTGGGATGTGACACCCTCATGCCAATTTTGATGCGGGCCTCCCTTTGAACATTATTTTTGTCAGTGTGTTCTGAAGCCACCTCAACCTCTCAGCACCCGCTCGGCAGCACATCTGGCCTGCACTTGTGCACGGGCTATTCACCTTTGTGTATTTCATTGGCGCACTTCGCGATTTTCGGCAGGGAAATCCCGTGAATATACCGCAATGACAGTAATCTATCTATTTACTTATTTGTGACATTCTTCCTGCCAAGAGACAAAGTGCACCTGCAGACAAGATGCACGTAAAGGCTGCCACATATCCTGTCCCTTGATAGACTTGCCAGATCCAAGCAAGACGCAATCAACCATGGGCACGGTGCTCAGTACTCATACCGCCCCCGCCAGCCGGGGCGCCCATGAATATGATGACAGTAATACTTACTGCTATCGATGGCTTCGCAGGCGGCACATTTGCCATCTACTCCCTGTTTTGCCGCTACGCCAAGATCAACCCCATAGGCGCTGTTGAGGCCAGTGACAAGACACTGCGCCGCTACAGCACCAGCCAGCGCCGGCTCATGAAGATGACCAAGGGGTACATCACTGTTCCCTCCCCCTCTCTCTGTGCAGGCGCACATGCACAGCACTTATTGCAGAAACTAAATATCTCTGGAGCAGCCTGTTGGCATATTTGTTTCTGGAGCTTGCATGCTTTTGAAGCAGAGAAGAGAGGCCTGGCCCATCTGTTACGCTTTACAAAGAAATGTAAAGCAAACGTAAGACTGAGACTGAAGAAAAAATCTGACAGATTGCGGAGCATGCGTAATCTGTGCATGCACCGTGCATAGCACTTGCGTCTGCGTTGGCAGCAAATCAAGAGGACTGAAGCTCGCATGCCCGCAAGACGGAGTTATCACTGAGCACGCCTATGTGGCAGGATGAGGTGCGGGGACAGAATCTCACTGGCCCTGGAACGGCATGCATGGCTGCGGACTTGCCTGCTTATGCTCGTGCTGCTGGGCACATGCGCGCTGGTCGGGGACGGCATCCTGACACCTGCCATCTCTGGTGAGTCACCGCTTACTCACTGGCACGTGGGATGACTCACTCTTGCCTCCACGTTGACCTGGCGGCATGCAGCTGAAACCTGCTCCCTAGGGGCCTGGTGCTGGTCTGCAATAATACTGCTTGAGCAGAGAGCACAACTGCATTGCTGTAATTCTGTTGTTACATCAGATTTCTGTCACATTTATAATAATAATTATTATTATTGCACGCTTTTCCTGCCGAAGGCAAGGTGCGTCTGCAGACAAGCTGCATGTAAAGGCTGCCAAAATCCTACCCCTTGTTGGACTCGCCAGATCCAAGCAAGACCCAATCAACCGTGGGCACGGTGCTCAGTTTTTGTACCGCCTCCCGCCCCCCCGTCACATTTAAGCAGCCAATAAGTGCAGGCCTTGTGCCTGCGCAGTGGTGTCGGCAGTCTCGGGGCTGCAGGTGCCGGCCAGCCTCCTGGACGACTCAGGCCTGCCTAAAATCAGTAACGGTGAGTCATTGGCTTTCCAAAAATCCCTGCACTTGCTTTAGGAGAAAGCACGTAGATTGCTGTTGCAGAGTGTGGATCCTCATCGTTACATGTCCTGGAAAACATGCATGTTGAGAGAACAACATAAGCGGGTCCCACTGCCGGGGCTGCCGGATACTTTGTCATTTTGAATTCGAATTCGAATTAATGTGTGCGTGCCTGAACAGGCGCCGTGGTCGGCATAAGCTGCGCCATAATGGTGCTGATATTCGGCGGGCAGCGTTTTGGAACGTCCAAGATCGGCTTTGCATACGCGCCAGTGCTCTTCCTCTGGTTTCTTTCCAACGCAGCCGTGGGAATTTACAACATCGCCACCGCCTACCCGGCCATTTTGAAGGCATGCGCACGTCCTCCAATTAGTAAATATTACCTCAAAGAAGAATTCTGGAGTTGAGCGCAGCAAAGCATGCATGGGACTCCAGACCACCTAGCAGCCAACGGGCTGCAGGTGCATCTGTAAATCAGTCAAGGAAACATGAATCATCCATAGGTCTAGTGTCCCAAGGCGCTCCTGCACCTTCACTATCAAGCTTGATCATGTCGTGCAGTTGTTACGGCTCCTCTAGCAAGCTGCCAAAACACACGGTGAGTCTTGCAATGCGGATGTACTGCTGCAGTCTCAAAATCGTATTTTTATGCGTGCGGCAGGCTTGCTCCCCGCACTACATCTTCACCTATTTCATCCGCAATGGCCTCACCGGCTGGGAGAGCCTTGGTGGCATTGTTCTGGCGATCACAGATATGCTCCGCCTCCTGCTTCAACAGTGTGTAATAGCTTTATCATGGGGATGCCCAGACAGGTCCTGCTTGCAACAGGTTGTGAAGACCATTGTAGCGTAAGGCTATCAGCAGCATTGTGAGTCTCTGGGATCGACAAAGGGGGTGACTGACATGCATGTGTCTTGGTGCACGTGCTGAGGCGCTGTTTGCAGACCTGGGCCATTTCAGCAAAGGGACCATCCGGGTGAGCAACCCATTCTTGGCTCCTGCCCAATCTTTGTAGTGGAATTGGAATTGACTTTTTGGCGAGAAGCCAGGGCAGCACAGGCAGCTTTGGTCGTCTAGCTGAAGAGGGCTGACTTTGGTTGACTTCCTCGCAAATCCTCGTTCAATTCTTACAAAAATACAGATGGCTGGGGTCCACACCCGGACGCTCAAAGCAATGTGGGGTATCGATTGCATGGAGGCTGAATATGTCTATCGTGAGTGTGGTGGGCTCTGCTTTGTTCTGCAGCTGAGCGCATTGGGAGTGGTGTACCCCTCGCTCTTAGTAATCTACCTGGGGCAGGCCGCCTACCTAGTGGCCCACCCCGACTCCTACAGCTCCCTTTACTACAGCGCCCAGCCGACAGCTGTCTACTGGCCCATGTTTGTCATCGCCATCCTGGCATCCATCGTAGCCTCCCAATCCATTGTAACGGGTGAGACCCATTATTATGATTATTACCCGCTTTTCCTGCCAAGAGGCAAGGTGCGTCTGCAGACAAGCTGCATGTAAAGGATGCCATGAACCCAATCCCTTGATGGACTCGCCAGATATGCAAGGCTCAGTCCACCGTGGGCACGGTGCTCATTACTTAAAGCGCCCTCGTCAGCCGGGGCCTATGCATGCTACATACTCGAGCATCCCTCTTTGAGAAAGCTTCAGGAGTGCAAAATTCTGAGTACGAGTCAAGGGTATTTCTGATTTCACCCAAAAGAAAGACTTTCCCTCTCTCTGTCAGCTGCCTTTATCCCCAATTTTTATACCTGCAGCTTCTTGTGTTGCCTTCGATGGGTTTTTGAGCTATCTGCCTGCACTCGGCCATGCATGACTATAGCTCATGCACGACCATGACCAACCATGACTAACCATGACCACAGTGCATGCGTGACCTCACCATGTTCTACACCATTGCCTGTGCTTGGAGGTCCTGCACAGCCGCAACGACATCCCCGAGACCACCTACAGTGAAGTCAGAATGATCCTGATTCCTGATTGGTTGCATGCGCAGGCACCTTTTCGATAATCTCACAGTCCATGACGCTTGATTGCTTTCCCCGGGTTCGCATTGTGCACACATCAGCCAAAGTCAAGGGCCAGATCTACATCCCAGAAATCAATTGGATCCTGCTCATCATCGGCATTGCTCTGATTCTGGGCTTCACGCTGACTCAGCCTGCCAGCTCACCCGTCAACACCGCCCAGCTAGGCAATGCCTTTGGTGCGCGCACCCTTTGTTGCTAGGCTTTTCGTCCTCTTCGAGCGTGTTTGTGTGCCTCTGCTTAATGGTATCTCGATGAAATGCTGCTACAATGCTGGCAATACTGCCATGGCATGAGGGGAACAAGGTTTGCGCATGCAAGCCCAAGGAATCAAATGGCGGGCTGAGCACACAGGGCTGCTGCAGAGAGCACTTGCAGACGGAGTGCTCACCGGGAGTCCTTTGCTTCTATGCATGCTGTGTATAGCAAGATGCTTCCCATGCTTGACGGTTTTCAGAATTTGTTGCGGCACAGAAAAGTTGGCAGAGAGGGCGCCTCTCTTTGCCGAATCACTCTTGCTGCAATGGGAATCTCATTGTGAGGCCTGTCAGTGCAGCCAATTGGCCTTTCAAGTCACGCTTTCATCAAGCAGTCTTGACTTAACAATTATGACTGCTTGCTTTTTCTTGGCGCTGCAGGCGTGGCTGTGCTGAGTGTGATGCTGGTCACAACAGTGCTTGTGTCTCTTGTGATGCTGGTGGTGTGGGAAAAGCCGCTGGCTCTCGTGCTGCCCTTCTTCCTCTTCTTCTTCATTTTCGAAGGCGTCTACTTCACAGCCAACATCCGCAAGGCACGTGCACAATTTCATGGCTTGGGTGCAGACTCGTCTGAAACCTTGGAATCTCTTTGAATACGTGCGCTGCCGAAGAGAATAAGGCTCGACCTGCCCGTGAACTATATGGAGCAAGCAAAGTCACCGTTGTGCTGAAGAAATTCAGGGGATGCTCAAAAATTCCACATTGACTGAAGCCTATGTAGTCACACAAGAAGCACGTTTGTGGCTTTGAGTTCCCTAGACATGAGGGAATATCTCTGCTGAGGGCTTTGAAAGTGCCCTTTGTCGCCATCAGCATGCAGCGGAGGAAGTAATGCCTTAGGTGTCCCTATATTTAATTTTTTTAGGGTGTAGGGTCAAACCATGGACCATAAGATGGAAGATCGGCAGACGAGGAAAGGACACACCTCGTGCATCAGGATCTTTGACTAATGTTACATGAGGAGTAATAACAGAACAACTTGAATTGCAGATTTCAAGAGTGGCTGGGGGGCATGCGGGTGCAGCCAAATCTGCGCAAAGAATATGAGGAGTTTCTGAGCTGCTTTGTCTGGCGCAAAGATGTTGACACTTCTCGTACCACGCTGCAAGGGCCCTGCATCTTAGCCTGCAGGGAACAAACGTCACCCCACATCCTCAGTCATGTATCCCAACATTGTGCACCCCCTACGAGCATGTGCCGACATGTGCGTGCGGTGCGAGCGCAGGTGCCGACGGGCGCCTGGTTCCCTCTGGCGCTGGCGGCTGTGGTCATGGCCATCAGCTGCACGTGGCACTGGGCGTCCATCAAGCGCCTGAGATACCACAACGACCACGCCAAGCAGCTGCCCGAGCTGCTGCAGCCTGCACAAGATGACAGCGATGCCGATTGTGGCAGCGGTGGTGACGGTGGCTCGGGGAAGGGCAGTGGAGCAGCACCGTCTGAGTACAAGGTGAGCGACAGCCGAACTCCATCTAACAAGATGATTGCATTCATTGCTTCTGCACTGGAGTGTGGGCGCATGCGGTGTAGACGAAGTGGATTTGCTGTGAGTGTTGCAGAATTTTATAGCAGGGCTTGCATGATTGCAAGGCGGCTTCCTTTGTGAAGGCTTGGTGAGAGGATATTATGCCGCCCTGTCCCATCGGCTCTGTTAAAAAAAAATCACTACCTTCACGTCAGGAGCGTTTAAGCAGGGCTTGTCCAAGTGATCAAGCATGTGGGATTAACAGCATCTGGTTGCGGCGGTAATCGCTCATCTCACGCATGCAAGTGGATTTGAATTTGAAAAACCCTAAAACCCTAAAAATTCAAATCGGCATGCGCAGGTTTTGTCGACCGGGGTGACGGTGCCCCGCCAGCCGGGCGTGGCAGTATATTACAGCGACAGCCTTCGAGGCCTGCCGCCCATCTTTGAGCAGCTTCTGAGCACCGCTCCCGTCCTGCACAAGCTCATAATCTTCCTGCACATCCGCCAGGCGCGCTGCTGCAGTAGATCACTTACAAGATCGCACTGTTCGGATGGGCTGAGGCCAACAGCATGGCTTTTGTCATGTCTCTGGCATGCACCAAGATCTGATAAAAGAAGACTTTACTTCTCTATGTAACCTACACCTCAACATGGGTGAGGACTTCAATTGATAGTTGCCAAGGGCCTGCACCAGGAACTTCCTCCAGAGGAGGCCTCAGGGGATTTTGTCGTGTCCTGATGTCACCACCCTCGAGGAACTTGATCACATTTGCATTCCTGTGTGGGTGATGTCTGTTTGGACGACGGACGAGTAGCGATTTTGATAGGGACAGATGAGCATTTTCTGGGCATGGAATCACAGCCTAATTGCAGCATCAACAGGCACTGGTAGCCTGAACAAGTTCGTACCCAATGCCAAATCAGGTTCTTTCTCAATTGCATTGGGCATTGCCAAATCAGGTTCTAAGTCAATTGCAATGGGCACTGCCAAATCAGGTTATAAATTGGGCCCGCTGCCTGATCAGGTGCCAGTGCCGGCTGTGGCGGAAGACGAGCGGCTGCTGGTGAAGCCGCTGGAGTTCCCGGGCTTCTTTCGCGTTGTGGCCCGCTACGGGTGCTGCTTTTACCTGAGAACCCAAAACACTACCCACGCTGTAATGATGGTATTATTGCAGTCCCTCTGCAGAGTACGTCCAGGGCATTTGCTCCCCAGGCCAAGCATGGCCGCAAAGCTGCGCTTGCGGAGGTTTGCTGCCTTGACAACAGCGCGACTCTTTCTTTTCTGGGGCTGCATCCTTCTGCCGTGCACCCTCTTGAGCAGCTGCCTCCTTGCCATGTCCCTTCGTCTTGGACTTGAAGGCGAGAGGAGATGGCAAGGCCTGTATTACATGTTATTGCTGTATTCTTACGTTTGGCCCGAGGGAGTCTGGGGTGGCCACAGTATGCACCTGTATAACGGCTCACCACCGACTTGCTGATACTCCTAGCGTACACGGTTGCTGGCTTGGCTGCAGACAGTGGCAGCGCTGCAAGAGGTAGAGGCCGTCTGGGAATTCTGGTCCAGTGAGAGTGAGGAAGAATGAATGCTCTGAATTATTATAATTAATATTACACGCTTTTCCTGCCACGAGGCAAGGTGCGTCCTGCAGACAAGCTGCAGTCAAAGGCTGCCACAATCATACCCCTTGTTGGACTCGCCAGATCCAAGCAAGACCCAATAAACCGTGGGCACGGTGCTCAGTATTTGTACCGCCCCCCGCCAGCTCTGAATTCAAATATTTTAATTCACATTACAGGTACCGCGATCTTGTGGATCAGGGCCCGGCGTTTGTGCGACTGCTCATGGCGCGGCTGCAGCTGGAACAGCGCTTCGCAGTCGCCTCTCTTGCGGCCGGCGCCACCGTGCGGCCGCTACAGTCGCAGGTGCGCGCAATCGGCGAATATTGCATTGCACCTGTTTTGGCATCTGATGCAGTGTGCCAAGTTTGGCAGTCGTTGCTGTTGGCCTGTTCTGGCAAGTGCAGCCGCGAGCCTATTCTGGCAAGTTTTCTTTTTTTTTTCCTGAGAAAATCAGCGTAGCGGACATGCCACCGGCGGCTGCAGTCGCAGGTGCGTGCGCAAGCTGAGATTTCCATGTTCCGGCAATCACCGATCTGCGTATTTTATGGTAAAGTGGGCGGCTCAATGGGCATACATTGCATTTCGCCAATACGGTGAAGACAGCCGTGTGCCTGATCGTACCTCCACTGCAAGCATTGCAGCGCAACACCCATTCTGTCAATGTCAGCCATCTTTGTTTCACCAATGGTGTCAAACATCATACTGCCTTGGTTTCGCTTGCTGCGACGTGCCTGTTCGGCAATCCCTGCATTGCGCCTGTTGTGGCAACGCACCTTACAGATGGGCACACATGATCATATTTTAGGCGTTTCATATTAAGGGTTTTGGGTTTTAGGGATTTAAGGTGTAGGGTTTAGCGGTAGTGAAAACACATGCCTGTTGCGCTCAAGTGGGCCTGGCGACAGAAACTGCAAGGGGTTTGCATTTTTGACATGCTATTGAGACCAGCACTGGAATTTGCTACTACGGCAAATTGTCTAAAGCTGCTGCTGTGGTTGAGAGCAGAATATGGTGGCGCAAAATCAATTATTTACACAGCATGCGTCATCATGGCAATGGGTGGCAAGGGCAACTTTGGGATGGCTAGTTCTAGAGCCAAAGCATTCAGCTGTTTCACGATGCACCAAAAAAAATCTATTCGTGTAGATGTTGAGCTTGTGAGCTCTGCTGCAGGCGCTGTCAGCTGCCCTGTCAGATCCGGCGCTGACTGCAGATGACCTCAGCAAGATTGTGTCGACTGGGCGCAGCTTCCGCCTGCCAAATGGCGCTGAGTACGAGCTTACTAATCCCGTCCCTGCCAAGGATCCCCCCACGCCAAAAGAGGCTGCTCCACCTGTGCCCACCACTCAGGTAAACCTCTGAGAAAGCCCTCTGCAATCCTTAATTACTCATTGTTGGTTCCACGGGATGAGAGAAAATGACTGCATTGGCTTGTTTACCCTGATTGGGTGGCTGCATGTTAGCAGTGCATTCCTTACATCCACACGGAAGCATTTTGCATCTTTGCTCCATCCTTCTCCACACATGCATAGTGATTGCGATCTTGCGGCTGACAACATCTCAGCCATGACTCTCATCAGGATTTGAACCGCAAGATGCAAGCAGATTCATTGAGGTTTAGGCAAGGCATGTTGAGGTCTGGCCTTGGATTTGTCACAGGAGCAGAAGCAGGAGGCGCTGCACAAGATGGACGCAGCTCTGCTGCAGCTACATGAGATTGAGATTGCTGCCACAGAGAACATAGTGTACATCCGCGGCCGCGCCACGGTGCATGCAAAGCCCGGCACCAACTTCTTCTCCAAGCTGGTGCGATGACTCACCCGTGACTCACCCGTGACTCACCCTCGACTCACCTCCTCCCTGCCCCACAGAAATTTGTCTGCACGCTTTGCTTGCCGCCCTGGCACATCTCCTGATGGTTGAAAAAATGCAGGACTGCACCCAAAGTAGAAAAAGCAAGCCTCCGCACACACTGACAGGAGCACAGGGCATCAGCGGTCTGTCAACGTGCTAAAGGGGGGCTTAGCAGGACAAACAATTGCCGAGTTGATGACAATCACCAGCAGCTTTTCACACCTCTTCTTGGCTACGCATGCGCGCACACTCTTTTGTGGAGTTTCTGAGCCCCTGGGGAGGACAGAATTTCCGGCACTAATTTCTGTGGGCTGGTTGTGCAGCTGCTGGAGAAGGGCTATGGCTTCCTGGCAATGCTCAGTCGCTCGCCCATTGCAGCATTCAGGATCCCAGCCAATCGGTTATTGGAAGTCGGGCTGCAGTATGAAGTCTGATTTAGGCAGTGCCGCTGCCAAAGGGGGGCATTCAGAAAAGTAAGCATGAAGTAACACTAAAAATTTGTTATCAGATGCTTTTTCTGCCAGAAGCAAGGTGTGTCTGCAGACAAGCTGCAGGTGAAGGCTGCCACATATCCTGCCCCTGATGGACTTGAACGGATCCAAGCAACCGTGGGCACGTTGCTCAGCCTTTACACCGGCCCCGCCAGCCAGGGAGGGATTACCAAAAGTAATAAAGTAATCAGTAATCAGTAATCAAGTAATCAAAAATCAGTAATCAATATCCCCCTGCCTACCAGACGCGAGAAGGAGCTAAATCAAGAAAGATTTAGGAGGTAGAAGTCTAGTAAATATTGCAGGCCCACGGGAGAGGGTGTTTGTTCAGTGCACATGGCGTTGAGTCAAGGCTTGGAAATTGCCATGGCAACAGGCTTTTGCAGCAATATAAGCTCTATCGGAGAGCTGCGCAGGTTAATCACTTCCGGCGCCAGTATCAAGATGTGACAGCAAAAAGTTGGCTCGAATGAAGTGCTTGAACATTAGACCGGTGAGGTTTGCAGGTACACCATCAAAAATGCCATTTTTATGATGGGCGCATTCCCCTGAAGTAAGTATATTCCAATCTGTCAGCCGCCGTTGACCAGAAGCTTCTGAGGGGCTGGTCTGGGAGCCCAACCGAATGACGGGTGGCCATTCAGAGCTTGAACTGTTGAGGGCCAATGTGTTGTGTCATGCAAGGAGAACGCACAGCTGCAGCTTCGGAATGAAGCTTGGAGTACAATTTGGCATGCGCATGGCATAGGTATAGCGTTTATAATTGTAAGACAGCATTTTACGTCTGCTCTTCTTTGCAGCTTTTCTGAGCAAAGGCGCCACTCTGTCCAGATGCGGGAATGCCAGTGTCAGGGCCGGCCAAAATTGGGCCAGATTGCTGTTCATAATTTGGGATCTGTGCGACGGGTCTTGGACAGGTGCTAGGTATGTCACGCACCTAAATCCCCCTGACCCCAAAATATCTGGCAAGCTGTGTCAGGAACACCGGCGCCAAATTTGGCTCCTGAGGTGGCATTACTCATGATGACCGCGCTGTGCGCGGACTAAGGTTCTAGACCCGCATACTAATTCTCTTAAGGATGTGTTTTCTTGTACTTGGTAATTTGCAGAACTTGTGTGTAACCAGCTTTTCATGTTGGCAGTGACAATTTATCCTGATGACAGTGTAGAAGCATAGAGAAGCCTTGGCTTGACTGCCAAAATTGCCATATCACCGGAGCAGGAGTCACCATGGAATGTCATTCCCTGGAACATGCATGGATATGTGACACCACACGCTGCACCTCAGCAATGTTTGGGACCATGCAAGGTGTACTCAGAACGCTTATGTGTTCAGTGAGGCGGACAGCTGGACATGAACTCCCTGCAATCTCTCAGCGGGCCCGGAGGCATGAAGATCTGCAGCAGGCCTATCCATTCTCTTCTGTCTAACCAAGCATCCCTCGCTACAGAATTAATTCCCTGTAATTAGAGCTCGGCGGTACAAAGAACACAAGCATGCGGAGGGCGAATCAGTATAATACAGCATCAGGGCTGCAGCCGCTGCTGGCTGGCAGCTCTCCGCTTCTTAGTCCTGGCCTTGAACATCTCCTGGACCTCCTCCAAACTCAGCCCTGCACCAGCACACAACAAAACTCATAAAGCATTTGCTGCTCAGCAGACATGCATGAAAGCCTGCATGTCAAGAGTGCACTGTCGAATAGACAAAGCCCAGCTTTGTGCCATATATTGTGGCGTGAGAGTACGAGTGCTGTCCAGACTTTGTCGACATCATGTAGGTTGAATAGATAAGATGAAGGATGCTTGCCTCTGCATGCGTGTATAAACATCTGGGCACAGTTTTGGGTGTTGGACAGGCGCACACCGGTCAAAACACAGGTCCACAAACGCCCAACTAGCTGTTTCGAAGCAAACACTTGAAAAGAGGATGCAAATTATGGAGAGGGCTGACGCCATAAGCAAAAATCTCACCCTGAATTTCAACAACTGCAAAGTGCGCCCACACAGTGCCAGCCGCGGCGATCACTGCGTACAGCCAGAAAGTCCCCGAGCCGCCAAGTGCTCCCGTCAGCACGAGGAAGGTTTGCGCCACTAACGCATTCGTCAGCCAATTCGCAGTCGCCGCCACGCCGCAGGCGAAGCCGCGCACCTGTGACAACCACCCAGGACTCGCTCAGCATAGCCACGACAAATGGGATGAGGGCTCGTAAACGGCTGCAGCACTGCAGATGAGTTCATTCCCAACCTGAGCCAGAAGGTGAGTCAGAAGGTGGTACTGTGTATGAGGAGCGCCTGTTTGAGCATTCTGCCAGCGAGAGCAGCATGCTATTCCCCAAAGCAGACATCAAGGTTGATCTAAAAAATATTAATTATGGCTTAAGGCTGTTGCAGCACTGCCACAGGCTGCGCTGATGAAGTGTGGAGCTGGCATGTGACAGCAGAGCGCTATGTCGCACGCTAGCCCGACAATGCAGCAGTGGAACTAATGACAGTGCTACATGAGATCCAGGCAAATAAACAACTTTTTCATCTGTACATAGCCTCCACAGGACATCAAGGGTGCCATTGGTGCTGCTGCCGCCTTAGGAACACAGAAGGTGCAGGCAGAGGTAGTGATGGAAATGTGTTCAAGCAAGGTTCAAGCCCGTTATGGGGTTTTGAGAGGCGCGCCTGAGGGGAATAAATCTCGGCGTTTACGGCCCAAGGCACGGGGCCGAGCCCCGGCGAGAAGGCGGCCAGGTAAACCAATAGACCCCCCAGGATGAGGGGCATGAACCCTGAGGGGCACCCGGCGGTGTAGGGGAAATAAGCGGGGGGCCCGCCGGGGGGTCCCGGGGGACAGCCGTCGCCCCTCGCCACGCACACCCCCGGCGCCGCCACATCGGCCGCCGGGCCGCAGAAGTCGCAGCCCTGCGAGATTACTCAGCGATCAGTCATCCGACGATTGTAGATCATACAGTATACGCTCCTTAGTGTGCACCCTAAGAGTTACGAAGACCAAGGTTTCTAGCAAAATGCCAATGTGAAGAACCAGGGTGCCTGCGACAAGGAAGTTGCCAGAAAATGGGTATGAACATGCAAATGACGGCCTGTGGGAGCTGAGACCAAATAGACATTCAGAGTGGCCAGCCGTCGCTGTGATCTGCCGGGTACAAATAAAGATGCAGACGCCACAGGGCTGATTGACACATGCCCTTGCTAGGTCAACCTCACAAAGCATACAAGACCAGCGAGGCATTGATGACTTAAGTGCCTCGTCAGGTCTCGCAGGCATTGCAAGAGGCTGTCCTAGGACAGGCGGATGGTAGAGAGGCAGGTGCGCGCACCTGCCGGATGCACTGCGTGCACGTGGCCGCGGCAGCCGCCGGGCAGCTTCCGCCGGGCGCCACCGGCGGCGCGTGCAACTCGGACACCTTGAAAGCTCCTCCAAGCAGCAGCAGAGCAAGTGTCACCGCGCACAGGCTGCTCTGCAGCAGCTTCCTGATCCCAACACACACAAAAAATCAGAAGCTCTTCATAAGTGCCGATTGTGCCCCTTTGCCCGAGCCATGCCTGCCCTATACACATTCCTGCTATGCATGCTGTAAAAGGGAGTCCCATCCAGGTGTCATCTGGTTACTAATGACCAACAAATATATTTACCCCTCTCCAAAGTCTTCCCCCACCGTTTTCCTGCAATCCCTCCCCAGCACATGACATAGCACAGCATGGGGGCAAACGTTTGCACCCAGTTGCAGCGTGCTTCAAACCTCAAACAATGACCTGTGAAGTGCGTGGAGGCACTAGTCAGTTACACAGATGCCTGAGGAAGGTTCCTTCCTCAAGTCTCACAAGGCTTTATGATCTGACGGAAAAGGGATTAGGTGATGCGCACCTCCTGCCGCATCTGTCGATCGCCACCATTCCCACGACAGTCCCCAGTGCATTGACGGCCGCCGGCGCCATCGCCACCTGCGCGCACATTCCGCACATGACTCCTTTTCTCATTTTTTTTATATCAACCCCCTAATCAGGGTGATCACCCCTTCCACTTTCTCTCTGCCTTGCTCTTCCCCTAGCTGTTAGGCGAGTCACTACCTCTGAATAAGAATATCCTCTGGCCTGCCGACCTGATGGCACACCTTACGCAGTGCTTCAAAATATAACACCCCCCTCGCCTTTGCATCAAGGCAATGCAACTCGAAGGTATGAGCTGCACACAATGTCACCACTACAGAGAAAGTGTGTCAGGGACAATTTGAAATTGCATGTTACCCCTACACCCTACACCCTCAACCTCAAATTATTACATAATATGAAATTATGTATGCTTGTGATGCCGGCATGCTAATGTGCATGTCTTGCCTTGCTGCCTCAACATGAGAAGGGTTCTGCATGTTCCAGATGGTTCCAGAGGTGGGCATAGCAGGCAAGGTGTTCAGCAACATGACGCTGCGAACACAGAATGTTTCAACGCCCTGTCAGAGCACATAAACATAGGGGCCTCACGAGCAGGGCGGTGCGCTTGTCATGCAGGCCGGCCAGCTCGAGGATGACAGGCGTGTAGTACATGACTGTATTGATGCCCGCCAGCTGCTGCAACACCTGCAGCCCCACGCCTGCAGCACAGCAACATCAATCTATGTTCCTTACCATGCTCACTGACAGGTTTTTTCAAAAGTGTACAAAAGGCTACCACTGGCGCAAGCACACCGCAAATGTGGATGACTTTAGGACTGGCAATAGAACTGCCAGAAACCTGAAAAGGCTCTACCCCATTCCCCATTCATCCTGCTGCCGGTGATTCCCGCGCAAGTGTTGCAAAATGGCACGCATGCTTTTGCCGAGCATCGCAAGTTTGCACGACTGCTACTAGACTGCTGGCCCTTCCACCAATCACAATAGGAAGCATAACGACGCACAGCAGAATCAAGGGATCTTTCAGAAGGTAGGTCACAATAGCAAGTGTAAGGACGCACAGCAGAATGAAGGAATCTTTACAAAATGTGGATGACACATGGCGCCCATTAGGTAATCACCTATGTGCAGCTGGGCCCGCAGTTCGGGCGTGCCCAGGGCTGCCCAGACGCTGATGCGGGCAGCCCGGTCGCTGTCCACCTGGGCGCTGATGTCAGCAGCCTCCTTGTCCACGTCAGCGCTGGCCACCAGCTTCTCCAGAGCTGCCCTGCCCTCCTCCTGCCTCCCGTGCGCCAGCAGCCACCTGTGCATGAAAGTGCAGAAATATCAGCATCAAGAGATCTCAAAGCAATAGTCATCACATCTGGACTTCCCTCCACAATGTGGCTCATCAATCAATTAGATGCGAGCTGCTCCCGTCAACATATTTGCAGTGCCATTGATTTCCGTGCAATTGTGCAGGATCGTGTGTGTGAATGCATGCGAGAAGGAAGAGACGTGTTCGTAATGCTATTACAGGAAATGAAATCCTTAGTGCCCTCAGAGTTCTATACTTAGAGTCCTTCGCTGATCTGAGACATGCTGGGCAAGACAGGTAAAAAGTGAGAAAGTGAAATTCGTAGAGTTGTCAGAGTCCTCAGAGTTGTATTCTACTTGAAGAGCGGACCTGGGGGACTCAGGAAGGAAGAGCAGGCCAACCATCTGCAGAAGGGCGGGCACGGCTGCAACCCCCAGCATCCACCTGCGCACCAACAATCAATGTCCGACACTCCTCATTCACTGCAGCCCTTGAGTGACCTGGTAACAAGTCGAGTAGCCTGCTTGCCAGGTGTTGGCATGCTCAAGGAGGCGGATTGCCAAGCCTGCCACAAGAACTAGATAGGTCCAGCAAGAAGTGACTATCAAATTTGCAGGAGCAAGCTTGCAGAAGCAAGCAAGACAAATCACTGCAATCATCACATGCAAGGCAAGCAAGATGCACCGCCAATCACTTAACACATTAGCCAAACAATACCGCTCTCCGCAGAAAGTAGGACGATCCACAGTCCTCCGAATAAGTATGCTCCTCTCAACAGCACAGATTGTAAACTCCAGGCTAAGCTACAGATCTAGCGCCACGCACCTCCAAGTCCCAGGCACAAAGGTGAAGAGATAGTCCGCGAGGTAAGCCACGAACTGGCCGCTGGTGATCATGAGTACATTGACTGTGACCAGTGTCGCGCGTACCTCCGCCGGCGCTGACTCAGCGATGTACACCGGCACGGTCACCGAGGCCAGGCCCACCCCGATGCCAACCAAAGCACGCCCTGATCAGGCAACAAAACATCCACTCTTTGAATTTGTAAAGCAACTTGAAATATGCCTGCATGGGGTGTTTTCGAGGGGCTGCCTCCCACAAAAAGTTGAGCATGCCCTGGATGGGCCATGCTGCATGGCGTGTCCAAGTTTTGGGCCATCAAATACGCCGTCAAGAGATGGTTAGAATCAGATACATTCAGACATCTGAGGCATTTGCCTTAGTGGGCATGAAGCGCGATTGAACAGATTCAAAACATATGCATCCAGAGGAGATGAAGAGACTCCGTACCGCAATTTCAACCGGGTGGCACACAAAAGAACGACATATTGGACACAAAAGGGCATGCCAAAGAATACACAGATTTGTGCAGTATTCAAGGCAGAAGCACCTGCAATGATGACAGACACGTCGGGTGCAGCCGCCATGAGCAGCGCGCCGACGGTGAACAGCACATCGCCGGCCATCAGCGCCTTTTTGCGCCCGAGAAAATCGCTGAGGGCGCCCCCCAGCGCGGACCCCCCGGCCGCGCCGGCCACCGCCGCGCTCACGATGATGCCCTGGATCCAGCTAAGCCTGTATGCATGCATGCACAGTGCGCCTGATCAGGCAGTGCTCATTCCAGAGCTGCAATTTGCCTTGGAAGATAAAAATAAGATGAGTGAGTGGTGAGTAAGATCCTTAACCAAAGTGGATCCAGCAGAGGATTGATGCGTAGAACGGAAGGGTAGCAAAGCGCTCTCAGAAAAAAGATATACGTGCAAAGAATGAAGCCTGACGCACAGGTGCAAGCCCAGAGATTGGCTCGAGCAATCTAGTATTCATGAGCAGCACACAAAGATTGGGAGCGTTGCATGCCTGGCTGCGTCTGTGCTGTAGCTGGACAGCACGTCATCCTGCATGTAGGGCAGCGCTCCAGAAATGACGCCTGTGTCATACCTGCATGCATGCGCAAAGAGTAGTCTTGTAACCACAGGTTAGTGCGATCAGGAGGCATATTGCATGTGAGATCCCATGGAAGAGCCTAGAATGACATACTCAGATGGAGAGAGAAAGAGAGAGGGCGCACCCAAAGAGGAAACCACCGGTGCCGCAAATCAATGTCAGCAGCCACACATATCCTCTTGGGCTGAGCCTGCATGAGAAGAGTTCATATTCAAGGTTACCCCTTGTTTGGATTTACAATATTGCCAGTATGAACGATGGCCTGGCAACAGCACCAGATAATGGGGTACCCTAAGTGAGGCATGTCATTTGCAAAATATCTTTTGAGTAATGTGATGCGCACCAGGAAGGAGCAGAGCGCACAGCGGTTGGGTTGCTGTTAGTTTCGCCTTCCAGCAATGCTGCCCTCTCTGACCATCCCACAAGAATATTGTCAGGAACACCACATACACGCCGGAAAAGAAGTTTAAAATGTTCAAGCACAGTACGTCCAATTAGCTCAGGGGTGTGGATCCCAGGCGACTTCAACGTCGTCGCCATCTGATGATCTAGCTACCTGCTGCTGGTGCGCTACCGGTCGATGTGTTGGCCATCTCGAGGCCTGCTGATGGGTCCAAGACTTTGGGGCTCGGACCGTTGCTCCGGCGACTGACCTTGTGCATGTCCTCACATGTCTAAATCACTTGCTCAAGGACTAAGATGCGCCATTTCCCTAGTCATCATCCCCAATAGCTCTCGTGAACTTGCGTGGCTTGGAGGTGGAAGGTCTTCTCCGCTCCTGTCCAGGGCAGGATGCCGGCCACTGCACGATAGACACGTTTGATTGATCCTATCGATTCTGTTTGCTCGCAGACTGGCGAAGATTGCTGCTTACAACACGATAAATTGCTCTCATCGCAATATATTATTCTGCTGGCTTTGCGTTTGTCTCGACTTGCGATCCGTGATCGTCTCAGGAATATATACTGGCAGAATTAGAAAGCAATGATGAGGGTACTTATGACATTCGAAGCTTGATGAAAGCGCGCTCACTACACTGACTGCCATGACTTTTTCCAAAGGGCACAATACTCTTGCGAATCGATCGGCTAATTGCAATACGTTCCATTGCCAACTCCTCATCTTCTTTCCATTGCAGCTGCAGAAGGGCCTTCTGAAATCGAAGGAGGAACGTAAATAGATCCATGTCAGCAGAACTGATGACGTCATCATGTGATCGCCGCCGCAGAACAGGACAGCCGCTATCGAAACATCTCGGAACAGAATTCTTTGCAATTTCATCGAGCATTTGCTTTGTGGACGGGTCTGCTGATGAGAAGCGAATCCACATCAGGAATCGTCGTCTTCATAAAGGTCGATTGAGCTGCAGAAGCAGGGGATGTCGTCTTCAAGCGATGACGAGGAGTATAGCTCCCTAGCGGAAGAGGTGATCTTGATCCCTTGTTCACCTGAAGTTTATTGGTTCAATGCGTTTCGTGGCAGCAGATCAGGTTGTGAACACGGATTGCCTTGCACGCTCTCATGCAGCACAAATTATAGTAAACAACTAGCTGCTGGTACGATTAAATATCTTCTTAATAGTATGCATTAAAAGGTATCATCTAGTTTTGACATTATCCGTGTGTGTCTCAAGCACCCTGTTCTTCCTGCTGCACAGGAGGCAGCTTTGGCCATGGGAGCAGATGGACTGGAAGAGGACGGAGACGAGGACGAGGAGGGAAACAGCGCAGAACATCGAGCAGCACGGTCTTCTGACGCTGGCTCCCGGCCGCCCATCTACAACGCGGAGGGCATGCACGAAAAGCTGGAAGACATCTGCTGGCCGTCAGAGGTGCCAGATCCCTCTGCCTCTGTTTATTATCTAGTCAAATGCAAAGGTCCAAAGGATTTTCTTTTCATGATTCCGATTACTGCTGCAGAAGTGCACAGAAGCAAGAAAATCGACGCCACAAGCTTCTGACAGGCTGTTGTGCCCTCTGTTTGCATACAGGCAGCCTGGGACGAGTCGCTTGTGATCACTGGGGAGGATTCCACACAAGTGGAGGATGTGGATGATGACCTGGCAAGGGAGCTGGCCTTCTACAATCAGGTCCTGCTTCATCATAGCCCCTGATCACCCGTCATTAAGACATCCTTATCGTGAAAGGAACTTATCTACTTGCACCGCTGTCCTGCCTGAGTGCGCCTCTACTTTTTTTGCTCTTCAGAGACCGGCATGTGTCGATACCGGCGCTTGAGACTGGCAGAGGCAACCAGGCTGGTGTAGACCCATGCCAGTCTCCGATAAGTGCAATTAGTAAGGGAGTATTTTGGCAGATTGGCGGTAATTGAGCCTCAGCAGCTGGTGCCCTCTGGGTCCATGATTGACAGCTGCTAGATTCGCTGATCTGAGTCATCGTCGGCGTTGGTGATTCGGAGTTATCATAATTGCTGACCTGAGTCATTTTCTGCGCCAGGCGCTGGCAGCGGCGCGGGGAGCCGTGGGGAAGCTGGAGGCAGCTGGCACGAAGTGGCTGCGGCCGCCGGACTACTACGCGGAGATGGTGAAGAGCGACGAGCACATGGCCCGCGTCAAGGCGCAGCTCATGCATGAGCAGGGCGAGATTGAGGGCGCCCAAGAAAGGTGCATCCCGCACCTCAACTTTCGGCAGCCACCCAGTGAATGTTTGTTGTACAGCTGTGCAGCTGAGACTCTGCAGGCCGAGGCCCAAAATGGCAGCCTGAATGACGGCCTTGAGTCAGACACCTGCACTCTGGAGACTGGGCTTTTGTCAGTAGCTTCGGGTTCTTTGCAAGCGCAGATCGTTACATCCTTCGTGTTTGTCACATTCTGAAGTACAGTGGACTACCAGGCCATGCAAACAAAGGGACGAGCACAATTGGGCATAGAGGGGTGGTGCACCCCGTCATGTCTTTCAAGTGGCGCCTGCCACAGCGAAATGTTTACATGGACTCCAACCGCTTGCAGCACTGCCATGAAAGTGCCTGAGAAATGAAGCCTATGCAGTGGCTGACATGCTCGGTTGTTTGCAGGCGGAAGCAGCGGGAGGCGAAGAAGTACTCGAAGCAGGTGCAGGCGGAGCGGATCAAGGAGAAGGCGCAGACCAAGAAGGCCAGCATCTCATCCATCTCCAGGTCAGCCTCATCCCATCCTTACCTCCTTTTAGAGGAGCATGATAGCTGTAAAATTTAAACCCAAGCCAAGACAGAATGCAACGCATGCGATACAGCGCCAAGCGTGGAGGCACGGCTGCCTCGCTGTTGACATGCAATGCATGCGTAAAAGTCAGACTAGCTTAGTTGTCAACCCTCATTGTCAGCCTGGTCGGCATGGAAAGATACAAGCTGACCTCCATCGCCACAGTTGCCATGATCTTCTTGCTTTTTTTCTGCTTCTGTTTCGCATTTTCCGTGTAATATGTTTTACAGCAAAATACTGTGCGCAGGCTGCGCAAGCAACGCGCGCGCGATGGCTTTGCCGGGGAGCTTGACATGGAGAAGGAGCTGGCGCGCGGGCCGGGCGGCAAGACGCCGATGAACCCCGGGCAGCGCATCCGCCCAGGTGGGCAGCCGCTCTGTGCAGTTTCTATCAACAAATTCTGGTGCATCGTAGCAATAACATCCTGAATCTGGCAGTGACTTATTGCTGTGTCGGGGATCTTTTGGCGGCGAGCACCAGGACGTTCTGACTCTGACGAATCTGCATCGCATGACTCATTCACGCTTAAAATTTGCCACAGATTTCACCTCGCTGGCTGTTGCCAGTGGGCAGTTGACCTCATCCTTCATCTGTGTCAGCCCTCTCAAGCGCATTAGGGTGGGCCCGTTCATTGGGCCCCTTGACCTTTATAAGCAGCTGTTGAATTGTGCGAGTCCATGCAGGCGAGCGCAAGGTGAGCAAGAAGCGGGAGGCAAAGGACACCAAGTTTGGGTTCGGCGGCCGCAAGCGGCTGGGCAAACAGAACGACGCCAGCAGCGCCGCCGACATGGGCGGTTTCCGGCAGGGGAATTTTGACGACGGCGTGGGCCGCGGCCGGTGCGCACCCCTTTTCGCACCCTTTTCCTCCCTCTCACAGGGATCAGAGAAAGAGATATGCAGACATCAAGGCAGAGCAAGCGCCAGGAGATAGGAGGATTATAACTTCTTTGTGAAAGGGGCAGTGGGCCAAAATGCAGGATTGGACCTTTGTCTCCTCTTTCAGGGGATTTGAACTTCATCAAAGCTGCTGGACCCTAGAATGCCTGCTACAAGAAAAGGCACTAGACATTGAAGAGGGATTGCAAAAGCATCGAAGGCATAGGCGCTTTACCAGTGCCTCTCTTCCCCACACATTTGCTTTGGCAGCAGCCAGTGTGCGCCATTTTTCACTGCCCACCTCCCACGGGATGCAATCCTCGTGTAATAAGTTGAACCACATCTTCTGGTCTCTGGTCTTCTGGTCTCTTGAGACAGCTGAAACGAAGATTCATGTGTGCTGTGTCCAGGGGTGGCGGCGGCAGGGGGAGGGGCGGCGGCAGAGGCAGGGG
>JADEYI010000406.1_pt1 | contig 62609 bp, 59 predicted proteins | sample 8542331 | NCBI WGS metagenome assembly JADEYI01 (sample SAMN16510988, study PRJNA670497) | mine drainage metagenome | isolation source: biofilm near Copperflume 1 | place: Germany: Marsberg coppermine Kilianstollen | collected 2018-02 | reverse complement strand
GATAGAAAGCTATCTAAATATTATGTCGCATAACTAAATTGTCACTATACTAGTATCAATGAAATTGTCAAGAATGAATTTTTTGATTCCCTCCAAATTTTTGGTATTTGCATCTTTTGAAACTGTCCGTATTCTATCTTTAACCGAAGCGGTATTGCCATCTTCTTTTATTATTTCCTTGATAAAAATTTCATTTCCTTTTTTTTGTTCATCATTTAATGAAGTATCTATGTAATCTCTGATCGTTCTTTTCAGTCGAACATCGGTAACTAAACATTTCATACTGTCCTCATCCATTCTCGGACGGTTTACATCCATGGGGTCTCCATTAGGATTTGCATACTTCACATCGTAAAGGAAAAGTAGCTCACTTCGGTTTTCAATTGTTGTATTCTTCATAGTTGATCTGGATTTTGAATGTTATTTTTTTTTGGTTGACTGGCAAAGTAAATATCCCTGAAATCCTTTTGTAGCACTAACCCAAGCGTAAAGGCAAATGATATTTCATCTTTAGTAACTGGGTCATTCGCTGCGAAATGGCGACAGGCCGCGATTTCCATATCAGGAATATTTTTGTCGTACTGCCTGAGTTTATTGATGAGCTTTGGGAATTTTTTAGCGATAAGGTCTTTGTCTATATTAAGCCCATTTAGTTCTTTCATAAAAGCCTTGCCTGGTTGTTCTTTTAAAAGGGTATTCACTAAGCATCCAAACAGAAAGGCTCCTTTTAAATATTGCTTAGTAAAATAGTTTGAAGAATGCGCTTCAATAAATGAAAAGGCATTCTCAACTTTTGGATTTTGAATTTCGTTATTCATAGTATGCTTTTTAAAGATTCCAAGTAGATATAAGAAATAAAGATCCCCAAGAGTATGCTTTACCAAGTAGTTAAAAGACTTTTCCTGAGAATGAAAGTTCTTTTTGAACGAGGATTTCCAAATTTCGACTATAAGGCTAACTAGTTTTGAATCATCATCATACCCTTGCCCTGTAAAAATATTAGTGACTAATTTAAAATATGCTGGTTGGAGTGTTTTACCAGTACTAAAATACTCTCTTAACTTAAACAGGGTTATTTTCTGGGATACAATATTACCATCTTTATTCAGGTACGATGTGAAGGATTTATAGCGTTCCTCTGCTTTTTTCTTTGCCTGAAGTATTTTACTTATTCTTGATGGAAGCACATCAGATATTTCAGAGTGAACCATGAACTGGGCTTGCTTCTGTTCAAAAAAAATAATATCATAATAGATATTAGCATTCTGTAAATCACGTGCGTCAATTATAGCTTGTAGAATTGATTCAGGGCCGTTCATGAATCCATTAGAGCCTATATCGCCCGCATCAATTTTAAATGCTGCTTTTATTAGGTATTTCTGTGAAATCTCTTTTGCTACACTCTCAGATGGCAGGAGAACAAAATGAGGAACAAGGGCATATTTAATATTACTAAATCTCTTTAAAGATTTACTCTTCTCATCATAGAATTGAAATAGGAAATCGGAAATTTTGTGGAGAAGTATAGCTTTTGCGCCTTCCAAGATTGGTATGGCCTCTTTTGAAACTGGAAACATCGTATAACTATCAGATATACTAAACCCGTTTCGCATAAATGACTTGGCATCAATAGCAAAGCCCAAGGTATTCACGAAGCCATAAACCGTACTTTCCTTTCCAGTTATGGAGCAGACTTGTTTTTTCTTCAGGCTTGTGCCTTTAGATGATTGTTGGAAGTATTTATTGTAAGCTATCGAATAAAATCGCTCTTTCAAAGGATCAATTTCTCCAATCCATTTTTTGTTCACTTTGACTGTCACAATGTAAGAGTAATTGGAATCAAAGGGGAAATTTTCAAACATACTAATAAGCAAATCAGGATTCTCTACTTTGAGTGCCTCGCTGTTATTTTTAAGACAACTGATTAATTTATCCTTTGTCTTCTCTATTCCTGTTTTACCTTGTTTATCTTTCGCGGTTTGGTTTACGTATAGAGTGGGAACTGCACTAGTTCCATTGGGTGCTATTTTCCTATATAAATAGTGGGGGATTAAAGTCTCCTTAAAATCCTCCAGAGAAAAACTCTTAAAAACACTATTTTCAATTTCACCCACCAATATCTTTCCCTTTTTCTTTCCGCCTTCAAAAGGATTTTCTGCTGGTGAGAAATAAACTTTCAAATCCTCTTGGTCTTTTAGTAAATCTGCGAATTGGTATAATGTTTTAATCATACTACAGAATCAATCTTGCTTTTACTTTTATTCAATTAGATTTATTTAGCGAAAAACTATCCTATTCTCCTTTCCCTTGTCTTTTCCATTCTCCAATCTTTAATAGTGTATTTAGCATATTAGTTTAGCTTAAATGACCAAGCATAGTTATTCAATAAATTGGTTATGCTCTGAAGGGAATCCTAAAGTAATTAATCTATTAGAGGATTTCAAGAATAGAGAGGAATTTACCAATAAGTTACAGGTTTATTTTCTGTAACTCTTCCTGTTTGTGGTCACCTTATCGCTTTTTCGCACACTTTGATGTTTACACGCTAATTTCCACGGGCTCTCAAAATTTAGAATCAACAAAAAGTTTATTGAATAGCAAACTCAGATTTTCCTTCACCGTATCATACCCTGGCAATTGCGCACTGGCTATCTGGTGTCCAAGGCTATTCTTCCACGCACTTTTAAGTTTCTTATCATTATCCTCATTGATAAGCTGATCAATGCCAGTGAAAGTATGCCCCTTGAATTTCACCTTTTCATGAAAAGCTTCCACAATTCTTGGCCAGTTCAAATCCTTAATCGTGTTGGAAAGATACCAGATGTCGTAATAATCGCGGGGAGCTGTGTAAGACCGTTGAATCAACGCTCTAAATTTCTCTGCAAGCATTTCTTCTATAGAATAACAGGGTATTGCATTGGGGTTGATGGATAGTTGATCGGAATAAGGATGGATGATTTGTTTATCAACTTGGTCGAACAATATTTTTTCATATAAAGTGATCTCTATTTTTACCTTGGTGTGCCAACGCTCCGGTGGTGAAGGAGCTTCGTTCTTCGGATGGTCGGACCCCCAGAATTTTATGACTGCTTCGTACCCGGCTAGTTGATCCTGAAACACGAACGGTTTAAGCGACTCGATATGTGTCAGGATGGAAGCATTCTCTTTTACATGCCAGCAAATAAAATCGAGGTGGCTTTGCTTCAATTCAAAATCAGTTTGGCGTGACGTGAAATCAAGGTCTTCAGAGAAACGGTAATCCGGGAACCAACATTTTTTTAAACAGGTGCCACCTTTAAAGATCAACGTTTCGCGCAGCTTATCCTCGGAGTAAATGGCTGCGAGCAAATGACTAAGCACCCAGTCTTTATCTATGGTGCTTTTTACCACACCTTTCTGCTCGGCCGTTGTCATTATTTCCTTTTGTAGAATCATCAATATTGTTTGTTAATGATGTTCCTTATCTGTTCCTTATCGATGTTCAGTCGCAACCGCCATGCGTTTACAAATTCACCTTCATCCTTGCCGGCCGGATCAAACAAGTTATATTTTTGATTGACTTCTTTTTTTGCAAAGTCAATAAATGATTTTAACTGTTCTGCTTTCATCATCTCGGCCAATAAACCCATCCTTTTTGTAACGGCTTTATTGGCAATGGCTTTGCAATAGGCGATCAATTTGGAAGGATCAAGGCTGGCTTGGTTGAATGCGCGTAACAATTCTGCGTACCCACCGGAATACTGTGGCAAATCGAAACAATCCACAATTGTTTTTTCTACGTCCGTCATGGCGTACTGATTATTGCCAAACCCTTCTCTTATGATTCCCGCTCTTTTTGTCTTTGTGATTTTTATGAACTGATACTTTGTGCCGAAAACGGTCTTGGCAGGCTTAAGTTTTGTGGTCTGTATAAAGATTGTATTGGGAAATTGCTCTGTAAGCCCGTGCTTATTTAGGGCAGACCAGTAGGCAATAGCTCCATCATCCACAAAGAAACATCCGATCACATTTTCATCACGAAAATTGGCCTTGCAGAATTTACCACGTTCAATGCGTGAAAGTATTTTTTTATGAACAAGGTTCTCTACCAACTCACTAACGTTGCTGAATTTCTTGTTTGCTATTTTTTTTACTTGATCCAATGAGAAGATATTCAGCTCTTGATCATCCAGCATAAGCAGGAGATCTATCTGAGGTTGTGTGAGACTGGTAGATAAGTAAGTACTTCTGGCCATTACTTTTTGTTACGTGATAAACCCTAAATAATGGGGTTTATCTAATGCCAAAAGGTAATAATAAAGGTTCAAAGAGCCAACAATTTAGCCATGTTTTAAATCTACCGGGCCTTCACCATCGGATGCTACAAGCTAATGTCGTTGAAATGTTCCCGGATTTCAGGTTCGCCAAGCGCGAAATATTTTATTCCGGAATACTCTTCATCGTTGATGGCGTGAAAATGTCCATAATACCAATGGCTTGGTTTGAAATCATTTGTTATGTGTTTCAACAATTTACTGTACAATTCTCGTTCGCTTTTCAAATCAGAAATTAGATCGATATCCTGTTTTGTCCATGCTTCTACAGTGTAGCCAAAATAAAATGCTCCAAACCTAATACTTGCAAGTGCTAAAACATTTGCGAAAACATCTTAAGAGAATAAGTAGGAACTTAGCGGAATATAAAGTCTGTAACTGGCTGAAAAACAAAGAACTTAACAAAAAGTTAAGTTCTTTCAAATTCCGTTAATTTCCTCACTTGTGATCCCGCTGGGATTCGAACCCAGGACCCATACATTAAAAGTGTATTGCTCTACCAGCTGAGCTACGGAATCCAATTTATTACGATATTGCCTAAATTTGAGGCATTCCTATAATTGAGGTCGCAAAGGTAATCGAATATGAAAAATTTACAAGCCGTGATTTTAAAAATAATAATCTCTTTTCTTTTCTTCTGTTCTCTTGGACAAACTTATGCACAATTCAAAAATACTTCCGCTGCAGACTCACTGTTTCACGCCAAACATTATACCGAGTCGATGGAACTTTTTAAAACCGTTTTTAATGAAAGAAAATACACGCCAGCGATGCTCTTAAAAATGGCTTATATTCAAGAGGGTCTTGGAAAGATCGGGGCAACCTTATATTACCTCAAACTTTACTACCTCGCCAGCGGTGATGAGCAAGCCCTGTCTAAAATGGAAGAACTGGCCACTAAGTTTAGATTAAGTGGGTACGTAGCGAATGAGGCAGACCATGTGCGCCTTCTTTTTAACAAACATTTATCCTTGGTTAAAAATAGCCTGGTAGTATTGGTCCTTCTTGCTTTGCTATCCATGATTTTGCTGCGAAGAAGAAATAAAAAATCATTGGCTTTGGTCTTTGTTGTTTTTTTGATGAGTGCCACCATTTTATATATAAATAATTTTTATGCGATCAACTCGGTAATTGTTAGCCAAGACCAAACGTACCTCATGGACGGCCCCTCGGCAGGTGCACCCGTGGTCGGTATAGTTGACGAAGGAAATCAATTGGCCTTGATGGGCCAGAAGGATGTTTGGCTTAAAGTAAAGTGGATGGATAAGGTGGTCTATGTGAAAAAGAATTCGGTGTGGACCGTATCGCTCTAATGAATAACCGTGAGCGAACTTTTATAGTCTTTTTTTGTAAATCGGATCAGATAATAATAAACCCCAGCTGATTCATTTAAAGCATACCACCGAAATTTTCGATCGGTACTTTCAAATACTTGTTTGCCCCAGCGGTCATAGATTCTCACCTCCTTAAAACTATTAGAGCAGTTGTCGAGTGGGGCTGGAACCACTTGCCGGGTTTGGCCATTACATTCTGGTTCACCTTCAAATCCATCGATGGCAAAGAAATCATTGCAATGATCAGGGAAAGTAGTGATGACGTTGGCAGGTAGAAAATTTATGTCGGTGCTTTCGATGTCTTTGATTTCAAGTTTTATGGTGGCGGTATCACGTGCCGGAGTTTTGCAATGGTTGTTGGTCACAAGGAATTGGAACTGATAGATATTATCGTAGCTGCCGTCTTTAAAAATGGTGCAGCTTGGATCCCATGAAAATATAGATTCTACTGTATGTAGGCCTGTTGCATTTGCAAAATTGTAACCGCTGGGTTGAATATTTCCTGAGGCGCTGATCAACGTCAAATTTAAAGTGTCGATGGCTGAGGTATTAAGGTCTGTGCCCACTACATTAAGACCAACATGCCCAAGGTTTACCACAAGGGTGGAGTCGGTTAGGTTTTGTGTTCCCGTTTCATTATAGATTTTCAGCACTGGATGGATATTCGGGAGGACAACACTAAGGTGGAATGTAGCTGTATCGTAGTTTACGTTGTTGCATAAATCCTTGTCATCTACTAACACCATTACGGTAAAGTCAGTTGTTTTAGTGAAGTCATAAATTTTGCAGAAAGCACTCCAACTAATCGTTCCATTGGCACTCCCGGGTTGTTGGTTGAGTACATTAAACGCCATTCCAGCATCTTTTAAAACAAAATTTTTGGCGACAACGGATAATAAAAGACTATCGCCATCATTGTCTTTTGCAGCGAAAGGCCACGATCCGGTTCCCCCCTCGTTCAGTTGTGCGGTTGTAATTTTTGGAGGAAGGAAATAAGCCAAAGTGTTAGGTGGAGGCTGAGTAATCACAGTTACCTTGAGTGTGTCCAACATCGGCAAACTGCACGCATTATCGGCTGCAATAATCCCGATTTGATAGGGGCCATTGATGAATGGGCATTGCGGAAAACAGATGGTGAATTGCTGGGTGCTGCCATGGGTGAGTGTAGCCGTGGTAACTGCCGGAAGAATACTGCTGACATTGGTATTGTTGAAGTTCAGCGCTACCGCACGAATCGAAATATTTTGCATGTAATTGTGGAGTGAATCTTGTGAGTCGGGATCGGAAACTTGAACCACAATACAACGGGTGCCATTAGAGACCGTATCAGCGAAGTTTACCGACATGGTGTTCACGTAGGTAAAGGTTGGGTCGGTTAATTTTTTTCCAACGATCAACGGTGGCTTATCGGGTTGGCAACCATCCACCACCAACAATTGAAAGTCTCTTCGTGTTTCTCCAATTTTTACTCCATTACGGTATTCATCGGCCTTCACGGCAAAAACAAATAAACCTACCAATGATGGCGTACAAGTTATTAATCCATCAGGACTAATCCGGAGATCGGGCGTGCCATGTATGATGTTGGTAAGGCTAAAGCCCGGGCGCCATTGTACCAAGGGGTAGGGGGCAGGTGACGCTGGCGGAAGTGCCACCGCTTGGGTGGTATTTAAGGGTGTCGTCAAGGAATACACAATGGAATCATTGTCGGGGTCAACGCCTGCAAAGTTTACATAATAGGGTCTTCCGGGGCAGCCATAATCACTTAGGGGAGGAAACAAATGGGGTGATGAATTGATAAATTGTTGACCGTTTTTAATAACCGGAGGAAATTCCAAATAAAAGGTTTGCCCAGCTGAAATCCCGCCAGTGGCCGGATCTTCACTATAAATGTTGGTGATGTTGTAATTTCTGCAGCAGCGTTGCCACGAAATATAATAACCGCCTGGATCGTTGAAGGTGTCAGGAGAAAGCGTGATATAATTAGTGTAAAGGATCCGATCGGTTTTGAGCAAACCGGAGGTGCAAGCGGGCTGTGTATATTGCACCCCGATGCGTGAAATCAAGGGAAGGGTTAGATTTGTGATGAAAGCATTATTGCTTTTTTGAAAGAAAGATACTGTTACGGTCTGGTCCAAGGCACCAGGATTCCCATTGATATCATCAAAGTAAAGGATCATATTGAGTTGGTAGCTGTAACCGCTCAAATGAAGTAATTCAAACTCTCCACCTACAATGTGAGAAGCATACACCGGCAGCGCAATGACCAACAACACAGAGAAAAGAAATTTTTTCATACAATCAGAATCGAAAGATAACCAAATTATGCTGACCACTAAACCCCCATGTTTATGTAATTTTCAAAAAAAATTATAGGGGAATAAGCTTCATATTCAAAAAGTAGATGATACAATTAAAAAAAGGGGATCAGTTAGAAAATATTGTTGTTGAAACGATGGCTGCGGAAGGTAAATGCATCGCGCATTATGAAGGCCGCGTGGTTTTTGTTCAAAACTGCGCACCAGGGGATACGGTAGATGTTCAGCTCACCAAAATAAAGACCAGCTTTTTGGAAGGCAGAGCAGTTAGGATTAGTAAAAACTCTGCCGTGAGAACCACCCCGTTTTGCACTCATTTCGGAACGTGTGGTGGCTGCACGTGGCAACACCTTAATTACGAAACGCAACTGTTTTATAAACAGCAACAGGTCATCGATAATCTAGAACGGATTGGGGGATTGGTATTGCCTTCGATCAGGCCAATCATTGGTTCTGCCAACACAACGTATTATAGAAATAAGCTCGACTTCACTTTTTCGGCCAGCCGCTGGCTTACAAAAGAAGAGATGAAGGCGGAAGTGAAATTTGGCGAACCTGCCTTGGGCTACCACATCCCTAAAATGTTTGACAAGGTATTTGATGTGAAAGAATGTTTTCTGCAACCAACCCCTTCCAATGAAATCCGATTAGTAACGCGTGAAATTGCCCTTAAAAATAATATTCCATTTTTTGACCTTCGCGAACAGACCGGCTTTCTCCGCACGATTACCATTCGAACCGCCAATACGGGCGAGGTCATGGTGATCCTTCAGGTGACACACGATAAACTCGAGTGGACTGAAAAAATTCTGCAGGGGTTGGCGGATCACTTTCCACAAATTACCTCCATGAACTATATTATCAATGGAAAACGAAACGATACATTCAATGATCTGGATGTCGTCTGTTGGAGGGGCAATCCGTTTATCACAGAAAAAATGCAAAGGCCAAAGAGCCAAGGCGAACTTCAATTCAGGGTGGGGCCGAAATCTTTTTACCAGACTAATTCGGCACAGGCCTTTGAACTTTATAAAGTGGCATACGAAATGGCGGCACTCTCGGGGAATGAACTGGTTTACGATTTATACACGGGCACAGGCACGATTGCCAATTTCGTTGCCGGCCAGGCAAAAAAAGTGATTGGCTTGGAATACGTGGCCGCAGCCATCGAGGACGCTAAAAGCAATTCAGCTTTAAATGGAATAGAAAATACAGAATTTTTTGCAGGCGATATCAAAGATTTATTAAGTGAACAGTTTTTGAATGACCATGGAAGGCCGGACGTGATCATTACCGATCCGCCTAGGGTAGGCATGCATGAAGATGTTTGTAAGATGCTGCTGGCAGCAGGCCCCCAAAAAATCGTTTACGTAAGTTGCAATCCGGCCACACAGGCGAGGGATTTAAAAATTCTTTCCGAAAATTATGAAGTAATGGCGGTGCAACCGATTGATATGTTCCCCCATACGGTTCACGTAGAAAATGTGGTCTTGCTGATAAAAAAATAAGCTATATGTTTATTATTCAAATAAAACTATGCTTCTGTCCTCGTAGTTTTTCTTAATTTTCGGCCTCAGAAATAGAATATCTTAATAAAATCTTAAATCATGAGCGATCAAAAAGTTAGCATTAGCAATGGGAAATTAACTGTGCCTGATATGCCTACCATTCCTTTTATTGAAGGTGATGGGACAGGAGTAGATATTTGGCCGGCTTCGAAATACGTGTTTGATGCCGCTATCGAAAAGGCCTATAAGGGCAAGCGCAAAATCAATTGGAAAGAAGTATTGGCAGGGGAAAAGGCATTTAATAAAACTGGAAGTTGGATGCCTGATGAGACTATGGCGGCTTTCCGTGAATATTTAGTAGGGATTAAGGGTCCCTTAACGACACCGGTAGGTGGTGGAATACGCTCGTTAAACGTAGCCCTTCGTCAGGATTTGGATTTGTATGCCTGTTTGCGCCCGGTACAATGGTTTAAAGGTGTTCCTTCTCCGGTGAAAGAACCACAGAAGACCAACATGACTATTTTTAGAGAAAATACAGAGGATATTTATGCCGGCATTGAATTTGAATCGGGTACTGAAGACAACAAGAAGTTCTTACAGTTTTTTAAAGAAACTTTTCCCAAGCAATACAAGAAAATCCGCTTCCCCGAAACTTCGGGTATTGGGATTAAACCCGTTTCAAAGGAAGGTACCGAGAGGCTAGTGCGGGCGGCAATAAAATTTGCCATTGAGCAAAAGAAACCGAATGTTACCCTGGTGCACAAAGGCAACATCATGAAGTTCACTGAAGGTGGTTTCCGCGATTGGGGTTATGCCGTGGCGAAAAATGAATTTGGTGCTAAAGAAATTGATGGCGGCCCATGGATGGAAATCAATAAAGACGGCCACAAAATTGTAGTGAAAGACTCTATTGCTGATGCTTTCTTACAACAGATACTTTTGCGCCCCGATGAATATTCGGTGGTAGCCACGTTGAACTTGAATGGCGATTATATTTCCGATGCGCTTGCAGCCATCGTTGGTGGAATCGGTATTGCCCCGGGTGGAAACATTAACTACGTGACGGGCCATGCAATCTTTGAAGCTACACACGGAACGGCTCCGAAATATGCAGGGCAAGACAAAGTCAACCCGGGATCTGTAATTCTTTCTGGTGTAATGATGCTGGAGTACCTCGGATGGAAAGAAGCGGGGGATATGATTGTGAAAGGATTGGAAGGCGCAATTTCCGCCAAGCGTGTTACATATGATTTCCATCGCCAGATGGAAGGAGCGACACTACTGAAATGCTCTGAGTTTGGAAAAGAAGTAGTGAAGAATTTGTAATCAGAATAATAAGGTAAACGAAAGGCTCTCATTTTTGGGAGCCTTTTTTTATTTCAGGACTCAAGCATTTTGACAACTGTAATAGCTGCCTCTTCTCCCTTATTCCCCAATTTTCCACCTGCTCTTTCCAGGGCTTGTTTTTTATTGAGCGTGGTAAGTACGCCAAAGGCAATCGGTTTGCCCGATTTCAATCCTACTTTCATGATGCCGTAAGCAACTGCCTGACAAATGTAGTCGAAATGAGGGGTGTCGCCCTGGATCACACAGCCAAGGCAAATCACTGCATCTATATTTTTCTTTGAAGCTTCCCGTTGCGCTGCTAACGGAAGTTCGAAGCTGCCCGGCACATTCACGCGTGTGATGTTTTCTTTTTTAGCGCCCAGCTCAATCAATGCATTGTAGGCACCTTCAAACAAAGGTTCCGTAATGTCATCATTCCATTCGGCAACTACAATAGAAAATTTCTTGTTCTTTAAATTGATTTTGTTTTTTCCGGAGATGGATGTGAGTGTGCCTGCCATTTTATTTTCGTTTTTTTATTTCAGAAGGTTTTCGACTTGTATGAAGGATGCCCACTACTTCAATCGTAGATTGGACTTCTAAAATTTTGTAGTAAATCAGGTATGGAAACCTGCCCACAAGCAATGCGTGGACTTTTTTAAATCGAACAGGATAATGTAAAGGGTTCTGTATAAGCAAATCCAATTTCTCTTGCACTTGGTCATAGAATTCGAATCCTAACCCTTCCCTTTGCTCATTGTACCAATTTATTGATTCAATGATATCCTCATCAGCTGCTGCGGAGAAAACGAGTGAGAAGCTCATCTCATTTTTTCTATTTTCGATTTAAGGTCCTCCCAAGAGATGGTATTTTTTGGATTTCGTTCATATTCTTCAAGCCTTTCCTCCACAATTTTCTGATGCCAATCAGGGATGTAAAGATTTAGCTTATCAGCAGCGATCATTCCATAGATCAACGCCAAGAGCCTGTCGTCAGCTTCATCAATGTATTCATGAAGCTCCTTTTTGATTTCCAATGTATTCATGCTGGCAATTTTAAAAATTAAAATTACGGAAATAAAAAAAGGATAGCGAACTATCCTTTTAAGGTATGTATTAGATTTTGATCAGGAATTTGTATCCAGTCTACCTTTGTACTTCTTAGCGTTTTGCACTTCGCTGCTTTCCCAATAGGCATCAATCACTTTTTGATAAATCGCTTTGGCTTTATCGTTTTGGTTTAATTTTTCATAAGCTAAGGCTGCTTTCATCAAGTAACTTGGCGTAAACTCTTTTGTGGGTTTGTAGGTAGAAGCTTTATCATACCACTTCGAAGCGTTTTCATAATCTTTTTGCTCCATGTAGGCATCGCCAATCAGGCTGTACGCCCTGGGTTGGATGAGTAAATCGTTGGCTTTAAAATCCTCAAGATAAAAAATGGCCAAGGCATATTTCCCTTGCTTCAGGCAAATGGCACCGGCATAAAAATTGGCTAAATTTCCTGCTGGCGTTAAGCTAAAATCATCAATGATCTGAAGGAAGCCGAGATTGTTTCCATCGCCATTTAAGGCTAAATTAAGACTATCAGACTCAAAATAATGCACCGCTTGAAACATCTCATTTTGCGCTTGAGCCTCTTGATTATCAATGTAATACCGCCATCCAAAATAGCTGCCAACAATAAGGATGAGGCCTGCAAAAATGCTCACGATTACCTTGGGATTCCGTTCGGCCCAATGTTCAATCCCTTCGATTTTTTCTTTGATTACTTCTGGGTTCTCTAATAATTCCTTGTCTTCTACCTTTTTAGCCATGATGTATTGAAAATTAACCCGTCTGATTGGAGCGGGGTTGCAAAACTAAGAATTCCAATCTTTATTCAAAAACGGATTAATCCATTATAAAGGGATAATTCGGCTCAGAATAAATATCGTGCATGGCTTCAGAAGGATCGGGGTAGTTAGATTCCTCGGCAAACTTTACGGCCTCTTCCACTTGCCCACTCACTTTTTGTTCAATGGCCTCCAATGCTTTTTCGGTAGCGATCTTTTTTTCTAAGATGGTTTTCCTTACTTGCTCAATAGGGTCACGATGCTTGTATTCCTCTACCTCTTCCTTCGAGCGGTATTTTTGCGGATCACTCATAGAGTGGCCTTTGTATCGATAGGTTCTAAATTCCAATAAACTGGGGCCATCGCCAGCACGCGCACGGGTGGCTGCGCGCGCAACGGCTTGGTGAACGTCTTCGACATTCATGGCGTCTACCGGCTCTGATGGCATATCATACGAGTTGGCCAAGGTATAAAGTTCTGTGACATTCGATGTCCGTTTTACAGAAGTGCCCATGGCATACCCGTTGTTTTCAATCACGAAGATTACAGGGATTTTCCAGAGCATGGCCATGTTCAAGGCTTCATGGAAGGCCCCTTGCCTTACCGCTCCATCACCCATATAGCAAATACAAAGGTTTCCGGTTTTATTATATTTTTCAGCAAAACCAATGCCTGCACCAAGGGGAATCTGGGCGCCAACAATTCCGTGTCCTCCAAAAAAACCATGCTCTTTATCGAAAATATGCATTGATCCACCTTTTCCCTTGCTTGCTCCGGTTTCTTTGGCAAATAATTCGGCCATCACTTTGTTGGGGTTTGTTCCCAACGCCAAGGGGTGCGCGTGGTCACGATAGGCGGTAATGTACTTGTCTCCTTTTGTCAGGGCTGAAACAGCACCTGCGGCACAGGCCTCCTGACCTATATAGAGGTGGCAAAAACCTCGAATTTTTTGCAAGCCGTACAATTGTCCTGCTTTCTCTTCAAATTTGCGCATGAGTGACATGGTTTCAAACCAGGACATATAAGTCTCATTTGAAAATTCCGTTTTGGGCGTTTTGCTTTTAGCTTGTGCGGTGGCTGCCATAAGTGTTACTTTTGAATTTTACGAGTTGCGAAAATACAACGATGGCTCGACAATCACCAAACCAACAATTGTGAGTTCAAAAAAAATCAATATCAACGGTGTTTCTGAGGGAATTAAAATTATTTAATTTCAAAAATTACCCCGAAGCCAACCTTGGGTTTGAGCAAAAGGTCACTTGCTTTCTTGGAAACAATGGAAGCGGAAAAACCAACCTTTTGGATGCGATACATTATTTATCGTTTACCAAAAGCGCTATCAACCCTTCGGACGCCCAAAATGTGAAATTGGGTGAAAGCCAATTTATGATAAAGGGAGGTTTCCTTTTGCAGGAAAAGATAAAAGAAGTGGTTTGTACTTTTCAGATGGGGCAAAAAAAATTAATCCAGAATGACGGGCAAGATTGCACAAAGTTCTCTGAACATATTGGAAAATACCCAGTGGTAATGATTGCACCACAAGACATCGAGTTGATTTGGGATGGAAGCGAGGTCAGACGAAAATTTTTTGACAGCTTATTATCCCAGATCGACCACAATTATTTAGAGGAATTGATTATTTACACCACTTACCTTAAGCAACGTAACAGCGCATTAAAATTATTTGCTGATCGGGGCAAAGTCGATCATGATTTGCTGGCAAGCTATAGCCAAAAGATCATTCCAGCCGCAAAAATCATCCATACAAAAAGAAGGGAATTCCTTGCTGAGTTTCTCCCGGTCTTTGGTGAACATTACCAGAACCTTTCCGGTGCCAGACATGAGGAAATGAGCATTCAATATCGTTCAGACCTTGAAGGGACTGATTTTGTACAACTTCTTCAAAAGAATTTGACTCGCGATTTGGCCTTACAGCGCACCACGGCCGGAATCCATCGCGATGATTTTTTATTTTTGTTGAATAACAATGAAGTGAAACGGTTTGGCTCACAAGGGCAGCAGAAGTCGTTTTTAATCGCGCTTAAGCTAGCGGAGTTTCAGTGTATTGCCGAGAAAAAGAAGTTTAAACCCATTCTACTTTTAGATGATATTTTCGATAAACTGGATGACATCCGCATCCGTAAAATCCTTGAGTTGGTTGCGGAAGGGATGTTTGGCCAATTATTTATAACGGATGCACGGCCAGCGCGCTGCAAGGATGTATTGATAGAGATGCAGGTGGAGGCGGATATCCTTCTTGTGGAAAATGGTAACTTTACCAGCGCATAACTTATGGCTAAAAACCCGCAAGAATTCCAACACATCGGCCAGGCAATCAATCAATTGCTGAAAGAATACCATTTGAAGCCAAGGTTTGACGAGGCCAACGTGGTATCGTCTTGGGAGCGGATTGTGGGCAAGCCAGTAGCCAAGCACACCAAAAGGATCTACATTAGAAATAAGGTATTATTCATTGAATTGGATTCCCCGGCAATGAAAAACGATCTTAGTTTCCATAAAAATCATCTGCTCAAAATGGTTGAAAATGAGTTTGGTAAGGATGTATTAAAAGAAATTGTTTTGATGTAGCGTGCCGAAGAAGGCAAGCTACGCTGGCCAAATGCCAAAAAAGCCCATATCAATTTACAATTTATTGGCTAAAAGCAGACTTTGCAACCCTATCAATAGCACACTGGATGCTTTTTCCTTCACATAAGGTTTGCCGATACCGAAAAACCGTATAATTTTGCACTCCTAATTTTCGGGGATAGAAATTTTTGTCACTGTAAATTAGGAGAGTTCTTGAAAAAATTTAAAAAATCGTTGAGGGGAGATACTCAAGCGGCCAACGAGGACAGACTGTAAATCTGTTGACTTATGTCTTCACAGGTTCGAATCCTGTTCTCCCCACCCTGCGGGAGTAGCTCAGTTGGTAGAGCGATAGCCTTCCAAGCTATAGGTCGCGAGTTCGAGCCTCGTCTCCCGCTCTTTTGAGCTGTTGTCAGTTGATTGTTAAAAGTTAATCGTATTGCGAAACTCTATTAACTATTAACGGATAACTAATAACAGCAGAATGCTGTTGTAGCTCAGGGGTAGAGCACTTCCTTGGTAAGGAAGAGGTCGAGGGTTCAATTCCCTTCAACAGCTCGGAATGTTAAAGTTGGTTAACGAACTGTTTTTTAAATTTTAACTGGAATATTAAATGTGATTTTTGATCACCGATGGGTAGCGACCATCATTAAAGTGCCAAAGATCTCAGTAGCCACGGGGCAAAACGAATAACCCTTATTCGAAAGGCTTAACATGTTTGGGGTGTATGCTTCTTAGACGAAGAAGCGTTGACGAGTAACTTTTTATTTAATCAATTTATACACTTTAAACTTAACTGGGATTTTCAAACATGGCAAAAGAAAACTTTGACCGCTCGAAACCGCACGTAAACATTGGAACCATTGGTCACGTTGACCATGGCAAGACCACGTTAACAGCTGCGATCACTAAAGTACTGGCTTCAAAAGGGCTTGCATCAATGAGAGATTTTTCTTCCATTGACAACGCTCCTGAAGAAAAGCAGAGAGGTATCACTATTAACACTTCTCACGTGGAGTATGCCACGGAAAAAAGACACTATGCACACGTTGACTGCCCGGGCCACGCTGACTATGTGAAAAACATGGTTACTGGTGCTGCTCAGATGGACGGTGCGATCCTTGTCGTAGCGGCTACAGACGGCCCTATGCCTCAAACCCGTGAGCACATTTTGCTTGCCCGACAGGTAGGTGTGCCTGCCTTGGTAGTATTCATGAACAAAGTTGACCTGGTTGACGATGCAGAATTGCTTGACCTTGTAGAAATGGAAATTCGTGAACTCCTTTCTTCTTACAATTTCCCTGGCGATACCATGCCGATCATCCGCGGCTCTGCCTTGGGTGCATTGAATGGCGAAGCGAAATGGGTTGAGAAGATTGACGAATTGATGACGGCTGTGGATGATTTCATCCCTATCCCTGTTCGTTTGATCGACAAAGATTTCTTGATGCCGGTGGAAGACGTTTTCTCGATCACAGGTCGTGGCACGGTGGCTACTGGCCGTATCGAGCGCGGTATTATTAAAACCGGTGATCCGGTTCAAATCCTTGGAATGGGTGCTGAAAACTTGACTTCTACTATTACGGGCGTTGAGATGTTTCGCAAAATCCTTGACCGTGGAGAAGCAGGCGATAACGTAGGTTTGTTGCTCCGTGGTATTGAAAAAGAACAAATTTGCCGCGGAATGGTAATTTGTAAGCCCGGTAGCGTAACGCCTCATGCTAAATTCAAAGCAGAGGTTTATGTGCTTAGCAAAGAAGAAGGTGGTCGTCATACTCCTTTCTTTAACAAGTACCGTCCTCAGTTCTATTTCCGCACCACAGACGTAACGGGTGAGTGTAAGCTTCCTGCCGGTGTTGAAATGGTAATGCCAGGCGATAACGTATCGATCGAAGTGGAGTTGATCAACAAGATCGCCATGGAGAAAGGTCTCCGTTTCGCTATCCGCGAGGGTGGCCGTACAGTAGGTTCCGGTCAGGTAACTGAAATTCTGGACTAAGAATTTTATTTGGTTATGACTTGCCAAAAGTATTTCCAAGGCAAGGATTGGTAAATAGCTGATATTCAATAGAAAGCGTTTCTGAGATTTTTCTTAGAAACGCTTTTGTTTTCTTTGGCAATTGCTCTACATTTGCAGTCCTTTTGAATTTAGGGTTTACGGATGGGGGTTCAAAGAGGTAGCCAACTTGGTAATACGGGTGTAGCTCAATTGGTAGAGTAGCGGTCTCCAAAACCGTTGGCTGGGAGTTCGAGTCTCTCCACCCGTGCAGAAAAAATCTGAATGAAAAAATTGAAGGACTATATTCTTGATTCCATTGACGAAATCCGTAACAAGGTTTCTTGGGCTAAATTTAATGATCTGCAAAGTAGCGCCATTTTGGTGTTGGTGGCATCAATAATTTTTGCCTTGGTCATCGGGGTTATCGATTTTGGCTTTAATAATGCTTTGCACTGGTTTTACAAGGAATTTTAAAAAATGGCAGAGCTAAAATGGTATGTATTACGCGTGATCAGCGGTCAGGAAAAGAAAATAAAATCTTACCTGGAAACGGAGATCGAACGTTCTAAATTGACTGAATTTATTCCTCAGGTACTTATCCCTTCGGAAAAAGTTTACGAAATGCGTAACGGTAAAAAGCGGGTTCGTGAGAGAAATTTCTTTCCTGGCTATGTTTTGGTTTCGGCTGATCTCTCCAACGGAGAAGCCTATCATAAAGTGAATAATATTCCGGGTGTGATTGGATTTTTGGGTTCAAATGGCTCTAGCGCTACCAATAAAGAACCGGTGGCTTTACGGCAATCAGAAGTGAATCGGATCCTCGGAAAAGTGGATGAGGTCGATCAGTTTGAAGAAAAATTGGAAACCCCTTTTATTAAAGGAGAATCGGTGAAAGTAATGGACGGCCCTTTCAGTGGTTTTACTGGAAATGTGGAAGAGATTTTCGAGGATAAGAAGAAGTTGAATGTGATGGTGAAAATTTTTGGCAGAAATACCCCCGTTGAGTTAAGTTATTTGCAAGTAGAAAAATTAGACTAAGAATACAATGGCTAAGGAGATAACAGGATATTTGAAACTACAGGTAAAAGGAGGTGCGGCCAATCCGGCACCCCCAATTGGCCCTGCATTAGGTTCTAAGGGATTGAACATTATGGATTTTTGCAAGCAGTTCAATGCTCGCTCGCAAGACAAACCAGGCCAGGTGTTGCCTGTTTTGATCACGATGTATAATGACAAGTCGTTTGACTTTGTTATTAAGACCCCTCCGGCTGCCGTCCTTATTATGGAATCAATTAAAATCCAGAAAGGCTCAAAAGAGCCGAACCGTGCTAAAGTAGGTTCCATTTCTTGGGATCAGATAAAAAAAATTGCTGAACTAAAAATGCCTGACCTCAATGCATTTAAAGTGGAATCAGCGATGAAGATGGTTGCGGGTACCGCGCGTAGCATGGGCGTTACGGTAAGTGGTGCTGCTCCTTGGGAAAAATAAGAAATTAGTTAAAAGTTAAAAGTTAATAGTATAGCGTGAGGCTTCCAAAATCATCCCAACTGTTAACGATTAACCAATAACAATTAACTAAAAAAGAAAAATGGCACGAATATCAAAAAATAGAAAAGCAGTACTCGCAAAGTATAACTTTGAAAAGGAGTATTCACTATCAGAAGCAGTGACAATGGTGAAAGATATTACCTTCACCAAGTTTGATTCTTCTGTAGATGTGGACATCCGATTGGGAGTTGACCCGAAGAAATCGGATCAAATGGTGCGTGGCGTAGTTTCATTGCCGCATGGTTTGGGAAAGGTAGTCCGTGTGCTTGTTTTGTGTTCACCGGATAAAGAGCAGGAAGCAAAAGACGCGGGTGCAGAACATGTAGGCCTTGACGAATACATCAAGAAAATCGAAGGCGGATGGACGGATGTTGACGTTATCATTACTATGCCCACCGTAATGGCCAAAGTAGGTAAGTTAGGAAAAGTGTTAGGCCCACGTGGCTTAATGCCAAACCCGAAGTCAGGAACGGTTACCCTTGAAGTTGGAAAAGCAGTGACGGATGTAAAAGCGGGTAAGGTAGACTTTAAGATCGATAAACAAGGAATTATTCATGCAAGTATTGGTAAGGCTTCCTTCAGCCCAGCGATGATTAAAGATAACGCTACTGAACTTATTAGTATGATTGTTAAACTGAAGCCGGCTTCTTCAAAAGGCACCTACCTGCAAAGTGTAGCCCTTTCTACTACGATGAGCCCCGGCATCAAGATTGATTCAGGTTCAATAGGAGCATAATTTTAAAAACGACATGACCAGGCAAGAAAAAGGACAAATAATAGATGAATTGGCTGAGAAGTTTTCTCAAAACAATCATTTTTATATCACGGATGCTTCAGGATTAACCGTTGCTCAAGTGAATGCGCTGCGCAGGTTGTGCTTCAAGGCAGGTGTGGAGTACGTGGTTTATAAAAACACGCTAATCCGCAAAGCATTGGAAAAGCAATCGGCCAATTACGAAGAAATTTATTCCATACTCAATGGTTTTTCGGGCGTGATGTTCTCTAAAGAATCAGGGAATGCTCCGGCCAAAGTGATCACCGAGTACCGTAAAAAACAAGAGGGCAAGCCCGGTTTAAAAGCAGCTTCCATCGAGTCGGCCCTCTTTATTGGAGAAGAACACTTATCCATGCTCAATGAGTTAAAATCTAAAAATGAACTCATTGGCGAAATCATTTCTCTGTTGCAATCCCCGGCTAAGAATGTATTGTCTGCTTTGTTGAGCGGTAAGAACACTGTTGCTGGCTTGGTGAAAGCTCTGGAGGAAAGAAAGAATTAATTAACGCAATAAAATTTTAAACAATTATCAATCATGGCAGATATCAAAGCAATCGGAGACCAATTAGTAGAACTCACAGTGAAAGAAGTAAATGAACTTGCTTCTTATTTAAAGGAGACACACGGTATTGAACCGGCAGCAGCAGCAGTAATAGCTGGCCCTGCAGCAGGTGCCACAGCAGGTGCAGCCGCAGCAGAGAAAACAAACTTTGATGTGGTGTTGAAAGCAGCAGGTGCCAACAAACTTCAGATCGTGAAATTGGTGAAAGAACTTACCGGTTTGGGCTTGAAAGAGGCGAAAGACCTAGTCGATGGCGCTCCAAAAACTATCAAAGAAGGCTTACCTAAAGACGAAGCTGAAAATCTCAAGAAGCAACTTGCTGAGGCTGGTGCCGAAGTAGAGTTGAAATAATTCTTGAAAGACGAGGATACCGTCTGAAAGATTTCAGACCCCATTCCCTAAAAAAGGGATGGGGTCTATTCTCATTTATGTCGAAAGACATTGTATCCAATGTTTTAAATAATTCTGGTTCGGGAAATTTTAACCGCTACGCACCTTGGCAAAGAATACAACAAACAACCGAATTGATTTTTCGTCCATTGACAAAGTACTGGAATATCCAGACTTTTTGGACATTCAACTTCAATCGTTCAAAGACTTTTTGCAAATCGAGACGCCTGCCGAAAAAAGGCAGAACGAAGGTCTCTTCAAAGTTTTCGCAGAGAACTTCCCCATTTCCGATTCACGAGAGAATTTCGTGCTTGAGTTTGTGGATTACACTATCGATCCACCAAAATACAGTGTAGACGAATGCATTGACCGTGGGCTTACTTTTTCAGTTCCGCTGAAAGCTAAATTGCGACTCACCTGTAACGATGAGGACAACGAAGATTTTCAAACGATCGAGCAAGAAGTTTTCTTGGGTAATATTCCATATATGACAGAGAAAGGCTCTTTTGTCATCAACGGAGCTGAGCGTGTCATCGTCTCTCAGTTACACCGTTCTCCAGGCGTGTTTTTCGCCATGAGCAAACACACTAACGGAACGAAATTGTACTCCGCACGGATCATCCCATTCAAAGGTTCATGGATCGAATTCGCCACAGACGTTAACTCGGTCATGTATGCGTATATTGATCGTAAGAAAAAATTCCCGGTAACCACATTGCTTCGTGCGATTGGTTACGGTACCGATAAAGATATTTTAGATTTGTTCGGCTTGAGCGAAGAAGTAGAGGCCAACAAAAACACGTTGAAGAAAATGATCGGCCGCAAGCTGGCTGCTCGGGTGTTGAAAACCTGGACAGAAGATTTCGTGGATGAGGACACGGGTGAAGTGGTTTCTATTGATCGTAACGAGGTTTTGTTGGAACGCGATCATGTGATCACGGAGGAGGATGCGGAAACCATTTTAGAATCAGGATCTGCTTCTATCATCCTTCATCGCGAAGATGTGAACGTGGCTGATTTTCAAATTATCTTCAACACGTTAGCCAAAGACAACTCCAATTCTGAAAAAGAAGCGGTAGAACAAATTTACCGTCAATTAAGAAATACGGAGGCGCCTGACGAACAAACCGCACGCGATATTATTCAGAGTTTATTCTTTAGTGAGAAGCGCTACGACTTAGGTGAGGTTGGACGTTACCGGATCAACAAAAAATTGGGTCTTGATTTAAGTGCTGATCAACGCGTATTAACCACTGAGGATATTATCCTTATTGTAAAATATTTGATCGGGTTGATTAACTCTAAAGCAGTGGTTGATGATATTGACCATTTAAGTAACAGACGGGTGAGGACAGTGGGTGAGCAGTTGTATTCTCAGTTTGGTGTTGGCCTTGCCCGTATGGCGAGAACCATCAAAGAAAGAATGAACGTTCGTGATAATGAAGATTTCAAACCCGTTGATTTGATCAACGCAAGAACACTTTCTTCTGTTATCAATTCATTCTTTGGCACCAACCAGTTGTCTCAATTCATGGATCAAACAAATCCGTTGGCGGAGATTACGCACAAGCGTAGAATGTCGGCACTCGGGCCAGGCGGTCTTTCCCGTGAACGTGCAGGTTTCGAAGTTCGTGATGTGCACTATACACACTATGGTCGCTTGTGTACCATTGAAACCCCAGAGGGGCCAAACATTGGTTTGATTTCATCGCTTTGCGTTCACGCAAAAGTGAACAAGATGGGATTCATTGAAACGCCTTATCGTAAAGTAGAAAATGGCAGGGTGAAAGGAAAGGATGTTATTTTCCTTACGGCAGAAGAAGAAGATACCCATAACATTGCGCAAGCAAATGTGAAAATAAAAGCGGGTGGTGAGTTGGACGATGAAAAGGTTAAAGCACGGTTTGAAGGCGACTTCCCAGTAGTGGAGCCCAAAGATATCCGGTACATGGATGTTGCCCCTAACCAAATTGTTTCAATCGCTGCCTCTCTTATTCCTTTTCTTGAGCACGATGACGCGAACCGTGCGTTGATGGGTTCGAACATGCAACGTCAGGCCGTACCTCTGATGAGACCCGAAGCGCCTATCGTTGGCACCGGTTTGGAAAGCAGGATTGCAACAGACTCGCGTTCATTGATTTTGGCGGAAGCCAATGGGGTGGTGGAGTATGTTGATTCTAAGAAGATAACGGTGAAATATGATGTATCTGAGGAGGAGCATCTCGTTCGCTTTGAGGATGAATTCAAGACGTATAACCTAATTAAATTCCGCAGGACGAACCAGGATACCTGCATCAACTTGACGCCATTAGTAAAGAAGGGGGAGAAAGTCCACAAAGGGCAACCTCTTTGTCAGGGTTATGGAACCGCTAATGGAGAGTTGGCCTTAGGAAGAAACTTGTTAGTGGCTTACATGCCATGGCAAGGCTATAATTTTGAGGATGCAATTGTTATTTCCGAGCGGGTTGTTCGGGATGACGTTTACACGTCTATCCACGTGGAGGAGTTTGAGTTGGAAGTTCGTGACACCAAACGTGGTGAAGAAGAATTGACTTCTGAAATCCCGAACGTGAGTGAAGAAGCGGTAAAACACCTTGACGAAAACGGAATCATCCGGATTGGTGCTGAGGTGAAAGAGGGAGATATTCTTATCGGTAAGATTACCCCAAAAGGGGAAACAGATCCTACCCCAGAAGAAAAACTATTGCGTGCCATCTTTGGTGACAAAGCCGGTGATGTAAAAGATGCTTCTATGAAAGCGCCTCCATCGTTGAAGGGTGTGGTAATTGAGACAAAACTTTTCTCAAGACCTAAGCGCGATAAAGATGTGCGTACAAAGTCGAAGAAAGAACTGGATGCGTTGAAGAATCGCTATAGCAAGAGCCTTAGCGATCTCCGTAACGAAATGATAAAGAAGTTGACTTCGTTGCTGACCGGCAAAACCAGTCAAGGAGTGAAACATAAATTTGGCGATGAATTGATCACCAAAGGTGTGAAGTTTTCTTCTAAAGTGATTGAAAGCAATTTATTCCCAGATAAGAATATTTATCGCGATGAAAGCAATTATAATGTTCCGGAAGAAGTAAACTTGATTGCTGACATTAGCTTGGAGAGCTGGTCTGCTGAGGATCCAACCAATGATTTGGTAGCCGAATTGGTGAAGAACTATCTGAACAGACGCAATGTCATCTCCGGTGAATTTAAACGCGAACGCTTTACCCTTGAGGTTGGCGATGAGTTGCCCGCAGGTATTGTGCAGTTGGCAAAAGTGTACGTGGCCAAGAAGCGTAAATTAAAAGTGGGAGATAAGATGGCGGGCCGCCACGGAAATAAAGGTGTAGTAGCGCGGATTGTTCGTGAAGAAGATATGCCATTCCTTGAAGATGGAACACCGGTAGATATTTGTTTGAACCCGCTGGGCGTGCCTTCGCGTATGAACTTGGGTCAGATATTTGAAACGGTATTGGCTTGGGCTGGTAAGAAATTGAATAGGAAATATGCCACTCCAATTTTTGATGGAGCGTCTTTGGATCAGGTTGCCGCTGAGTTGACTGAAGCTGGACTTCCAGAGTTTGGCCGGACTTACCTATACGATGGTTTGACGGGTCAGAAATTCGATCAACCCGTAACGGTTGGTATCGCATACATGCTTAAACTAGGTCATTTGGTTGATGATAAGATGCATGCGCGCTCGATCGGGCCCTATTCACTCATTACGCAACAACCGTTGGGTGGTAAAGCTCAGTTTGGCGGTCAACGATTTGGAGAGATGGAGGTATGGGCAATTGAAGCATTCGGTGCTTCCCATATCTTGCAAGAGATACTTACCATTAAGTCGGATGATGTAATTGGTCGCGCAAAAGCATACGAATCAATTGTGAAAGGGGAGAATATGCGCAAGCCAAATATCCCTGAATCGTTCAATGTATTGGTACATGAATTACGTGGACTCGCGCTAGAGATTACGATGGATTAAAAAAAGTCAACTGTCAAAAGACCTCTGCTAATGGAGGTCTGTCGACCGTAGATAGTGGACCTAAAAATGATTTAGTTAACTGAAATAACACAACACATGTCTTTCAGAAAAAATAAAAAGATCAACAACGACTTCTCTAAAATCACTATCAGTTTAGCTTCCCCTGAATCCATTCTGGAGAGCTCTCATGGTGAAATCACTCAGCCTGAAACCATCAACTACCGGACCTATAAACCGGAAATGGGGGGGTTATTCTGCGAACGCATATTTGGCCCCGTAAAAGACTGGGAGTGCCATTGCGGAAAATATAAACGCATTCGTTACAAAGGCATCATCTGCGACCGTTGTGGTGTAGAGGTGACTGAAAAGAAAGTTAGACGTGAACGCATGGGCCACATTGAATTGGTGGTCCCTGTTGCCCATATCTGGTATTTCCGTTCGTTGCCAAATAAAATCGGATACTTGCTTGGACTTCCAACCAAGAAACTCGATCAAATTATTTATTATGAACGATTTGCTGTAATCCAACCCGGTATAAAGGAAGAGGATGGAATAAACCGCCTTGATTTTCTTACCGAAGAAGAATATTTGGAAATTGTAGATAAACTTCCTCGTGAGAACCAATTACTGGATGACAACGATCCGAAGAAATTCATCGCAAAGATGGGTGCCGATGCGCTTGAAATGCTGTTGAGTCGTTTGAAGTTGGATGAGCTTTCTTACGAATTACGTCATCAGGCTGCCACAGACACTTCCCAGCAACGTAAGGCTGAAGCCTTGAAACGCTTGAAAGTAGTAGAAGCTTTCCGTGACGCAAACACGCGAGTGGAAAATAAGCCTCAGTGGATGACCATTAAGATGGTGCCAGTGATTCCTCCGGAATTACGTCCTCTTGTGCCCCTCGATGGTGGCCGTTTTGCTACTTCAGATTTGAATGATCTTTACCGCAGGGTAATTATTAGAAACAATCGACTTAAGAGATTGATCGATATTAAAGCGCCTGAAGTGATTTTGCGTAATGAGAAACGCATGCTTCAAGAAGCCGTTGATTCGTTGTTTGACAATTCCCGTAAAGTGAATGCGGTTCGTGCAGATGGAAACCGTGCGCTGAAATCTTTGAGTGATATGCTCAAAGGCAAGCAAGGTCGTTTCCGTCAAAATTTATTGGGTAAACGCGTTGACTACTCGGGTCGTTCCGTTATTGTGGTTGGCCCTGAATTGAAATTGCATGAGTGCGGATTGCCAAAAGATATGGCAGCCGAATTATTTAAGCCATTTATTATTCGCAAGCTCATCGAAAGAGGAATTGTGAAGACCGTGAAGTCTGCCAAGAAAATTGTTGACCGTAAAGATCCTGTGGTGTGGGATATTTTGGAGAATGTATTGAAAGGACATCCCGTTCTTTTAAATCGTGCCCCAACGCTTCACCGCCTTGGTATTCAAGCTTTCCAACCTAAGTTGATTGAAGGTAAAGCGATTCAATTGCATCCGCTAGTGTGTACAGCGTTCAATGCTGACTTTGACGGTGACCAAATGGCGGTTCACGTCCCGCTGGGACAAGAGGCTGTCTTGGAAGCTTCATTGTTGATGCTTTCTTCACATAATATCTTGAACCCTGCCAATGGTGCCCCGATCACCGTTCCTTCTCAGGACATGGTATTAGGACTGTATTACCTTACGAAAGGCAGAAAGGCTGAAATGGGAGAAGGGAAAACTTTCTATTCTGCAGAAGAAGTGGTGGTAGCCTTTAATGAAGGCAAACTTTCCAAGCATGCAATCATTAAGGTAAAAGCCAATATTAAGGACAAGAAAACCGGTGAGATTTCAAGGAAACTTATTGAGACCGTAACTGGCCGTGTAATCTTTAACCAAGTGGTGCCTGAAGAAGTGGGATTCGTTGACGAATTGCTTACTAAGAAAAAACTTCAGACCATTATTGCTGACGTATATAAGTTGGCTGGCCAAGCGAAGACCGCGAAATTCTTAGATGACATCAAAGACATCGGTTTCCAAATGGCGTATCGTGGTGGCCTTTCTATGGGCTTAAGCGATGTGAAAGTCCCTGAAGAGAAGAAGAAGTTGGTAGAAGATGCGCAAAAGGAAGTTGATGCCGTGTGGAACAACTACATGATGGGCTTGATCACCGACAACGAACGTTACAATCAGGTAATTGATATTTGGACACGTACAAATACGATGCTTACCAATACGCTGATGAAGCAATTGGAAGAAGACCAACAAGGCTTCAACTCGATTTATATGATGATGCACTCGGGAGCCCGCGGTTCAAGAGAGCAGATCAGACAGTTGGGTGGAATGCGCGGATTGATGGCGAAGCCACAGAAAAATTTAGCTGGTTCTGTTGGTGCAATTATTGAGAATCCCATCCTTTCTAACTTTAAAGAAGGATTGGACGTATTGGAATATTTTATCTCTACACACGGTGCGCGGAAAGGTTTGGCCGATACTGCGTTGAAAACTGCTGATGCCGGATACCTCACACGTAGATTGGTGGATGTGGCGCAGGACTTGGTGATTAATGAAGAGGATTGCGGAACACTTCGTGGCTTAAATGTGAAAGCATTGAAAGACAACGAAGATATTGTGGAGCCTTTGTCAGAGCGAATTGTTGGGCGTACTTCCGTACATGATATTTATGATCCGGTTACGGGAAAAATGATTTGTGAAGGCAATGCGGAAATTACGGATGAGATCGCAAAGCAAATTGATGAAACGGCTATCGAAGAAGTTGAGATTCGCTCCGTATTGACTTGCGAGACCAAATTTGGTGCTTGTGCAAAATGTTACGGAAGGAATTTGGCCAATGGTAAAATGGTTCAGCAAGGTGAGGCTGTGGGCGTAATTGCCGCACAATCCATCGGTGAGCCAGGTACTCAGCTGACATTGCGCACCTTCCACGTGGGTGGTACGGCCTCTAACATTGCAGTTGATGCTAATATTAAAGCAAAGTTTGTCGGCACGGTAGAGTTTGAAGGTATTCGTACCGTTGATACTACCGATAAGGATAATAACAAAGTGAAGGTGGTAATGGGCCGCACGGGTGAGATCAGAATCTTGGATGCGGACAAGCGCGTGATGATTACCAACAACGTTCCCTATGGCGCATTCCTTCGCGTAAAGGACGGACAGCAAGTCGAGAAAGGTGAGGAGCTTTGTTATTGGGATCCTTACAATGCCGTTATCCTTTCGGAATTTGATGGGGAGATTGGATATGAAGCAATCATTGAAGGTATCACGTTCAAAGAAGAGTCTGATGAACAAACCGGTCACCGTGAAAAAGTAATCACCGATACCCGCGATAAAACGAAAAACCCTTCGGTCATTGTCAATGGTAAGAGTGAAACGAAAGGCTACAACATGCCGGTTGGTGCTCACTTGGCTGTAGATGCTGGCGAGAAAATTAAAGCAGGACAAGTGCTTGCCAAAATCCCCCGCACCATGGGCAAGTCGCGCGATATTACGGGTGGTCTTCCACGAGTAACAGAGTTATTTGAAGCGCGCAATCCTTCTAACCCAGCAGTGGTTTCTGAGATTGACGGAGTGGTTACTTATGGTGGCATCAAACGCGGTAACCGTGAAATCTTCATCGAGTCGAAAGACGGAGTGCAGAAACGCTACCTTGTGCCGTTGAGTAAGCACATCCTCGTTCAAGACAATGACTTTGTAAGAGCAGGTCAGCCGTTGTCTGACGGTGCAATAACACCTTCGGATATCTTGTCGATCAAAGGTCCTACAGCAGTTCAGGAATACTTGGTGAATGAAATCCAGGAAGTGTATCGCTTGCAAGGGGTGAAGATCAACGACAAGCACATTGAAGCGATCGTAAGTCAAATGATGCAAAAAGTAGAAATCATCGATTCCGGTGATACTACCTTCTTGCCAGGCGAGTATGTCGATAAATTTGAATTCCGCGAAGTGAACGACTTGATCCTCGACAAGAAAATTGTGTTGGATTCAGGCGACTCTCAAAAACTAAAGGTAGGTCAATTGATTACAGGACGTGAATTGAGGGATGAGAATTCTTCACTCCGTAGAAAAGACCAAAAACTGGTTGAGGTACGAGATGCCTTGTCAGCAGTTTCCAGACCCACGTTGCAAGGAATTACCCAAGCCTCATTGAAAACAGAAAGCTGGCTATCTGCTGCATCATTCCAGGAAACCACTAAGGTATTGAGTGAAGCGGCTATCCGCGGAAAAGCGGATCAACTCATGGGCTTAAAAGAGAACGTGATCGTAGGTCACCTGATCCCGGCTGGTACAGGCCAACGCGAATTTGAAAACTTGTTGGTTACTTCGGAAGAGGAGTACCAACAAATGGTCAATGCACCAGAACGTAAAACGAAAGAGAGAGAATTACAAGACTAAATAATTAGTAAATGATCAATTAGTCAATTAGCCAATGGGAAAGTTCTCATTGGCTAATTTTCTAATCGGCAAAGTTGAAAATTTTAATATTATGGCAGAAGACAAAAACGTTCCAGCCCAAAATCAGATCAACATTGAGCTTTCGGAAGAAATAGCCGAGGGCGTATATTCTAACCTGGCCATGATTGCCCACTCCAACAGTGAGTTTGTCATTGACTTTATCCGTTTGATGCCGGGTGTGCCAAAAGCAAAAGTGAAATCACGCATCGTGATCACCCCCGAACATGCTAAACGCTTGCTGGCCGCGTTGAAAGATAACATCAGCAAATACGAGGCTAGCTTCGGTGCCATCAAGCAGACCAATGACATGCCTACTTTTCCCATGAACTTTGGTGGGACGGTGGGAGAGGCGTAAAAATTCCTTATGAAACGTTAAACAGGGTAGCTAATTCTCCTCAAAAGAATTAGCTATTTTTGTTTATGACATTCTAAAAGTATAACTAATTTCCATTCTTTAAGCACAGCTAATTTGGCGAAGAGCAAAATTATTACCTTTAAGAATCAAACAAATAATTATGGAGAAGATAATATTGACGATCAAAGACGAGCGAAGGAAAGGTTTTTTATTGGAATTACTGAAACAATTTGATTTTATTGAGGTGCAGAAAACCTTAGAAAAAAAATAGCGGTTATGATTTTTTTGCCTCTGCCGGACTTTGGAAAAATAGAGAAATAGAAGCTAACCAACTCAGGGAGCAGGCATGGAAAAGAAGTCATTAGTTCTTTGTGACACAAACATTATCATTGAGTTCTACAAAGAGAACCAAAAAGTAATAAAAAATCTTCAGGAGATCTGACAACAGAATATTGCTGTCAGCTTTATCACAGCAGGCGAACTTTTGTTTGGAGCATGTTGAGTTTACCGGACGGATTAATTGCTGCCACTTCTCTTACTGAAAATGTTTCGTTGTACACTCATAATGTTAAGGACTTTAAGTTTATTAAAGGAATCAGCCTTTATAAGGAAAAATAAGTCATCCTATGACCTTCGATAAAATCTATCAATACAATTTCCCTACTACCATTAGGTTTGGCGCAGGGGCAGTAAACGAACTCGGGGATTACCTTATCAAAAACCAGTTAGCACGACCGTTGATTGTTACCGATCCAACGGTAGCACAATTAGAGTTCTTTAAAAGGATTGTCTGCGATCTTCAAAAAAAGAATTTGTCGGTAGAGGTTTTTCATAACATCCACAAAAATCCGGTGAAGTCCGATGTGTACAAAGGCACGGATGTTTTTGATCAAACTCAACGCGACTGCATTATCGGCATAGGTGGTGGAGCCGCTTTAGATGTGGCGCGAGGGATTGTGCTGCGTGTGAACCACCGTGAAGATCTTTTTAAATACGATGACTTAATTGGTGGTGATGTTTTTGTTACGAATGATGTTCCACATTTCATCACTATACCAACAACAGCTGGAACCGGAAGTGAAGTAGGCCGTAGTGCGATTATCGCTGATGACTTAACGCACCAAAAGAAAATATTATTTTCACCAAAGCTGCTAGCGAAGATAGTTTTTGCCGATCCCATGTTGACGATGGAGCTTCCCTCGTTTATCACGGCCGCTACTGGCATGGATGCGCTCACGCACAACATGGAAGCTTACTTGGCAAAAATGCCCCATCCGCTTTGTGACGGAATTGCCCTCGAGGGAATTTCATTGATTAGTCAATCTCTTGCGACCGCAGTCAACAAACCTGATCTTGAATCGCGCAGTAAAATGTTAATCGCCTCGTTGATGGGGGCCATTGCTTTTCAAAAAGGATTGGGTGTTGTGCATTCATTGGCACATCCCCTTTCATCATTGTTGGATACCCATCATGGATTGGCTAATGCGGTTAATATTCCTTATGGAATGGAATTTAACATCAAAGGGTTTGAAGATAAATTCAAGCGCATAGCCAGGACATTAGAATTGAAGGAAGAAACTGGCGAGGCGGTGGTGAAGTATTTGTTTGATTTGAATACCAAAATAAACATACCACATAAGCTTGGGGCGATTGGAGTAAAGCAAGAGCATATCGAAACATTGGCTGACCTAGCTTTTGCTGATTTTGCGCATCCCAATAATCCGAAGCCCGTGTCAAGAGAAGATTTTAGACAACTCTATTTAAAGGCGTTGTGAACAAAAAAATAACTATAGGCATCACCGATTGTGAGAAATATCCAAACTATGAGAAATGGATATTGAGCGAACCCGATGTCGAGGTGATTAGACTTGGTTATCGGTTTTCAAATTTTAAGGAGATTGAAAAGTGTGAGGGCATTTTACTTACGGGCGGGGAAGATGTGCATCCAAAATTCTATAACAAACCCGAGTTCATTGAATTCTGTGATGATGACATTGATGAGAAGCGCGATGAGTTCGAATTGAATGTTGTTGAACATTCACAAAAAAATAAATTACCATTGCTAGGGATTTGCCGTGGGCTACAAATTGCAAATATTTATTTTGGGGGAACATTGCTTCCGGATTTACCTACATTCGGAAAGTTTAATCATTCAAAATTTAGTGAAGGGAAGGACAAGTATCATTCTGTTTTATTGGATGAGGCTAGTCTTCTGCATGAGATCACCCAGGTTCTGCAAGACAGAATTAATAGTGCACATCACCAAAGTGCTGACAGGGTGGGCAAAGGCTTAGTAGCAAGCGCCATTTCACCCGATGGCGTGATCGAGGCATTGGAGAGAAAGAAGGCTAAGGAAGATTCGTTTTTGCTTTTAGTGCAATGGCATCCGGAGCGGATGGTTGATCAAAACAGTTTGTTAGTACAACCTATTAAAAAAGATTTTCTGGATAATATTCGGAATTGATCGTGGTCTATGAGAAATAGATCACGGAATTTTTTTAGAGACCTGAAGAGAATAAAATATGAAAATCATTAATCCGTCTTCCGAGGAAATTATAGCGGATATTGCCGAAGACAACGAGCAATCCATTAAAAAAAAGTTTTTAGAGTTGAAGGTAGGTCAACAGGATTGGCGCAAAATTCCTCTGAAAGACCGCGTAAAAATTTTACAAAGGTTTGCTGAATTGTTAAAAGCAAATATCGAATCACTCGCGCTTGTCTTAACTTCTGAAGTAGGTAAACCCGTGCAGCAATCGCGTAATGAGATCAATGGCGCCTGCACCCGAATTCTATGGCTCACGGAAAATGCGCTTACCTATTTGGCAGATGAAACCATGATCCACCAAACCGGACTCACTGAAAAAATTGTGTACGAACCACTTGGCGTTATAGCTAATATTTCAGCCTGGAATTATCCATATCTGGTGGGTGTAAATGTATTTGTGCCTGCGTTGCTTGCCGGTAATGCGGTGATGTATAAACCTTCCGAATATTCCTCACTTACTGGATTGGAAATAGAAAAACTATTAAAGCAAGCAGGTGTTCCATCTTCTGTTTTTTATGTAGCTATTGGTGCACGAGCTGTTGGTGAACTACTTCTCAATACTTCTTTTGATGGTTATTTCTTTACCGGTTCTTACAAGACTGGCAAATATATTTATGAGAAGGTGGCTTTTAAAATGGTGCCTTGTCAATGTGAACTGGGAGGGAAGGATCCGTTGTATGTAGCCGATGATGTGGCTGATGTGAAGGCTGTGGCTGCAGGAACAGCGGATGGCGCATTTTACAATAACGGCCAAAGTTGTTGTGCAGTGGAGCGCATTTATGTTCATGAAAGCATCTTCGATCAATATGTTGAGGCATTTGTAAAGGAAGTGAAGACTTGGAAAATAGGGAAGCCGACAGAGGAAGGTGTATATTTTGGTTCGCTAAGCCGAAAGGAACAAATCGCTTTTTTACAGGCACAGGTTGATGAGGCTTTTCAGAAAGGAGCAAAGATTTTAATGGGGGGAAAGGCGATTTCTGGCAAAGGATATTATTTTGAGCCAACGGTTTTGGTGAATGTAGATCATTCCATGAGCGTGATGCGCGAAGAATCTTTCGGTCCGGTGATTGGCATTATGAAAGTGAAGAATGATAAAGAGGCGATTGCGTTAATGAAAGATACCGATTATGGATTGACTGCCTCAGTTTATAGTTGTGATCAGCTACGTGCCGAAAATATTTTACAACAAATCAACACGGGTACTGGTTATTGGAATTGTTGCGACCGGGTGAGTGCAGCGGTGCCTTGGAGTGGCAGGAATCATTCGGGATTTGGCGCCACCCTTTCACATGCAGGACTTCGCGCTTTCTCCAAGCCAAAGGCCTACCATCTCCGGGGTTGATCGAAAGTATTAAGCGTAAAATTCGTGAAGTAATCCAAAATAGGTATCGTTCCAGCCTTCTACGATATCGTCATAGGCTTCATCAGGAATATTGGTGTGACGAAGTTCTACTGATGTCTGCTCTTTGTCGGGATGAAGTTTGATCGTCACAATGGATTCTTCTTGTTGATCACCAAAATACCATTGCTGCACGATTTTCTTATCTTTTTCAAACTCGATATTCTTTCCGGTGATACTTCCATCCCATAAGGAAAATTCGGAACCGGAAACTTCTGACATCTCCGCTTCTTCCCCCGTCCATAAATGTAACGTGAGTGGATTAGTAAGTGCCAGGTAAATTTCTTGTGGCGTGGCCGGTATTGAATAGTATTTTTTATAATCTTTCACGAAGTCTGAATTACTGGTGGAAATAGTTGATTTCTTTTTGGTTGGGATCGCTCTTAGAGGCAAATACTTCTTCATCCAGTTGAATCATTCGTTCGAAGTTTGTTTGGGCCATCGATGAAGTATTGGATATTGAATCTCAGTTTTTGTAACTCACCACTTCACGATTGAGTAATGCTCCCTTCGCGTTATATACTCTTTTAATGATCTCATTTTTCTCTTTGCGGAAAGTGGCATAAGCGGAAAGCTTTCCCGCTTTATCAAAATATTCGATGCGTTCATATTCCAAGTAGCCTTCTCGGTACCAGATTGATCGCTCTTTGGTGCCATCATTTCTGTATTCCACCAGATGGATTGGTTTGCCCTTATTGAAGCTTCCTTCTAGTCGTTTTTCACCATTTGGATAGAAATCAATTTCTTGCCCGTTACATAATCGGTCACAATTGAAATAATCCCAATATCGAGATTGTACTAAGCTGTCCGTTGTGAATTTTATTCTGGGTATAAGTAAGGTATCTACAAAGAAATGAAAATCTTTGATCTCCACCGTCAGGTTGAATGAACTCACTTTATCATTTTTTAAGAAAGAAGAAGAGACAAGGTAAGTTCCTCGTGATGGCAGCGATACTTTGCTGTTGATTGATTCGGTAAGAATTCCTGGGCTATTCAAATCAGAAATTTCGTACTCTAATTTTCGTGTGTAATTTTCACATCCATCTTTAAAATAGAGCTCTACCTGAATCTGACTGAATGATTTCGTGATTGCAAAGAGTAAAATAATTAATACCCGATTCATTTTTTTTTAATACTTAAAAATAATGGCTTCATAAGGCCTTAGATTAACGGAAAGTTTTCCCTTATTGTCTTCAGCTCCTGGGTAGTTGGATAGCAGAACTTGCGCGTCTGGGTGCACAGGCGCGTTGATCTGTGAAACGGTAGATGCAAAATTTAAAAGAACCAGAAATTTCTGACCGTCAGCTTCGCGCCTAAAGGCGTAGGCATGACGACATATTTTATCCATCTGTGTGTATTTTCCGTAAACCAAAACCGGATATTTTTTACGTAGTTGGGTTAACTTTCTAAAATAGTTAAGGCAACTCGTTGAATCTTTTTCTTGCTGCGCAACATTGATTTCTTTATAATTTGAATTAACGCCAATCCAAGGGGCGTTGCTGGAAAATCCTGCATTCGCAGTGCTATCCCATTGAAAGGGTGTGCGGCCATTATCTCGGCACTCGAACTTTATCCGTTGCATAAATTTATTCAAATCTCCACCAGTGTCTTTTTGATGTTGATATTCGTTTAGGGTTGGCATGTCGCGGTACTGATCAATTTTGTCAAAGCCAGCATTGGTCATCCCCAATTCGTCACCGTTGTAGTAGTAAGGAGTTCCACGCATGGTCATAATAAACGTGGAGAGCATTTTCGAGGACAGTGCTCTCCATTGAACGCTATCATTGCCAAAGCGGCTCACCATTCTGGCCTGGTCATGGTTGGCCAGAAAAATAGATAGCCAACCTTTGTCTGCGAAAGCGCTATCCCACCGCGTGAAAACGGTTTTAAAATGGATAACATTATACCCTTCGGGTTTTGCGATATCCACTCCATCGAATGCATACGCCATGTTCAGTTCTTTACGATCAGCATCCACCAAGTCGTGGGCATCTTGAAAAGAATTTCCAGCACCTTCAGCCACACTCATCACATCGTATTTGCTGAATACTTCTTCATTCATCTCTTTTAAGTAATCATGCAAGTGCGGACCCATTGCATAATATTTAATAAAGTTCTTTTCATACCCTTCAGGAAAAGCTTTGAAGGTAGTATCCTTTGCGGCAAATTGGAAGGCATCCAAACGAAATCCGTCAATGCCCTTATCAGCCCAAAACTTCATGATGTCATACACTTCGTGCCGAAGTTTGGGGTTCTCCCAATTTAAGTCAGGTTGCTTGCGCGAGAAATAATGGAGGTAATAGGCATTCGTTAAAGAATCATATTTCCAGGCATCGTGGTTGACATCAAACAAACTATAACGGGATGAGGGCTTGCCGCGCTCAGCATTCCACCAATGGTAATAATTGCGATAGGGGTTCGTTCTTGAGCTACGACTTTGCTTAAACCATTCATGTTCATCACTGCTGTGATTCACGACTACGTCCATCACGAGTTTGATTCCACGCTCATGCAATCCTTTTAAAAGTTCGTCAAAATCCTGCATCGTTCCAAATTCCTTCATGATGCTGCGGTAATCACTGATGTCGTAACCGTTATCATCATTGGGAGAACTGTAGATGGGATTGAGCCAGACAGCAGTAACCCCGAGGCTTTGAATGTAGTCCAGTTTGGAAATGATGCCTTTCAGGTCACCCACACCATCACCGTCACTGTCTTTAAAGCTGCGCGGATAAATTTGATAGACGATGGCCTCTTTCCACCACTTGTGTTCATCACCGGCATTCCTCTTCGGTTGGCAGGAAAGGCAAAGCGTGAGAGCCGCGGAAAGGATTATAGCCCGTTGTAAAACTGAATTTTTTATCACAGTCATTCTTTGTGAGAACACAGCATAGATTTCATCATCAATGAAATTCTATATCATTTTTTTATTTAATGAAGCGAAATTATTTCTTCTTGGTTTTAGGCTTTGCTTTTGGTTTAGCGGCAACTTTGGACTTGGCTTCAGCTTTTACCTTAGGGGCTGGTTTTGGTTTAGCCTCGGCTTTGGGTTTGGCAGCCTTTGGCTTAGCCTCAACTATCGGTTTGGCTTTTGCGGCAGTGGCGGGAGGGGTTATAAATTTATGTAAGTGCGGGAGTTGGTTATTTGCTGCCCTTTCAATATCACGGATCTTTCTGACGATATCCTTTTCTTTATCCGTATCAATTTCCTCTTTAGTAATTTCTTTGTTAATGGCCTGATGAACCTGCAATACCGTAGTAGCCAGTTTCTGGCGATTGGTGCCGATACGCTGATAGAGATCATCAAACCGCTGGCGAACCAGCTCATTTAATTTTTCAAGTTGATCTTTTGAAAGTGCTTTGTTGGTTTCCATTAGTTCGTGCTTTGTTTTTGTGGTATAAAGGTAGGAAAATGAGGGAGATTTATATACCGTGGATGGAGTTACGGAGTTACAGCTCAATTTTTATTCTTAAAACATGCATGGAAGGATGATGATGGCGAGGAGTAGATCTGGTTTTTTTTGAGTTGAAGATTGGAGTATCTATCTTTCCCAAAACATTTCCCTCGTGTCGCATCGCGCTCGTTTTATTATTTCGGGTTTACTGTTTGCGATGCTTTGGTCGTCTGCTTCGGCAGCAGGTAAATTTGGCTTGATGTCTTCAGAGCCATTGACGCTCTTTACGACTCGGTTTCTTTTTGCAGGCGTATTGCTGTTGGCGTTTAGTTTGTTCCAGGAAAACCCCCGACTGCCTACGCGCAAGGAGTGGCGGCAGCTAACTGTCTTTGGGGCTTTAAATACTGCTCTTTATCTGGGAATTTTTATTATCGCGTTAAGAGAAGTTGCTGCCAGTATTACCACGTTGCTTCTGGCACTCAATCCATTGCTGATCAGCACCATTTCTTCGCTTTGGCTAAAACGAAAGATTGCCGCTCGTGAATGGATTAGTATTGCGCTAGGTATTCTAGGTGTTGGCATTGCCACCTTTCCACTTGTTCAAAATGGATACGCCACTTTATTTGGTCTGTCCTTGCTTGTGATCAGTATGTTTACTTATAGCTTGGGGGCAGTCTATTATTCTTCCGTACAATGGAAATTATCACGTGCTGCTATCAACGGTTGGCAGGTTTTAATTGGCGGTACATTGCTTCTGCCTTTTACCTTGTATTTTGAAGGATCGCATACGCAGTACGACTTTCGGTTTTGGATGTCGTTAGGCTGGCTGGTGATTCCTGTTTCTATTGGAGCGGTACAGCTATGGCTTTATTTGTTAAAGGAAGATGCCGTTCGTGCTTCTCTCTGGCTTTTTCTCTGCCCTGTTTTTGGACTAATTTATGCATCGTTTTTGTTAAATGAACCCTTTACGTCTTATACGGCTATTGGGGCAGTGTTAGTTATCATCAGTTTATATTGGGGGCAGCGAAAACGAGTTTAGTTAACAATCGAGTGATGATTCTGCGTTTCAAGACAAGGCATTTCCTTTTTTTTAGCTGCTGGGTTAAAAAGTTGAAAGTGGTTTCACCCTTGCACCAGGGAATCATTTCAATGCCATTTTAAGTAAATACATATCGCTGGTGAGAAATAATGTTTTGCCATCAGCAGAGAAGGCACAATTGGCCGTAGCTTCAGGCAGCTTGATTTTTCCCAATACTTTCCCCGAGGGATCAAAAATCCAGATGCCTCCCGGACCGCTGGCAAAAAGATTTCCGCTTTTGTCCACGCGCATGCCATCGGGAGCGCCTAGTTCTCCTTCCATATAATTGGTGGCAAAAAATATTTTAGCATCGGTGAGCGAATCGCCAGCGATGTGAAACGAATACCATTTTGCTATGGGCTTATCCGAGTTGGCAATGTAGAGTGTTTGTTGGTCAGGACTTAGCGCAATACCGTTTGGCCTCGTCAAAGAGTCAACTAGCAAAATCACAGTACCATCAGGTTTTACCTTATACACGCCTTGAAATGGAGTTTCTTTGGAAGAGTCATTCTCATGCTTTAACAGCCCATAAGGCGGATCGGTGAAGAAAAGATTTCCTTTTTTATCACCCACTACGTCATTGGGGCTGTTTATTTTTTTGCCCTGATAGTTATCCGCCAGTGTTTTAAATTCTGGTTTTGGATCTTTGTAAGAAGAAACGAGCAGCGCTATACGCCTGTCCCCATGCTGGCAGATTACAAGCTGACCTTCATTATTTAATGTGAGTCCGTTTGAGCCGGGCTCACCGCCACGGGGTACGGTGCTTGTGTAGCCGGATGGAGTTAGAAATGGTTCAACGCCTTTTTCTTCTGTCCATTTGTAGATGATGTTTTTAGGCACATCTGAGAAGAGTAACATTTTTTCACTCTCCACCCACACCGGCCCTTCGCTCCATTCAAACCCTTCACCAATAATTTCAGGTTGCGTTTCGGGTGCTATGAGTTGATCGAGGGCGGGATCTAATCGCTCGACCGAGCCAATGTATTTTTTTTCTTTTGGTGCAGTGCAAGCAGCCAGAGCCACTAGGAGTATGGACAGGTATTTCATGAATATCAGATTTTGAAAATTAAATGTAACTCCTAGAAAGGGATGTGGCAAGTTTTGATTTGAAACATTTATAACTCTTGCAAGCTTATGAATCTCTGTATGGATTTCCTCGCAGCTTTCGAGGTAAAAAAGAAGCGACAAAGGGTACAAAGGTTAATTACAATTGAGCAACGAACTTGTTTTTTCAGCCAATTTATTTATTAAATTCGTTAAGTCGCTGAAAAGATTTGTAAATGTCATTAAAGTCCTGAGTATGGTGAATAGGTTTTTTATTATTCTTTCTGCTATTGGTTGCTGTGGACACAAATGCACAGCACTATAGAAAATTTCTCTTTGCCCTTGACGTAGGATTTCCCAATAGCCACCTTAAACCAGTCGGGCTGATTTCCATGGAACCGGGCTATCGCATTACAAATAAGTTTTTGGTGGGACTTCGGATGGAGCAAATAGGATTTCTCTCAACAATTGGAGGGAACAGTGCATCACTCGCCTCAATGGGTATCAATGGTCATTATTATTTTCCCTTGGAAGGCGTACGACCTTTTGTTGGGTTAGGGATCGATAATAAAAGTCAGCGAAATGGGTTGGGCATCTACCCGAGGGTAGGCTTAGAGTTTGGGCACATGCGGATTATGATTGAATATAATTGGATCCAAAAAATGAATGATTATGTCTCCCCCGAATTTATTCCTATGATGCCTGGTGCGCAGGGTCACTACGAAACTGTTGACAAAAGTTACTTTGCTCTAAAATTTGGTTTTTTTATTGGCGGAGGTAAAAAGAAGTGAATTGAATCCATTTAGAGAACCTTACACCTTCACGTAAATCCTTTTCTTGTCCATCCAATAGCCGATACTCCAGCACAGAAGCATCCACGTAATTGCAAACAACAACGATCCCACATAATCGCCTGCGTGGTGGAACACATTTTGGTAGAGCCAACTGTACAAGGTCTGATCGCCAATTGAAATGATGTAAAGGAAAATAACGCCAATTTCAGAAAGAACATAAATAAACAAGGTGTTTTTGCCAAACACTTCAAAGAAGTACGTCCACCGCTTTTCATTTTTGATGTCGATGATGTAGATGAGAATGGGTAGGATTAATAAATCCAGCCCAACGGTATAGAGCACGAAGGAGCTTGTCCAGAGTTTTTTGTTGATCGGGAATACCATATTCCAACTAATGGCCACAAATAAAAGCAGCACACCTGCAATCATCAATTTTGAAATCGTTTCGTACGAATTTCCTTTTTGCTGAATGAAACGGCCAGCTATGTATCCTACAATCACATTAACAATGGCCGGAAGCGTACTCAAGAATCCCTCGGGGTCGAATGATATTCCTTCACCATGATATAAATGCTTGTCACCAAATAAAGCCAGGTCCAATTTTAACACTGCATTTCCTGGGAGTGAATAGTCGCCATAGGCAAAAAGCAAAAACCAATAGGCCAGCAGAGCAAAAGCGCTAAATAGAAGTGCGCCTTTCTCTTTCCAGAAATGTAAAATCAAGGAAGCGAAAAGATAACCCAGTGCGATTCGTTGCAATACCCCTAAAATCCTGGTTTCTCCGATTGAGTTAAAAACGATTTGTCCATCTTGTTCGTGCACGAATGGAAACCAGTACATTAAAAAACCCAGTAAAAAGATGATGGCCGCGCGCTTGAATACTTTTCTAAAAAAGGCACTGTTTCCGTTAGCGCCATATTTCACTAAACTGAAACTCATGGCGTTGCCCACCACGAACATAAAAGTAGGAAAAACCCAGTCGGTAGGCGTAAAGCCGTGCCACATGGCATGGTGCAAGGGGGCAAAAGTAGTGGCTCCGTTGCCGGGCGTGTTCACAACGATCATTAAGGTAACCGTGAGACCGCGAAGCACATCGAGGGAAAGGTAGCGTTGATTATCCATGCCTAAAAATACCTCATTCTTCTAACAAAGCAATTATCTTCATATAATTTCTGTTTCTGGTATTTTTCTTTAATAATGTGTATTTTTGACTCCTATTGAAATATTTTTTGGTATTTCCTTAAAGGCGATTATGATTTTTACCATAGAAAAAAATACAAATACCGCCATCGGTAAATTTTCTCCTCTTTATTCCCAAGAAAATATTACACTTCAGGTGGCGGGCAATTCTTCAAAAGAAAACCTTCAGTTACCCAGCCTTATCAATCAGAACGTCATCCACTTTTATTTTTGTTTAAGCGGAAAGGCTGTCTTTCAATTTGGCCCTCATTATGTTCGTGAAATCCAAAGCCAGCGGAATTATTTTTTCTATAATCCTGAAAAGGATCTTCCTTTTGAAATCACGCTTTCTGCCAGTGCACGAATGGTGGAACTTTCCGTCACACTTGCTGGGCTGCACAAACTCTTCACCAACAACTCTATTCCTTTTCTAAAGCCAGAAAACGCGAAGACCAAATTTTATGATGAGCGGGAAATTCCTGCTTCGCTTTTTGTGGTGCTGAATCAATTGTTTACAGTAAACCTTGATGAAAATGCCCGCAGACTTTATTACCACGGAAAGTGTTATGAAATTTTAAGCCTTTATTTTTCGGATAAGAAACCAGATACGGAAAGTTGCCCATTCTTGAATGATCAGGAAACAGTGCGGAAAATAAAACATGCCAAAGAGTATCTCTTAAGAAATGTAAATACGCCACCCAGCCTTAAGGAATTGGCTAAATTTGCTGGCCTCAATGAATATCAACTTAAAGCTGGGTTTAAAGAAATATATGGCAATAGCGTTTTTGCCTTTTTGCTCGATCACAAACTCGATCAAGCTCGTGTGCTTCTTGACTCACAAAAATTCCAGGTCAATGAAGTGGCCTACCAAATGGGCTACACCAATCCAAGTCATTTCATTACGGCTTTCAAAAAGAAGTTTGGCGTAACGCCAAAGAAATATGTTATGGCGAGGGTTAGCTAATGGTTATTCGTTAACGGTTAATCGTCAACTTTTTTTACCATTGAAGCTCCATCAACTATTAACCATTAACTTTTAACTAGCATCATGGATTTCACTTCACCGGAGTATTTTATGGAAGAAGCGCTGAAAGAAGCTCAAAAGGCTTTTGAAAATGGAGAGGTACCCGTTGGTGCTGTGGTGGTTTGTCAAAATAAAATCATTTCCCGTGCCCACAATCAAACGGAGCAGCTTACAGATGCTACCGCCCATGCTGAAATGTTGGCCATCACGGCAGCGGCCCACGGACTTGGCTCAAAATATTTGAGCGAATGCACGCTTTATGTTACTCTGGAACCTTGCCCAATGTGCGCGGGAGCACTGCATTGGGTACAGCTTCAAAAATTAGTATATGGAGCGGATGATGTACAGCGAGGATTTTCACTGGTGAAATCTCCTTTGCTGCATCCCAAAACCGAAATTGTAAAAGGCATAAAAAAAGATCCTTCCAAAGAATTGATTGATTCATTCTTCAGAAGGATCCGTGAATAGAAATTGACGCCTACGCTGCTTTTTCCTTTTCTTTCTCTTTCTTCTTTTTAGCCTCTTTCTTCAAACTGTCTTCTACCCTTTTCCCGCTTTTATGCTCGCCTAAGATAATTACATCTTTGGTGGTTTGATATTGGCGTGATGCCTGCATCATTGCTTCATAGCTATCGCGGATGAGGATGAGGCCAGATTTGGCGCCTTTGTTGCGCACTTCAATGTACCAGCCGTCTTTCTTTTTTTTCGGTAAAATCGGAGGTCTTCCCATAATTATTTGATTTTTAGTGGCTTCAAAGCCTGTTTTTCTTAACCAACCGCAAAGATACAATTTTTGTTCCACTTTTGCACATGTCAGACCCCCGCATTTGCTGCTGAGGGCTGGTGCATCTTTTAATAGTTGGCTTATCTTTAAGTGAAGTTACGCACGGTGTATGCTTAGTGCCTTGGTGTCTTTGGGGCTCACTTTTGGCACTTTTAAATTACAACGAAGAAGCGAAAGAGATTATTAAATACGTACATCAGTTGCTAAGCTAAAAGTAAAAAATTTGATCAACGGTTGGCAACTGCTCTTTAAAAAAAGTACCTTTCACAATTGTAATTCAATTCAAAATATAAAACCTATGTACCAATCGAGAAGAAACTTCATAAAATCCGGGCTGGCGTTGGCAGGCGCTTCCCTGGCAAGCCATCAATTATTTTCGTTCGCCAAAGGCGAAGGACAACTTGGCATCCAACTTTATACGGTGCGCGAGGCCATGGGCAAAGATGTATTGGGATCCCTCAAGAAAATCTCTTCGATGGGCTACAAAAATGTGGAACATGCCAATTATAAGGAAAGGAAATTCTATGGTTTTGCTCCGGCAGAATTCAAAAAAATATTAGCAGATATGGGGATGAAAATGCCAAGCGGCCATACCGTGCTGGCCAAAAACCATTGGGATGATTCCAAAAAGGATTTTACCGATGCATGGAAATATACGGTGGATGACGCAGCAATCGCGGGGCAACACTATGTTGTCAGTCCATGGTTAGATGAAAGCATTTACCAAACGGAAGACAGCCTTTTGCATTTTATGGACGTATTTAACAAGTCCGGAGAACTCTGCGCAAAGTCTGGGATGAAGTTCGGTTACCATAACCATCACTTTGAATTTGCTAAAAAAGTGAATGGCAAAATCCTCTACGATTTAATCCTGGATAATACCGATCCGAAGTTGGTGGTACAACAATTGGATACCGGAAACCTTTTTAATGCCGGTGTTAAAGCGATTGACATCGTTAAAAAATTCCCGGGAAGATTTGAGATGATGCACGTAAAAGATGAAGTGGCGTCCTCAAAGCCTGGCGAGGAAGAGAAATATGAAAGTGCCGTGTTGGGCAAAGGCATTGCGCAAGTGAAAGAAGTAATCGATCTTGGAAAAAAGGCAGGAACAAAACAATTTATTGTGGAACAAGAAGCGTATCAAGGAAAAGATCCATTTGATTGTGCGAAGGAAGATTTTGATGTTATGAAAAAGTGGGGGTATTAATTAGAAAAAGAAGGCAGTAAGCAGGCGACAGTAGGCAATACAAAATCAAACATTTAAAGCTATAGTCTAAATCTGCAATCTTGAATCTGTAATTTTAAATTTTGAATCTGTAAATTTTGAATTCTAATCCTCAAGGACAACTGGTTCGTTCACTCGGCCTGTTGTCCGTTTTTTTTCTGGTCATTAGTTCAGTAATCGGCTCGGGAGTTTATAAAAAGGTAGCCCCAATGTCGGAAGTGCTGCAGTCGCCTGGGCTGGTGTTGCTGGCGTGGGTACTGGCGGGTGTGCTTACTTTGTTTGGCACACTTAGCAACGCGGAGGTTGCCAGTATGCTAGCCGATTCGGGTGGTGAGTTTGTTTACTACAAAAAAATCTACAACCGCTTTTTTGCTTTTCTTTTTGGCTGGACTAATTTCACGGCCATCCGTTCCGCTTCGATTGCTTCAATCGCTTATGTGTTTTCACAATCTTTTAACTCTTTGGTGGCTTTGCCCACCTTATCGCAAGACTGGGAGGCGACTACGGTATTTGGTTTCTTAACACCCTTCAACAACCTTGGCGTAAAGCTTCTTACTATCGCATTGATTTCAGGCCTTACGTATCTCAACTATGTGGGATTAAAATTGGGCGAGAACTTCAGTAAACTCATTCTCTATTTTGTGATCTCGAGCATCTTCCTCATCATCGTGCTTGGCTTGACTTTTGGCGGAGGCAGTTGGACAAATATTCAAACGGATGGTTCAGCCTACATCGCGCATTCCTGGACCGACTCTATTTTCATTAAAAGTATTTTTGCTGCGTTACTTTCTGCTTTTTGGGCGTACGAAGGTTGGAGCACAATTGGCTACCTCGGAGGTGAAATAAAAAACGCACAACGCAACTTGCCCCTCGGTTTGGTGCTGGGCATGCTCGCCATCATGACTATTTATTTAGCCACAAACTTTACTTACTTATATGTGTTGCCTATCGATCAATTATTGAGTGTTCAAAATTCCGAAAATACCATTGCAGCCGTAGTAGTGGTCGAACATATTTTAGGGAGTTGGGGGGGATTGGCTATTTCAATGCTTATTCTGATCACCACCCTAGGCTGCACAAACACTACTATTTTAGCCTCTCCCCGTTTGTACTTTGCCATGGCACGTGAAGGTCTTTTTTTTAAAAGTGCAGAGAACGTTCATCCTCAACATCACACACCCACGAATGCTCTTGTTTATCAGGCGATTTGGGCGAGTGTTCTGGTGATCAGTGGCAGCTTCGACCAGCTCACCGACATGCTGATTTTTGCTTCGTTTATTTTTTATGGTTCCACTACGTTGGGTGTTTTTATTCTTCGCAAAACCATGCCGGAAGCGCCCCGGCCTTACAAAGCGTGGGGTTACCCGGTTGTGCCTGCCATTTTTATTTTATTTTGTATAGCGCTTCTCTTCATCACCTTCGCCAGCAAACCACGCGAGGCCATGATGGGTTTGGTGCTGATGTTTTCCGGAGTTCCTTTTTATTTTTATTGGAGGAAAGTTAATCGTTGAGCGTGATTGGTTAATTGTTGGTGGTTAGGTCGCAGCATTAAAAAATCAACTCTGGTTTCAAATCCTCTTTCCTACATAGTGGAAGAAAGACCTCAAAAACCTATATTTGACCTAAGCAGAAATAAACAGAATGAACGGGGAATCATTGAATATCAAAGGCGACAATCTCAACAAATTAAAGGCTGTATTGCCTGAAGTATTTAGTGAAAATCAGCTCGATTGAGAAAACATTGTTTGTAGATGAAAGATGAGGAATTGACTTTAAAGCGATTTGAATATGAAGAAGGAACAAATCGATAAACTTTTTTCACAATTTGAGCATGCGTGCTATGATTTCAAAGGAATAGAGTGTTGGAGTGCGCGGGAGCTACAGGAAATTTTTAATTATACGGAATGGAGGAATTTTTTGAAGGTAATCGAGAAGGCAAAAGCGGCTTGCCAAAATGCAGGCCTCATAGAATCTGATCATTTTGTTGAGGTCAACAGAATGATCGATTTGGCTAAAGGGGCCCAGCGAGAAGTCGAAGATCTTGGCCTTACTCGTTACGCTTGTTATCTCATGGCCCAAAACGGAGATTCGAATAAGCCCGAAATTGCATTTGCTCAAACTTATTTTGCGGTACAAACGAGAAAGCAAGAAATTATTGAGCAGCGCTTGCTGGATTTGGCACGCGTAACGGCACGTGAAAAACTATCCAAATCTGAAAAGAAGTTGTCCGGGATCATCTACCAGCGAGGCGTTGATGAAAAGGATTTTGCCATCATTCGAAGCAAAGGAGACCAGGCATTGTTTGGAGGTTTAATACAGGTGATATGAAAAGAAAGATGCTTGTGCCCGACTCTCGTCCACTAGCAGATTTTCTGGCTACACTTACTTTGAAAGCAAAAGATTTTGCAACTGAACTAACGAGCCACAATTTGACGGAGAAAGATCTGAAGGGAAGAGAAAAGATTTCGAGGGAGCATGAAGCAAAGAAGAAAGGTAAATAGGCATCCATGGGAGAAGAAATTAAAAAATCAAAACCAGTGGGGCTGAAAAATTACCTTTCAATATTTACCAAAGAGCAGTTGATTGGTCAGATTATAGAGTTGAGCAAGAAATATAAAGAGGTAAAATCGTATTACGATTTCTCTCTTAATCCCGACAACTCAAAGAAAGCAGAAGAGGTTAAGAATGCTGTGCTTCATTGCTTTTACCCAACACGAGGGTACAAACTTCGGCTTAAAGATGCGCGAAAGGCCATCACCGATTTTAAGAAACTTTCACCTGATGGGGAATCGCTTATTGATGCGATGATTTATTATGTGGAATGTGGTGTGCGATTTACAAATGATTTTGGGGATATTGATGAACCCTTTTATAACAGCGTTGCAGGAATGTTCCGTGATGCTGGTCACTTATGCCAGTCTATTGGTTTGCAAAATAATTTTAAAGCAAGGGCAAATAAGATAGTCGATGATACTTCTGATATTGGCTGGGGTTTCCATGATGAGCTAGGCGATATTTTTTATAACCATTTCTTAAAATAGGCTCTTCGATTGGCAATAGTTGCAGAATGAAACTGTATTTCGATAGCAATCAAGAATCTCAGTTAGGGAGTGCTTTGGTTCACCGAAACTGCATCGGTGTCGCGTTAAAATGGCTCAATAAGAAATGAAAACTGATCATGCCAACACCTACATTATTAGACGAACAGGCTATACTTTTCAAATCCGTTTTTAAAGGACGAGAGGATGTCTTTGCCATTCGTTGGGAAAAGGGAAGCAAAAGCGGATATATTCCTGCCCACTCTTTCGACCCCTGTTTTTATCGGGCACATAAAGCAAAAGGTGGAACATTTCAGAACTACAAAGACAAAACCTATTTAGCCTTTACCGATGACCAGATTGAAAAACACCTGAAGGGAGATCAACTCATTGGTATTTATCCTTTACTTACTGATAATACCTCCTGGTTTATTGCCGCTGATTTTGATGGAGAAAAATGGGATGAGGAATGTCGGGCTTTTATAAATGCGTGCCTGGAGAAAGGAATTACTACTTACCTTGAGCGGTCACGATCTGGCAAAGGCGGTCACGTATGGATATTCTTTGAGCAGCCCTATCAGGCACTGAGGAGCAGAAAAATATTCATCTCTATTCTTGAGAAAATTAGAATTTTCTCACCATTCGATAAGGGATCGTTTGATAGATTATTTCCCAATCAGGATTTTCATTCAGGAAAAGGATTGGGCAACCTGATTGCCCTACCGTTATATAAGCCTACTTGGGAACAAGGTAACAGTTGTTTCATCAATCCTGATACGTTAGAACCTATACAAGACCAATGGAACTTATTAAAAAATGTCATTCGCATACCCAAATCGAAATTGGATGATTTATATGCCGGAATAGCCGAAACAAATACTGTTCAAAATCCTATCGGCAAACTACAAATCAATTTATCTAATTCGATTCGTATTAATCGTAATGGCCTGACTTGGAAATTGACCAATTTTTTAAAAGAGGAATTGAACTTTACAAATGCAGAGTTTTTTATTAAGCAGAAGTCAGGAAGAAATACCTATGACACCAAAAGGTATTTCAGGTTTATTGAAGATAAAGAAGAGGAATTAATAATTCCAAGGGGTTTTGCCGGGAAACTATTACGGTATTGCAAAGAGGAAAATCTTGATTATGAATTTATTGATAACCGCAGGAGGGTTGATCCAACAGCATTTTCATTCCACGCCCAATTGAAACCGTATCAGATATCCATAATCAATGCTGTATCAAGAAAAGACATTGGAGTTATTGTTGCTCCCCCTGGCTCAGGTAAAACAGTTATCGCCCTTAAAATAATTGCAGACAAACAACAACCGACATTGATAATTGTCCACCGGAAACAACTGGCTGAACAGTGGTTGGAAAGAATAGAGACTTTTTTGGGAATACCTAAACATGAAATTGGTAAAATCGGACAAGGAAAGAATAAGCCTGGTAAGCAGATAACCGTTGCCACTATACAAAGCCTTACGAAAGAATTACAGAAGCCTGAATACAATGAACTGGTAAATTCATTCGGAACCATAATTCTTGACGAATGCCATCACATTCCAGCTGAAACTTTCAGGATAACTTTATCAAAATTTAACTCCTACTATCTGTATGGATTAACAGCAACGCCATTCAGAAAATATAATGATGATAAAATTATTTTCATTCACCTGGGTGAGATTATTTCAGAAATTAAAACGGCTGATGTCCCCAATCTGCGACAACCAAAAGTGATTATTCGAAACACGGAACTTGATGTACCCTTTAACTCAAAAACTGACAGGTTTGAAACCTTATCGAAAATCATTGCCCACGATTCATCAAGGAACAAGTTAGTGTTGAAGGATATAAAGAAAGAACTTGATTCTGGAAATAAAGTAATAATTATAACAGAACGGAAGGAGCATATTGATACACTTAACCAATACCTGAAACAGTTCTATGAAACGATAACCTTAAGTGGGGATGATTCTGAAAGCAGCAGAAAATTAAAATGGAAGACAGTTAAAGAAGGTAGCTATCAGGCACTCATTACTACCGGACAGTTCTTTGGAGAAGGAACAGACATACAAGATGTCCATTGTCTTTTTTTGGTATATCCTTTCTCTTTCGAAGGAAAGTTGGTTCAATATATTGGACGAGTGCAACGATCAGAAATTGCACCGGCAATTTATGACTACAGGGACATAAAGATTGATTACCTGAACAAGTTGTTTTTAAAGAGAAACACGTATTACAGAAAGATTGAACGACTCCCAACTTTGTTTGACGATCCCGTAGAGGCAGAATCGGTTAAACCAGCCGATGTTATCAAAATAGACCGACAAATAAGAATACCCATTGAAAAACTGGAGTTTCAATATGGAAGTGTCACATTCAAATCTAGAATAGAGCAGATGCAGACGGACATTGATTTTGATATTGAAAATCTTGATATGAGGCAAGAGTTTGAAGTCCTAAAGCCATACTTTGCTAAAGCACTCAAATCTAAAAATATCAAGATTAATATTTATGCCGAATTTGAGAATGGGAAGATCGTATCGCAGCTTGCTACATCTACAGATGTTTCGAAAATATCAAGAGAGATTATTGAAGGAGTTAAATTCAAATTTATTACTAAGCACTTTCTTGAGAAGCAGAAACATCAAGACTCAACCGAGTTAATCGACCTAAATCAATTGCAGGTTGATAGGCAAGGTTTGTACAATTCCGGAGAAGATCTGTTGAGTGACATACTTAACAACAATTACAGACATAAGAAGCAACTTATATATTTGGCAGCTAAACATGAAAAAACAATCTTAGAATTAAGATTTGTATTAAGCCCTTTTTCTTTTGTGTTTCTACTCAAAGGCAAAGAATATTATCATATCGTATTGGAGACGCTTGACACCGAGGAAGCAACCTATATCTGGTATTTTGACGCTGACAAAAGAAAATTACCTACAATACTAAAGCTAATAGACGAAGATTTGAATACGATTAGAAACAAAGGCCGACAATCATTTATTGAAAACGCTCCTGATAATTTTAACCGGGTGCATCATGACTATTCAGATGATAGAAAGGGATTCATCGTTTGGAAAGATTTATTAGAGGAGAAATTGGTATGAAGGCAAGGTTTCTTAAATTATTGTTCGCTCGATTAACTATTAACTGATAACTAATAACTACTCCCAATGTCCTCTTCCGAACTAAAGCGTACGCTCTCACCCCTCATGGTCTGGGGCCTTGGCGTGGGGTATGTGATTTCCGGCAATTACTTTGGATGGAACCTCGGCCTGGAAAAAGGAGGAACCCTGGGCATGGCCATCGCGCTTTTCTTCATCATTATTTTGTATGTCACGTTCACCTTCAGCTACACGGAGTTGGCGTGTGCCATTCCAAAGTCTGGAGGCGCATTTGACTATGCGAGACGAGCCTTGGGCAATGATCTTGGGTTCATTGCCGGCATGGCACAAAACATCGAATTCATTTTTGCGCCTCCGGCCATTGCTTTTGCGTTAGGCTCTTATTTCAATATTTTTTTCCCGAACGTTCCGGTCCTCGTCATCGCGATCATCGCTTACTTCGTTTTCTTTTTATTAAATGTAGCGGGCGTGCAGATTGCCGCAGTTTTTGAATTGGGCGTTACGACATTGGCCGTAGCAGCTGTGTTTTTATTTTGTGGGATCACCTTTCAACACTTTGAATTAGCCCATCTCCAACAAAATTCATTTCCAAACGGATGGCCCGGTGTTTTAGCGGCTGTGCCGTTTGCCATCTGGTTTTTTTTGGGCATCGAAGGGGTGGCCAACCTTGCCGAAGAAACCATCAACCCAAAGCGCACGATCATGCTCGGGTTTGGGTCGGCAATTCTCACGCTGGTAGTTTTATGCCTGCTCACGTTCACCGGTTCCATCGGTATTGCCGGATGGGAAGCCATTGTATTTAAAGCGGACGGCACTACCTCTGATTCACCTCTACCACTGGCAATGGCTCGTATCGTGGGTACCAACAACTGGCAGTATAATTTATTGATTACGGTTGGATTGTTTGGACTGGTGGCATCGTTTCATGGGCTTATGTTGGCCGCTGGTCGCTCTACCATGGAGTTCGGCCGCGCCAATTACGCGCCTGCTCTTCTTGGAAAAATCCATCCGCGTTTTCAGACTCCAGCAAATGCACTTTTCGTAAACATGCTGATCGGTATTGTCGCCTTGCTCACCGGCAAGACGGGAGAGATCATCACCATTTCCGTTTTTGGCGCACTCACGTTATACATCATCTCCATGATCTCCCTTTTAAAGCTAAGGGTAAAAGAGCCCTCGCTTGCACGACATTTCCGCGTACCGCTCTATCCTTACTTTCCGGTTGCCGCATTGGTCATTGCTTCGTGCTCTTTTTTGGCCATGGCTTTTTATAATGGAACACTTGCTTTGATTTATTTTTTAATTCTCGGACTGAGCTTCATAGCTTTTAAAATGATTAAATAATAATTCATTAGTCGTATCTTGTAATTATTATCTCTGTGGCTCTCTGTGGGTACTAGCTCTGTGCCCTTTGTGGTAAATTAATAACACAGATAAAACAGCAGCTATTGAGATCAAAATATCGTAGTTCAATTTTTTAAATTAAAGCTTAAAATCAGAAATCAAGATGAATTCCCGTGCCATCATCGACTACGTAAAATCCCATCCTTCTGGAAAAGTAAAAATAGCTTACGCAGATATTGATGGCATCCTTCGTGGAAAATATATTTCCACTGAAAAATTCCTAACTATTATCAATGGAAGTACTACGTTTTGCGATGTCATCTTTGGTTGGGATGCCAATGATGTGGCCTACGACAATGTAAAGTTCACGGGCTGGCACACGGGTTACCCTGATACACCTGCACGGTTGGACATTAGTACATTCAGGAAAATACCTTGGGAGAATGATTTGCCTTTTTTTCTTGGTGAACTGGTTGATGAAAAAGGAAAGCCTTCTTATGTTTGTCCGCGCCAATTATTAAAAAAAGTTTTGAAGGATGCTTCTCAAGCAGGGTTCACACCTTTTTTCTCACAGGAGTTTGAGTGGTTCAATTTTACTGAAACCCCGCAGAGTGCCCGCGACAAAAACTACAAGGGCCTCACGCCAATCTCGCCAGGCATGTTTGGGTATTCTATTTTGCGCACCACGTTGCGAAATCCATTTTTCTCTGATCTTTTTGATCTCTTAAAAAAATTCGATGTCCCCATCGAAGGCCTTCATACGGAAACCGGTCCAGGCGTTTTGGAAGCTGCTATTCCCTACTCTGGAATTTTAGAAGCAGCGGATCGTGCCTTGCTTTTCAAAACTGCCGTGAAAGAAATTGCTTACCAACATGGGATCATGGCCACATTCATGGCAAAGATCAGTGAAAATCTTCCCGGCTGTGGCGGCCATGTACACCAGAGCCTGTGGGACAAAGCCGCCAAGAAAAATCTCTTTCACGATGCAAAAGCTAATCGTGGCATGAGTGCGTTGATGAAGAGTTACATCGCAGGGCAATTGTATTGTCTCCCACACCTTCTGCCAATGTATGCACCCACGATCAACAGTTACAAACGGTTGGTGGAAGGAGCGTGGGCACCCACCACCCTGACCTGGGGCATCGACAATCGCACGGTGGCTTTACGAGTGTTGAACGGAAGTGCCAAATCGTGTCGGTTGGAGACGCGCGTAATTGGCTCCGATGTCAATCCTTGTCTGGCGATGGCGGCTGCTTTGGCATCCGGTTTGTATGGCATCAAAAAGAAAATGAAGCTGCAACCCCAAACCGTTGGCAACGGCTACCGCGATTACGAACACGGCACGTTACCGACCACATTGCATGAAGCAACGGAAAAGATGAAACAGTCTTCGGTAGTAAAAGAAATTCTGGGCGAACAATTCACCGAGCATTTTGTGCAAACCCGAGATTGGGAGTGGCGCCAACATCTTAAGCCTGTCACCGACTGGGAGATGAAAAGGTATTTTGAGATTATTTGATTCCGAAGCGAGAGGGCAAAGTCATATTTAGTGCAATTTTATTATCTTTGATTATGATTGATTATTCAAAGCACCTTACGTTAGAAGAAGGAAAGCGCAGCGGGCAACCTTGTATCCGGGGGCTGCGAATCACGGTATATGATGTGCTAAGTTATTTGGCCGCAGGGGATTTAATCGAAGAAATTATCGTGCATTTTCCGATGTTAACGAGGGAAGATATTCAGGCTTGTTTGGCTTATGATGCTGAAAATAGGATTCTTAAGATTGCCTCCTGATCTGTGCACTCAAAACTGCTTTTTGATAATAATCTGTGCGTTACCCTCCCTCAAACGCTGAATCTTTATTTCCCTGAATCGAAGCATGTTGTTGATTTGAATAGGGAGCGTTTCACCGACAAACAAGTTTTCGACTTAGCGGGAAAAAATCAGTTTACATTTGCAACTAAAGACAAAGGCTTTTACACTTGTTCAATACATTTGGACTTCCTACTAAAATTGTTTGGCTTTTGGTTGGTAACTGTCGTAAAAATAAGTTGATAGAGATTTTGGTGAAACAAAGTAATTCAATAGCCGAGTTCATCAAGAGTAACAGATCATTATTTGTGATAAGCTGAACTTAACCAAAACTTTTTAATTCTTAGATATGGTCAAGTGTTCTTCTGGTAAACGAGTCTATTTAACAGAAAACCTAGCTGAAGACGCTTTGATTGATGCGCATGCAAGAAATAATTATGCAGGCACCGGACCAGTGGCATTCTATCAATGTGAAGACTGCGGCTATTATCATTTCACGTCCAAAGGAAAAATGAATGAAAAATTAGCGCAGCAACTGGCTAACGGAAAAATCAAATTACAACAGGAGGCCAATCGGTGGACGAATAAATTGAAAAAATGACTGAACTTACTGGATATTTATGAAATTTTATGATTGGTGGGTGTTATGCTATGCAAATACAAAAGCCCTCTATCACCGGTAAAAAACTCCACATGCAAAAAAGGATCACGCGTTTCAAACGTGCACACTGCTTGATCGTCCAAAGGAAATGAACTAACGGGCATGCAGGCCACATTCTTTCTTACTGCTGTCTTCCCACCACCAGCGTCCCGCGCGAAAATCTTCCCCGGCCACAATGGCTCTGGTGCAAGGCGCACAGCCAATACTCACAAAGCCTTTGTCGTGAAGGGAGTTGTAAGGAATCGAATTTTTCTTAATGATTTCTTTCACTGTTTCAGTAGTAAAGTGTAGCAATGGATTGTATTTGATGATCGAATTGGCTTCGTCCCATTCCACTACTTCGAGATTTTTTCTTTCAGGCGAATGTTCTGTACGCAAACCGGTTACCCAAATGGATTTGCCTTTCAACGCTCGGTGCAACGGCTCTACTTTCCGGATAAAGCAACAGGCTTTTCGATCAGCAACGGAATTGTAAAAAGCATTAGGTCCTTTTTTATTCACATATTTTTCAATGCTTGCATCGTTAGGGAAATACGCTCTTATCGTGGTGTTGTAGCGCTCGTTCGTTCGGCTCCAAACAGAATAAGTTTCCGGAAATATCCGTCCGGTGTCCAACGTAAATATTTCGATATTAAGTCTTTTATCTAAAATAGTATGAGTGATCACCTGGTCTTCTTCACTAAAGCTGCTTGAAAAAGTAACTTTATTGGGAAACAGGTTTGAAAAATAAGCAAGCCCGTCAGCAGGTTCCATGCTGCTTGCAACTGCTAGTAAATCAGTCAAGGATGGTTTAAGATTGAAGTCCATTTAGTGAGTAGGATTATTTAATGAAGTCATGTAAGACAAAAAATTGAACATCATCGCGAGCGCTACGTGCGTACGGGAAAGTGAGAAGCGATCCCCAAAAATGGAGATTGCTTCGCGCCTTCACACAATCTATCACTGGTGCTCGCAAAGACGTTTATCATTTTACCTGGTCTACTTTTATTGACCATAAGTTATTGCAAACGTTAGCATGTAACTGTTGAAGACTTTTTAATCAAGTTTTTAGTCATACTTAATTGGTTAAAAAAATAAAAACATTTCCTTATGGCCGTAAATATAAATTGAATTTTTACATTTGTCCACTAAATCGGTAGGAATAATATATTAATATGAATTATCAACTGGATTATTTGGATCAATTGGAGTCAGAGGCGATCTACATTATGCGCGAAGTGGCAGGACAATTTGAGCGGCCAGCCCTTCTGTTTTCTGGCGGCAAAGACTCCATCACCCTTGTGCGCTTGGCAGAAAAAGCTTTTCGTCCCGGAAAATTTCCTTTCCCGCTTGTCCATATTGATACCGGCCATAATTTTCAAGAAGCACTTGACTTTAGAGATAGCTTGGTAAAGAAGCTTGACGAAAAATTGGTGGTGCGACACGTGGCCGATACAATTAAGGAAAAGAAGTTGACAGAACCGGTAGGAAAATTTGCCAGTCGGAATGCCCTTCAAACCTATACGCTTCTGGATGTGATTGAGGAATTTAAGTTCGATGCCTTAATCGGTGGTGCGAGACGCGATGAAGAAAAGGCCAGAGCGAAAGAGCGAATCTTTTCTGTGCGCGATGAATTTGGACAGTGGGATCCGAAGCGGCAACGTCCGGAGCTTTGGAATATCTACAACGGCAAAATTCAAAAAGGTGAAAACGTGCGTGCCTTTCCGATCAGCAACTGGACGGAATTGGACGTTTGGAATTATATCCGAAGAGAAAAAATGGAATTGCCTTCCATTTATTTTGCACATGAGCGCGAATGCATCGAATATCAAGGTCAATTGATTGCCACTTCTCCTTTTATCAAAAGAGAGGCTGGAGACAAAATCCTAAAAAAGAAAGTGCGCTACCGCACCGTTGGCGACATGACCTGCACTGCCGCGGTGGAGTCAGAAGCCACGGCCATTGATGACATTGTGAATGAAATCATCGCCACGAATATTAGCGAACGTGGGGAAACGCGCATTGACGACAAAGTTTCTGAAGCCGCCATGGAGGACAGAAAGAAGAACGGATATTTTTGACCAGGATTGATTTGGTTTCACTATTAAAATGAAGTAACGAGTCTATCAAATAGAATTATTTTTTATTAAAACAAACCAATGGATATTTTAAGATTCATAACGGCAGGGAGTGTTGACGATGGGAAAAGCACGCTCATCGGAAGACTATTGTACGACAGCAAATCAATAATGGTCGACCAGATTGATGCAATCAAATCGCATGGAAAAAATAAATTGAATGGTACGTTGGATTTGTCCCTGATCACCGATGGGCTCCGGGCAGAACGCGAGCAAGGGATCACCATCGATGTGGCCTATAAATATTTCTCGACTCCAAAAAGAAAATTCATTATAGCCGATGCTCCGGGGCATATCCAATATACGCGCAACATGGTGACTGGGGCATCGAATGCTAACCTGGCTATCATTTTAATTGACGCACGTAATGGTGTAGAGGAACAAACCATGCGGCATACGCTCATTGCTTCGCTGATTGGAATACCCCACATCGTTGTAGCCATCAACAAAATGGACTTGGTTGGCTATTCTCAAGATGTATTTAACAACATCGTTATTGACTATACGGCCGCTACTAAATCACTTAATCTGAAAGAGGTAAAGTACATTCCATTGAGTGCATTGCTTGGTGATAACATTGTTGACCGTTCTACTAATATGCCGTGGTATGAAAGTGATCCACTGTTGCACTACCTCGAAACCGTAAAAATTCAAAATGACATCAACTATACAGATGCGCGAATGCCTGTACAGTATGTGATTCGCCCACAAACAGAAAAGCTTCACGACTATCGGGGCTATGCCGGGAAGATCATGAGTGGAGGATACAAGCGAGGAGATGCCGTCACCGTATTGCCATCTGGTTTGGAAAGTAAAATAAAAGCCATTGAATCTGGTGGTGTTGAAGTAGCAGAGGCCTATGCACTTCAAAGTGTGGTGCTGCACCTAGAAGATGATATTGATGTGAGTCGTGGCGATGTGATTGTAAAAAGTGAAAACAAGCCGATCGTTTCGCAAGACTTGGAAGTGATGATGTGCTGGATGGATACTAAACCCTTGTTGCCGGGGAATAAATACTTTTTGCAAAGCAACAGCAAAGTGGTGAGAAGCATGGTGAAAGAAATTGAGTACAAGCTCAACGTGAACACCCTCGAAAAGCAATTTGCATCGGAAGAAATAAGGTTGAATGACGTCTTCAAGGCAACCATCAAAACGTCATCCCCGATCGCGTTTGATTCGTATAAAAAATTGAGATCGAGTGGTAGCGCAATTTTGATTGACGAAACAAGTAATGTCACAGTGGCGGCTTGTATGATACAGTGATGCAATTTCTGAATGAGAGAACTCAAAAGTAGGGAGTAGGCAGCCACGGGTTGGCAGTAAATAGGAGCATCTATCTTAAGAAAATTTGAATTTAAAATGAACCATAGTATTTCTGGTAAAGTAATTTTAGCAGGAGCTGGTCCTGGCGATCCAGAGCTGATCACACTAAAGGCGTTGCGCTATTTGCAACAAGCGGATGTGGTTATTTGCGATCGACTGGTTAGCCCGGAATTAGTAGCCCAAAATTTAAACCCCGAAGCAATTCTTATCAACGTGGGCAAGCAAGCGGGTACGGAATATTCAACACCTCAGGAATCTATTAATAAACTCCTTGTGAAGTATGCTAAGCAATTTCCCTTGGTGGTGAGGTTAAAGGGGGGAGATGTTACTTTCTTTTCTAATGTGCTGGATGAACTGAAGACCTTGGTGGAACATAAGATTCAATTCGAAATTGTGCCGGGCGTAACGGCCGCTTCAGGAGCAGCCGCGTATGCCGGAATTCCGCTTACCGCCAGAGGTTATTCTTCGGCTGTTCGTTTTTTGGCTTACCATCGTAGTACGATCGTTACGGAAAAAACCTGGAAGGAACTGGCTGAAACGGATGATACCCTTGTGTTTTACATGTCATCCGAAGCACTCGATACGTTAGTAGAAAAGCTCCTCGACTATGGGATTTCGCAAGAGAAATATTTGAGCATTATTGAGCAAGCCACTACGTCCCTTCAAAATGTTCATCTTTTTAATTTGACAGAATACAAAAACAAAATGAAAGGACTGCGTTTCACTTCGCCTACCATCATCATCATCGGGCGGGTGGCCGCTTTGCACGAAGAATTTCAGTGGATACCCAATAGCATGGCCTCTACAAGTTATTTCAATCCAATTGTGAAACCCATTAGTCAAATCGCCTGACGCTGATGATTGCAGAAACTAAACTAAGCAAGCTGAAAGAACTGATCGAAGATTCTACAGAAAAAGAATTGATCTGGATCAACGGCTATTTGTCGGGGCTTGTGAATTCAAGAACAGGGGTTGCACCCGTTCAGCCTACCTTCACGCAGAAGCTTACCATCGTATTTGGAACCGATACCGGAAATTCAAAAAAAGTAGCTTCTGGTTTTGCCAAACAACTAAAACAGAAGGGCGCACAAATAAAGTTGCAAGGGATAGATCAATACCGGTTGGCCGATCTTCAAAAGGAAAAATATTTGTTGTTAGTAATCAGTACCCACGGTGACGGTGAGCCACCTGCTACGGCCAAGAACTTTTTTGATTATATCCACAACAATTCACTTGCCTTGAATGAATTGAGGTACGCTGTGCTGGCGTTGGGCGATTCAGCCTATCCTTTATTTTGTAAGGCCGGAGAAGACTTAGACGCACGATTGGGTGAACTTGGTGGCTCAAGACTGTTGCCACTAGAGAAATGTGATACGGACTTCGAAGATGTGGCCAATACTTGGATTGAAAATGTGACCAAAACCATAGATCCTAAATCGACTTCCAATCAAAAAAAAATCGTCTCTCCGAAAGTAAATGGTAAGAAAAATTATGAAGCCGTAATTTTATCGAACACCAATCTCAATGGAAGAGGCTCTGCAAAACAGACGCATCATATTGAGTTGTCCGCTTCGGGTGTAGCCTACGAGCCAGGGGATTCCCTGGGATTAATTCCACAAAATCGTTTGGTGTTAGTGAATGCAATCCTTGATGAGACGGGTATTGATCCAACTAAAAAAATCGCTTATCGCAAAGAAGAGATCACCGTATACGATTTGTTGACAAGAAAAGTAAATATTGCCTATTTACCTGAACGTCTTGTAAAACAATATGCGACTATCGTTGGTCAGGCGATACCGGTTACCCGAATGGATTTATTAAACCTAATCAAAATCTATCCGACAAAAGATGTCGCGCAGTTTGAAGAAGTCATCGGTATTTTAGAGCCGATCGCACCCCGGTTGTATTCTATCGCTTCTTCTTTAGCAGCCCACGAAGATGAGGTGCATCTTACCGTTGTTCGGAATTGCTTTTCTGTTTCCGATGAAGTGGAATATGGATTGTGTTCCGATTATCTCTTAAGCCTTCCAGTCGATGCGCACCTGGAATTTTACATTCACAAAAATTCTGAGTTTAAACTTCCTGATTCCGAAAAGGATATGATCATGATTGGTCCGGGCACAGGCGTTGCCCCTTTCCGATCTTTTATTGAAGAAAGAAATTCTACCAGTGCCAGCGGACGTAATTGGTTGTTTTATGGCGATCAGCATTTCGAGTCGGATTTTCTCTATCAAACAGAAATTCAAAACTACGTACAGCTTGGCGTGTTAACGAAAGTAAATGTTGCCTTTTCGCGTGATCAGGAAGAGAAGATTTATGTGCAGCATAAAATGCTTGAAGAGGGCAAAGCTGTTTTCGATTGGTTGGAATCGGGCGCACACCTCTATATGTGTGGTGCAAAATCGCCAATGGCTGATGATGTAGAACGTGCATTAGTCACGATTGTGGAACAGTTCGGAAAGCAAACAACAGAAGAAGCGCAGGCTTATCTTAATCAAATGAAAGAAGATGGTCGGTATCAGAAGGATGTGTATTGAATTCTGGATGCTGGTTACTAGCTCGCGAAATTTAAATTAAGGAGTCAAATAAAAAATCATGTTGGCAAAGAATTTATCACCAATAGAAAAAATTAAAACTGAAAGTAGCGGACTGCGGGGATCGATCATAGAAAGTCTTTATAATGAGATCACGGGTGCAATTCGGGAAGACGATCAGGCGGTGATCAAGTTTCACGGCATGTATCAACAAGATGACCGCGATCAACGTGAAGAACGTGCCGCCAAAAAGTTAGACCGATTATATTCTTTTATGATCCGCCTTCGCCTACCGGGAGGTTTCCTTACCCCGCGGCAGTGGATCGCCTCGCACGAGATTGCAGGGAAGAACTCCACGGGAGTTATCAAAATTACTTCACGGCAAACCATTCAATTGCATGGCTTGATCAAATCGAAGATTAAACCAACGATCGCAGCATTCAATGCGGCTGAGTTAGATTCCATTGCCACTTGTGGTGATATCAATCGCAATGTGCTGTGTACTTCCAATCCGATTCAATCGCCTATCCACGAAGAGGTATTCGCATATGCTGATAAAATCAGTCAACTCCTGATGCCGAAAACAAAGGCGTACTATGAAATCTGGCTTGATCAGGAAAAAATCGTGGATCGTAAGGTTGAAGAAGATCCACTGTATGAAGATCGGTATTTGCCACGGAAATTTAAAATCGCCATTGCCATACCTCCGAATAATGATGTGGATGTTTTTGCCAACGACATTGGATTGATAGCCGTTATTGAAAACAATAAACTCCTTGGTTTCAATATCGCCATTGGTGGTGGGCTCTCGACCACACATGGAAATACAAATACGTATGCTCGCTTGGCCACCGTGATTGGCTTTAGCGACACGGAAGATAGAACATTGAAAGCCGTTTACGAGATTGTTACGATTCAACGTGATTTCGGCAACCGCTCAGATCGGAAATTGGCACGTTTAAAATATACCTTGGATCGGGTAGGATTAGATTGGTTCAAAGAAGAATTGGAAAGACGAGTGGGATTCGAGTTGCAAGAAGCAAGGCCGTATCAGTTCACTTCAAGGAAAGATTATTTCGGTTGGGTTTCGGATGACAAGGATGTGTGGCATTACACCGCCTTTGTTGAAAATGGTCGCATCACCGATGAGGGAAAAGTTAAGTTGAAATCGGCACTATTGGAAGTGGCGAAGACCGGTAAGGCCAATTTTCGATTTACTTGTAATCAGAATGTTATTCTATCGGATGTTGATCTACAGGATAAATCGGGAGTTGAAGAGATACTCAATCAATTCGGTGTAGTTGCAAATACAGAAGCTTCTTCTTCATTGAGAAAAAATTCGATGGCCTGTGTGGCGTTGAATACTTGCCCGCTGGCGTTGGCAGAGGGGCAACGCTATCTTCCCACACTCATTTCTAAAATAGAACCGATCCTGAAAAAATATTTTTTGGAAGAAGAAGAAATCATTATCCGGATGACGGGCTGCCCTAACGGATGTGCACGGCCGTACGTAGCCGAGATCGGGTTAGTGGGAACTGCACTAGGTCATTACAATTTGCATTTTGGTGGCGATCGTTCGGGGCAAAGGTTGAATAGGCCCTACAAAGAAAATCTCAACGAAGAATCTATTTTAATGGAACTCGATGGTTGGCTTGGCCGATATAGATTGGAAAGAAGAATGGGTGAAAGTTTTGGTGACTATGCCCTTCGCGAAATAAAATTAAACTGAGTTTTCATGACCGAAGTCACTGTGCTCGCACCTATAAAAGAAACCAATAATCTCTTTCCTGTTTTTCTTAAACTGGAGCACCTTCGATTATTGATTGTGGGTGGTGGCGTGATTGGTCTTGAGAAACTAAACGCAGTGATAACCAACTCTCCGGCCACCCGAATAAAAATTGTAGCAAAGTCGATCAGCGAACCTGTTAAGCTTTTGGCTAGGAAATACGATAACATCCAGTGGATTAAAAAGGAATACCAATCGGAAGATTTGAACACGATCGATCTAGTTATTGTGGCGACTAATGATCCTGAATTAAGTAAGGTTGTTCAAAAAGATGCAAAAGAAAAACGGATATTAATTAATGTGGCCGACAAGCCTGAGCTGTGCGATTTTTATCTCGGCTCCGTGGTGAAGAAAGGAAACTTAAAAATTGCGATTTCAACCAATGGAAAGTCGCCTACTATTGCCAAGCGATTGAAAGAGATTTATGCCGATTCGCTGCCCGATCAGGTCGATGGCTTGTTGGAAAATATGCACCTGATAAGAAACAAGTTGAACGGCAATTTCGCAGAAAAGATCATCCAGTTAAATAAGATCACGGAGACATTAGTGGCGCAGAAAGGAAACCCATCACCTCCTCTCAGCGAAAGGCAATGGAGACGGATCGCTTCGTATTCCCTTTTTGCATTCTTCTTCATGTTCCTGGGGCATTTGGTACTCTCCTACATTCCTTTTTCCAATTTGATTGGCGACTTGAAGGAATTTGCATTTAGTATCGATTCAAAATTTTATTGGATGATAGGGGCAGGCTTTCTTGCCCAGATGGTTGACGGATTATTGGGAATGGGTTACGGAGTCACTTGTACAACAATTCTTTTATCGCTTGGTGTGAATCTGCCCGCGATAAGTGGAAGTATTCACACCGCGGAAATGTTTTCAAGTGGTGTTTCCGGATACAGCCATTATAAATTTGGTAACGTCAACAAGAAATTGTTTAAAAAGTTATTAATCCCCGGAGTCCTTGGTGCAATAGCGGGGGCGTATTTGCTTTCGCGTTTTGGAAATGAATACGCCAATTACATGCGTCCAGCACTGGCGGTTTACACCCTATTCCTAGGTACAAAGATTCTTCGAGCAGCTTTTAAGAAAACGCGAATTGCAGAGAAGGTGAAAAGAGT